>Ga0315550_1001624_pt1 | contig 13845 bp, 15 predicted proteins | sample SalMarSW160190MG_2_FD_203100 | JGI IMG/M metagenome (GOLD analysis project Ga0315550, IMG submission 203100) | Salt marsh sediment microbial communities from the Plum Island Ecosystem LTER, Massachusetts, United States - Salt Marsh Sediment SW1601-90 ... | reverse complement strand
TACGGCTTACTGTTCACTGCAGTAGTCACCTTCCCGGGCATCCGTGCTCACCTGAATTTTCGAAGGGGACTCACTAAACTACTCAGGCTTGTTGGCTGTTCCCCATTGCCTATTGCCTCTTGCCTATAGCCTTTCTTTGGTTTTTGCTTAACCTCAACCTTGCCTTTTATTCACACGTCACCATTGACTTGCTCATTCCGGCTCGTCCGGCCTGCCCGCCTCCGCATCCGGGACACCGCAGCCAGCCCGGCAAGCACGGCGAAGAGGAAAGCCCCCCATCCATCCATTGCAGGGACATTAAAGGCATAAGAAGACGCGTCAGAGCCGAATTCGTCCGCCCCGATGTCCACCACCGCCGTGCTGTTGCCGTCGCCGTCGACTATCCTGCTGCCTCCGTCGAAATCCGTAGCCGGAATCGAGGGGGCGTTGTTGTCGCCTTTATCGATGCAGTGGGAAGCTGACTGAAGGTGCACGTCCCCAAGACCTGCGTTGACGAAGAAGGGGTCCTGCTGGATATTGTTGCCCTGAGCGTAATTGTCGAGAAGCGTGACGACGAGGTCTTCGCTCTGGGCTGACGCGAAGTTAGCGTTGCCGGAGAAATCGTTGTTGAAAAGGTTGACGGGTCCGCCGACGCTGTTATCGTCGATGTCTGCATTAACGTATACGTCGTCGCCGTCGTTGGCGCCCGAAAGCGCTGAGTTGTTCCAGAAGATGTTATTGTAGACATTCATGGTGGCGAGTTCGCCAAACAGCATAGCAGCCATGCCGCCGCCCTGGGTGGATGCCCTATTTTCGGAGAATGTGTTGTTGACGACATTCGTGATGCCTGCGGCGTTTCCTGGACCGGTGACAAGACCGCCGCCTATGTCGGCCGAATTTCCGAAAAACACATTGTCCGCGAACGTCGCCATGCCACTCGTCCCTCCTGCCGCGCCGCCGCCCTGGCCGGAGGCCGTATTGGAGGAAAAGGTATTGCGGACAACAGAAACGGCCCCGCCGCCGACTGAGAATACATACGCCCCGCCGCCGTCCCAGCCACTCGAGTTGTCTGAAAAGGAATTCTCCGAAACCATGGCACTTCCACTCCCCATTAATAAGACCGTCGCCCCGCCGCCATGGGAGGAGGGAGCCGAGTTGTTCGAGAATTCATTGCCTTCCAGCAGGATGGTTCCGTCGAGCCCCGAGGCCCTAATAGCGCCGCCGCCGAAAGGATCGGAGGTCAAAGCGGTGTTTCCGGAAAACACGTTCCCGGAGGCCGTCAACGAGACTCCTCCCCCCGCAACCGCTCCCCCGCCGCCCGAGGCGGAGGAATTATTCGAAAAGGTATTGCCGGCGAGCGTCATCGAGGCATATTGCGAGGCGGCTGCGAGGCCGCCGCCTCCGCCTGAGGAGGCCAACGACGAGGTGTTGGACGAAAAGGTGTTGCCGGTAACGGTCACTGTCCCGTAAAGCGCGAGGATGAGGGCACCGCCGCCGTTGTCGGCGGTATTGTTCGTGAAGATACTATCCTCACAGGTGACGTTTGCATAATAGGAGAAGATATTGGTCCCTCCCCCGGCGCTGCCGGTGTTGTTGCCGTCCCGGAAGGTCAGGTCCCGTATCACAATGTTGCCGCCGGCGTCCCCGCCGTCTAATCCCGTGTCGGTGCTGATGCTCATGATAGGCGTTGTTCCGCCGCCGGAGAGGACCGTCGCGGCCGCCCCCGCGCCCTGGATGGTCAGCGTATGGCCGCCGTCGCCGTCGTCCGTGAAATAGGTGAGAGTCGTCGTGATGTTGTATGTTCCCGCCGCAACGTTGATAACGTCGTCGTCATCGTTTGCGGCTGCAGCAGTCAATGCGCTCTGAAATTCAGTCGGGTTGGTGACGTTGAACGTTGCGCCCAGGGCCGTCGCTGCCGTTGAGACGGCCATGAGAATAACCATTAAACCTAATGACTTCATGAGTGCACCTCCTTGATTGAATGGCTTCTCCATGCCGGAGACTCCGAATGTCATTGAAGAATACAAATCCCCCCCGGGGTCAAAGGTCTTTATCGCCTGATCGTCAAAGGCGCGAAATTGCTAGACTTTAACAAAAAATGTACCGTATTTACAATATTTTTTTGAATCTGCCGCCTTCTTCCTTAGACTTACTGCCTCCGGGGCTTCGCCCCGCACCCCAGCTATTGCCTATCGCCTCTTGCCTGTTGCCTATGTTTTCTTCTATTGACTATTCACTACTCACTATTCACTGCTGTTCCGTGGTAACATGAAAGTGAGGGGCAGTCATGAATGCATTACAAGACTGGACGGACCCTGCAGGTGTGCAATGCATCTTTGCGAGATACTGGGGATTCGACCGATCGCCTCCTTCCACTTCGTAAGTCAGGGATCTCGCAGAAAAACCATTAAACAAAGAGGGGTAAGAACATGCCGAGATACATCATTCTCATGAACCTGACCGAACAGGGGGCAAAGAATATCAGGGAAGCGCCAATGAGGATCGAGGAAGCTTCCGGGGCTCTGGAAGCTGCGGGTGGAAAGATGGTCGACTTTTATACGGTTCTCGGGCAGTACGATTATGTGGCGGTCGCGGATCTTCCCAGTGACGAAGTCGGGCTGACGCATTTGCTCAAACTCGGGTCGGCCGGAAATGTAAAGACAGTCACGCTCAGGGCATTCACAAAAGATGAATTCTCAGCGGCTGTAAAAAAGCTGCCATGAGTCTGTGAAGAGCAATCCTGAGGGGTCAAGCCCGTAAATCACACGTGGAGGTATCGGTGAGGGCCGGAATCAGCGGATATGGAAAAGCCGATGCATCTGCTGAGTGCTGAATACGGGTTTGACCTCCCTCTAGAGCCTCATCATTGGCCGGCAGCTAACGGACATCTTCCGCTGCCGGGTTGTGCGCATAGCCCAATGGGCGAAAGGAGATTGGAAGAGGAAGGGCCAGCGGTCATCGCGCTTGAATTTGCAGTACAGGGTCATCTATAAAGTCGGGCGTGACATTGTGACTGTCTTTGTGCTGGAGATAACTCCGCACGAATACCAGGAGGCATTATGAAAACATTGAACAAAAAGGAATTTATACCGGCAAAACGACATGCCAGGCTTACAACGGGAGAAGTGATTAGGATGCTTCGGGAACTGAAGGGCCGGACACAAGCCGATCTTGCAGCGCGCTGTGGTATAAGTGCGACGAATATCAGTCTTCTGGAGAATGCAAGGGTGGAGATCGGCAAGAAGCGAGCTGAGCAAATCGCAAGAGCTTTCGGCGTCCATCCAGCCATTGTCATGTTTCCGGAGTATGAAGGGAACGAAATAAAAGATGTAGCTTAGATCCGGCCGTTTCAGGCGATTTTTACTTCGAGCCTCTTTCCGAGGGCATGGGCCACCTTCTCCAGGGTCGAAAGCTTGATATCCTCGGCATGATTCTCTATCCGTGAGATAGCGGTCTTTTTGGTCTTCAGTCTGTGGGCAAGTTCTTCCTGTGTAAGTCCGGCTTCTTCACGGGCCTGCTTGAGCACCACGCCTATCTTGAACTGCTCGTATCCCTCGTCAAACCCTTCGGCAAAAGCCTTGTCCCTCTTTTTTCTATCCTCAACGTATTTCTTCAGATCACTCATTTCTTTAACCTCCTCTGCAAATAATCCCTTCTGTAAGCCTCGGCTCTCTCAATCTCCCTCACCGGCGTCTTCCGGGTCTTCTTGATCAACCCGTGGGTCAGGACCACAACGGCATTACCGTCGAAGAAGCAAAATATCCGGTATGCATTTGAGCCACGCTGTATCCTGCACTCCCAGATCTCCTCTGTGCTGTGACAAGCTTCTTGAAGTACATCGACGGCACGACATCGAGGTCCTCGATCAGACTCAGCACCCATGCCGCCTTCTGCGCTGCCTTTGCCGGCAACGAATCGAGAAACTCCCGCATTGGGCACTTGCCGTCAGCAGTCCTGTAAAAGATCACTGTCCTACCCACAAGTATGTTAACGTCTACGTTAACCGCTGTCAAGATGATGATGAGCCCCTATGACCATGCCTCGCCATCCAGCTTTCACGCTTGCCAGTTTGCAGGCTTTTTTGCTCTATGCCCTATACACTGCGCTTTTAATTTTTTTCACGATCGCGAGCCCAGACCCCAGTCCCCGGTCCCGAGTCCCCGACTTCTAGGTTGAAAATAATGGGGGAAGGGATTAATATTGGAGAGAATTTGCTGGACGGGGATATGAGTCCGACACCTGAAGACAAAGCGCGGGAACAGATTGACAAAATGTTGGCTCAGGCAGGTTGGCATGTCTGTGATTTCAGGGATGCCAATATACATGCTGCCATGGGCGTTGTCATCAGGAATTATCCTCTCAACAAAGGTCACGGTTTTGCCGATTACCTCTTTTATATCGACGGGAAAGCGGCCGGGGTAATCGAAGCGAAAAAGGAAGGCACAACGTTAACCGGCGTCGAGATCCAGTCGGACAAATACACGCATGGCTTCCCCGACATATTTCCGGCCTGGTATCGACCCCTTCCATTCTGCTACGAATCGACAGGTCTTGAGACCCGCTTCACCAACGGGCTTGATCCCGATCCACGTTCACGCAATGTCTTTTCCTTCCATAGGCCCGAGACACTCGCCGGATGGCTCAATGACGAGAAGCCTGCCGCATTGGATCAGGCGGCAGAGGCTCAGGCCGTCTACGGGAAACCCTTGACTCTTCGTGCTAGACTCAGGCAGATGCCTGCCCTGAAGGAAGAAGGACTGTGGCACGCACAGATCACGGCAATCAGGAACCTTGAAAGATCTCTGGCAGAAAACCGGCCCCGCGCCCTTATCCAGATGGCGACAGGAAGCGGCAAGACCTTCACCGCTGTGAGCGCGATATACCGTATGATAAAGTACGGCGGCGCAGGGAGTGTGCTTTTCCTTGTGGACAGGGCAAACCTCGGCCGGCAGACGCTGAAGGAATTCCAGCAGTATGATTCGCCATATAGCCCGTACAAGTTCTCCGAGGAATACATCGTTCAGCAACTGAAATCAAACAAGATAGACCGGACCGCACGCGTCTGTATCTCGACGATCCAGAGGCTCTATTCGATCCTGAGGGGAGAGGAGATCAGCGAGGAGCTTGAAGAGGAATCCCTCTTCGATCATTCGGAACTTTTTAAAGAGCCGATGCCTGTCGAATATAACCCGGCAATTCCGATAGATACCTTCGATGTGATCATCACCGACGAGTGCCACCGCTCCATCTACGGCCTCTGGCGGCAGGTACTGGACTATTTCGATGCCTTTCTCATCGGCCTTACGGCGACCCCCAACAAACAGACCTTCGGCTTCTTCAACCAGAACCTTGTGATGGAATATCCCCACGAACAGGCCGTCGCCGACGGCGTGAACGTGAACTATGACGTTTATGAGATAAGGACAAAGATCACCGGACAAGGCTCGAAGGTGGAAGCAGGCTATTATGTAGACAAACGTGACAGGGAGACCCGGGCCGTCAGATGGGAGCAGCTTGACGAAGACCTTTCCTATGCGGCAACCCAGCTCGATGCCGACGTTGTCGTGCCGGACCAGATCAGGACTGTGGTGAAGACATTCCACGACAGACTGTTCACCGACATATTTCCCGGGCGTAACGACGTTCCCAAGACCCTCATCTTCGCGAAGGACGATTCCCATGCGGAAGACATCGTCAAGATCGTGCGGGAGGAATTCGGCAAGGGCAATGACTTCTGCCAGAAGATCACTTACAAGACGACCGGCAAAAAGCCGGAAGACCTTATTGCCGAGTTCAGGAACAGCTACAATCCAAGGATCGCGGTAACTGTCGACATGATCGCAACTGGCACGGACATCAAGCCACTGGAAATAGTCTTCTTCATGCGCACCATCAAGTCCCGATCCTTCTTCGAGCAGATGAAGGGCCGCGGCGTGCGGGTCATCAATCCCAATGATCTGCAGTCGGTCACGCCGGATGCGAGCGAGAAGGACCATTTCGTGATCGTCGACGCTGTGGGCGTCTGCGAGCATGACAAGACGGATTCGAGGCCCATGGAAAAGAAACGTTCAGTTTCGTTGGAGCAGCTCCTCCAGGCCGTGGCCCTTGGAAATACGGAAATAGAAGTTGTCTCTTCGATTGCGGCTCGTCTTGCCCGGCTGGAGAAGAGACTGAAGACTGAAGAGAGATCGGAAATACAGAAGCTGGCAGGCGGCAAAAGCCTAAAGGCACTGACTGGCGATCTTGTTCAGGCCATTGATCCCGACAGGCATGTGGAGCAGGCGAAGAAGGACAATCCAGGAGTTGCAGAGCCTTCGCCGGAGCAGATCAAGAAGGCTGCCGCAAAGATCATTCACTCGTCGGTGAAGCCCCTTCACGCACCTGACCTTCGGAAGAAATTGGTGGAGCTTTACAAGACCACGGAGCAGACAATCGATGTTGTCAGCAAGGATGAAGTCCTTGTGTCAAGTTTCAGCGCGGAAGCTCTGGAGAAGGCGAAGGGGATGGTTCAGTCCTTCGAGGAGTTTGTGAAAGAGCATAAGGACGAGATTACGGCCCTTCAGATCCTTTACAGCCGGCCCTATAAGGCGAGGCTTCGCTTTGAAGAGATCAAGGCCCTTGCCCAGCTTATCGAAAAGCCGCCTTATTTGTGGAAGATAGACAGGCTTTGGGAAGCTTATGCCGCCCTGGAGAAGTCGAAGGTAAAAGGCGCAAACGCCCAGCATATTCTCACGGATCTGGTTTCCCTTGTCCGCTTTGCGATTCATCAGGATAATGAACTGGTGCCATTTCCGGACAAGGTGACCGTCAATTTCAATGCATGGATTGCCCAGCAAGAGGCAAACCGTAGGGGCAAGGGTCGCCCTGCCCTGACTGCCGAACAGCGCCGTTGGCTCGAAATGATCCGCGATCACATTGCCGCGAACCTGAGCATTGATGCTGATGATTTCGATTATGCCCCGTTTGCGCAGCAGGGCGGGTTGGGAAAGGTGCATCAGGTCTTTGGGGATGAGTTGAATGGGATTTTGGAAGAGATGAACGAAGTCTTGGCGGCATAAAGGGACAAAATATGTATATAGTGAGCGGGGAAAATGCATTTTTTACCCTATGAAATGCAAAGTATACTTTGTATATGTTGGCATACGTTTGACCTGTCATCAAAAAATGGTATACTTAAGGTACTCAATAAGGTACTGAAAGGAGTGCTTATATGAATACCGTAGCTGCGCAAGAGATTAAGAGGAAGGGCATTTCTGCTGTTGATGAGGCCCTGAAGCAGGGGCCTGTCCACATCATCAAGAACAACCAGCCCCAGTATGTCGTGATTTCCGAGGCGCGTTATCGTGACCTTATCGAAGCAGAAGAAGAGGCCTTCACCGAGCGGCTTAGACGATCTCTTGAGGATGTCAAGGCCGGGAGGGTCACACGGTTTAAGTCTGTCGATGATCTTCTGCAGGCAATAGAGGCAGAGGACGAGTAGTAGTGTTTGCGATAGTTGCCTCGAAGTATTTTCTAAAGCGCGCAAATAAGTTCTTCAGGAAACATCCTGACTTGAAAGAACGCTTTGCAAGTGTTGTTCACGATTTAAAGAAGGACCCTTTTCAGCCGCACCTTGAGTTGCACCACCTGGGAGGGAAGATGAAAGATGTTCAGGCTGTCAGACTTACTTCCAGTTACCGCATAATACTTACCGCAATGGTTACGGAGAAAGAGATCATCCTTCTCGATATCGGCAGTCACGACGAGGTCTATCGGTGAAAACCAAGCGTACGATCAAAAAGCTTGAAGCGAGCCTTTCCAGGTTTTCAGATGACTTTATGGCAGAGAGAAATCAGCCGCCTTTGCAGGAAAGGGCATCACTGCAGAAGGAGCAGCAAAAATGGGAGAGTTGGAAGAGCGTCCGTCTTGGTGATTCGCTTAAATTAATTAATGGACGGGCATTTAAGCCGTCAGAGTGGCGTGAATCAGGCGTGCCAATTGTCAGGATTCAGAATCTCAATAATCCAGATGCACCATTTAATTATTACGATGGTGAATTGCCAGATAAGTTCTTGCTTAATACTGGCGATTTACTTTTTGCATGGTCAGGCACTCCTGGAACCTCCTTTGGTGCTCACATTTGGCGGGGTAAAAAGGCGTGGTTGAACCAGCATATTTTCAAGGTTGTTTTTGATGAGAGTGAGTTTGACAAACGCTTTCTACAGCTTGCTATTAATCAGAACTTAAATGAATACATCCGCCAAGCGCACGGGGGAGCAGGGCTAGCTCACATTACAAAAGGCAAATTTGAGAACTCAGAACTTTCCCAACCATCACTTGATATTCAGCAAGAAATCGTTGCCGAAATCGAAAAGCAATTCTCCCGGCTGGACGAGGCGGTTGCCGGGCTTAAGCGCGTCAAGGCGAACCTCAAACGCTACAAAGCTGCTGTCCTCAAGGCCGCTGTCGAGGGGAAGTTAACCGGAGAATGGAGACGAAAAAATGTAGGGGCAGGTCCCTGTGCCTGCCCTGATTCGGACGCCGGGAAATGCCAGGGGAAAGGGCAACCACAAGGGATTGCCCCTACCAAAGACAGAAAATACGAATCCGGGAAAGATCTGTTGAAACGCATCCTCGTCGAGCGGAAGAAGAAGTGGGAAGAAAAGAACCCGGGAAAGAAATATAAAGAGCCTGCCGCGCCTGATACTTGGAATCTGCCGGAGTTGCCGGATGGGTGGGTATACACCAACATAGAGCAACTTATCCGAGCCGACAGGGATGCCATAAAGACAGGCCCCTTTGGAAGTTTGCTTAAGAAGCATGAACATCAGTCACATGGAGTTCCAGTACTTGGAATTGAAAATATTGAAGCAATGAAGTTTCAGCAGGGCAGCAAAATTCATATTACCGAAAAAAAAGCAGCCCAGCTTGAAGGGTATCGAGTACGTGCCAGCGACATTTTGATTTCGCGGTCGGGAACCGTAGGCGAGATTTGCGTTGTCCCCGACGACATTGGAGAGGCAAGAATCTCAACAAATCTGATGAAGATATCCCTATCCCCCAAAGGCATGTTACCGCATTTTTTTACTTTTCTGTTTAATGGGTCACCATTTGTTCTAAATCAAGCAACAGAATACTGCAAAGGAAGTACCCGTGCTTTTCTAAATCAAGATATTTTAAAACGCCTTATTTTTGCGCTTCCGCCGATGGCAGAACAAGAAATTATTATTGAAGAAATAAGCCGCCAGTTTTCACTCGTTGATGGTGTAGAAACCGAACTTGAACGCAATACTGCACGCGCTGAACGCCTACGGCAGTCGATCCTTAGCAAGGCATTCGGAAATAATTGCCATGGGAAAAAAACATGAATACTCCTGTGAACGCCACCCATCTGTTTATTAGCTACGCTGACGAAGACTTTGCTCTCGCAGGATGGCTGGCGCGAAAGCTATCCACGTATGGCTATGCGGTTTGGTTCGACCGAATGAAGATGTTGGGTGGCGAACCATGGCCTCAAACTATCGATGAGGCAATCAAACAGAGATCTTTCCGTATGCTCGCCCTCATGTCCGCCCATTCTGTTCACAAGCCAAATCCTTCAAAGGAGAGAACGCTTGCCCTCAGAATAGCAAAGCAGCGGGGCATAGCAGACTTTTTGATCACACTAAAAGTAGACGAGGCTGAGTTGGATTGGTTGACTACTGATATTTCTTATATTGCCTTCAACCGAGGTTGGGCGGGCGGTTTCAGACGATTGCTGAAGAAGCTTGACTCAATTGACACCCCAAAGTTATTAGTGAACGGCCCTGCTTTGGCTGCGTCTACTTTCTCGCAGGGGGAAGACTTGCTCTGCCCTGGAGAGGAAGAACTGCTGGCAAATGTAATGCGAGTGGAGGGCCTTCCGGAGGTGCTGCGCGGATACAGACTGAAGCACGAGCTTACCGAAGAACAGCAGGGTCTGTTGGAAAAGTCGTGGTCCTTCCACCGTTTTAAATCAGCAGAGATGATTGCGTTCTTCCCGCCTCCCAAAGCGTTCAATGAAGCAATTGAACAAACAAAGGAACAGTATCTCTGGACTGCATGCGATAAAATCAGGGGGGCCAATGCGCGGGATGTGGCAGCCGGCATCGTCATACAAATCCTTCAAAAACGTTTGTTGAGGGCAGGGTTCAAATCACATCCGAAACAAAAGGCGGTCCTCTATCTTACTGAGGAGTTCGCAGAGGGTGCTAAACTCCGCTTCTTAGGTTTTAACGGTAAGCGCACTTGGATTAAAATCCGTGGCAAGGCGACGTTTTTCCGTGTTGGTCATCCCAAGGAAATCAATTTTCATCATTACGCTTTGAGGTTGCGGCTTGCTCGAGGACTTGATAGGTCCTTATGGCTTCAAATTACCCCATCACTTTTCTTTTTCGACGGGAACGGTGAATCAATTCTGGATAAGAGAGTAGGCCCGCGCAGAAAAAGGTTGACAAAAGGATGGTGGAACCATAAGTGGGTTAATCGACTCCTCGCAGCGGAACAAATTATATTGAATTTGCCAGTCGAACATCACGAACAAATCGAACTAAAGGCTGGCTTCCTCCGCATTTTCTGGAATGGAACTCTAAATGAGGGGGCGCTCGAACCAGTCAAAGTAGATGAGACTGAGGAAGAAGATTTGGAAGATCTTCCAATCTTGCTGGATGAAGAGAGGAGCGAAGAGGAGGGTGGCGAAGATGAATAGACTCAAAGTACTTGAAGAGCCCGCTCTTGAGTTTTGGAATGGGCAACGCCTTCAGCATCCTCGTGACGGATTAACTCTCTTCGGCCCGTATGACTCGAAAGGTATTGAGCGCTCCCGGCAGATTTCCTATGCGATCTTTGGTGCCCGTGACGGCGTCAGATTATTTCGGTCGTTCTCCAATGCAATGAGGAGTGCAATATTTACTGATGCTAATTTGGACGAGCGTCTTTGGACGCACTATCCGGGTTTTGAGGAAGCTTTTCACTCTGATTTCCCGATCGAGCCCGCATGGGAAGGGTTGGTTGACGAGGTAAAGCTAAAGTCTGCGGTTTCTCAGAATGACGAGCACGCACGAGTATTTTCTGTGGTGAATCTCTTCCTCGATGCCATAAGAGTTGCAAAGAAGCGGGACGAATCTTTTCATGTATTCATCTGCGTGGTTCCAGATATTGTTTACACGAACTGCCACCCGCGTTCGCGTATAGAAGGCGGTATCGGGCAGAGAATTAGCTGGCGTGAAAAGAAGCACCGAGCAGTAATGGCCGATTTTTTTGATCCATATGATCCAGCTCAGTACACCTACTCAGTTGACTTTCGCAGGCAGCTTAAAGCGCGGGTGATGGAGTTCGGCGTGCCGATTCAAATCATTCGGGAATCGACGCTGCGTCTTACAACACCACAAGTTGGTGATCGTGGATTAACTCCCCTTTCTGATCGTGCGTGGAATTTATCGACGGCGCTTTATTACAAGGCGGGCGGTAAGCCGTGGCGTCTCAGCACGGCTAGGGATGGTGTATGTTACGTAGGCATATCGTTTAAAGACACCGAAGATCGTGGACGCAATGCATGCAGTGCTGCTCAAATGTTTTTAGACGATGGCGATGGTGTTGTATTCATGGGGGACGAGGGTCCTTGGTATTCGCAAAGGAAAGGCGATTATCACCTTTCGCGTGAGGCTGCCACGAAGCTCCTTCATGGTGTGCTGAAGACGTATGCGGAGTTGCACGGCAAACCACTGAACGAGGTGTTCCTTCATTGTCGCTCCTCAATCAATGCAGATGAGTTCGCCGGTTATAGCGAGGCATGTCCGGCGGGAACTAAACTTGTGGCGATTCGTGTGGCACCGGAAAGGCAGGGAATGCGCGTCTTTCGAAAAGGCACGCGTCCGGTATTACGCGGAAGCTTTTGGCAGATTAACGACAAGCGCGGATTTCTATGGGGCTCCGGATTCAAACCTAGACTACGCACATATGATGGCTCTGAGGTGCCACTTCCCTTGTGTATCGAAATCCAGCACGGGGTAGCGGACTTAGAGCAGGTGGCAAAAGATATTCTTGGCCTGAGCAAACTCAACTACAATGCCTGTAAGCTTGGCGAGCACCAACCCGTGACTGTGCATTTTTCTGGCGCAGTTGGTGAAATCCTTGTGAGTAATAAAAATATAAGAACTATCCTTCCTAACTTCAAATACTACATATGACATTGGGTGAGGAGTTACTGGACTGTGTTGGTCAAAATAGGGGGCAGATTTTATTGGTTTTTCTTCGGGGCTTCCTGCGCAGCAGCAATGTCGCGCATTTTCTTTTGCAGTTTTTTGGTGAATTTAGGGTATTTGGCGCGAACTCCCTCTATCGCAGAAGAAGACGCGACGAATTGTTCGATCAGGTATTTGCGAAGTTCAGGGTCTTTAAGATAGGGGTTCGTTTGTTTCAAGGATTTTTCAGGCATGATTTATTATATCAAGACCGATGACCTACAACGCTGAATTTCATCACCGCCGGTCGATCAGATTAAGGAATTATGATTATTCCCGGGCCGGGGCGTATTTTGTGACGGTATGTGCGTGGAAGAAGGAATGTTTGTTCGGCGAAATAAAGAATGGTGAAATGCTGTTGAATAAATACGGGGGAATTGTGATGAACTGTTGGGATGACCTGCCCAATCATTATAATCACGCCCAATTGGATGAATTCGTGATAATGCCGAATCACGTTCATGGTATCATCGTTTTAAACGTAGGGGCGGGTTTGAAACCCGCCCTGTTCGATGCGCAGAGGGCAGGTTTCAAACCTGCCCCTACAAAACAACACGGATTGCCGGAAATCGTGCGGGCCTTTAAAGCATTCTCATCACGACGTATCAATGATATCCGGGACACTTGCGGCATTTCCATCTGGCAACGAAATTATTATGAACGAATCATCCGCGGCGAAAAGGACTTACACTCAATCCGCGAATACATCAGATACAATCCATTGAAATGGGAAGAAGACGAAGAAAATCCGAATTTGAAAGGAACGGGCGGGTTTGAAACCAGCCTCTACATAAATAAATGACAGGCTCTACCGCAATCGTACAAAAACTCTGGAACTACTGCAATGTCCTCCGGGACGATGGTATGAGCTACGGCGACTATGTCGAACAGCTCACTTACCTGCTTTTCCTCAAGATGGCCGACGAGCGGTCAAGGCCGCCTTATAGCCAGAAAAACTCCATCCCCTCCGGCTACGACTGGCCCAGCCTCTTAAGGAAAGACGGCGATGATCTTTTCGATCATTACCGCCACATACTTGAAGAACTCGGCAAGAAGGGAAACCTTTTGGGTCTTATCTTCGGCAAGGCCCAGAACAAGTTCCAGGACCCCGCGAAGCTCCGCCGCCTGATCGTTGACCTCATCGACAAGGAGAACTGGTCTGTCATGAGCTCCGACGTTAAGGGTGACGCCTACGAGGGACTTCTCGAAAAGAACGCCCAGGATACGAAATCCGGCGCAGGACAGTACTTTACTCCCCGTCCTCTGATCAGGACCATCGTCGATTGCATGGCTCCAAAACCGAAAGAGACCATCTGCGACCCGGCCTGCGGCACCGGCGGCTTTCTCCTCGCCTCGCATGACTACATAACCCACCACTTCCCGACGATGACGAAAGACGAAAAGAAGTTCCTCAAGGAAGACGCTCTCCGGGGATGGGAACTGGTACACAACACAGCCCGCCTCTGTGCAATGAATATGATGCTCCACGGCATCGGCACGAATGGCAGCAAGCTGCCGCTGATCGTCGCTGACTCTCTCGCATCAGACCCAGGCGACCGCTTCGATATAGTGCTTACTAATCCGCCCTTCGGCAAAAAAAGCAGCACAACAATCATCGGTGCCGACG
>Ga0315550_1001623_pt1 | contig 13846 bp, 17 predicted proteins | sample SalMarSW160190MG_2_FD_203100 | JGI IMG/M metagenome (GOLD analysis project Ga0315550, IMG submission 203100) | Salt marsh sediment microbial communities from the Plum Island Ecosystem LTER, Massachusetts, United States - Salt Marsh Sediment SW1601-90 ... | reverse complement strand
ATAACAACTAAAGCCGCTCGGCCCTTCCGGTCAATGTGAAGCGCCATGTTCGGCACTTTCAGGATGCCACTTCATGTGTAGTTTTCGTTGATTAACAGCACAGTCACGAAGATAAAGATTGATCAGGCTTTGGTAAGGAATGCCGGTTTCTTCAGAAATGGACTTGAAATATGAAATAGTGTCACGGTCCAGCCGCATAGTTACCGGTTGTTTTAGCTGTTTAATGTAAGGATTTCTACGCCCTTTCATTTTTGAAAAATCGTAATGATCTCTCATCGTCTATACCTCCAATATTCATTTTCTTCTTCGCTGTCCGCCTTCCTGGCCGATATAATTCTAATAACTGCCTCACTTTCCCGAAAACAGTGGCAGACAACGAGAATTCGTAGTTTAAAACTAATTCCAAGCAGGATGAAACGGTCTTCATTTTTTGAATGATCTGGATCAAAAAATTGCATGGCATTTTCATCATAAAAAACCGTTCGGGCTTCATCGAAAGAAACGCCATGCTTTTTAATATTAGCCTTTTCCTTCCGTTTATCCCATTCAAAGCGCAATTCATCCATATGTACATTGTACTTATAATAGCGTGTATGTCAAGATGTAAATTTAAGCCAAACAAGTTATTCTATAGTTTCTTGATATCTCCGCTCTCCGAGGGAATTTGTCAGCTCTCACATACCAGCGGGCCCCCGGTGCCGGGAGCGGCAGAGGGCGGCTAAACGCCGAATCGTCTTGTTATTTCAATATAGGAAAAAACGGCTTGACAACTCTTTTGTCGTGACGTGTCACATCTTGAATTGTGCATTAATCTTGCTCAGTTTGCTCTGAAATGCTGGGGCTGTATTGTGCTCTTTCAGCTCCGCGATCACATGGCTGACCTCCAAGTAAGTTATGCCAAAGTCGGGCTCAATCTGCTCATTGGTGAACAGTCATTTAGCCATGCCCCATTTTATATTTACTTTCTTAAGGACGGCTTTCACTGATCAATTCCCAATTCAAGCCGGAACCCGCCCGCTCTTAGGGTGAGCCCTGCTTAGTCTGATGTTCCCCCAGGAGTCGGGAGGGGGTGAGTATTGGAACGGGGCTTGCGGCAAGCTTCATAACTTACTTTTTTACCAGCGTCCCTTTCTTTTATATCGAGACATTACTCATGAACAAGATGGGATTATGGGTAAGAGTCAAGCTATTTTTTCATTGGGATATCCGTTCTCACAGACAAATTTAGATCTTTTGGTATTTCACCAACAGAAATTGTATATAATTCATTATTAATGCCAATTAAAAATAAATCGAGATCTTTTGCATAGAAATATCCACTTGTAGCAACAACCTTACCATTGACAATTTTGAATTCTGCACCTTTCAAGATTGTGATAGTAACACCCAGACTTTTTTGTATATTCCCCAAATAACCTGGGTATGACTGAGAAGGTGAATAATTAATCTTTAATCCATCCCATATCTCTTTGATCTTACCTGAAAGATTATAAAGCACAACATAGTCTCCCAAGGGGAGATTATAAAATGCGAATCTGCCAGTTTTATCAGTAAAAGAGACTAACTTGTTATTAATTACACAAACCGGATCATTTCCTTGTTTCTTTGCAAGTAGAACAAGAGCACCAATCACAGGTTTCTGAGTGTTGCTATCACGTGCAAAGCCTTCTACTGTCCTTTTAGTTTCAGCACAAAAAGCATATCCAGTGAAAAGAATAATGGTTATTGAAATGATGCATACTCTCATAAGTAGCGCTTTCATTGTTAAAAACCTCCATTATCTATACAAATAGTTACAATAAGAAAAGCTACAAAAGTGATGAAACATGGTTTTCCCCTCCTTTGTTATAACAGGGAAGTGCCCTTTGCCCACACCAGGCCTCTCAGAAAACCTCTATCGTTTCTCCTGTACCCAATTGACTCCATATGAGATAGCCTAATTAATTTACGACATTCGCCATTTTTACTGCATTCGTTCGTGCTCAGGCTCGGAAACACAAACGCCGCAATAGTATGGATAGTTTTTAGCACCATGCCCGCAAATAAGACATTTACCCGCCGTCCTTCTGCCGGACTGGCGGGTTTGACCTCAAATTCTTACATGAGTACCCTATTAAAATTCTTTGAATAACCTGGCAAAAGAATGTCCGGGTGCCTTGATGTCGAGATCGAGAAAATAGCCAAAAGGGGTTTGATAGGCTACATAGCCGGCATTTATAAGGCGAGATTCAGCGTTATCCATAAGTCGCTTAGTGACTTCCGGATCAGCCTTACTTTCTGCTAGATGGGCAAAAGAGTGTAAAACGACGGTATTTGTTTCATTTTTCCTCGCAGCCCATTTTACATTCTTGATGAGCTTTGTTTCAATCGCAGAAAGATTTTTTTCATCCTTTGGCTCAATATGTATGAATCCCAACAGCGCATTTTCAATGATTTTTTCCACATCACTATTTGGTGCTGATTCGAGATTCTTTACGCTCGTTTTATAAGCAAATTTATCTGCATAGATCATAAGTAATTTCACTTCATACCCCCTATTGTAAGATGTTTAACGGTATCACGAGTTATGAAATCTTTTCACGTCGTCTTGGCTGCCAAAAAATTCACCTCATCAATCTATGGCTGCTGGGAGAGAAATGCAAACCAATCATTATCCGTGACGCCGATGGAGCCCCACGGGCAAACCCATGGCACCACTTAGTTTCGCCGATTCGCTTCGCGAACGGCGTGACTTAGTGGCACGACATCCCGACCATAATCCCGACCACAAAAGGTCTGGACTAAAGCCGTAGCTTTCTGCGGTCGGGGTAAAGCCCTTCATTTGCTGCCTCAATTAAGGTTAAGCAGTTTCTGCACGGATGTCCCGCTTCATCTCGGGATTTACTTTTTTACCAGCGTCCCCCTTCATATTTACAGTCCCAGCAATTGGTTCGATGCACGTTATTATCAGTATCATCAGCTTTCATACGTATCTCATAGAAAGATCCCTATGCTAATGTGCTCAGCACACAGGGGAAGGAAAATCAATGATTAAGGGGCTTACGCCCTCCCCTCTTGTTCTTTCACTGCCTTGCCGTTTAGAGTTATTCAACATAGTCAACAACGTCCCGAAATTCACACTTTTTAACGTGTCATACTCAGCCTGAGAGACCGTTTTTTTCTTTGCACCCGAATGATCTGCCAGGCGCTCAAGGGCACCTTGCCGTACCTTCTCACGGATGCGGGCCAAATCGGTGGAGTAGATTCCTTCTCGTCGCAGGAGCTCTCCTACCGGGGTTTCCCCGGTGTGGGATTCAAGGAATATCTGGAATTTTTTCTCAGGGGATAACAAACGCCTCTTCTTTCTTTCATCAGGAGACTGATTAGTATGTGTGACACTCATGGTATACTCCTTTCTATTGTGTTCGAGGATGGGATACCTCCGGTCGCCCTACGGGCTCCCTCCGGTATCCCATCTCTCCTTCACCATACCATGTAGTGTAATTCAATCCAACTTTTGAGACATGAATTCAGAAACGGGGGGAACAAAAATTAACCGCTCTCTCATTTGCTCAACAAACTCCGCTCTATCGATCTGATCAGCATAGCTATCTTCACCATACTTCGATGCAAAATCACTCCTTGTCGCGAACGGCGGATCGATGTAAACAAGCTTAACCTTTCCCTTAACCTTATCCTTAATGATTGGATCCTGATTGAGATAGCAGGTCTTGAGGAACTGCAAGTTGTCTCCCTGGACAATGAGATTCTGCCAATTCGCATCATCATCTCGGCTGCTCTCTTTGAACAGATCCAGTTGCGTCGCGCCCCGGTTGATCTTCCCCCCATCAAAACTGCGTTCTAGCTGAAGCGGCGAGCCGCCACCAAATGCCGAGGCTTCGTTCAGGATGGCGGCCTCTGGCCGCTTTCCCTGGTATTCGATGGTCGGGATCTTTGAGTCCTTGAGGGTTTTGAAATCATAGGTCGCGTACAGGCTGGGGAAGAGTTTCTTAGCCAGCTCCTGAGGAGGTTCAATGCCTTCGTTTAGGCATTTTTGTAGGGTTATCAAATCTTCTTCAGAGAGGGTCAGTTCTCGGGTCATGGCTTTTCCTCTGTACGTTTTACATATCTTTCATGTGCATCAAGCCCGCTGGGGCTGACAGGGATAACTGCTGGGCTGTATTTCATGGGCTTTCCTTTTTTGCACTATCCAACAATGCCTTACTCTTTTCCGTCAGCCGATATCGCTGCTTGCTGCTACGGGGTTTGTCAGGAATCGTTCGTTCGATGAATTCAGCTTCAAGCAGAGGATTAAGATAGTTTATTTGAAATGTCTTCCAATGTTTTAGTTTAAGTATTTCCATGATTTCAGATGCTCTTCTCGGTTCCCGACAAAAGTCCAAAACTTGTGCGGTGACTTGTGCGGTGACTTGTGCGGTCAGCCCCGGCATTCCCCCGATAACCCCTTCTAATATTCTGATCCTATTTGCCTTATGCTCAGCATCAACTTGTGCGGTGACTTGTTCGGCGCCTCTCGGCACGTCAGGCAAAGCGGCGGGCTGGAAGGCCACATATACGGAACCTGCCTGTTCAGACCAGACCGGTGGCGGGTTCCCATTTTCAGCGCACCAGTCTATGATGTTGAGGGTACCACTGCCCCAGCGCTCGATGATGCCTGAGCGGTAGAAAACATTGGCAATGATGGGATTCCAGGGTTTGGATTCGTGGGGCTCCATCAGCTTTTCCGGCGTGATGCCGAAGTGAAAAGTGCCGGGATTGGTGATTTCGAGATGATCATCATACATGGCCACGGCCACGGCGCCGCCCGGTATGGTGTAATCGCGATGGCACAGGGCGTTGGCCAGGGCTTCACGGGTGGCGCGTGGGGGATACCAGGGCTGGTCCTCGCGGATCATTTTGCCGTGAATGACACGCCCGGCAATGGGAACATGATCCATTAGAAAAGATTCGGCCCTGCGAAGCAGCGCGAAGGCGTGATCCCAGTACTGGCGGTTATCGGTAAAATCGGCCAACCGGTCCCTGCCCCGAAAGCGAGCCAGACGGATACTCATCTGCGGGTAGAGCGTCTTGAGCCGATCGCTTTTGCCATAGAGCGCCACAGCGGCATTCAGGAGGTGGCCGTCACGGATCAGTTCCAAACCGCGAAGGATGGATTCTGTATCCCGGTGACCTGTAGGTTCCAGACGGCCCAGCCGAACCGAGTTTTCCAGTGTGACATGAATTTCCTCCTCATCCAGATCCTTTATGGAAACGCCCTCCGCTGTGGGCTCGTTTTCCCAACGCCGGGTAGCATGCAGGTGCTCGACAAGACGCCGCTCGTATTCCTCACGGGGCATGGCAACCGTTGTCGGGCCATGTCGAAGATATGGACGGCCATCGTAAGTATAAGGCCCTCCACCACCGGGAACGGGCAACACAATAACAGCATGCCCTTTTTTCAGGTTCACTGTTTCGATGTCAAGGAAAGCAGGAGGTTCGATCTTCCGCAGTTCCGCAGCGATATCCTCAATGGTCTTTGCCGAAAACTGCTGGCCGATCAGGTGACCCTTGTCCGTCACGCCGAAAAGGACAAAGCCTCCTAAACCATTCAACATGGCGCAAACTGTTTTTGCTGCACTGGTGCGCTGACCGGTGGATTTTTTAAATTCCACCTGTTCATTCTCACCTCTTTCAACAAGTTTTCGCAACTCTTCGAGATTCACCTGGAAGATTCCTTTTTGACTCCCTCACCAACTCCCTCATTTACTCCCTCAATCTAAAAAGGACCTTTCGAGCAAATGGTTCAAAACATTGATTCCGGTCTTGTGCTCGCCATGAGGCAGAAGGGAGAATTTGTTGATTCTTAAAAACGAATATCCGTAGCTCTCCAGCTCCAACTGGCGCTCCGCGTCATATTCAAGATATTCCTGGTCAAAATTGTGTCTTGTCACGATATCGGGGTTCCGTCTGAGGGACGTTGTTGAATTCATTGACTTATTCCCTTCCAATTCCAACAGTGCTTGCCCGCCGTGATTGTGGCGGGCTTGCCCGGTGCGCCAGTTCTGATCATGATGGCCATAGTAAGCTCATAGCTGATAGCTGGGAGGCTGGGAGGCTGGGAGGCGGATAGCTCATAACTGATAGTAGAAAGGTGCAGGGCGTAATGCGGGAAGGTGAATGAGATGGTTCATGGTTATATCATGCTACGTGGAATGTTTTTCCAACAAGTTCGAATTCGTTCACATCTTCCTGAGAGAGCTTTTTTCTAATCCCGTCAAATCGTGAAATAGTATCCGGTTTGTATAAACGTTCCCCGCAATGGAGGCATACCTCCGCAGTTACCCTGATAATTGCGGTATTTGTTCCCCCTTTGAGGACTTTCTCAACTTCTTTCTCTGCAACATTCCCACCACAGATAGGGCATTTTTCAAATAATCTCACTACTCCCTCCTTATCTTCCAATCAATCCATTGTTCAGGATCTGGTCGATAAACGGTGATCAAAGCACTTGAATTGGTCACTTGATTATAAGCCCAAACGCTATGGATTGGCTCGTCTTTAAGGTTTTTACTCAGAATGAGGCAGCTTGGATAAGGTTTATCATCAGGATATTGCTCGATAATTTCACCTGTTGGTATTGAGTCAAATATCTCCTTACATGAAAGAGCATCGTTGGAAGCTTCTTCATCAGCATGATCGGTGATCCTTACCCTGTTCGATTTGATGCTCTCGGCTATGGATTCGATCTCTATCATCAAGACTCAAACGACAAGAAGCTCGTTATGCGAGCCAAAGTCAACAATCAAAACTCAGGTCGGTCATGTATACGGGAATCTAACCATGGAAGAGATTATAGTGAAAAGAGGATCGATTTGCAATGGCTGTGAACGAGTTTTTGTTTGATCATTTCTTTACCGCCGATTCTTGCCCAAAAAAGGATCACCGATTTTTCCGATACTCTCATGATATCACAGTTCTGAAGCCGACAAACTTATGGTAATGATATTACGATATAGGGAATGCTTGTATATTGAATGCTATAGTGTCAAGCAGAGGTATCTAAATCAATAGCAATGGCTAGCGCTCGATTAAGCGCCTCGATTTTGACGGGGCGAAGGGCGCCAACGAAATGGGTTAAGGAAGACTTGGGGATGCTCACCAGTTCATCGCAATGTATGCTGCTATCGTGCTTCAATCGATCATCGATTCCTACGAGCACTTGAGCGGAAAGACCATCGAAGGAAGAGTAGATGGGAGCACAAATGGCCGTAGAGAAGCGAGAATCCAAAAGGATTTGGCGACTCACCACCCAGAAGACGCTATATTTCTTGGGATCTTGTGACGAAGCTTTGCGGACGCGGTAAAGTTCCCCGCTCCTCATGCCTCCACCTGATAGGAAAGGACGTCCTCTGCTTCTTTATTAAGAGCATCGGCGCGTTGATTGAGAATTTCACTATCTTGGAGGTATCGTTTCCGCTTTGCTTCAGCGGCGAGGAAGTCACGGATCGCCTGTTCTATAAGAAGCGATCGATTGCCATATTGGTTGGATAGTTCATCTATTTCGCTAATGAGTTCTTCTGAAAGGGTGATGGATGTTTTTATTTTCATGTTGGCCTTTGCTCCTTGTGAAACAAAAAGTTCGATATCCAGAACAGGGTTATACGTTGGTGTTGCATTTAGTATTACTTTAGTAGTACGTTTTTACCCTATGTCAAGGAATTAGCAATCCCGACTTTTATTTCGTCTCAGAAAACCAACTCCTCTGGGCGTGTTCAGGGGCGATGGCTCTCCGGGTCATGGTTCTCTCCTTAGCACGGAGTGATGGCCCGCCCTGGCGCTACTTGTTGAAAATACACACATGCCCAGGTTATATTCTATGGTAGCAACCCTTAACTAGAATGGTCCCTTTATATGGGTCCGGGCCAGGGCGTATTGGATGACTGGAGCATTGGGTTTAGCGCCAATGATACTATCGTTTTTGCCAAACAGTATCATGATACCATGTCGTCGCACCAGGGCAGGCCATTCCTCCAACAACCCCGGGATCTGAGAGCACACGTTTGGCCCCCTTCCAAAGGGCTCCTCACAAAGCCATGTACTCTGGGCGTTGATTCTTTATTTTCCGGCATAGCTCGCTCGTCCAGCCGACTCCGTAAACATGAGCTTATTTGAGTTTCAGTGATCGCCTGCCGCTGTTCACGCCAAGGCGCCTGGCCATATCGGAGGATTCACTTTTCGGCAATCTTTCTGATTGCGTTCCCTGTGTCTTCTATATCCTGTAACGTATTGAAATACCCCATACTGATCCGGACTGTTCCCTCGGGGAAGGTGCCGAGCGTCTGATGGGCCAGGGGGGCGCAGTGCAGCCCCACCCGGACGAAGATGTCGTAGCGGCTGCTGAGGATGTCAGCGGCCTCAGGAGGAGGGACGCCCTCCTGCATCCATGCCAGGTTGATCGATCCACACCCGCCCAATGTCTGATCGGATTCGATAGGCAGGATTCTATCAAAGGTGATTGAGAGGGTAGCCGTTTGATCCTCCGCCCTGAGCGGACCGTAGATCGTGATGCCGGGGACATGATAGAGGGCCTTGAGCAGGGCTGCGATGAGGGTTTCCTCATGCTCCCTGATCTTGCTTACCCCTTCCGCCAGGATGAAATCGACCGCTGCTCCCAGCCCGGCGATGCCGACATTGTTTCTGGTCCCGCTTTCGAGTGCATCGGGCAAGAACTCCGGGTGGTGCATGCTTTCTGAAACGCTCCCCGTGCCCCCCGTTTTAGAAGGCGGATGCTCAGGCCTTCCTTGATGTAAAGGCCGCCGGTTCCCTGAGGCCCCAAGAGCACTTTGTGGCCGGTAAAGGCCAGGAAATCGATGCCATCTGCCTCAACGTCGATAGGATAACAGCCGGCCGTTTGCGCGGCATCGAGCAGAAGGGGCACCTCCCCTATCGCATTTTTGACCGCTCTCACATCCTGGATGGTCCCGGAGACATTCGAGGCATGGTTTATCACCATCAAGGCGGTCTTCTTCCGGATAAGCCCCGGCAGCGCGTCGATGTCCAGGAAGCCCTTTTTGTCGCAGGGGGCTATGGTGAGGATGATGAAGGATGTTTCTTCCAGATGTTTTAAGGGCCGGATGACCGAGTTGTGTTCCATTGATGAGGCGATGACGTGATCGCCGGGATTGAGAAACCCATAAATGACCATGTTAAGGGATTCGGCCACGTTCATGGTGAAGGCGATACGCGCCGGATCGGCAATATGAAACAGGGTTGCGAGTCGTTCTCTGGCATGCTCTACAATGCGCGAGGCTTCCATGGAAAGCCGGTGTCCTGATCTGCCCGGATTAGCCCCGACTTCTGTCATATAATGAGACATGGCTTCCATGACCTGTGGAGGCTTGGGAAACGAGGTGGCAGCATTATCCAGATAGATGAATCTTCTCATGGCTAGATCCGGGGTGATACGTTATAAAATCGTTTCACGATTTTACGAGACTGCCACGTTGTCCCCGCCTTTCGGCGGGGACTCCTCGCAGTGACTTTTTTTGAATTGATACAAGCATCTTGCTGAAGGCAGCTTCATCTTCCCCTATACTGTCTTGAGAGACTCCCTGAGGCGCCGGGTTGCATCCCTGTCGATCTCCATGCTGTCCGGATCGATCACAGCGCCGTAATGCTCCCTGGCTCCATCGATACTCACGTACCCATCGAGCACGTCACCTTTCACGAATTCTACATCACGTTGAAGGGGATCTCCATATCCGCCCCCGCCTGCGGCATCCATGGTAACCACATCGCCGGGCCTTAGCTGCGTTAGGCCGTAAGGGTTGCCTTTGTCTCCATTGACCAGGAACTGGGCCTTTGCCCCATCCTTACCGCCAAAGAGGCCCTCAGGTGGATAGCGGAACCTGCCCGACTGGATCCCCAGGTTCACCGGCGGCAGAGGGGCATACTCATCGTCCGGCACCCTGAACACGACCCTTCTGCCCAGCCCGCCCTTCATTTTTCCCGGACCGCCCGAATCAGTGAGCAACTCCCTTCTCTCCACAATAAAGGGGGTGTCGCTTTCAAATATTTCAACCGGCGTATTGGCCCCGTTAGCTGGGAAGATATAGTCATAGTAGCCGTCATTAGTGGCGCTCGCGCCCATGCCGCCGCCCCTGATGATCACCGAATGCCATGGCCTCCCAGTGTTCCTCTTTCCGTAAAAGACATTCATGGTTGCAGGCGTGCCGCCGCTTCCCGCGATTACTCTTTCGGGCACGGCCTCGGCCAAGGCCCGGTAGATTATCTCGGTGAGAAAATGCCCGATCTGCATTCGAGCGGCAACGGCAACCGGGAAGGAACAGTTTACCACAGTGGCCTCCGGCGCCTTCATGGAGAGAGGAGCCGCACAGCCGTCATTGTTGGGTATATCCGGGTCAAAGATGCTTTTTATGGCCATGAACACATAGGCGTAAGTGAAGTTATAGACCACGTTGCCGGCCCAGTCCACGTGGCCTGAAGATCCATCGAGGTCCACCGTGATGTCGCTCCCCTTTATCTCGACAGCCGCCTTTATCACCACGTCCTCTCTGCCCTCGATCTGTTCTATAATCCCTTGTGATCGATACACGCCATCGGGGATCTCAGCGATAGCCTCCCTTATGCTCCGTTCCGTGCGGCTGATGATCTCATCCGCAAGATCATCCAGGCCGTCAAGATGGTACTCATCGAGCATCTGGCATATCTTTTCCATACACACGTGGTTTGCCGCGATCTGGGAGCGGATGTCACCGATGACCTCATCAGGGGTTCGAACATTCCAGCGAATCATCTCAATAACGGCCTCATTAAGGGTGCCGCTATCGTACAGCTTTACCAGCGGTATGAACAGGCCATCCTCATACACATCGTGGTTGTCGGATGATACCCGGCCGCCGATGTCGGAGTGGTGGAATACACAAGCGGTAAAGGAGGTGAGCCTATCTTTGTAGAAGATAGGGCTCATAACGCACACGTCATTGAGGTGCCCTGCCAAGGCCCATGGATCATTGGTGATGAAAACGTCGCCGGGCTGAAACCTATCCGATGGCAGCTTGTTTACCAGGTTCTTGATTCCAAGGGCCATGGCGCCTGATTGGCCGGGGGTCGCGAAGGTCCCCTGGGCAAGTTCTCTGCCTCTTTGGTCGGTAAACATACAGGTGTAGTCGTGGGCATCCCGAAGCAGGCTCGAAAATGCCGTTCGGGCAACAGAACTGTCAGCCTCGTCCACGATGGATATCAATCTGCGCCAGAGTATCTCTAAGGTGATCGGATCAAATACCTGTTTCATATGTTTGACTCCTCGAGTTTAAGAAAAAACTAGCATCCATTTTGGGGATTGCTGAAACCCCTCTCCTTCAGGCAAAGTAAATCTTAGGTTGTCGCCAACAGAGTTGTCATTCCGGACTTAGAGCCGGAATCCAGGGGATAGGGCGAATAAGAATTCTGGATGCCCCCGGCTTACTACATGCCGGGGCAGGCTTATCAAGGCCCGCCCTGGACTTGATCCAGGGTCCGGCATGACGTACGTATCGAGTCTGGCTTGAAAGACTGTTAATTTTAGTCAATCCATTAGTAACCCCTTGTTTTATAGACGAGGCTTGTTCAGTTTACTTACAAGGTGCGCGCCTCCTCTTGGGCTTAGGCGTAAGGTACAAGGCATAAGGCGCAGGGAAAGACCTTATTGAGCCTTATTGATGCCCTATACCCTGAGCCTTAGCCCTTTCCCACTTCTATCCAAAGAAACCCGAACTCATCCACAGAAAGGAAGGTGTCCTCACCCGCAATGACCGTGGATTCCCTCTCCTCGATGATAGCAGGGCCTTGAAATCCCGCGCCGGGAAATAGCTTATACCGGTCGTACACACTGTAGGGTATATAATCACCGGCAATCCCGGAGTATGCCTGGCGATGGCCCTTGAGCGCATCTTTGATAGAGCCGGCCGTTTTCCCGATCTTGGGCAGTCGCAACAGCCGTTCAGGCAGGCCGGCCCTCACCTTGAAGTTAATGAACTCCACCGGAGAGTCCGGATAGGTTCTGCCGTATAGCTTTTCATATATCTCATCAAAGCGGCCTCGAACCACCTCTCTCTTCACCCCGCCGAAATTGCCCTCTGGAATGGGGATATTGGTTTCAGAGCCCTGTCCTACAAACCGGACGTCGACCGACCTCTCAAAGGTGATCTTCTCCTGAGTGCCGGATTTCATGAGCGTCTTGGTCCCCTCAGACTCCATTTCCTTGAAGATCTCTTCTATCTCACCGAAATCAGCAACCTCAAGGGCAACCTTATGGCTCCTTACGAGGTCAAATGCCCTGGGGGCCGTGAAAAAGCCCAGGGCTGATCCCACGCCGGCATTGGGCGGCACGATTATCCGCGGCGCTCCCAGCTTCTTGGCCAAGCCATAGGCATGTACCGGCCCGGCCCCGCCAAAGGCGGCCACGGTTACCACCTTGGGGTTCCCCCCTTTTTCCGCGATATGGGTTTTTGCAGCCGCGGCCATGGTCTCGTTAATGAGATCGTGAATGCCCCACACCGCCTGGATGAAGGGTACACCGAGAGGCTTGGCAATATTCTCCTCAATGCCTCGCAGAGCGGAGTCCTTGTCGAGCTTCATCTCCCCACCTAAAAAGTAGTCCTCATCGAGATAGCCCAACAAGAGGTCGGCATCGGTTACGCATGGTTCATCTCCCCCCCTGCCGTAACAGATGGGGCCGGGATCGGCTCCGGAGCTCTCGGGGCCTACTTGCAATGTCCCCATCCTGCTGATCTTGGCGATACTGCCGCCACCGGCGCCGATCTCCATCAAATCAACGACCGGCACCTGAATGGAAAGGCCGCTGCCCTTCATGAACCGCTGGACACGGCCTACCTCAAAGGTCGGGACCACACCGGCAACCCCCCTCTGAATCAAGCAGGACTTGGCGGTGGTCCCTCCCATATCGAAACAGAACATGTCCGGGATTCCGAAGAGCTTTCCATAGTATTGGCCCGCAATCACAGCAGCCGTTGGTCCCGATTCGATGATTCTGACCGGAAACTCCGCTGCCGTTTCAACGGATGTGATACCCCCGCTTGAGAGCATGATAAAAAGCTTGCCTTTTGAGCCGATGGATTCCAGCCTTGTGGAGAGCTTGGTGAGGTACTGACCTGTAAGGGGCTTGACGTATGCGTTTGTCACCGTGGTGCTGGTTCTCTCGTATTCCCGTATCTGGGGCAGTACCTCGTAGGAGATTGAAACGGAAACCTCCGGTGCCTGCTCGCGGATGATCTCTTTGATCATCAATTCATGAGTGGGGTTCTCAAAGGAGTTGAGAAGACACACAGCAATTGACTCGACGCCCATCTCCACTAATTCTGCCACAACCTCGTTTGCATCCTTGGGATGTAAGGGCGTCAGCACTGTCCCATCGCTCCGTATCCTCTCATCAACCTCTCGGCGAAACCTTCTCGGTACCAGGGGCTTGGGGAATTCGGCAAAGATGTCATAGGGAGCGTATCGTATCTCCCTGCCGAGTTCCAGGACATCCCGAAACCCCTTGGTGGTAATGAGCCCGGTCCGGGCCCCCTTTCTCTCTATAATGGAGTTGATGACCAGGGTGGTGCCGTGTATTACCTCATCGAGCTTTTCCACGAAGCCGGGAATGGTTCCCTCCATCTCCCGTATCCCCTGCTCTACGGCATCAGAGGGATCAATCGGTGTGGTGAGACACTTGTTGATATATAGGACCCCTGTCTGGTCATTGAGAAGAACAAAGTCCGTAAAGGTGCCGCCGATATCGCAGCCGAGCCGGTAGAGTTTATCATTCATAAAGGCCTCCAGGTTTTTGTAAATTGGGAATCCT
>Ga0315550_1001619_pt1 | contig 13852 bp, 8 predicted proteins | sample SalMarSW160190MG_2_FD_203100 | JGI IMG/M metagenome (GOLD analysis project Ga0315550, IMG submission 203100) | Salt marsh sediment microbial communities from the Plum Island Ecosystem LTER, Massachusetts, United States - Salt Marsh Sediment SW1601-90 ... | reverse complement strand
ATCTCCGTGGGCCCGCCCTTCTTCAACCTCACCTTCGGGGCCCTGATGGCGCCGCTTCTGGTGGTGATGCCCTTCGGCCCGCTGCTGGCGTGGAAGCGCGCCGATCTCGTCGCGGTCGCCCAGCGATTGCTGGCGGCGGTGGTGGTGGCGGTGATCGCAACCCTGATTGTCTCCGCCGTGCTCTGGGACGGGTTCAGCCTCGCCCCGCTCGGCTTGTTGCTGGGTTTCTGGGTGATGGCCGGGGCGCTGGCCGATCTCGCCGAGCGCGTCCGGCTGTTGCGGGTCCCGATGTCGACCAGCCTGGCGCGCCTCGTGGGATTGCCGCGGTCGGCGTTCTCGACGGTGCTGGCGCATTTCGGGCTCGGGGTGACGGTTGTCGGCATCGTCATGGTTTCGGCCTACGGCTCCGAGCTCATCACCACGATGCGCAGCGGCGAGAAGGTGGAGCTTCCCGGCTTCGCGCTGACACTGCAGGGCGTCGAGACGGTGCCGGGCCCCAACTACCGCGCCGAACGGCTGAATTTCGGGATCGCCCATGGCGGCAATACGCGCGCCCTGTCGTCCGAGCGCCGGGTGTTCGTCGCCTCGGGCCAGACGACCACCGAGGCCGGCATCGCCACCTACGGTTTCTCGCAGCTTTACGTTTCAATCGGCGAGCGCGCCGCGAACGGCGGAAACGTGGTCCGCGTCTGGTTCAAGCCGTTCGTGACGCTCATCTGGCTGGGCGCGATCATAATGGCGGCGGCCGGCGCCGTCTCGCTGACCGACCGGCGCCTGCGCATCGGGGTGCCGGCCCGCGCCGCCCGGCGCGCCGCGAAACCGGCCGAATGATGCGCCGGCTTGCCCTGGCGCTGTTGGTCGTCGCGGCGGCGGCGGGCGGCGCATTCGCCGTCGAGCCCGACGAGATGCTCGACGATCCCGGACTCGAGGCGCGGGCCCGCGAGATTTCATCGGGCCTCAGATGCCTGGTGTGCCAGAACCAGTCGATCGACGATTCCAACGCCGAACTGGCGCACGACCTGAGGGTCCTGGTCCGCGAGCGGCTGGTCGCCGGCGACAGCGACGCGGCGGTCGTCGACTACGTCGTCGCCCGCTACGGCGAGTTCGTGTTGCTGCGGCCCGCTTTCGATGCGCGGACACTTCTGTTGTGGCTGAGCGCGCCGCTCATCCTCGGCGCCGGGGCGCTGACGATCTTCATTGCCGCCCGCCGCCGCGCCGCCGCGAGCGATCCGCTCACCGACGACGAACAACAAAGGATCGACGCCCTCTTGCGCGATGAGGAGAAATCCGATGGCGATGCCCGCCCCGCCTCCCGAAAAGGTTGAGTTCACCGGCGCCCTGGGCGAGCCGCTGGCCGCCGCCATCGACTGGCCGAAGGGCCCGACCCGCGCTTTCGCCATTTACGCGCATTGCTTCACCTGCTCGAAGGACCTGTTCGCCTCCAGGCGCGTGTCCAACGCGCTCACCGCCCACGGGCTGGCGGTTCTGCGATTCGATTTCACGGGGCTCGGGCAATCGGGCGGCGATTTCGCCAACACGAGCTTCACTTCCTCGGCCGCCGACCTGATTGCCGCCGCGCAATGGCTGGCCGCCGCCCACCAGGCGCCCGCGCTTCTGGTCGGACATTCGCTCGGCGGCACCGCGGTTCTGGCGGCGGCGACGGAGATCGCCTCGGTCAAGGCGGTGGCGACGATCGGCGCCCCGGCCAGCGCCGAGCATGTGCTGCGCAATTTCTCGGGAGGCCTCGAGGAAATCCGGGCCCGCGGCGAGGCCGAAATCGATATCGGCGGCCGGCCGTTCACGATCCGCAAGCAGTTCCTCGACGACGCCGAAGCGACGCGCCTGACCGACAAGATCGCCGCCCTGCGCGCCGCCACCCTGGTGATGCACGCGCCGACCGACCAGCAGGTCGGGATCGAGAACGCCGAGGCGATCTTCAAGGCGCTCAGGCATCCCAAGAGCTTCGTCTCGCTCGACGATGCGGACCATCTGCTGACCCGCCACGAGGACGCGATCTATGCCGCCGACGTCATCGCCGCCTGGGCCTCGCGTTACATGCCGGCGGGCCGCGCCGAGGTCGAGGACGAGGGCGACGTGGTCGCCTCGGAAAGCGGGGAGGGCCCCTATCACCTCAACATCAACGCCTCCGGACATGCCTTCACCGCCGACGAGCCGGTCGCGATGGGCGGCACCAATCGCGGCGCTTCGCCCTACGATATCCTGTGCGCGGCCCTGGGCGCCTGCACCACGATCACGCTCAGGATGTACGCCAACCGCAAGCGCCTGCCGGTCGATTTCATCGAAACCCGCGTCATGCACCACAAGCACCACGCCGACGACAGCGGTGAGGCGGCCGGCGAGCACGACTACCGGGCCGATCATTTCATCCGCGAGATTCGAATCGACGGCGAGCTCAGCGCCCAGGAGCGGCAACGCATGCTCGAGATCGCCGAGCGGTGTCCGGTTCACAAGACCCTCGAGACCCCGAGCCGGGTCGACAGCCGGCTGACGCGCCTTACGACAATTTAATCCGCCCGAAATAGCGCGGAAAGGCGGGCCGGGGCATCAATTCCGGCCAGTTCCTTCTTCATCTCTTGCTTCAGGGAGCATCCCATGCGTTTTCCAATCGGTTCTTCGCGCTGGGGGGTCGTCCTCGCCGCCACCTTCGTCGTCGGCATCGCCGGCGCGACGGTCGCCACGACGGTGTTTGCACCGCAGCCCGCCAACGCGCAGATTTCCGTCCAGTCCGTCACCCCCCTGAGCTTTGCCGATCTGGTCGACGCTGTGAAACCGGCGGTGGTCTCCATCCAGGTCCGCGCCGAGGTCGCCGCCCAGCAGCTCGGCCCCGGCCAGTACCAGTTCCAGTTTCCGGACCTGCCCGAAGGCCACCCGCTCGAACGCTTCTTCCATGACTTCGAGCAGCAGTTCGGCAATCGCGGCGGCGGCGGCCCCGGCAATACCCCGCCTCGCCCCCGCTACACGCAGGCGGTGGGCTCCGGCTTCATCATCTCCGCCGACGGCTTCGTGGTCACCAACAACCATGTTGTCGAGAACGCCGACCAGGTCGTCGTGACCATGGACGATGGCGACGAGCGCACCGCCGAGGTCATCGGCACCGACCCGCGCACCGATCTGGCGCTCCTGAAGATCGACAGCGCCACGGCGCTTCCCTATGTCGAATTCGCCGACCAGGACGTTCGGGTCGGCGACTGGGTGGTGGCGGTCGGCAATCCGTTCGGGCTTGGCGGCACCGTGACCGCCGGCATCGTTTCGGCGCGCGGACGAGATCTGAACGCCAACGCCTACGACGACTTCATTCAGATCGACGCCGCCGTGAACCGCGGCAATTCCGGCGGCCCGGCCTTCAACGTCAGCGGCCAGGTGGTCGGCGTGAACACGGCCATCTTCTCGCCCAACGGCGGCAACATCGGCATCGCCTTCGCGATCCCGGCGGCGACCGTCAAGCAGGTCGTGTTCGACCTGATGGACGACGGCTCGGTCACCCGCGGCTATCTGGGCGTCAACATCCAGCCGGTCACCGAGGACATCGCCGCCAGCGTCGGCCTCGCTGAGGCCAAGGGTGCGCTGGTCACCGAACCGCGTCCGGACTCGCCGGCCCAGCGCGCCGGTGTGCTTTCCGGCGACGTCATCACGAAGGTCAATGGCCAGCAAATCGCCGATTCCCGCGATCTCGCCCGCACCATCGCCGGCATGCGGCCGGGTAGCAATGTCGACATCACGATCTGGCGCGACAACGCCGAGCAGGTCATTTCGATCACGCTGGCCGAGTTGGCCGACGAGGTGGCGCTGGCCGATCAGCCCGAGACGACGCCCCAGCCCGCGCCGCAGCCGACCGCGAGCATGACCGGGCTGACCCTGGTGCCCAACCAGGACGGCGACGGCGCGGTCGTCTCCGATATCGACCCGGAGTCAGTGGCCGCCGACAAGGGCTTCCGGCCCGGCGACGTGATCCTGGAAGCCAATGGCACGGCGGTCTCCAGCGCCGGTGATTTCGACACCGCCGCCAAGGCGGTGCTCGAAGACGGCCGCTCGACGATGCTGATCAAGGCCAGCCGCGACGGGGCGGTGCGCTTCATCGGCCTGCCGCTGGAAACCGGCGGATAGCGATCCCGCTCCAAGGCCTCCCTCCCGCGCGCCGCCCGGCACATCCTCCTGCCGGGCGGCGTTGTTCGGGCGAGCCCGCTCGCATAAGCTCTGGTCCGATGAAGATCCTGCTGATCGAAGACGATCGCGAGGCCGCCAACTACATCATCAAGGCGCTGGAAGAGGCCGGTCACGTCACCCACCACGCCTCCGACGGCGAGACCGGTCTGGCGATGGCGTCCTCGATGGACTACGACGTGCTCGTGGTCGATCGCATGCTGCCCCGCCGCGACGGGCTGTCGGTCATCGAGGCGCTGCGCACCGACAACGTCGCCACCCCGGTGTTGATCCTTTCCGCGCTCGGAGAGGTCGACGACCGGGTCACCGGCCTCAGAGCCGGCGGCGACGACTACCTGACCAAGCCGTATGCCTTCTCCGAGCTGCTGGCGCGGATCGAGGTTCTGGCGCGCCGCTCGTCGCCGGCCGAGGCGGCGACTTCCTATCAGGTGGGCGACCTGACGCTCGACCGGCTGAGCCGCAAGGTGGATCGCGCCGGTGAGCCGATCCAGCTGCAGCCGCGCGAATTCCGCCTGCTCGAGTTCCTGATGAAGCACGCCGGCCAGGTGGTCACGCGCACCATGCTTCTGGAGAATGTCTGGGACTACCACTTCGATCCGCAGACGAACGTCATCGACGTGCACATGTCGCGGCTCAGGGCCAAGATCGACCGCGGCAAGACAACGCCGCTGCTGCACACCGTCCGCGGCGCCGGATACATGATCCGTGAATAGCCTGTTCCGGCTTCTGCGCACCACGACCTTCCGGCTGACGGTGGTGTTCGTCGTCATCTTCGTCATCTTTGCCGTCGCGGTGCTCGGCTACGCGGCCTACCAGGCGTCGATCCAGGTCCAGCAGCAGCAGATCGCCGCCATCGAGCGCGAACTCAATACGCTGGCCGCCCAGTACCGGCTGCGGGGCACCGCCGGGCTGATCCAGGCGATCCAGCGCTTCGCCCAGGGGCCCGGGCCGGGGATCTATTACGTCACCGATCCCAATGGCTTTCCGATCGCCGGCAACGTCCTCGACGTTCCCGCCGACGTCCTCCAGCATCCCGGCCAGCACACCTTTGCGTATGAGCGCGATCGCCCCTTCGCCGAGGGCGAATCGGCGGACATGACGCGCGGGGTCGCTTTCGTGCGCAGTTTCGTTCTGCCGTCCGGCGTCCGCCTGGTGGTGGGCCGCGACATCGTCGAGCGGCGCAGCTTCGGCGGCATCATCGTGCAGGCGTTCTTCTGGGGCGTCGCGATGATCGTGGTGTTCGGCGTGGTTGCCGGAGCCATGTCGGCGCGCCGCGTGCTTTCGCGGATCGACTCAATCACCGGCACCTCGGAGGCGATCATGTCGGGCAACCTCTCCGAGCGCGTGCCGGTGACCCAGCGCAACGACGAATTCGACCGCCTTGCGACCTCGCTCAACGCCATGCTCGACCGCATCGAGCACCTGATGGCGGGGCTCAAGGCCGTCACCGACAACATCGCCCACGACCTGAAGACCCCGCTCACCAGGCTGCGCAACCGGCTGGAGGGGGCCATGCGGGACGGCGACAACCCGTCAAGCTCCGCGGAGGCCCTGGAGTCGGCCATCGAGGAATCCGAGCGGCTGATCGCGACCTTCAACGCCCTGTTGCTGATCGCGCGGGTGGAGGCGGGCAGCACCGCGGGGCTGTTCGAGCCGGTCGACGTCGCCGATATCGTCACCGACGTCGCCGAGCTCTACCAGCCGGTCGCCGAGGATGCGGGGCTGGCACTCAAGGTCGAGGCGGCGAGCCACGTGATGGTCCGGGCGAGCCGGGAGCTGGTCAGCCAGGCGCTTGTGAACCTCGTCGAGAACGCCATAAAGTATGCGCCGCCGTCGCAAAGCTCCGAACCGGTCGTCGAAATCCGCGTCATTGAGCAGGGGGCCGATGTCGTCCTTGAAGTGGCCGATCACGGGCCCGGAATTGCTGCCGCGGATCGCCAGCGCGTTCTCGAGCGCTTCGTGCGGCTCGACGAGGCGCGCGCCGAGGCGGGCTCGGGGCTCGGCCTTTCGCTGGTGGCGGCGGTCGCGCACCTTCACAACGGCCGGGTCGAGATCGAGGACAACAACCCCGGTGCCCGGCTGCGCCTGGTGCTTCCCGTCCACCCCACAAGCTGACCGGTTCGATGGCCGCCCTGGCCGCTGAGCTCGCGCCGCTGCCCGAACGCGGCGAGGCGGCCTTCGCCGCGCTGCTCGAAGGCGCCAGCGGGCCGACGCGGGCCGCTCTCGAGCCGGCACGGCCGACCCTGGCGCCGCTCTTGGCCTGTTCGCCGTTCCTGGCCGGGTGCGCCCGGGCGCACGCCGACTGGCTGGGCCAAATCCTCGGCGCGCCGGCCGACGGTTCTTTCGCCGCGCTGCTCGATGAGACGCGGGCCGCGGCAGAGGCGGGCGAGGAGGCCGGGCTCTCCAGAAGCCTGCGGATCACACGGAGCCGGCTGGCGCTGCTGGTCGCGCTGGCGGAGACCGGCGGCGCCTGGACAACGCAACGGGCCACCGAAGCGCTCTCGGACTTCGCCGACGCCGCTATCGATGCGGCGCTCGATTTCCTGGTCCGCCAGGCGGCCGCCGACGGCAAGATAAAGATCGACGCCGCCGCCCGCCCGGCGCTGCAATCGGGACTTGCCATTCTGGCGCTCGGCAAACTCGGCGGCCGGGAGCTGAATTTCTCCTCCGACATCGATCTGGTCGCCTTCTACGACGCCGATGCCGCCCGGCTCGCGGACCGGTCTGAATCGTCCCGTTTCTATGTGGGCCTGGTGCGCCGGCTGACGGCGCTTCTCTCCGAGCTCGACGCCGACGGCTACGTCTTCCGCACCGATCTGAGATTGCGGCCCGATCCGGGGTCGACGCCGGTGGCGATCTCGATCGAAGCGGCGCTGACCTACTACGAGTCCCGCGGCCAGAATTGGGAGCGCGCCGCCTGGATCAAGGCGCGGGCCGCCGCCGGCGATGTCGTGGTCGGGGAGCGCTTCCTCGACCAGCTTTCGCCCTTCATCTGGCGCAAGCACCTCGACTTCGCGACCATCGCCGACATCCAGGCGATGAAGCGGCAGATCAACGCCGCCCGCAAGATCGGCGGCGAGCTCGAGCGGGGCCACAACGTCAAACTCGGCCGGGGCGGCATCCGCGAGATCGAGTTCTTCGCCCAGACCCAGCAGCTGATCGCCGGCGGGCGCGAGCCTTCCCTGAGGGTCCGCGCCACCGCCGCGGCGCTCGCGGACCTCGCGGCGAACCGCTTTGTCGCCCCCCCGGCGGCCGCAGCCCTTGTCGACGCCTATTGGTTCCTCAGAGCCGTCGAGAACCGGTTGCAGATGCGCGGCGACGAACAGACACACACGTTGCCCGACGACGACGCCGGGATGGCGGAGGTCGCGACGCTCATGGGCTACGCCGACGAAAGCGCGTTCGGGGCCCGCTACCGCGCGACGGTCGAAATGGTGATCGAAAGGTACGCCGAGCTTTTCGCCGAGCAGCACACGCTGGCCAGCCATGCCGGCAATCTCGTCTTCACCGGCGATCACGACGATCCGGCCACCCTCGAAACGCTGGCGAAGATCGGCTTTCGCGATCCCGAGACGACCTCGGCGACGATCCGCAAATGGCACTATGGCGGCTATGCGGCGACCCGGGCGGAGCTGGCCCGCCAGCATCTGACCGAGCTGCTACCGGCGCTGCTCGACGAGCTGGCGGCGACCGGCGATCCCGACCAGGCGCTGAAGCGGTTCGATGCGTTCCTCGGCCAGCTGCCGGCCGGCGTGCAGCTGTTTGCGTTGCTGCGCGCCCACGCGCGCCTGCGACGCCTGCTTGTGGATTTCATGGCGTCGGCGCCGCGCATGACCGAGGCGGTGCTCAAACGCGTACACATCGTCGACGGGCTGATCGACCCGGCGTTCTACGGCCACGCCCCGACCCCCGCCGAGCTCGCGCACCGCATCGATGCCTTTCTCGGACAGGCGCGCGACTACGAGGACCTCATCGACCGCGCCCGGATCATGGGCCAGGAGCAGATCTTCCTGACCTCGGCCGGGCTGATCGCGGGGACCGTGGAGCCGAAGGAGGCCGGCGCCCAGTTCTCGACGATCGCCGAGATCGCGTTGGCGCGGCTGTTTACCGCCGTGGAGCGGGAACTGGCAAACCGGCATGGGCGCGTTCCCGGGGCCGAGGCCGGGCTGCTGGCGTTCGGCAAACTCGCCAGCCGCGAGATGACGGCAACCTCCGACCTCGATTTCATTCTCGTCTACGACGCCGGGGACGGGGCAAGCGCGTCCGATGGCGAGCGCCCGCTGGAGACCCCGCACTATTTCGCGCGCCTCACCCAGCGGCTCGTCGCGGCGCTGTCGGCGCCGACCTCGGAAGGCGTGCTCTACGCCGCCGACATGCGGCTCAGGCCCTCCGGCAATGCCGGCCCGCTGGCGACCTCGCTGGCCGGCTTCGCCGCCTATCAGCGGGAAAAGGCCTGGACCTGGGAACATCTGGCGCTGACCCGGGCCCGGGTGGTGGCGGGCGGCGAAACCGTCCGCGCCCGGATCGAAGCGGTGCGCGACGAGGTGCTTTCCTTGCCGCGGGACGAAGCCAAAACCCTCGCCGACATTGTCGAGATGCGCGAGCGCATGGCGCGCGACCGGCCGCCCCAGAACCCGTTCGACCTCAAGCTCGTCGGCGGCGGGCTCGTCGATCTCGAATTCATCGCGCAGGCCGGCCAGCTCCTGCACCTTGAAACCCGGCAAACGCAAACCTCCGCCACCTCGGCGGTACTCGACCAGCTCGGGGCGGCCGGGATCGTGAGCACCGGCGCACGGCTGGCGCAAATCCATCGCCGCTACCAGGTCGTCCTGCAGCTGATGAGCGCCTGCCTCATCGAGCCGCTCAACCTCGAAAGCTGGAGCGATGGATTCCGGGATCTGCTGCTGCGCGCCACCGACTTGCCGGACATGGCGCATCTGGAGGCCGATCTGGAGGCGATGCGGGCCGAAGTCGGCGCCGCCTTCCAGGGGTTCTTCGCGGTGAAGCGCTAGGCGGCCGCCTGGGTGCTGCCGGAAATACCGGTGCGGGGCAGCGCCACCGCAACCGTGGTGCCCAGCGCCGGCGTGCTGTCGATCACCAGCGAGCCGCCGCTGATTTCGGCGATGGCGCGGGCGATCGCGAGCCCCAGGCCGATGCCGGCCGCCTTGTTGCCGAAGGCGGACTCCCCGAGGATGAAGGGCTGGCTCAGAAGCGCGATCCGCTCCTCGGCCATCCCGATTCCGGTGTCCGTGACTTCCAGCACCAGCCCGTCCTCGGCGGCCCAGGCGGCGAGCTTCACGGTGCCGCCGGACGGGGTGAACTTGATGGCGTTGTCGATGAGGTTGCCCAGCATCCGGGCCAGCGACTGCTTGTCGCCCTCGAAATCGACGTCCTCGGGGATCGAAATCTGGAAGTCCAGACCGACCCGCCGGGCCCGTTCGGCGAAGCGCGCCTCCAGGGTCGAGAACAGTTTCGAGGCCTTCAGCGTTTCAACGCGGATGGGGGTGTTGCCCGCTTCGAGCTGGGCCAGCTCGAAAATCTCGGCGAACGAGGCCAGGAGCTTTTCTCCCGATCCCCTGATGTCCTGCACATAGGACTCGTAGCGTTCGTCGCCAAGTGGCCCGAACAGCTGGTGCTGGATGAGCTCGGCAAAACCGATGATGTGGTTGAGGGGGGTACGGATATCGTGGCTGAGATGGGCCAGGAACGCGGTCTTGGCGCGGCTGGCCGCCTCGGCCTTGAGCTTTTCCTCATAGTAGTTGCGGGCCAGCTTGCGCTGCTCCTCGCGCGCCGCTTCGAGCGCATGGCCGGAATGCTTGTGCTCGGTGATGTCGGTCACCAGCGTCATCACCCCGCCGTCTTCGACCACCCGCTCCTCGGCCATCAGGAAGGTGCCGTCGTCGCACACGACCTCGGTGCGGCGGGTTCCCTCGCGCTCGTCGATCGGCTTGTAGAAGAGCGGACGCTCGGCCATCGACAACACCGCGTCGTAAGCCAGCCCGACGAGCACGGCGTCTTCCTTGATGCCGAGGAGCCGGCAGTAGGCGGGATTGGCCCAGACCATCTGTCCGTCCTGATCCCAGCGCGCCAGCCCGAAATCGAGATGGTTGAGCACCGTCGTCTGCCCCGGATTCATCGAGAGGCGTGAGGCGCGGCGGGCCGCTTCGACGGCGGCGGCCTCCTCGGCCATCGCCTTGTCGCGCTGCCGTTTGCCCAGGGCGTAGATGGCGCCCGCAAGCGCCGCGAGCAGCAGGACGGCGGCGAGCACGACAATCATGAGACGCCAGCCGGTTCCGGCGAGAGCGGCGCGCATCGGCATGATCGCGGTGACGGCCCCGAACTCGCCGGAGGCCGCCGCCGAGGCGGCCACGGCCCCGCTGCCCATCGTCGCGCGGTCGAAATGCGTCCCGATGTTGGCGCCCTCGGCGGTCGAGGCAACCAGCTTGCCGCCGCTGTCGGTCAGATAGAGGCTGACCCCGGTCCCCACCGAACCGGTTTGCGCGGCTTCGAGAATCACCTGGGCGCCGATGATGTCGGCCTTGGCGACGGACTGCGCGATCTGGCCGGCCACCAGGCCCAACCTCGCTTCGGCCTCGCCGAGAGTCCGGGCCCGGTCGTAGACCGCGAACAGCGCCACCAGCACGATCAGGGCGGCGGCGATGCCCATTGCCAGCGCGATGACGCCGCTGAGCCGGTCCCGTGCCGCCTGCAGGGGCGAGAGGTCTTTGTAATCGGAAGGGGGTTCGTATTCGGAAGGGGGTTCGGCCTTGTTGCCAACCTCGGCAGGAATGCCCGCATTGCCCGCGCCGGATTGCTCGGCCGAAACCATTTGCCCCTCCACCAGTGTTCTCTAGGGACGGCGAAACCCCCGACAAACCGTCCACTAAGACGTTGAATCAAAACAGTGAGTCTTGTCCAGCCCCCCAAACCGCCGGCGCGTGGACAGCCGCGAATTCACGAGTCATTTGAATCACTTGCCGTGTGCAAATTTTTTCGCCCGCCGCCGCCCGAAGGCGAGCGATATCAGACCCAACGGGCCCCGAGGTCAAGGCCGGGCGCGCACCGGCCCGGTTTGGGGCCGCCGCGCCGCCTGTTTGATTCGCTCGAGCCGGCGCGAGGTCGGCCGATGGGCGCCCGACCGGATGGGAAGGCCGGCAGTGTGGCTCCCGGGCAATAGCCTCGCCCGCGATGCGGTGATAATCTGGCCGGCTTTGCCTCAGGTTCTCACCCATGCTGAACGCGGTCTTTTCATGGTTTGAACGTCGCTATCCGGCGACGGTGCTGGCGGGTGATCCTCACCCGCCGGCCGGGCTGCTGCGTTTTTATCGCTACTTCCTCGGGCAGTTCCGCTCCGGCCTGGCGGTCAAGATGACGACCACCGCCGTGGGCTCCGGGCTCGATGCGATGCTGCCCGTCTTCTTCGGCATCATCGTCGATTTTGTCGGCAACACCGAGCGCGGATCCATGTTCACCGAGCACGGGGGTGTGCTGCTGGCCATCGCCGCGCTGGTGCTGGCGCGGCCGTTCGTGTGGTTGCTCGACATCCTCACGGAATTCCATGCGGTCGCGCCCAGTCTGATCGATCGGGTGCGCTGGCAGTCGCACTGGCACGTCATGCGCCAGAGCTGGACCTTCTTCCAGAACGATTTCGCCGGCCGCATCGCCAACAAGATCATGCAGTCCGGCGACGCGATCGAGCAGAGCTTCATGCAGCTCATCGACGCCGTGTGGTACGCCGTCGTGTTCGTCGCCGTCGCGTTGCTGGTGCTGGGCGGGCAGAACCCGCTCTACGTCGTGCCCCTGGTGGTGTGGCTTGCCGTCTACATCCTGCTGATCGCCCGCTTCATGCCCCGCATCGCCCAGGAATCGCGGCGGCTGGCGGACGAGAAGTCGACGGTCACCGGGCGCATCGTCGACTGCTACACCAATGTGCAGACGCTCAAGACCTTCGCGACCGGCGACCGCGAGGACGCCTACGTGGCCGCCTCGGTCGAGGCGCACGCCCATCAGTACCGCATGCTGATGCGCGTGTTCTCGCGCATGTGGATGTCGCTGTTCTTCCTCAACGCGGTATTGATGGTAGCGACCGCCTGGCTCGTGCTCGACGGCTGGAATCGGGGCGACCTCAGCGCCGGCGAGGTCGCCACGATCATTCCCTTCATCTGGCAGATCGTGAACATCTCCGGCTGGATCCTCGACATCGCTTCCGGGATCTTCCGCAACATCGGCACCACCCGGAATTCGATGGACATGGTGGCGCGTCCGCTGACCATGATCGACGCTCCCGGCGCGCCGGCGCTCGAGGTGACGCGCGGCGAGATCCGCTACGAAGACGTCGGCTTCAATTACTGGAAGGGCGACACCGGGCAGGTCATCAACGCGTTCAGCCTCAAAATCGAACCCAAGCAGAAGGTGGGGCTGGTCGGCCGCTCCGGCGCCGGCAAGTCGACGCTGGTCAATCTGCTGCTCAGGCTGTTCGACGTCGAGGCGGGGCGGGTGCTGATCGACGGCCAGGACATCCGCCAGGTTGGCCAGGAGAGCCTGCGCGACGCGATCGGGCTGGTGAGCCAGGATACCTCGCTGCTGCACCGCTCGGTGCGCGAGAACATCAAGTATGGCCGGCCCGATGCCTCCGACGCCGAGATGATCGCGGCCGCCAAGCAGGCGCGCATCCACGAGGTGGTCGTCGGGCTCACCGACCACGAAGGCCGGCGCGGCTACGACGCCGAGGTCGGCGAGCGCGGCGTCAAGCTCTCGGGCGGCCAGCGCCAGCGGGTCGCGATCGCCCGGGTTCTGCTCAAGAACGCCCCGATCCTGATCCTCGACGAGGCCACCTCGGCATTGGACTCCGAGGTCGAGGCGGCGATCCAGGAGCAACTCGCCGATCTGATGGCGGACAAGACGGTGATCGCCGTCGCCCACCGCCTGTCTACCATCGCCGCCATGGACCGGCTGGTGGTGATGGATGAGGGGCGCATCGTGGAGGACGGCAGCCACGGCGAGCTGCTCGCCGGCGATGGCGTCTATGCGCGGCTGTGGCGCCGGCAGTCGGGCGGCTTCCTGGCGGTTGGCGGGGAACCCGAGATCGCCTAGTCCGGGCGGGACCGACACAGGACGGGCGCGTCGCGGCGCCCGCATTGGTGTGCGCCGCACGTTGACCGCGACCGGCCAACGGCTAGAGTGAAGCGCACAACCGGATGGAAGTGGCGATGTGGCGCTCGGAACCGGGAACCGGAGGACGAGTTTCACCGCCTGCCCGTAGCAAGGCACCGCTTGTGGAGCTAGCGCCCGTCAGACCTGACAGCGAATCCCAAGCCGTCGCGCAGCCGACCGGCGCCGCTGTACCGAAACCGGCCAGGGTATCCCCCAATAACAGGCTCCGCATCTTCCTGCTCACGCGCGCCGAAGAGGCCGAGCTGGTGGTTCCGCTGATCCGCGACCTGCACGCCGAGAGTCCTTTTGCCCATTTGAGGTTTTCCGAGAAGAAGGCCCGCCGGCGCGTGCTGAGCTACCTCAAGGGCAACGCCAATCAGGCCGGCTTCTTTGTCCTCTACAAACAGCGGGTGGTCGGCATCGTCTCCATCGCGGTCGGGCCGCATTATCTCAGCGAAGAAGGGCTGGTCGCTACCTGCCTGTCGTATTCGGTGGACCCGAAGCTGAGGAATTCGAT
>Ga0315550_1001615_pt1 | contig 13880 bp, 6 predicted proteins | sample SalMarSW160190MG_2_FD_203100 | JGI IMG/M metagenome (GOLD analysis project Ga0315550, IMG submission 203100) | Salt marsh sediment microbial communities from the Plum Island Ecosystem LTER, Massachusetts, United States - Salt Marsh Sediment SW1601-90 ... | reverse complement strand
GTTTATAAGGAGATGATTATTGATTTACTGGGTTTATACCAGAGGAAGAATGTGGTAACTGCGCTGATGTCTCTTGAGAGGCTTGGGAAAGCGGGATTTACAATCCCGGTTGACCGGATCTATGCCGGTCTGGCAAACGTCACTTCAAACACCGGGCTTTCGGGGAGGTGGCAGGTGTTGGGTCATCAGCCGCTGGTGATCTGTGACAGCGGACACAACCTTGAGGGAATAAAAAGTGTGGTTTCACAGATCCATCAGACCCCCCATAAGAAATTATGGATGGTATTCGGGATGGTCAGTGATAAAACCCCGGATCCCATTTTTGAGGTTTTGCCCGGAGATGCCACCTGGTTTTTCACCCAGGCGCAGATCCCGAGGGCAATGGATGCTCATCTGCTGGCAGAAAAAGCCGCAAAGAAAGGACTGAAAGGGGAAGTTATTCCTTCGGTAAGGGAGGCAGTTGCCAGAGCGCGATCCCTGGCCGGTCCGGATGACCTTGTATTCATTGGAGGAAGCACGTTTGTGGTGGCTGAGGTGGTATAGAAGTAACGGATAGTAAAATACAAATGAAATTGTGCTGAATGAAGCTCCAAGTAGGGTTATTGGCAGTTTGGTTATTAGGTTATTGGGTTAGTGAGTTATTGAGTGCATTGTCGTTGATAATTATCAAGCATTTTCTAAGTCAGTGGGGACTTATTCATAATATTCCCTTCTAGGAGGGGGAAAACACTGATTCCAAGGCGGGAATCAGTGTAGGGGGAGGAGAATATCGGTTAGCCAGTTAAACCGTCAAACAATGAACAATTATCATGTAACAAATCACCATCATTGTTTTTTTGCAGAACCAAAATACTCTCGTATATTTGCACGCGCTATGGGCGATTAGCTCAGTTGCCTGCCTGCCGGCAGGCAGGGTTCAGAGCATCACGACTGAAAGTCGGGAGGGTCACTGACTTGAATCTTTGAAATTGGGAAATGGGCGATTAGCTCAGTTGGTTCAGAGCACCTGCCTTACAAGCAGGGAGTCGCAGGTTCGAATCCTGCATCGCCCACAATGACAAAAAGGCTGGCTGCCAAACGGCAGCCAGCCTTTTTGTCATTGTGGAGGCCACCGTGAAGGATCACCGACCGATCCGCATTAAGCGGGAGGGAGGTACTCCAATAAGTAGGGACAGCTACCAACATAAAATAAGTAGGGACAGCTACCAACATAAAATAAAATATATAAATAATTGTAATATAAATGGTTAAGATGTTATTTTATCATAATTAATAATCTCTCAATGATTCTTAGATTATTGATAAACAGTATCTTATAAAATTTTAAAAAAGTAGCTGTCCCTACTTAAACAGTGGTTTGTTTAACGAGTAACCGTCTCAAAAAATACAAAAAAAATTAAGCACAGCCCCTGATGGATTGGTATGGATTCAGAATCAGTGTGCGTAATCCACTTTCATTCTTAAAACTCAAACCCAAAGGTCACTTCGACCATACCGAAAGGCTGGGCATCGGTGCCACTGCGATCGGATGAATCCGAATCACCATAGCTTGTATCGGTATAATCCCAATCCCAACTGTTTATGGCAACACCAAAGAAAGCCCCGGTATTGATAAAAAATCCGCTCTCAAACCGGAAGCGGTAACCACCGTTTAATAACAATACGACTGAGTTTATCGTTTCATCCCACTCCCAGCTTTCATTCTGAGCATAAAGACATTTAAATCTGTTGTAATCCATCAACACACCCGCATACGGTTTATTCATCTTATCCCCGAAGAAATAAATTGCGCCTGCTCCAAAAGCAAATCCACTCAATTCATCCAATCCATCATCGTGTGCATTTACTACAAAGGAGAGTAAACCCAATGAGGGAAATCTTACATGAGCATTCAATACCAGGTTCCCGGTTATTCCTGCTTCAACTGATATTGAAGGGCCGAATTGAAGAAAACCGACTGGATTGACTGAAAGGGCAAATTTTGAGATGGAAGATTCCTGACTACTGGCAATGAGCGGAATTGCCAGGAATAACATCACTTGTAAACATTTTTTCATAATCATAGGATTTTTTTAAAGATAACTAAAAATTAGCAAGTTAAATAGGGACAGCTACCAATTTAGAATAGGTTTTGAAATCTTTATTTGCTGCACTTGTGGTGCAAAAAACAGGTTCTTAGTGCTCCCTGCCCGACTGGACAGCGCAGTCGAGGATATAAAAGCCGTACTTCGATCTGAAGTCGGAGCACGACCAGTTTTTCTCGTCGCTCGACTCAAGTTCGGGCGACGAGTATTTGGTAGATCAAGAGTTGTACCCTGCATTTAAATCGGGGCATAGTTCCTCGGTCCTGGGAGAAGAGATGAGAGATGCCTGCCGCAGGCATGAAATCCGCAATTCTAACCCCCTTCGTTCCCCTTTACAGGCATACTCTCCCCCGAATACCGCACTTCAGCCAGTTTGATGATACCAAAAATGAGTGCTGCTGAAACCACAAGGACAACCAGTGTACCGAGGGATTTCCAGATGATATCGTCCGCCACAATCTCCCATATGGAAAGCAGGGCAAGTATGGTAAATACAATTACCGCAAGGACAAAGGCTATAGCGATAACGTTTCTGATTTTATGCTGCATTGTATACCTTTTATTACAATTATGGAATAAAGGTAGTAAAATCGTTGAACATAAATCCAGGAGTCTTCAAGGATATTAAATCCTTAGTTTAATGTTGATTCTTTCAAGAACTCCGGTAATTTGAATGATCAGCAGGGCAAACAGAACGGATTTTATGATCCCGACCGGTCCTGTTCGTAAACTCAACGGCAGCGATATGCTGGTCAGTGCCAGGACAGAATACCAGTAGTAGGGAATGAGATAACAGGTGAGGGTGCTGGTCCCTGCAGCATCGATTAGTGTGAACCATTTCCTTCCATTCCGGATGTCAATGAGCAGATAGAGTATACCGAAAAAAAGGTAACTGATCCCGGAGCAGATTCCGATCCATGCCGGGGTAGCCCTGATCTTTGAAATCCCCCAGAGCGGACGTGTTCCAAAACCAAAAGCGAACATGATAATGGCCAGCGCAAGCATGGCCAGCAGAAATTGCAATGCGGTTGCCTTCTTCTTCAACTTCATATAAATTACTGAGGCGGTAACTCCCGCCATGGTAAATGCCGGCATGGAACCATCACCAACGATCCAGATGTATTTTTTTACTCCGGAAAGGAAGTCGAGCCATCCGGCAAATGCACCCACATTAAACAGATTGAAAAAGACCAGTCCGGCGATGATGATTGCCAGGTTAGTTCGGGCAAAGAGGTAAATGAATGCTGAGATCAGGTATGCCCAACCGATCAGGCCGAGGATACCCCACCAGTAGGCTCGGATCCATACCGGCTCTTCCGGTGTACCACCCCTGTAAATCGATGCCAAAAAGACCAGAAGCAGAATCCCGGTGATCCTGAGCCCTATAAATAGACTGTTCATCACTCCTTCCCGTTTGGGATAGCTGTTCCAAATCAGGAAGAAACCGATCGTGATCAGGATCTCCCACCAGTATTTGTTCATCCATGCCAGTTCTGAATTATAATTTTCCAGATTGACATGGAATACACCTATAATGATAAGTGCTGCAGAACGAAGCAGGATGTGATAGGAGATCTGGGAGATAGTTTGACCTTTTTTCAGGCGGTTATTAATTGCAAATGGGATGGACAGTCCGACAATGAAGAGAAAAGCAGGGAACACCACATCCGCCAGTCCCATAGCATCCTCATCTGCAGCAGCATGTCCAAGCCAGGATGGGATGTCTTCAAGGGTCCAGAGGTCATTTACAAAGATCATTAAGAGCATGGTCAATGCCCTGAAAACATCAATGGATCCGATCCTGCCCGATAATTTTATCATGGTGAATTTCAGGTTAAAGAAAGTTAAAAGGTACTTATTCAATTGTTTCTTTATTCATTGCCTCAAAGAGTTTTTTAAAGCAGGCGACACTATTTTCATCCTGATTTCGAGGGGGTCGTTTACCATAAAATTGATCAAGGTATTGCTCAGCATCGGACCAGACTGTTTGCATCATTCCCATGAATCGTTCACTGATCTGTGCAGTTGAATTCCGCCGCCAGGTTATCATATTATTCATCTGTTCGACAGCAACGTCCGGGTTCCTGTATGGACAGGTTATTACCCTGAACCCTTTCATCGCGAAGTAAACCGCAGTGGGATCGGGCCTTTCATAGTGCCAGTCGCAGATAACCACATCCTTTGGTATCATATCGATGGCTCGGTATGTATTGTTCATACTGGCTTCCCACATTCCCATACCGGTCGTTGCTCCGTCGATTAACCGGTCACCCCAGATCCACAATTCCCGGTCATTCTGTGCCAGGTGATCCCTGATGAGCCTGACCTCTCCGGCAAATAATTCCGCCTTATCCTTGCCTCTGCATCTGGGACATTTGTCATCACCGATGTAAAACACCTCATCCATTCCTGCATGGAAGATTTTTGCCTCAAATACATCCATGATCTCATCCATTGCAGCAAATACAACATCATGTACCTCGGGATGGAGTGGACAATAACTCAGGCAGTACAAACCATCCTCATTGGGCCATTTGTATTCTTCCGGCATCTCGATGTGCGGTGTTTCGTTGAATTCAGGGAATTCCCGCAAGAGATTCAAAGTGGTTGAGTGCCATGACTGATGTCCAAGCAAATTGATATGAGGAATGAGTTCAATGTTATGCTTCCTGCATGTTTCGACAATCTGTTTCACCTCCGCTTTAGAAAGGGCAATTGAATCCTGTAACTGGGGATAGGATTTATACTGGTAATTCCAGTCAACCCTCAAAACGAGCGTGTTCACTTTTCTGGGCGCCAATTCATTATCAATAAATTGGATGAACGGTTCCAGGTTATCAGGCCTGGGTGCAGCAATGCAGAATCCCCTGACAGGCAATAGCCCATCAATCGAATCCTGAGCAAAAAGGGAGATATTAACCATAAAAAGAATGAGTAACAAAAAGCATGGTTTAGTTTTCATGGTTTTATTGTGTTAACAGTTTAAGAGATCAGGTTTGAAATACTACTCTGAATGATCGGGTGATAAATATACAGAAAACACTGGGATACGAGAAAGTTATAAGTTAAATGTTAAATGTTAATTGTTTAATGGGGCAAGATTTGTTATTTTACCTTGGATTTTAAAACAAAAGCGCTGATCATGAAAGCAATGGTAATGAATAGGATTACTGATCTTTCGATTGAAAACAATCCTTTAGAACTGGTTACCCTGCCTGATCCCGTACCGGGTGAACGAGAAATTCTCCTGGAGGTTACAACCTGTGGGGTTTGCCACACCGAGCTGGATGAGATTGAAGGGAGGACGCCACCGCCTCACTTTCCGGTGATTTTGGGGCATGAGGTCGTTGGCAGGGTTGTGGAAACCGGTACAGGCACTAACCAATACAAAAGGGGAGAGCGGCTGGGTGTAGGATGGATTGGGTCAGCCTGCGGAGCATGCGAATACTGCCTTTCGGGGAATGATAATTTATGTCCCGATTTTAAAGCTACCGGCAGGGATATACATGGTGGATATGCTCAATACATGACCGTTCGGGAAGATTTTGCCTTTCCTATCCCGGAATCCTTTTCCGATCTTGAAGCAGCACCGCTGCTCTGTGCCGGTGCAATCGGGTACCGCTCACTGAAACTGTGCAACCTGATGGATGGCCAGCAACTTGGTCTGACCGGTTTTGGTGCTTCGGGTCATCTGGTTCTGAAAATGGCAAAGCACCTTTTCCCGGGAACCAGGATCTGTGTTTTTGCCAGGAGTCCGGAAGAAAGGCAATTTGCCCTGGAGCTCGGAGCGGAATGGGCCGGTAATACAGAAGAAACATCACCTGAAGAACTACATGCCATTATCGATACTACACCGGTATGGAAACCGGTTGTTGAGGCGTTGAATAACCTTGCTCCCGGTGGCCGGCTGGTTATCAATGCGATACGAAAGGAGGAGGTTGACAAGGAGTACCTGCTGAAACTCGATTACCCCGGCCATCTCTGGATGGAAAAGGAGATAAAAAGTGTAGCGAATGTGAGCAGTAACGACATCCGGGAATTCCTGCTGCTTGCGGATAAGATGCAGATTAAACCAGAAACGGAAGAATATCCGCTGGAAGATGCCAACATAGCCCTGATGGAATTGAAGAACCGGAAGATCAGAGGGGCAAAGGTGTTGGTGATGAAGTAAGTCGCCAGTCCTCAGTCTCCGGAAAGATTAGGTCCTCATTACTGGGGCCCCATGACGCTCCTTGTCTCCCAACGTTCCTTTCAGTCAGTCAGGATCTTCGAGTCAGTAATTGTCTTCGACTTGTTGCCTGGTAATAGATGAAGATGATGAGACGAAGGGACATTAAATTTTACTGGTGTTTGTAAGTTATTATGGGGCATAGAGCATAGAGTATGCGCCTTCTCCTTTATAGTTATAACGGATAAAGCTGGATTGTCTTTCGCTCTTGAGGAGCTATGAAACCGAGAACCCAGGACCCAGGACCATGTTTTATTTCATCACACCAAACCCCCTTTTCCTCACTTATAATCCTTGATTAATGGAAATCGTAGAGATTTGACGATACTTTTCATCTATCTTTACGTATCATGTTGTAATGTTTGAAAATTGGTACAAGCCAGGTTGATTTGATTTTATATGAAACCTGGTTTATTGCTTGATCAGTCGCATTCTTAATAATAAAGTCCGAAATGATAAAATTTTCCAACTTTTCAACAGATAATCTGAATTCATATTTTGCTATATTGCAAAATTTTAATTCAAAATTCGGTCAAATGGCCAAATGGAGATGACAAGACTGACAAAATTATACAGTTTGCACTGTAACGCATGCAACCAATCACTAACTAACTAAGTCATATTTAAAAACTTGGACATATTTTTTGTCTATTTTAACATGATTTGACGATAAATAACCTATTGAGGAGGTGCCGATCTGATTTTATTCAGATTTTCTGGCTCCTTGTGGGTTTATTGTTATGTTTAAACGCATGTCACACATGGATATACTTTTTGATGCCTTTTTCAGGTTGAGATGTTTTCCTGCTATATACTCATTCTATACACTGACATACCGGTATCTGACTGCCTTTTTTTTCATGGTAATTATGTCAGCAACCATTTCTCTGGCTCAACCTGCTAATGATAACATCGGTTCTGCTCAGGTTATTTCCATTGATAATTACTGTTCAGCAGATGCTGAATTTACCACATTAGGTGCTACCGGTGATGGCACTGCAGCGTCATGCTGGAATACAGCTCCTGATCGCAATGTCTGGTTTACTTTTCAGGCTACGACAAATATGGTAAACGTTACCATTAAGCGGGGTGGAACCTATGGAACTGTTCGCCGGATCAATGTTGCACTCTTTGAAAGTGATGGTACAACCGAAGTATCGTGTAACCTCTACATCGGGGATAATGACAATGTTACAGTGGGAAGCCCTAATCTTACTCCTGGCAATTGGTATTACATTGTTGTTGATAACAATTATGGTCCATTTGCAGGTACCTTTACCCTATGTGCTGATGACACGGTAGATTATGATTATTACGAGGGAGCTGTTGAATTGACTGATATCAGTGACTGGACATCACCGGATGCAGCTTATACCACCTATGGAGCTACTGTTGCTCCGGCAGAAACTGCACCAGCTTGCTGGAATACATCTCCGGATTATACCCGCTGGTTTACATTCCAGGCAACAACATCGGAAATCAATATCGAGGTCAGAAGGGGAGGTGTGTATGGAACGGTCAGGAGGATCAATGCTGCTCTTTTTGAAGCTGATGGGACAACGCTTGTTAATTGCAAACGGTATATTGGTGATAATGACAATGTCACCATTGGTGCTGTCAATCTGACTCCCGGGAACTGGTATTACCTTGTGGTTGATAATAACTACGGTCCATACCGGGGTTCCTTCAGCTTGTATGTTGATAATCAGGCAGATTATGATTACTATGAAGGAGCAATAGAACTCACTGATATTACTGACTGGTGTTCAGCTGAGGCGGCCTATACTACGTATGGAGCTACTGCAGTGCCTGGTGAGACCAAACCCACCTGTTGGGATACCAATCCGGATTATACCCGGTGGTTCAAGTTCACTGCAAACACAAATATGATTAACGTTATAGTTAAAAGAGGATCCACCGGGACTATACGGAGAATTAATGCTGCCCTGTGGGAATCTGATGGAACCACTCCGGTTTCGTGTAATCGATATGTGTATGATCTTGACAGCGTTGTTGTAGGTTCAATTGATCTCATTTCCGGAAATACCTATTACCTGTCCGTGGATAATAATTATTCAGGTTATCGCGGTTCCTTTATGTTATGTGTTGATAATCAGATGGACTACGATTATTTTGAAGGGGCTAAAGATGTTACCTCTCTAATAAATTCCTGTTCCGGTGACGCTGAGTTTACAACCTTAGGGGCAACCTCACCTCCAGCAGAAACTGCCCCATCTTGTTGGGATACAGGTCCGGATTACACCCGCTGGTTCAAGTTTGTAGCTACAAAACCCGCCATTAATATTGAGGTGAAACGGGGAGGTACCCTGGGAACTATCCGGAGAATTAATGTCGCTCTCTATGAAGATGATGGAACAACTGTTCTTGATTGTAACCGCTATGTTTACAATGATGATAATGTTGAGGTTGGATATGAGGGACTCACCGTTGGGAAATGGTACTACTTTGCAGTCGATAACAATTACAGCGGATACCGTGGGACCTTTACCCTATGTCTGGATGATAATGTTAGTTATGACTATTATGAAGGAGCACGGGAATTGGGTATCATTCATGACTGGAGTAGTACGGATGAAGCATATACTACTGTAGGGGCAACACCAGACCGGAATCCCGGTAGTACCTGGAATACCAATCCGGATTATAACCGGTGGTTTAAATTTACAGCAACCACCAGCCATATTCATGTTGAAGTCAGGCGTGGTGGAACCTATGGGACAATCCGAAGAATTAATGCTGCTATCTGGCAGGCAGATGGGCTGACCGAAGTAGCCAGTAATCGTTATGTCAACAATGACGATAATGTGGTGGTCCAATCGATGAACCTTATTCCGGGAAACGTATATTATATCTCCGTAGATAACAACTATTCCGGTTACCGTGGTACCTTTTCATTGTATGTGAATGACCAGGTTGATTATGATTTTTATGAAGGAGCAAAAAATGTTACATATTTAATCAATTCATCATCAGATCCTGGAGAATACACCACGTTGGGTGCCACTCAGGACAAGGTTCCACCACCCGGCTGCTGGAATACCGGACCGGATTATAACCGCTGGTTTAAATTCCAGGCTACTTCACCTGGAATTAATGTTACGGTAAGAAGGGGTGGCGCCTATGGTACAATTCGCCGTATTAATGCGGCCATTTGGGAAGCTGATGGCACTACCGAACTGGCTTGTAACAGGTATGTTGATGATGATAATGACGTTGATGTCAGCTATGAAGGATTGACCATAGGCAATTGGTATTATATCTCTGTGGACAACAATTACAGTGGATACCGGGGAACCTTTACCCTGGAACTGGATGATGCGGTCAGTTATGACTTTTATGAAGGAGCCATTGAATTGACTGATATTCATAACTGGGAGTCAGATCCTGCTGAATATACAACAAAAGGAGCCACTGGAGATCGTAATCCGGGTCTATGTTGGAACACAAGCCCGGACTATAACCGATGGTTCAAGTTTGTAGCAACCACACCGGTGATCACTGTTGAAGTTAAACGGGGAAGTATTTATGGCGATATACGACGGATCAATGCAGCCATCTGGGAGGCTGATGGAACCACCCCTGTGGCATGTAACCGATATGTGAATAATGACGATAATGTAATCGTTGGTTCTAAAAACCTTACACCGGGGAATACCTATTATATTTCTGTCGATAACAATTACAGCGGTTATCGTGGTTCATTTACATTAGCCGTCACGGATGAGATGGATTATGATTTTTATGAAGGAGCTTACGAGATCACAGACCTGAACAACTGGCAATCTGCTGATGCGGAATTTACCACGATCGGTGCCACCCCTGACCTGAATCCGGGATCCTGCTGGAATACATCTCCGGACTATAACCGATGGTTCAGGTTCAGGGCAATCAGCCCCGATGTTACGATCCAGGTTCTGCGGGGAGGTTCTTACGGGACAATTCGACGAATCAATGCCGCCTTATGGGAAGCCGATGGAACCACCGAAGTTGCCTGTAGCAGATATGTTGCTAATGATGATAATGTTACCGTATCCCATTCAGGATTAACCGTTGGTAATTGGTATTATGTTTCAGTGGATAACAACTACAGCGGTTACCGGGGGACGTTCACCCTGGCTGTAAACAACGTTAGCAGTGATGAATTCTGGGCTATTGCCGACGATGTCTGGGATGATTCGAATACCTGGTCCTATTCGGAAGGAGGACCACCGGTTCCCGCAGGGATCACACCTTCCTCCGGGAATATTGTTCATATTGGAGGGTATGAGGTTACTGTGGATGATGCTGATGTTGCCTGTGCTGAGTTGTTAATGGAAGTTAAGAACAATACCACGGCTCTTATTGTGGATGGGGTAGAACTCGAGGTAATGGGGAAAGCCACCATAACCAACCCAGGCAATAATGTTGATGGATTTATTGAAGTTACAAGTGGAGGAACGCTTATTGTTAATAGCAACCTTGAATTTAACCGAGATGGAGGGAATGACTTATTAAGTTTGGAAATTAATGGGAATGGATCGGCAATATATATCAACCAGGACCTTATCATTACCAGCACTGCCGGATCTGTTTCTGAGACACAGATCAATATGTACAATGCCTCTCTATTGGAGGTCAATGATAATTTACATCTGAATCATACCGGTGGTGAGAAAATATTGTGTGGGATTTATAGCAGTGCAATTATCAGGGTTTTCAAGGATATTGTTTTCACTGCAAGCGATGTTGACAAGGTTGAAATTGAACTACTACAGACTTCTTCAATAGAGATTGGCCGCAATTTCGTTCGGGGAACACCTGCTTACGGAGTTCTTGATTGTCAGCAAAATTCGACCGTACTATTTAATAGTTCCGATTATATCCAAACAATTCCTGAAAATGCAGGTGAAGGAACGGATGGATTCACGTATAGAAGTATTGAAATCAACAATACCCGGCTTACTGCTCCTCAACTCAGTCTGGAAGGAGATGTTGTTGTAAATATGGATTTAAATTTGATTGATGGAGTTGTTCATACTGAATCCGGGAAAGTACTTACACTGGCCAGTGGAGCAACGCTTTCAGGTGGAGGAATAAACAGCTATGTCGAGGGACCTTTCGAAAAATTAGGTAATACAGCCTTTACATTCCCTGTCGGTAAAGCTGGCTTGTATCAGCCCATACAGATATCAGCTCCTGCATTGGTTACGGATGGCTTTATAGCCGAGTACTTTAACGATGATCCTGATGCGTTATACAGTCGCTCTTCAAAAGAAATTACCATTGATAATGTTGACGATACGGAATACTGGACCCTTGAGAAATCAGCCGGCAGTTCCAATGTAACTCTTACTCTTGCGTGGGATGGTGATGGATCATGCATCAGCGATTTGGCTTCACTGAAAGTGGTCGCCTGGGATGGCAGTCAATGGACTGATCTTGGAAATGCGGCTACAACCGGAGACGTGTTTAACGGAACGATCCTCTCATCCGGAACAATTGACGAAGTGTTTAATCCGGTAACCTTTGGTAATCCATATACCGCAACCGACTTTTCGGGTTTGGCCGGGCCTTATTGCCAGGATGCTGCACCCGTGGTGTTAACCGGTTCACCCCAGGATGCAAATGGTACCTTTACCGGTCAGGGAATAAGTGACAATGGCGATGGTACTGCACTGTTTGATCCGTTGGCTGCCGGTGCAGGAACCCATACGGTAACCTATACCTATACGCTACCTGCGGGATGTGGTGGATCAACAAGTCAGAATGTAACAGTATATCCTGCTCCAACGGCAACGATGACGGGAACTGCTACCATCTGCCAGGGAGTTCCTACCAATATTTCCATCTTTTTTACTGGAACCGCCCCATGGGATGTAATCTATACAGACGGAACGGATATGTTCAATGTGGTTACATCCAGTAACCCATATGTATTTTCTACAAGCGTTCCCGGTACTTATGAAGTAACCGACCTGGTTGATGGTAACGGATGTATGGGAACGGTCTTTGGCAATCAGGCAATCATAACAACCTATGCACAACCGGCAAAACCTACCATTTCAGTAGTTACGGGTGTGCCCGATTTTTGTGATGGCGAAAGTGTAACACTCGAATCGACTGCAGCAGATTACTATTACTGGTCAAATGGCACCACAACTCAACAAAATGTTATCCTGGAGACAGGAAATTATACCGTTAAGGTCTATAATACGTACGGTTGTTTGAGTGAAGTCTCGGATCCGTTCCCGGTAAATGTTTACGATCTCCCGGTTCCTACACTGGTTAGCAGCGATGCAGATAATACCATTTGTGAAGGCGAGCTGGTGATATTTACAGCCGGAGGTGGTACGATGTATGAGTTTTTCGTCGATGGATTCAGTGTTCAGGGACCATTGGCAACAAATACCTATGCCACAATAACACTAAATGACGGAGAGACCGTGACCGTTGAGGTGACGAATGCACACAATTGCTCTGCATTGAGTGCCGGAATTACAACCACTGTTATCATAGATGTTACTCCACCCAACATAACATGCCCGGGAGACCAGGTTGAAAATCCGGATGTAAATTGTGAGGTCATACTTCCTGATTATACAGGATTAGCAGTTGTTACTGATAACTGTGATGCCACACCTGGTGTCACCCAGAATCCCATTCCGGGAACAGTGATTAGCAGTCCCACTACAATAACTCTGACTGCTACTGATGGTGGTGGAAATAGTGGCAATTGTACATTTGACGTTACCCTTAATGATGTTACACCACCGGTTGCTGTCTGCAAAGATATTACAATTCAACTTGATGTAACCGGTAATGCAACCATTGTAGACTCTGATATCGATGGAGGCAGTACAGATAATTGCGGTATAGCCGGTTTATCAGCCAGTCAGACTACTTTTGATTGCAGTGACGTCGGAGCAAATACAGTCACTCTGATCGTCACTGATATCAATGGGAATACAGCCAACTGCAATGCAACGGTTACTGTTGAGGATAATATAGCGCCAACCTTTACCGTACCGGTGGATGTAACCATTGCCTGTACAGATGATGAGACCGATCTTCTGCTCACGGGAGATGTAGTGGATGAAGCCGATAACTGTGATCTGGCTACTGGTGAAGCGACCTATGTTGATGTGATAACAGCCGGAAGCTGTGAAGGTGAGGAAACCATAACCAGGACCTGGACGTTAGTTGATGACTGTGGTAATACAACCAATCAGGTTCAAACCATTACCAAGGATGACACGACCGATCCGACGGCCAGCAATCCTGCACCGATCAATGTACAGTGCATAGGGGATGTACCGGTACCGGATATCACGGTCGTTACGGATGAAGCCGATAACTGTACCGCTGCACCGGTAGTTGCATTTGTCAGCGATGTATCCGACGGGCTGACCTGTCCTGAGACAATAACAAGGACTTACAGTGTCACCGATGACTGCGGTAATAGCATCAATGTAACCCAGACCATCACGGTAGATGACACGACCGATCCGACGGCCAGCAACCCGGCACCGATCAACGTACAGTGCATAGGGGATGTACCGGTACCGGAT
>Ga0315550_1001614_pt1 | contig 13880 bp, 10 predicted proteins | sample SalMarSW160190MG_2_FD_203100 | JGI IMG/M metagenome (GOLD analysis project Ga0315550, IMG submission 203100) | Salt marsh sediment microbial communities from the Plum Island Ecosystem LTER, Massachusetts, United States - Salt Marsh Sediment SW1601-90 ... | reverse complement strand
CCCTTCTATGTCCCGATGTCGCAGGTGTTGCAGACCGAATTCAGCGCCGCGGTTTCGGGAATCAAGACCCCGGCGGCGGCGCTCGCCGCGGCGCAGCAACAGGTGCAGGCCCTGGTGCATCAATGACCTCCCCGTCACGGCAGGCGGGAAGGTCGGCGCCGTTCCTGGCGCCGGCCGGCGTCATGCTCGCCGCGGTCACGCTGTTTCCCGTGATTTATATTTTATGGTTGAGCCTGGAGCAGCGTTCACCGGTCCTCGGCGTCACGCAATTCGTGGGCGCGGCGAACTACCTGCGCCTGCTCGGTGACGCCCGGTTCTGGAACGCGCTGGCCAACACCACCTACTTCACGACGCTGTCCGTCGCGCTGGAACTGGCGCTGGGCCTGGCCATGGCCCTGCTGTTGCGCCGCGCCTTTCCCGGACGGGCGCTGGTCTATGCCGTGGTGCTGATTCCGTGGGCGGTCCCGACGGTCGTGACGGCGCGCATGTGGGAATGGATGTACAACGCCGATTACGGCGTGATCAATTACCTGCTGGGGGCACAGATCAACTGGCTCGGCAGCCCCGCCTGGGCGATGCACGCGGCGATCCTGATGGACGTGTGGAAATCCACGCCGTTCGTGGCCCTGTTGTTGCTGGCCGGATTGCAGAATATTCCGGCCGAGCTCTACCATGCCGCCAGCGTGGACGGCGCCACGCGCTGGACGACTTTCCGCCGCGTCACGCTGCCGCTGCTGATGCCGCTGATCCTGGTGGTGCTGATCCTGCGCACCATCGACGCCTTCCGGGTATTCGACGCGATCTACGTGCTGACCGGCGGCGGACCCGCCAACAGCACCGAGACCCTCTCGATCTACGCCTACAAAGTCCTGTTCCAGACGCTCGAGTTCGGCTACGGCTCGACGCTCGCGGTCACCGTGCTCGCCTGCATCGCGCTCGCCACCGCCGTCTACGCGCGCCTGCTGCGCGGGAGAACGGCATGAGCCGGATCGGGCGTTTCACGGCATTGGCCCTGGTGGCGCTCTGGTCGCTCGCGCCGTTCCTCTGGCAGCTCATCACCTCGCTCAAGCCCGACCCCGAAATCACGGCGCTGCCGCCGCTGCTGCCCGCTCACATCACGCTGGCGCACTACGCCGCGATTTTCACGGGCACCCCGTTCCTGCGGCTCATGGCCAACAGCGCCGTCGTGGCCTCCGGCACCACGCTGCTGGCGGTGGCGCTCGGCGCACTGGCGGCGTTCGCACTGGCGAAACTCCACGTGCGGCGCCGGACGCTGATCCTCGCGCTGGTGCTGGCGGTCTCCATGTTTCCGCCGATCGCCACGGTCAGTCCGCTGTTTCTCGTCATCAACGCGCTCGGCCTGCGCGACACGCTGATCGCGCTGATCCTGACCTATACCGGATTCGCGCTGCCGCTGGCGATCTGGCTGCTCACCGGGTTTTTCCACAAGGTGCCCGACGAGATCTATTTCGCGGCGCGCGTCGACGGTTGCACGCCGTTCGAGGCGTTCCGCCGCGTGCTGTTGCCGCTGTCGGCGCCGGGACTCATCACCACCGCCATCCTGGTGTTCATCCTTTCCTGGAACGAGTTCCTGTACGCCCTCAGCTTCACGGCGACGGCCGCGGCGCGCACGCTGCCGGTGGGCATCGCGCTGTTCCCCGGCCTGCACGAGATCCCCTGGGGCGAGATCGCGGCGGCCTGCGTCGCCGCCACCGCGCCGGTGCTGCTGCTGGCGCTGGGGTTTCACCGCCGCATCGTCGAGGGACTGACCCGCGGGGCGGTCAAGGGCTGACATGGCGCGGATACGCTTCGACTCGGTCACCAAACGCTTCGGCGACGTCACGGTGGCGCAGGACTTCAAGCTGGAAATCGCGCACGGCGAGTTCTTCACTTTTCTCGGCCCGAGCGGTTGCGGCAAATCCACCCTGCTGCATCTGCTCGCCGGCATCGAAATGCCGACGGCGGGCGACATTTATTTCGACGACCGCCGCGTGACGGAGCTCGCGCCCGGCGCGCGCGACGTCGCCATGGTGTTTCAGTCCTACGCGCTGTACCCGCACATGAGCGTGTACGAGAATCTGGCCTTCCCCCTGCGCAACCGCCGCACGCCGGCCGCGCGCCTGGACGAGGCGGTGGCGCAAACGGCGCGCACGCTCGGCCTCGGGGATTTATTGGACCGCAAGCCGCGCGAGCTCTCCGGCGGCCAGCGCCAGCGCGTGGCGCTGGGACGCGCCCTGATCCGCCAACCGCGGGTGTTCCTGCTGGACGAACCGCTGTCCAATCTCGACGCGCGCCTGCGCCTGGAGATGCGCGAGGAGCTGAAACGCCTGCACGCGGCGCAGCGCATCACCACGGTTTACGTGACGCACGACCAGGAGGAAGCCATGGCCCTGTCCGACCGCATCGCGGTCCTGCAGCAGGGCCGCATCCAGCAGTGCGGCACGCCCGAGGAGATCTACCGCGCGCCGGCCAACCGCTTCGTGGCGGAGTTCGTCGGCAATCCGCCGATGAATTTTCTGCCGGCCGATGCGCTCCGCGGAATTCCTCCGCTGGCGGCGCGCTTGGTGCCAAGCAATGGACGTGATCTCGTCATCGGCGTCCGCCCCACCGATATCCGCGTCCAGGCATCGGCACTCGACACCGCGTTGCAGGCAAAGATCGTGCTGCTGGAACCGACCGGCGCCGATCTGTGGGTGGTCGGCGAATGGAACGGCCAACGCCTCAAGGGACGCGCCGAAACCGGCGAACGCCTCGCGGTCGGCGAAACAGCGGACTTCGTGTTCAGCGGCGAACGGATTTATCTCTTCGACCGTGCCAGCGGCGCGCGGATTGACTGAGATACCAGCGCTACAGCGCGCATTAACGTCCCGGTTTATTTCTCAAACTGTGGTCTGTCCCCCATAACCCTCCTCTCATTTAAATCCGTATCAATCGGGGTCAGAGAACAATTGCTTCTAATTATTAGCGGAAATTGTTCTCTGACCCCATTTTTCATTTTCATTTTTCATTTTTCGTAAGCTACTTAACTAAGCCTTCTTCGTCGCCACACCGCGCAGAAAGCCGTTTACGACAGCACCAACCCGCGCGTCCACTTCGGCTGCGGAAGGCGGTTCGCGCAGTCCGAGTACGGCTTCGAATTGCATATTTCCGCGCAACATCGCAATGAATTGACTCGCTGCTTGTTGGCAGCTCCGGACCTTTATCTCGCCTCGATCGCTCGCATCCTGGAGGATTCGCGTTACCGTGGCGATCGCCGGCTCGAGGCCGAGTTCGCTATACGTCCGCGTTGCACGGGGGAAGCGCTCCGCCTCGATAAGGACCATTCGGCCCAGCTGAAGAATGGACGGATCCATGAATGAGAATACGAGGTCGCGCCCCAAGTGAGTTAGAACGTTTTCCAGCGGCGCCGCGATCAGCTCCGGAGCGAGCCGGAGCGCGTCGGCGGAAGCTTTGCCGACCATGCGTTTGATTTGCTCGACGAGCAAGTCCTCGACGTTCTCGTGCTTCACGCCCTTCTCGCGGCAAAGCTGCCGGTACAGGCCATGGGGCGTCCACGTGTGACTGGCCCTGCCGAGCACGAATGACGAAAGCACGGCGCAATTGGACCAGCCGCGTGCTTGATTGCCGTGTCCGGGAATCGCTTCGCGAACACGCAGGATATCTCCGGAAGCGCCCCAGCGCAGGAACTTGACGGCGTCCGCCGAAGGAAGGAGCGTGATCATCATTCGCGTCCACCAGGGTTCCACGAGAATCCAGCTTGCCGTATCCGTCGGACGCATGGCGAACACATGCTTGTGCTTGGCGTTCACGAAGCGGTGCCACCACTGTTTCTGCAGCCCGGGAACGAAGCAGATCAACCAGTCTGCGGCCGGGACAGTGACGAGCGAACCGTACTTATCGACACTGTGGGACAGATCGGCAGGCACGCCGGGAACGACGTCCGGCGCTTTCCTGCGAACGGCATTGCGAGAGGCCCATTCCGTCTCCGGGTCGACCTTTCTTGCGGTGTGGCTCATGCCGCTGCCTCCCGTGTGTTGCAACCCCGGAGAAAACGGTCTACGGCCTGCTGGACGGCTTCTTCGGCAGATCCGTAGAAAGTGAACTCTTCGGAGTGTACAGTGAGTTCCTCGTAGAGCGGCTCGCGCAGCATCCCGATGAGGCTTTCGGCAGCGTATGCAGTGTTCGCGAAGGCGAGTTTGCCCTTCTTGGCTGCCGCATCGAGGTAGTCGCACAATGCCGTCTCTACCGCGGCGGGGCCCGCTGCGTAGATACGCCTACGGAGCTCCTTGTGACGCGATTCTTCCGTCATGGCCACGCGCAGGAATCCAATGATTACCGACGAGAAGGCCGCATGCAGTCCTGTGCCGAATTCAAGCAGCTCGGACCGCACATCGTCGAAGCCGCCGGACTGCATGGCCGACCGTAAAGGTTCGGTCACGCGCGCGGCCTCTTGAGCGGCAATCGCAATCACCAGATCGCCGAGGTCCGGAAACTCGGCCATCACCTCTTCCAACGGCAAACCGGAGTCTTCCACGACAGCCTGTATCTCTGTCGCATTCCGCTTCTGCTCTGTCAGGACGCGCGAAACGGCCTCCAGAATGCGGTCGCGACGTCCACGACTCGCCCCTTCGTCGGTCGCGACAACCGCCTTATCTCCTGAAGAATTCATGTGACACCTTAAGTGAAGCCTGGCAGGCCGTGGAACGTTCGGCGTTCGGCAAGGCAGTTTACCTAGATAAAGGACTGCAATGCACCGGGCTGCTACCGCTTCCAATGACACCACCTTGTCTGACATCATCGATCTTAACAAGGTGTCTTGGAAACCGGTAGCAACCCAAGTCCACTTGTGCCCCCAAACCCTGATGCCGGAAATCTCCAGTTTGTCGCCTTCCACGCCGGCTCCAACAAATTTCCAATTTGTCACAGGCTCGAATCCGCTTCTTATCAGAAACCGAGTTCTGCCCCCCCCACTACATTGCCCGTATTGTTTTTCATCCGTTGCCGCTACGCCGACAGCCGGTTCCAGGCATCGAGCGCGGCGATCTTGTAGGCCTCGGCCAGCGTGGGATAGTTGAAGACGTTTTCCAGAAAATAATCCAGCGTCCCGTTCAGAATCAGCACCGCCTGCCCGATGTGAATGAGCTCGGTCGCCCCCTGGCCGAGTATGTGCACGCCCAGCAGACGCCGGTCGGCGAGGCCGAACAACATCTTGAGGATGCCCTCCTCGAGCCCCATGATCTGGCCGCGCGCGGTCTCGCGCAGCCGCGCGACGCCGACCTCGTAGGGGATCTTCTTCGCGGTCAGCTCCTGCTCGGTCATGCCGATCATGCTGATCTCCGGCACCGAATAGATGCCGAGTGGAAAATGCATGGAACGGTGGGGCGAGGCCTGCCCGAACGCGTGACAGGCGGCGTAGCGACCCTGTTCCGCCGAGGTGGACGCCAGCGCGGGAAAGCCGATCACGTCGCCGGCGGCATAGATATGCGGGACCGTCGTCTGGAAGTTTTCGTTGACCGGCAAGCGGCGGCGCGCATCGGCCTGCAGGCCCGCATTTTCGAGCTTGAGCTCATCGGTGCAGCCGATGCGCCCGGCGGCGAACAGCACCAGGTCCGCGTGCAGGCGCTTGCCGCTGGCGAGCGCGGCGACCACCCGGCCATTGCCGTCGTGCTCGACGCCGGCGACCGTCTCGCCCAGGTGCAGGATCACGCCGTTGTCGCGCAGGTGATGCACCAGTTCGTCGACGATCTCGCCGTCGAGAAAGGACAGGAGATGGTCGCGGCCGTCGATCAGGGTGACCTCCACGTCCATCGTGCTGAAGATGGATGCGTATTCGACGCCGATGACGCCCGCGCCGACCACGATCATCGTGCGCGGCAGCTTCTTGAGCGCGAGGATGCCATCGCTGTCGATGACGGTCTCGTCATCGAACGGCACGCCTTCCGGACGAATCGGGCGGCTGCCGACAGCGATCAGGATATTTTCCGCCTGGAATTCCTCCACGTCGCCGTTGGGGCAATCCACGCGCACGCGATGCGGATCGAGGAACGACGCGACGCCCGTAAACACGCTGACCGCGTTGCGGAACAGCTGGTTCTGTATGACCTCGGTCTCGTGCTGCACCGTGATCTTGAGCCGCTGCATGAGATCGTCGACGGTGAGGTTCTTTTTCAGACGGTAGCCGCGGCCGTACAGACCGCGCTGGTCCCAGCCGGTCAGATAGAGTACCGCCTCGCGCAAGGTCTTGCTGGGAATGGTGCCGGTATGCACGGACACGCCGCCGACCACGGCGTCGCGCTCGATGAGCGCGACACGCTTGCCGAACTTCGCCGCCTGGATGGCGGCCCGCTGCCCCGCCGGTCCGCTGCCGATTACCAGGAAATCAAACTGGTGCATGTCGTCCCCGTCCTTTTCCCGGCGCCGTCCGCGGCATACGGCTTGGCGCCCGGCGCGGATCGGTCATGGGCAAAAACCGTGACCTGACCGCGATTGTCCCCGATTATTCTCTGACCCCCATTATCCTCTCTGACCCCGATTATCCCTCCACGTTCCGGTGGACGGGCTCATCTTCTGCGCCGCCTGGCATGAAGGCTGTGCGCCAACCAGCCGAGAAGCGTCCCGATCACGAGCAGGAGAACGATAAGCAGCGCGCGCGACATGGATATCGTCCAGAACAGAAAACGGATTTCCACCACGGTCGTGTTCTGAAGCACGAACACGGTCATGAGGAAAACCAGCGCCAGCACCAGAATGAATTTCAGGTTCACCCGCCTTCTTCCCGTTTCGCGCGTCCCGGCCAGGCGCTTATTTCTCGCAACAGCACCAGCGACCGCCCCTGCAGCGGATAGGCCTGACCACCCTCATGGCCGGCTTCGCCGTGATCCGCCCGGCTCGTGTCGAACTCGGTATTCCATAATATATTCTGGCGATACGCCGGCAGGGTGAAGCTGATTTCCTCATGGTGCGCGTTGAGCAGCAGCAGGAAATTGGCATCGGTAATGAGTTTGCCGCGGTCGTCGTACTCGTTAAGCCCCTCGCCGGCCAGAAACAGGCCCAGGCAACGGGCGAAGGACTGCTGCCATTCCTCATCCGTCATCTCGGAGCCGGCTGGCTTCAGCCAGATGATGTCCTTGATTCCGCTGCCGTGGATGCGCCGCCCCTGAAAAAAGGAACGCCGCCGGAATACCGGATGCCGTTGCTGAATATGTATGAGGTGACGCACGAATTCGATCAGCTGATGATCCTCCAGGGTGAGACTCCAGTCGACCCAGTTGATCTCGCTGTCCTGGCAATAGGCGTTGTTGTTGCCCCGCTGGGTCCGCCCCATCTCGTCGCCGGCCAGCAGCATCGGCACGCCCTGTGACAGAAAAAGCGTCGCCAGAAAATTGCGCTTCTGCTGCGCGCGCAGCTTGTTGATCGCCGGATCGTCGGTCGGCCCCTCGGCACCGCAGTTCCAGGAGAGATTGTGGTCGCTGCCGTCGCGGTTGTCCTCGCCGTTAGCCTCGTTGTGCTTGTCGTTGTAGCTGACCAGGTCGTGCAGGGTGAAACCGTCGTGCGCCGTGACGAAGTTGATCGAGGCGTAGGGTTTGCGGCCGCTGTGACCGTAGAGGTCGCTGGAACCGGTGAGGCGGTAGGCCAGCTCGCCGATGACCCCGCCTTCGCCTTTCCAGTACGCGCGCAGCACGTCACGGTACTTGCCGTTCCACTCGGTCCAGCCGACCGGGAAATTGCCCACCTGGTACCCGCCCTCGCCCAGGTCCCAGGGCTCGGCGATGAGCTTGACCTGCGAGAGCACCGGGTCCTGGTGAATGATGTCGAAGAACGCCGACAGGCGGTTGACTTCGTGCAACTCGCGCGCCAGCGCCGAGGCGAGATCGAAACGAAAGCCGTCGACGTGCATCTCCAGCACCCAGTAGCGCAGGCTGTCCATGATGAGCTGCAGCACGCGCGGATGCTGCATGTTGAGCGTGTTGCCGCAACCGGTGAAATCCATGTAGTAGCGCGGGTCTTCGACCGCGAGCCGGTAGTACGAGGCGTTATCGATGCCGCGGAACGAGAGCGTCGGTCCCAGATGGTTGCCCTCGGCGGTATGGTTGTACACCACGTCGAGAATGACCTCGATTCCATTTGAGTGAAAGGTCTTGACCATGGTCTTGAACTCGCTGCTGCGGCCGGTGGACGAATAGCGCATGTCCGGCGCGAAGAAGCCGATCGAATTGTAGCCCCAGTAATTGCGCAGCCCCTTCTCGACGAGATGGCGCTCGTCGACGAAGGTGTGCACCGGCATGAGCTCGACCGCCGTGACACCGAGCCGCTTGAGATGCTCGATCACGGGCTCGGTGGCGAGCCCCGCGTAGGTACCGCGCAGGGGCGGCGGGACCAGCGGATGAAGCTGGGTGAATCCCTTGACGTGCAGCTCGTAGATGATGGTTTCGTGCCAGGGTGTGCGTGGCGGGCGGTCGTTGCCCCAGGTAAACGACGGATCGATCACCCTGCCCTTGGGCATGGCCGGCGCATTATTGCTGCGATCGAACGACAGGTCCTCCAGACGGTGGCCGACGCGATAGCCGAAATCCGCGCTGCTCCATTTGACCTGGCCGTGGATTGATTTGGCATAGGGATCGAGCAGCAGCTTGTTGGGGTTGAAACGGTGTCCTTTTTTGGGGTCATAGGGCCCATGGACGCGGTAACCGTATAACAGGCCCGGGCGCGCATCCGGAAGATAGCAATGCCACACCTGGTCGGTCTGCCAATGCATCGGCAAACGCGCGATTTCGCGTTTACCCTTGGGCTCGAACAGACACAGCTCCACTTTCTCGGCGTGCTCGGAGAACAGGGAAAAGTTCACTCCCTCGCCGTCCCAGGTCGCGCCCAGGGGATAAGGCCGGCCCGGCCAGATGGAAAACCCGTTATTCATCGATGGAAACTCTGATTTCTTGATTTTCAGCGTAAGGACGCGGCGATCTTATCATTAATTTATCGCGCGGCACGGCATGACGACGGCGTGCCATGGCCGGATAATCCCGGTGATTAGAACCTATCTCAAAACTGAATTCCCTCCCCCTCGACGGGGGAGGGTCGGGGTGGGGGTGAAGATATGCCGTCGGAAAATGCAACGCACACCGCCAGCTTCGTTCCGCTGATCTTCCCCCTCCCCCCCTTATCCCCCTCCCGCGAGGGGAAGGGGAATAATTTTGAGACAGGTTCTGATCGGACTTCTCGCTCGGCGACAGGCCGGTGGGCTCGTCGCCTGTCGGCACGGGACGCCGTAACGTCAGCGTGGGTATTATTCAGCGTCCCTGGATGTCTTGGAATTTTTTCGTGGCCACCACCGTTCCAGCATTCCCCCCGCCCATTTCTGACCGCCGATGCCGAAGGCGATCGCCAGCGCCAGGACCACGCCCGCCAGCACGATCAGGAAGGTCTGGCGAATGATGTCGCCCATGATATTCACCTGATCGAGCGCGATCAGGATCACGAAAACCATGATGGCGTACCGCGCCAGTCGGCCGAGCAGTTCGGCATCCTCGAGCCCCACGTTCTTGCCGTACGCGGTCACGGTCTGGGAGATGAAGCGGGCGAAGTACAGGCCGATGGCCAGAACCAGGACCGCGACAATGACCTTGGGAACGAAGAACGCAATACGGCTCACGAGGTCGGTGACGTAGGTCAATCCCAGGCTGTTGAAGGCCACGACCAGCGTCACCAGGATCGTCAGCCAGTAGATGAGCAATCCGATGATTCCCGCCGTGTCGGTCTTGATGCCGCCCTGCTTCAGGAATCCGTCGATCCCCGCACGGTCGGTGAGCACGTTGAAATTGATCGCTTTCAGTCCCTTGACGATGGCCAGCCTCAGAAATTTGGCAAATAACCAGCCGACGATAAGAATGACGATCGCCAGCAGCAACTTTGGCAGGAAGTCCCCCAGGTTCTGCATGAAAATCCGTATCGGTTCCAATGCTACGCTGACTTGCTCCATGGCACCCTCCTGTGGCGTTTTTAACTACGGGTCGGTAAGGATATTGCGCTGCTGCTCCTCTCTGAGTCAACTTCGGTACGGCGTTTTTCATCGAAATCCGCAAGATGGAAACACCCCCGGACCGGCCACCCTCTTACACGGCAGGACCGATCAGCTCGAGAATTCCGTGCAACGGGATGCGCACCCACGCAGGGCGGTTGTTCAGCTCATAACGCAGTTCATAGAAGGCCTTTTCGAGCACGAACAGATCGAGCAGGCGGCGCGCCTCCTCCCAGTCGGCGAACAGACCGGACCCGCGTGTATTCTCTTCGTAGGCCTGCAGGAAGGCGCGCGCCGTCTCCGCCTCCCACTCGCGCGCCCAAGGCTCGAACGTCGCGTAGTCCTCGGGCCGCTCGGCGATCAGCCGGAACAACGCCGTGTATCCCGCATAATTGAATGAACGCAGCATGCCGGCCACGTCGCGCAACGGGGAATGCTTCTGGCGACGCTCGTCCAGGGTGCGCGCCGGTTCACCTTCGAAGTCGATGATCACGAAATCATTCTGGCGCAGCAACACTTGGCCCAGGTGATAATCCCCGTGATAACGGATCTTGATCGCTTCCAGGCGTGACGGGGTGGTTTCCTCGATATGCCCGATCACGGCGGCGCGACGCGACAACAGCGCCTCCGCCTCGGCGCGCGCGGCCTCGGGTAGCGTATCGAGCCGCTCTGTCAACAGCACCAGCGTCGCCTCCGCCTCGCTGCTCGCGCGTTTGCGCCAGGCGACCACGTCACGATGCTCGATGGGCTCGGGATCGAAGGCGGGATCGCCGCGGCTCATGGCCAGGGCCTTGTGCAGTTCGGCCGTGCGCTGGCCGAGCACACGGATCAGGGCGAGATAACCGCCGTGCATCTCGGCCGGCACGCCGGGCGGCTCGGTCGAGGCGTGGCGTTGTTCCAGAGAACGCTCGAGATAATTCAGCGTGTACTCCCAGCCGTCGCCCTGGTTCTCGACATATCCCTGAAGCACGGCCAGGGACATGGCACTCCCGTCGTTGCCCGTGTATTCGACCGTGCCGCCCAGCGGCACGATGTTCGGAAAATGCGCGACCTCGGTGAGGAAGCGGCCGACCTCGACTTCCGCGCTGGTCCCGGCTTGCAGCCGCCGGTAACCCTTGAGGAACAGGCGCTCACCGAGCGCCACGGCGGTATTGCTGCCCTGTGCGCCCGGCTGCCGCACGGGGATATCCGCCGCCAGCTCGCCGGCCATTTCGTGAAAGGCGCTCGTCGGCGAAAAGCGTATGCTCCCGGCGGTGGCGGCGATCTCCCGTCCGGCGCCGATGGCCTGCACCACGGCGCGGCAAAACGCTTCGTCGGCAAAGGCGTCGCCCAGGACTCCCAGCCGGGCCTGCTGGCGCACGCGCGCGACGATGGCCGGCAACATGCCGCGCTGGCGCTCCTCGGCGTCGTTCTCCCATACCAGCGAAAGCGGGATGAAATAGGTCGACGGTTCGCCGGCGCCGCCTTCGATGCTGAACAAGGCCAGGTACCAGCTGGCGGGGCCGTCCTTCCATTCGGCGTACTCGGTGAGCGCGGCGCGGCGCACCGTTTCGCCCTTGGCCGCGTACCAGCGCTGGCCCGCCACGAAACGCGGCAACGCCACCTCCTCGAACTGCGCGCGCACCTTCTCCGCCATGGAGATGCGCCACGGCACCACGCGGTCGCGGAAGAAACTGTACCAGCCGTCGAACAACACCAGCAGCGGCGGCTCCTCACGCGGCAGGCGCTCCTCGTGCCACGGCGGGACGTCCTCGCCGCTCGCCAGGCGGAACCAGTAGAACCCGTGGCCGTGGAGCGTGAGCAGGTAAGGCAGGTCTCCGATGGGTGGGAACGAGGTGCGCCCCATCAGCTCCACCGGCACGCGACCCTTGTAATCGGCGAGCGCCAGCTCCACCGGTTGCGCCGAGCGCGCGAGATTGGCGACGCACAGGATGGTCTCTCCGTCGTACTCGCGCAGATAAGCGAGGATCTTGCGGTTGCCGGGATCGAGGAAGCGCAGCGTGCCGCGCCCGAAGGCCTTGCTGTTCTTGCGCACCGCGAGCGTGCGCTTCATCCAGTTGAGCAGCGACGAGGGATCGCGCGACTGCGCCTCGACGTTCACGGCCTCGAATCCGTAGACCGGGTCCATGATCGGAGGCAGAAACAGGCGCTGGGGATCGGCGTGGGAGAAGCCGGCGTTGCGGTCGGGGCTCCATTGCATGGGCGTGCGCACGCCGTTGCGGTCGCCGAGGTAGATGTTGTCGCCCATGCCGATCTCGTCGCCGTAATAAATGATCGGCGAACCCGGCATGGACAGCAGCAGGCTGTTCATTAGCCGGATCTTGTCCATGTCGTTGTCCATGAGCGGCGCCAGCCGCCGGCGGATGCCGAGGTTGAGCCGTGAACGCGGATCGGCGGCGTACATCTGGTACATGTAGTCGCGCTCCCTGTTCGTGACCATCTCGAGCGTGAGCTCGTCGTGGTTGCGCAGGAAGATCGCCCACTGGCAGTTCTCGGGGATGTCCGGCGTCTGCTGCATGATCTCGGTGATCGGGTGCCGGTCCTCCTGCGCGATCGCCATGTACATGCGCGGCATCAGCGGAAAGTGATAGGACATGTGGCACTCGTCGCCGACGCCGAAGTAATCGCGCACGTCTTCCGGCCACTGGTTGGCCTCGGCGAGGAACATGCGGTTCTTGTAGTGCGCGTCGATCACCGAGCGCATCTGCTTGATCACGGCGTGAGTCTCGGGAAGGTTTTCGTTGCTGGTCCCCTCGCGCACGCACAGGTAGGGAATCGCGTCGAGGCGCAGCCCGTCCACCCCCTGGCCCAGCCAGAATTGCATCACGCGGGTAACGGCCTTCACCACCTGGGGATTGTTGTGGTTGAGGTCCGGCTGATGCGAAAAAAACCGGTGCCAGTAATAGGCCTTGGCCACGTCGTCCCAGGCCCAGTTGGATTTCTCGGTATCGCTGAAAATGATGCGCGTATCCGCGAACTTCTTGGCGGTCTCGCTCCAGATGTAAAAATCGCGCTTTGACGACTGCGGCGGCGCGCGCCGCGCCGCCTGGAACCAGGGATGCTGGTCGGAGGTGTGATTGATGACGAGCTCGGTGATGACCCGCAGGCCGCGTTCGTGCGCCGCGCGCACGAACGTCGCGAAATCCTTGCGCGTCCCGTAATCCGGATGGATGTTGCGGTAGTCGGAGATGTCGTAACCGTCGTCGTGCATCGGCGACGGATAGAACGGCAGCACCCACAGCGTGTTGACGCCGAGCTCCTGAAGATAATCGAGCTTCGCCGTCAATCCGGGGAAATCGCCCATCCCGTCGTTGTTGCTGTCAAAGAACGCCTTGACGTGCAACTCATAGATGACGGCGTCCTTGTACCAGAGCGGATCGTCGGAAAGGGGAATGATGCTGCGGTCGCCGGCCATGCGTGCCTGGTTACATGTAATAATCGAAATCTTGCTCGGAATGCACGCGCCGCCGCAGGCGGAAGACGTGCGCCGGCGCCACCTGCGGATCGAGCTCGACGTAATTACGCGCGCCATTCCAGATATATCGCGCATCGCTCAGCAAATCGTGCATCTGGTATGGCTGCTCGCCCTGCACGCCCAGCATGTCGAGCGGCAGCTCCACCCAGCCCGACTGGCGATAATGCGGATCGAGATTGACGACCACGAGAATGATGTCGTTCAGGTCCTCGGTCGTCTTGCTGTAGCAAATCAGCTTGTCGTTGTCGACGAAGTGAAACCGCAGGCTCCAGTCTCCCTGCAGCGCCGCGTTCTCGCGCCGGACGCGGTTCACGCGCGCGATAAAATCGCGCAGGCTGTCGGGGCGGTCGAGGTCCCAGCGGCGCAACTGGTATTTTTCCGAGTCCAGGT
>Ga0315550_1001612_pt1 | contig 13887 bp, 19 predicted proteins | sample SalMarSW160190MG_2_FD_203100 | JGI IMG/M metagenome (GOLD analysis project Ga0315550, IMG submission 203100) | Salt marsh sediment microbial communities from the Plum Island Ecosystem LTER, Massachusetts, United States - Salt Marsh Sediment SW1601-90 ... | reverse complement strand
GTCACCAAGAGATTGGGCGAGAATGCAGCCAAAATAATCCACGCGGCCGTAACCTTCAAGGTGCGGGATATAAGACCCGTGGCGGACTTTGGACAGGGTTGGGAACAATCGATATGACGTATTGCCATAGATTGCTTTGAGCTAAGGGATTTTCCCATGGATAGTTTTTTATTGATGTACAAGAAAATAAATAACAAGTGCTCTTGCCAACAACAAGCCTAGTTGGGAAAGGGCAAGGTTGATTCATGGGCAGCTTCTCTGAGGCATTCTTGATAACTAAAACTAAGAAAGCTGAGATATTCAAGGAGGTAAAAGATGAAAGAAAAGGAATCAGTAAGGGCAACCAGAAAAACACGAACCTACAAGGTAGAGGTTGACGAGGAAAAATGTATCGGTTGTGAAGAGTGCGTGGAAAACTGTCCGGTTGACGTATTCGAGATGCAGAGCGAAAAGTCCGCTCCCGTGAATGCAGGGGAATGTATTGGCTGCGAAACCTGTATAGAGCTCTGCGAACAAGAGGCTATCACAGTTACCGAAATTGATTGATAGTCAAGAGAAAGATCGCAGATTATTATATTTATTTAAGATACCTATAGACCATTGTTCTCATATACTTATTTAACCGATACAACACAGGAAGGAGGTGATAACAGTCAGGGTATATTTTAATCATGGTTGTATCTTTTCTAATTAACATAAAAAATAAAGGAGACACATTATGAAAAGACGGGAATTTATTGGGAAGGTAGGTTTAGGTCTTGCTGCTGCAGGTGCTCTGGCACCATCCATGGCATTCGCCAAGGAGAACAAAGTCAACTGGAAGGTTGTCACAAGCTGGCCTCCCAAGATGCCTTGCCTTCAAGAAGGAACGGAGAGAATAGCCAAGAATATCGGGATTATGACCGATGGCAAGTGGAAGATGCAGGTGTTTGCAGGTGGTGAGCTTGTGGGGCCGCTCGATGTGTTTGATGCAGTCAGCCAGGGAAGGGCCGTGCATGGTGCAACTACGGGTATGTACTACTTCGCGGGAAAGATGCCCGAGGCGCAATTGTTTGCAGCGTGTCCCTATCCTTTCGGAATGTTCCACAGAGAACTTGCGGCATGGATGTATCAGGGTGGTGGGCTCGAGCTTTACCACGAAATGCTCAAGCCGTTCAACATGGTTGCATTCCCCATGGCCAGCACCGGAACCCAGATGGGAGGATGGTTCAGGAAGGAGATTCACTCCCTCGCTGACCTCAAGGGTCTCAAGATGCGCATTCCTGGATTGGGCGGTAAGATCATGGCGAAACTCGGGGTCAATGTGGTCAATCTGCCGGGCAGCGAGATCTACACCGCCCTGGAACGTGGCGTGCTCGATGCAACCGAGTGGGCTATACCGCTCTATGACATCAGGGCCGGGTTGTTTCAAGCGGCGAAGTACTACTACGCGCCTGGGTTTCAAGAGCCGACTACTTTTGTGGACTTCATCGTGAATATCAAGGCATGGGAAGCCTTGCCCGAAGGTTATCAACTCCTGTTTAAGACTGCCTGCAGTGACAGCCTCAACTGGACAATAGCCAGGAGCGATGTGGCGAACGGGCCGATCCTGGAAGACCTGGCCGCCAATAAGGGCGTCAAGCTGAGACAGTATCCCGATGATGTGCTGAAGGCGCTCAAAGCGGTATCAGCCGAGGTCATGGAAGAGGAGTGCAACAAGCACGCAAACCTGAAAAAAGTCTTCCAGATTCAGCAAAAATTTATTAGTCAAATTAGGCCATGGTTGAAGGCATCAGAATGGGCACTTATCAAGGCCCTCGACCTGTAAGCTGATGCCCTCAAGGCAGTACTAAAAAACTGAGGACGGGAGGGCCGAGATAGTACATCTATAGTGCCTTTTCTGTGTATCATCGGTCCTCCCCTTTCTATTGCAAAGGCTGAGAATGCTCTCACGAGAGGTCACGTGCTTTGCCCTGGTATTCGCCTATGTATTCGGGTTTCGTGATAACTCGATATACCATTTTCAAGAAAAGCCTTTCAGGCTCGAGGAGCGCGCTCTATTTAACAAGCGCGCAGGAAGGTAACGCAATATCATGGATAAAACCAGGACGCTCATTACGCCAACCAGGACAGAGGAGGAGCCACGCATTGGCACAGATGCGATCATGATCTCTATTGCCTCAGAGCTCAGGGCAATGGCTGCGTTCAGCAATGCGGAGAAGACAGCCCTTAAGATAATGTGCCCCTTCGAGTTCTTTCTTATCAAAAAAGACGGAAAACTTCCCCTTGCGCTGGCCGGCCCCTTGCTCGGCGCACCTCAAGGTGCGATAGTGCTGGAAAAGCTCATCGCCTTGGGAGCAAGAAGGGTTTGGGTGCTGGGTTGGTGCGGATCGCTGCAGCCAGATCTCCGCATAGAGGACTTGATAATTCCCACCGCCGCGCTCTGCGAGGAGGGCACCTCTGCGCATTATCCGGTAGGCAAGAACGGGAAACAGACGGATTCTATTCTCAACGAACACCTGGGAAATGCATTGCAAAAGGCAAACCTTTCCTTTATCACTGGCCCTGTGTGGACTACAGATGCCATCTACCGGGAAACCGAGGCAAAGGTAATGGATTACGGGAGCAAAGGTATCCTCGCCGTTGAAATGGAGATGTCGGCCCTCATCACCGTGGCCGCGTATCGTTCCGTCGCGCTGGCAGGAGTTCTCGTGGTATCCGATGAGCTCTCTTCTCTTGAGTGGCATCCCGGATTCAGGGGCGAGACGTTAAAAAACAGGTCTAGAGCGGCCTGTAAGGTGCTTCTCGATCTGTGTATGAATGCGGAGTAACAAATTCTAGGCATAACGGTTATGAACTAAGAGAAAACCGAAACTGGTGATAGTTCTTTAGCGCTATGTTATACTTTCCAAGAAGGAGAATGTATGATCGTTAAATCGAAAGAGGCACAGAGAAGAAACTTTCTGGGCGTTGATTTTGTGGTACTCTCATATGGCCCAGAATCAATGGTAACTAAAATGCTTTTCAAGAAAGAGGACAATGTTCCATTCCATAAGCATCCAAATGAGCAGAGTGGTTATGTAATCTCCGGGAAATATAGAATTATATTTGGAAATAATGACCAAGTGATAGGTCCGGGTGATTCTTATTCTATTCCTCGTGATGTGGAGCATCGTATTGAAATCATTGAACCTGGTGAAGTATTAGACTTCTTTAGTCCGCCAAGAAAGGATTATCTAAATATATAACCAACGGTTCCAGCAGACGTCTTACAGCCGCTGCTGATCCGCACCGTTAGAATCCTGAAGAGGAAATAAAAATGAAGGCAGCAAGGACAGTTATCCGAACCATAGACAGCATTAACGAGTGGGTAGGAAGCGGCGTCAAATGGCTCACCTTATTACTGGTGTTAATAACCGTGTACGATGTGCTCATGAGATACGTGTTCCGGGCCGGATCCATCTATATCCAGGAGAGCGAATGGCATCTCTTCGCCGCAAACTTCATGCTCGCCGCGGGTTGGACCCTGCTCAATGACGGTCACGTGAGGGTGGACCTCGTTTATACCCGTCTCAACGACAAGAAAAAGGCATGGATCGATTTTCTCGGTTCTATAGTCTTTCTTCTTCCCTACTGCATGCTCATTATCTGGGCGGCCTGGCTCTTTGTGGCCGATTCATGGTCCATCTTGGAAGGATCCCCTGATCCCGGCGGGCTCCCTGCCCTTTATCTATTGAAGACCGTCATTCCTGTGGCCTTCCTGTTGCTCGGGATTCAGGCGATCTCCCAGGCGGTGAAGAACTTCTTCATTCTCGCCGGAAAGGAGGGAGTGTCATGATATCATCGCTCGCGCTCCTCATGTTTCTGGCCCTCGTTATTTTTCTGCTGTCCGGTTACCCCGTTGCATTTACCTTGGGAGGTGTCGCCCTGATATTCGGGTTGTTCGGTTTTGGTTTCGATTTCTTCACGCTGCTCCCCATGAGGATCTGGACGCGGATGACTAGTTTCACCCTCGTGGCAGTACCGCTGTTCATGTTCATGGGGGTTATGCTGGAGCGATCCGGTCTCGCAGAAGAGCTTCTCGAGACCATGGGCAAGCTCTTTGGCCAACTGCGCGGAGGCCTTGCCATTTCCGTCATCGTGGTGGGTGCCCTCCTTGCCGCCTCTACGGGGATTGTGGGTGCTTCGGTGGTGACCATGGGGATCATCTCACTGCCCGTGATGCTCAAAAGGGGCTATCACCACAGTCTCGCAACAGGAACCATCGCCGCCTCGGGCACCCTGGGGCAGATCATCCCCCCGAGCATCGTGCTTGTATTATTGGGGGATATCATGGGTGTTTCTGTGGGAAGCCTCTTCGCCGGTGCCATTCTTCCCGGCATAGTCCTCGTGGGGCTTTACGTCATCTTCGTCATCGTCTATGGCCTCTATAAGCCCGATATTGCACCAGGGCTCACCAAGGAGGAATGGGAGGCGATACGCGGAAAGACGCTTTTTATTTTGGTAGCAAAGGCCCTTCTTCCTCCCGCCTTCCTGATCGTCGCGGTGCTCGGCTCCATCTTTTTCGGGATCGCCTCACCCACCGAGGCGGCGGCAGTAGGAGCCCTAGGGGCCACCATTCTGGCCATCGTCAAGAGGAAATTCAGCCTCCCGGTGCTGAGAGAGGTTATGGCAACAACCACCAGGCTCTCCAGCATGGCATTTATGATCCTGTTGGGGGCAACGGCCTTCGGCCTGGTGTTTCGCGGACTCGAGGGAGACCAGATGGTGAGAAACTTCCTGGAACACGTGGGAGGCGGGTACTGGGGGATATTGGTAATCGTGATGGCCCTCCTGTTCTTGCTGGGATTCTTCCTGGACTTCATCGAAATCACCTTCATCGTCGTTCCCATCCTCGCGCCCATAATCCAGGACATGGGATTCGACCCGATGTGGTTCTGCATCCTTATTGCCGTGAATTTTCAGACCTCGTTTCTGACCCCACCATTTGGATTTGCCCTGTTCTTTCTGAAGGGGGTAGCCCCGCCTGAGGTATCTACCGTTGAGATCTACAAAGGAATAATCCCCTTTGTGCTGATCCAACTCATTGGATTGGCGCTGATTATCCTGGTTCCAAAGATTGTCACATGGCTGCCATTTGTGATATACGGGTACTGAATCATAAAATGCGGCATTGCCTTCGGAGCACAGCTGCGGTACAAGGAATGGTTTCCATCCACAGGCTGAAAAGCCTAAGGTTTTCTGACATGTATTAACATTTTAAAAGACTATTGCCCAACTGCGCAAATAATACCTGAAAGTACAATATATATGGAGTTTTGCCATGATGTGTTATCAATCCTCTTACCAGCATAAACGGTTTGTGACTGGTTTCATCTTAAAAAAACGTATTCGTAAAGATTATACCTTAAGAAAAAATTTAGAAAAAATTGACTTCGATTTCATATATAAATTTTTAGGGAAGTTCTAATGCGATCAGATATACTAAAGATATTGAAACCCTTCCTCACCGTGCATTATTACTGTCTTCAGGTCTAAAAGAGGAAGATTTTGATCTGGATAAACCCTTCATTGGTGTTGCAAATAGCTACAACGATATTATTCCCGGCCATATCCACCTGAATGAACTAACCCAGGAGGTAAAAAGAGGGATCAGAGATGCCGGAGGAGTCCCGTTGGAATGGGGCATTCCCGGTGCCTGTGACGGCGTTGCTATGTTTGTGGAGATGAGACTCAGTCTTCCGAGCAGAGAGAATATTGCTGATAATGTTGAAATTATGCAAATTGATTTAATTATTATATTTGCACATTTGTAAATTAAATTTAGAAATATTAATTTACTTCTTGACAAATCGTTACTATAGCCTTACGTGAAAAAGTAATATAATTAAAGTATTTACAAAAATGCAAAATCTTTTTAAAGCTTCTGTTTGGTTAATTTGGCATTCAACTGAGAAAAAGACACTATGGAAAACAGGGATGACTTAGCCAGAAGGATCGGAAGTAAAGTAAAAGAGCTTCGCAAAGAATCAGGCTTACCTCAGAAAAAGCTAGCAGACGCTACCGGGCTTTCCTCTGGCCTTCTTTCCAGGATCGAGAATGGCCTTGCTATGCCCCCCATACCGACTTTGCAGGTTATCTCTGATACTCTGAAGGCGGAAATTGGATATTTCTTTCAAGATCAAAAGGAAAAAGGGTACATCATCACTAACCCAGGTGACCGCCGTGTGGTTGTCTCCAAATCTGGGCCGCATGGGAAGGTTGCCTACGAACTTGAGCTCATGGCTGAGGGAATGAGGAACCCCTTTATGGAGCCAGCCATTGTAACGCATGTGGGTGAGGAGGAAGAGGTCGAGGCGAGAATCCATGACGGGCAAGAGTTCATGTATGTACTTGAAGGCAAGATAAAATTGACGCTGAGGACCAAGGAGTTCATTCTAAAGAAAGGCAACTCGGCTTACTGGAATGGCAATGTTCCCCATAAGGCCATTGGGCTGGGACAAAAATCAGGAAGGTCATTGCACGTACACTTGATCCCTGGTAAGTGGACCGGGACCTTCCAGCATGAAGACCTTCCTGTACAGAGATCGAGAGAGAATAGTAAGAAGAGTACTGAATGATGATATCCTAAAGACCGTTAATGCGAGAAAAGCCGTTCAACCCAATTCACAAAGAAAGGGGGTGAATTTTTAGAGAATAACCATAAACATTCAACATAAACAGAAAGGAGTGAGGCATGATGACAAGAAAAACCAGCTATCTTACATGTATTTTGGTTTTTGCCCTATGTTTTTCTGTATTAATGCTCTTTCCACCCTTAAGCGATGCAGCCAAATACAAAAAAGAGTACAAATTGCAACTTAATGTGGGCCCTACATTTTATTGGGGAATGGGAGCTACCAAGTTTGCCGAGCTGGTGAAGGAGAAGACAAACGGGCAGATTAATGTCAAACCCTATTATGCCAGTGTGCTTCTCAAAGGGGCACAATTGAAATCGGCCCAGCTGGTTGCCAATGGTGTTATCGACTGTGCATACGAATCCACTATTAACATTTCTCCGGTCTTTCCTGAAATGAACGTGTTTCACCTTCCCTTTTTTATTAACAACTTTGAGAACCTCGATAAAATGGAAAAAGGCGCGACAGGGAAGGCCATCTTCAAGCTCATGAAGAAAAAGGGTCTCGTGGGCCTTGCCTGGGCCGAAAATGGATTCAGGCAGGTTACAAACAGTAAAAGGGAAATACGCAGGCCTGAAGACGTGAAGGATCTGAGGCTTCGTGTTGTGGGCAGCCCCATTTTCATTGATACGTTCAAGCAATTAGGCGCTGACCCTGTGAACATGAACTGGGGCGATGCAGTGACGGCATTTCAACAGGGTGTTGTGGACGGCCAGGAGAATCCTGTTGGCGTTCTTGTTCCTATTCAGATCTTTCAGTACCACAAGTATGCGACCTTCTGGAACTACCTTGTAGACCCTTTAATCATATACTGGAACAAAAAAGAATGGAACGCATTCCCCAAAGATATACAAAAAGCGATCCGGGAGGCTGCCCAAGAATCGGGGCGCTTCGAAATAGCCCTCTGTCGTGCAGGGCTTGATGGGGTTAAGTCACTCAATATACTGAAAAATGAATTCAATCATACTATGAAGGTTCCTGAACCTGTCAAATTTTTGGAGAGCAAGGGAATGACGGTTTCCTTTCTTACAGATAAAGAGCGTGATGCCTTTGTTAAGGCCACCAGGCCAGTTGTCGAGAAATGGATTCCCAAGATCGGAAAAGATCTCTATGAAAAGGCCAAGGCCGATATGGTCAAATAGCTTCCACTAAATGGAAAACCCCTGGGAATTCTCATACTTCCCAGGGGTTTTTTAAAAAGGGGAATTGAATGGGACAAACCAATAAGCGGATCAGAATAGATTATTGGATAGCTGCTATCCTGCTCTTTACAATGGCGTCTATTGCTTTTATTAATGTTGTCAGTCGCTATCTGTTGCACTTTTCCTTTGCAGCAACCGAGGAAATCACCATTAATCTTTTTGTCTGGATGACTGTAGTCGGTTCAGGGATTGCCTTTGAGCGTGGCGGGCAGCTTGGAATGGTCACCGTCTACAATATCTTTCCAAGGAGATTTAAAAAACTGGTCATCCTTTTCAGTTCAGCGCTTAGTTCCCTCCTTTTTATCCTTGTGGATGTATACATGATCAAGGCCATATATGAGGAAATGACCCTATTCCACGCAACATCCGCAGCCCTGGGCATCCCGGTGTCAATCTACTATATTGGCGTTCCGGTTTTTTCCGTTTTTGTGTTCACAGGCATCTACAGAGACGCGTCTACTCGATTAGACAAACTGCACGGGGAAGGAGAAAGGTAATGGAGATTCTGGTTATCTCCCTTGCCTTTCTTGTACTTATGTCCCTGGGGCTCCCTATCGGAACAGCCCTTGGGATAGCCGCTGTTGTCACCATCTATCAGTTTGATCTTGGAATAGGCATGTTAGGGGTAAATTTTTCCTCTGGAATCGCTTCCTTTCCTCTGCTTGCAATTCCCTTTTTCGTTTTAGCCGGGGTTATTCTCGAACAAGCTGGTCTTGCAAAGACTATTGCCCATTTTTTTGAGCTCTTAGTGGGAAAGGCCGTAGGAGGTCTGGCAATGGTGGCTGTACTTACCTGTATGTTCTGGGGATCGCTCTCCGGATCAGGGCCGGCAACAACAGCGGCCGTGGGATTGATTCTCTTAGCCCCCATGATAAAGCATGGATATGATAAACACTTCGCAGGAGCAACCATTGCCAATTCTTCTGACATCTCTATTATCATACCCCCAAGTATTGCCTTTATAATCTACGGAAACATTACCAGTGTCTCGGTGAGCGCCCTTTTTGTTGCAGGCATTATTCCTGGCCTAATCACAGGGGCTGGCACAGTCATTGTGGCCTATCTTATATCAAGAAAAAGGGGATACCGTGGTCTGGAAAGAAGAGGGACGCTGAAAGAGATCGTGATTGCCCTTAAAGACTGCATATGGGCCATCCTCACGCCTGTCATAATCTTAGGAGGCATTTACGCGGGGATATTTACCCCTACGGAAGCAGCTGTTGTTGCCGTTTTCTACAGCCTGTTTGTGGCTATTTTTATTTACCGCTCTGTTTCATGGCGTGATTTTGTAAGGATCCTTGTTGATGCCAGTGTCACAAGCTCAGTGATAATGTTCCTTGTTGTATTTGCAGGAATCTTTACCTGGACCGCAGAAGTTATCGGCGTTATAGATATTGCGGCCAACTTCATTATAAGAATATCACCTAATGCCGTGGTCATGATCATCTTGGTAAACTTCTTGCTGCTGGGTCTGGGCATGATCCTGGATGCAATCTCCATCTCTTACCTTATCATGCCCATCCTCATGCCGGTGCTGGCCGCCTTTGGAATTGATCCTCTATGGTATGGTGTTATTTTTATTGCAGCCCTGGCTATTGGTCAGGCAACCCCTCCTGTGGGTGTTAATCTATTCACAGCAGCCAACTTGATTAAGGGGGATTTAGACTCCATAGCCAAACAGGCAATACCATTTGTGATCATGGATGTCATCGTTTTGCTCATTCTTTCTCTGGTGCCTGCATTGTCCATGTACCTGCCGGTTAAGGCGGGGTTGTATACGCCATAAGAGAAGTGCCTAAAATGTCTAAAATAGTAGTTTCAGAAGGACATCTTTCAAAAATAGTTATGATCAGGGTTCTACCTGGATCAGACATCATTGAAGGAATTGAGGAGGTTTGCCATAATCTGGATATCAAAAGTGGTGCGATTACCTGTTGTATTGGTAGCCTCCAAAGGGCTTCTCTTTTGATTGCTGTCCCTATGAATAGCAAGATTGGTGCTGGTTACAGTGATCCCAAGGTAATTAAAGGGCCATTAGAGTTACTCTCTGGCCAAGGCAGTATCGGTCAGGAAGAAGGAGGTGAAATCTTTATCCATCTGCATGGTGTGATAAGCAATAAAGAGGGAAATGTTTATGGGGGTCACCTGATAAAAGGGAAAAATCCGGTATTAATCACTTGTGAGGTGATGGTCAGTCAGGTAGAGGGAATCCATATGATCAGAGCCTATGACCCAGAGGTAGATATGAAGGTATTTTTTCCAAAAGAGGGGTAAAAAAGTGAAAATTACTAAAGATAAAAAATTGTCTCTCTATAAAAAGATGTTGACAGTCCGTGCCTTTGAGGAAAAGGCTGGGGAACTTTTTGCAAAAAACCTCATACCTGGTTTCATCCATCTTTCCATTGGTGAAGAGGCCTCCTCTGTGGGAACCTGTTCTGTGCTTAACAAGGACGATTACGTTGCCAGCACTCATAGGGGTCATGGTCATATGATTGCCAAGGGCGCTGACCCAAAGAGGATGTTTGCAGAGCTTTTTGGCAGAACTACCGGATATTGTAAAGGAAAGGGTGGCTCAATGCATATTGCCGACTTCTCAATAGGCATTCTTGGTGCCAATGGTGTAGTTGGGGGCGGCTTTCCGATTATCATTGGAGCAGGGCTATCCATCAAACTGAGGAAGACAGATCAGGTAGGCGTTGTCTTTTTTGGCGATGGAGCAGCTAACCGTGGAACATTTCATGAGGCAGCTAATATGGCAGCCATTTGGAAACTCCCTGTCATCTTTGTCTGCGAAAATAATCTCTATGCATCCACAACACCGGCAGATTATTCCCTTGCAGGGGGTTCCATAGCAGGACGTGCTTCTGCATATGGAATCCCTGGTTATAATGCAGATGGAAACGATATCCTTGAAGTCAGGGAAATTGTAGGAAAGGCAGTCAAAAGGGCAAGAGATGGAAAAGGACCAAGTATTGTAGAGAATAAGACATATCGGTATCGAGGACATTTCGAGGGAGACCCTCAAAAGTACAGGACCCAAAAAGAGATTGAAGCCTTTAAAAGCAAGAATGATCCAATTCAGCTTTTTAAAACTATTCTAAAAAAGGAGGAAACCCTCTCAGATAAAATAGATAAAGATCTTAGAGAAGAGGTAAACGCTATGATAGAAGAGGCGGTAAGATATGCCCAGGAGTCCCCTCTTCCAAAACCGGAAGAGGCTTTAGAAGATCTCTTTGTTAATCCCTAAAGGAGGATATAATGACTGAAAGGATCATATCATGTTCCGATGCCTTAGCTGAGGCCTTGGCTGAAGAGATGGAACGAGATGAGACTATATTTATCCTTGGGGAGGATATTACAGCCCATGATGGTATATTTGGCCAGTTTAAGGGTCTTTACAAAAGATTTCCAGAAAAGATTATCGATTCCCCAATATCAGAGACATGCATAATAGGGGCTGGTGTAGGTGCAGCCTTAACTGGTATGAGGCCTTTAGTTGACATGCACTTTGCAGATTTTTTTACCACTGCCATGGATGAAATTGCAAATCAAGCAGCCAAGATTCGTTACATGTTCGGAGGCCAGGCCAAGATCCCTCTTGTAATCTGGGCACCGGATGGCGGTGGTCTCTCTGCAGCAGCTCAGCACTCACAATCACTGGAAAGCTGGTTTATCCATACCCCTGGACTTAAAGTAGTGGTTCCATCAGAACCTGCAGATGTCAAGGGCCTCATAAAGACATCTATCAGGGACGATGACCCGGTCATATTCTTTCAGCACAAAAGGCTTTTTTCACAGAATGGACCAGTACCCGAGGGGGAGTACTTCATTCCCCTTGGAAAGGGTGATATTAAACGAGAAGGTAACGACATAACCCTTATCACATATTCAAGGATGGTCTATTTATCTCTTGAGGCAGCCGATCAATTGGCCAAAGAAGGCATTGATGTAGAGGTTATTGATTTAAGAACCTTAAAGCCTTTTGATTTTGACCTGATTGCCGAGTCAGTAAAGAAGACCTTCCATGCGCTTATAGTTCACGAAGCCTGTCTAACAGGCGGCTTCGGTGCTGAGATTGCAGCAAGGATCGGCGAAGAGCTATTCGATTATCTCGATGCCCCTGTAGTGAGGGTTGGAGCCAAGGATACGCCCATACCCTTTAGTCCGGTTCTTGAAAAATTTGTTCTTCCCCAGATAAATGATATTGTCGAAGGGGTAAAAAAAGTTCTTAATAGTTAATCAGGGGGAATACATGATTGAGTTAAAGATTCCTAAATTAGGCCTCACTATGGAAGATGCGAAACTCCTGAGCTGGCAATGTAGATCAGGAGATGAAGTTAAAAAGGATCAAACCATTTTCATCATAGAAACTGATAAGGTTACATTTGAGGTTATCGCCCCTACTGATGGTATTATCCATCCAGTTGCAAAGACTGGGGAAACATATGATGTTGATCAGACAGTAGGTTATCTTGCAGAGAACAGGGAGGAATATGAAAGCCTGCTGAAGAATTATCCTGCAGATATGCCAACTCATGAAAGGATAGATGAGACAAAGGAAGAGGTCGTGACAAAGAGAGAAGAAACCCCTCCTGGCCCAGCTGAATCGGAAAAACGAATAAAGGCGTCTCCATTAGCCAGATCTATGGCCTCATCTCATGGACTGAATCTGGCTGAAATTAAAGGTACTGGCCCTGGAGGCAGGATTATCAGGGAAGATATTCTCAGAACCCTTAAGGGAAAGGAGGCAGTCGGAGAGCAGGAGGAGATCTTACCAAAAGCGGTTGATAAAGATTTTCTTGGCAAGGAACCACTGGAAACTATACCAATCACAGGGATACGTCGGGTGATCTATGATAATATGTATATGAGTCTGAGCCAGACAGCACAGCTTACCTTGCATACAGAGGCAAAGGGGGAGGCCTTTGTCGATTTTAGGGATCGCTTAAATAAAAGATTGGTTAAGGAAGAGATAAAGTTCTCTTACAATGTTATTCTGGTTAAAATTGTAGCAACAGCACTTCGCATGCATCCTAAAATTAATGCAAGCATAGAAGGCGATGAAATAAAGATATGGCAACAGATTCATATCGGTGTTGCCATGGAATCGGAAGATGCTCTCGTTGTGCCTGTTATCAGGAATCCGGATCTTAAATCTCTCAATGAGATCAATCGAGAACTCAATGAGTTAATTATTAAAACAAGAGAAAATAAACTTCTCCCTGATGATTTAGCTAATGGCACATTTACAATCAGCAATCTTGGTTTTGCTGATGTAGACTTCTTTACACCCATTCTCAGGCCGCCGGAAAGTGCCATATTGGGTGTGGGCCGAATTGTCAGGAAACCAGGAATCAAGAATGGTCATGTTATACCAGAGGCCATGATTGGTTTGAGCCTTACCTTTGATCATCGAATTATTGATGGAGCTCCTGGGGCAAGATTTTTGAAAACCGTAAAAGACATGATAGAAGCTCCCGTGTTAATGATAGTTTAAGCGAGGAAGACATGGCCGAAGATATCTATGATGTAGTTGTTTTGGGTGGAGGTGCTGGAGGGACACCAGCCGCTATCAGGGCTGCACAGCTCGGAGGCCATGTAGCCATTGTAGAGTGCGAAAACTTTGGAGGTCAGTGCATGAACAAGGGATGTATCCCATTTGGTCATATGATGGTAGCATCCAACATACTGCGAAGCCTCACACTTGGAAAAGAGATGGGCCTGACTTTTACTGGGATTTCGAAAGATTACATCACACTTAAAAAACGCCAGGATGAACTTATCACCTTTATGAGGGAAGGTGTTAGGGGGACGCTTAGAAAAAATGGGGTTGAAATCTTTGAAGGCAGGGGAAGGATTGTCGAAAAAGGAAAGTTGGCGGTCAATGGAAAAATCATTTCTTATAAGAATATTATCTTGGCTACAGGCGCACAATGGATGCAGCCAGAGTTTCCAGGAGGCGATTTAGAAGAGGTGGTAAATAGTGATTACCTTCTGAATACAGAAAAGATACCAAAAAAAACCCTTTT
>Ga0315550_1001611_pt1 | contig 13890 bp, 11 predicted proteins | sample SalMarSW160190MG_2_FD_203100 | JGI IMG/M metagenome (GOLD analysis project Ga0315550, IMG submission 203100) | Salt marsh sediment microbial communities from the Plum Island Ecosystem LTER, Massachusetts, United States - Salt Marsh Sediment SW1601-90 ... | reverse complement strand
ACGATATCGGTTCCGCGGCCGGCCATGTTGGTGGCGATGGTGACAGCACCGGGGCGTCCCGCCTGCGCCACGATCATTGCTTCCCGCTCATGTTGCTTGGCATTCAATACTTCGTGAGGAATCTTTTCCTTCTGCATCAGACCGGAGAGAAGCTCCGAGGATTCGATCGAAACGGTGCCAACCAATATCGGTTGACCGCGTTGATGGCAATCCCGGATATCCGCCAGGACTGCGTTGTGTTTTTCGCCGGCGGTACGGTAGATCTGGTCAGCCATGTCGTTGCGGACCATCTGCCGGTGAGTCGGAATCACCACCACTTCGAGGCCATAGATCTGCTGAAATTCGAAGGCCTCGGTATCGGCCGTGCCGGTCATGCCGGAAAGTTTGCCGTAAACGCGGAAATAATTTTGAAATGTGATGGTAGCGAGCGTCTGGTTCTCGCTCTGGATTTTGACGCCTTCTTTCGCTTCAACCGCTTGGTGTAAGCCGTCGGACCAGCGCCGGCCTTGCATCATGCGCCCGGTGAATTCATCGATGATGATGACTTCATTATCGCGCACGATGTAATCGACTTCGCGCTTGAAGAGCGCATGCGCCCGCAGTGCGGCGTTGAGATGATGCATCAGTGCTAGGTTCGAAACATCGTAGAGGCTCGATCCGGGTTCCAGCAAGCCCGCCCCGGCCAGGAGTTTTTCGACCTTCTCGTGACCGGCCTCGGTGAAATAGGCCTGACGCTGCTTCTCGTCCACGCTGTAATCACCGGGACCATCCTCTTTTTCCTGCCTTATCAGCCGGGGAATGATGGTATTGACCTTGATGTACAGATCCGTGCTCTCCTCCGCCGGACCGGAGATGATGAGCGGCGTGCGTGCCTCGTCGATCAGGATCGAATCCACCTCGTCCACGATGGCGTAGTTGAGACCGCGCTGCACGCGATCCTCGGCGCGAAACGCCATGTTGTCCCGCAGGTAGTCAAAACCATACTCATTGTTGGTGCCATAGGTGATGTCGGCGGCATAGGCGGCGCGTTTTTCCTCGCCGTCCTGGCCGGACACGACGACCCCCACGCTCAGGTCCAGAAACCGGTAGATCTGACCCATCCATTCCGAGTCGCGGCGGGCCAGGTAATCGTTGACGGTCACCACGTGCATGCCCTTGCCCGACAACGCGTTGAGATAGACGGCGAGCGTGGCCACGAGCGTTTTGCCTTCGCCGGTTCGCATTTCGGCGATTTTGCCCTGGTGGAGCACCATACCGCCGATCAACTGCACATCGAAATGGCGCATGCCCAGCACGCGCTTGGATGCCTCCCGCACCACCGCAAAGGCCTCATGCAACATGCTGTCCAGGCTTTCGCCGTTGGAGGATCTTGTTTTGAAATCCGCGGTCTTGGCGCGCAACTGCTCGTCGCTGAGCTTGGCGATATCTGGCTCGAGCGCGTTGATGCGCGCCACGTCCTGTTGCATGCGTTTGAGCAGTCGGCTGTTACGGCTGCCGAATATCCTGGTAAGTGCTTTTGTGATCATAAAAATCCGTACGCCTCATGCGGAGGCGTCTCAAAAGAGCGGCAATTATGGAGGAAAAGCGGGAAGACTTGAAGCTTGAATCCGCGGGATCGGCTATTTTGCGCTGGCCTGCTGCAGATACCGCATGGGGTCCACGGCAACGCCGTTTCGCACAACTTCGAAATGCAGATGGGGCCCGGTGGAGCGGCCGGTGCTGCCCACCAGCGCGATTTCCTGCCCCTTCTTCACGCGATCGCCCACCCTGACCAGGATGGCGCTGGTATGGGCATAGCGGGTAACCAGGCCTGATTCGTGGGTGATCTCGACCAACAATCCGTAGCCCGAACGCTCTCCGCTGTAGGAGATGACGCCGTCACCCATCGCGAGCACCGGCGAACCCATACGCGAAGCGATATCCACGCCTTCATGCATCGCCTGATGGCCATTGAAGGGATCGGCGCGCACACCGAAGCCGGAGGAAATCCAGCCCCCCTGCACCGGCCAGCCCGAGGGCGTCACGGCGGCATTGAGTTTGCGATCGAGCAGCAGGTTTTCAAGCGCGGACAGGCGCTCCTGCTGACTCTCGACCGCCCGTGAAAGTTGATCCAGCGAAGACGTCAGATCGGGGGTTGTCGTGGAGACGCCGGGCGTTTCCGGCCCGCCCATCGCGGCATCGGCGGAAAAATTGAACTCGCGCGGATCGAGACCCGCCATGTGGGTCAGCCGGCCGCCGAGCGCGTTGAGCCGCATCACTTGCGCCTGCAACTGTCCAAGCCGTTGGGCCAGGGCATTGAGATGCGCTTCGGCGTTACGTTTGGCCTCGGCGATTTCCGCGCGCTGAGTCGCCAATTCATGGCGTTGCGCGGTTAAAATCGAATCGGCACCGTAGCTGGACAGCAAATCCTGGGCGCGGTAAGTAATAACCCCGATCAAAACGGGAAGCGCCACAAAAACCACGAGTGCGATCAGCGCCAGATGGCGTTGGGAAAGGGTGGCGTTGCGGCCCTTACCGCGGCGGCTGTTGGGTACGAGAATGATGTTCATGCCGGTAATGCTCCCCTGTCAACTCGCCGTTACTTCACGATTACGAAAACCCTTGGTTGCAGCTCCTGCGTCCGTCAGACAGCCGGAACAGTACGCACGAAGGCGATAGGCGCCTCTTCGTTTTCGTTATAGGTGATCAGTTCCCACGCTTCCTGGTTGGCCACCAGTTCACGCAGAAGGCGGTTGTTAAGGGAATGCCCGGATTTATGGGCGCTGAAAGAACCAATCAGCGGGTGCCCCAGCAGATACAAATCGCCGATGGCGTCCAACACCTTGTGTTTTACAAACTCGTCTTCATAACGCAAACCGTCATCGTTTAAAACACGATAGTCATCGAGCACGATGGCGTTATCCAGGCCACCGCCGCGAGCGAGCCCGGCCGCGCGCAGCGCCTCGAGATCGCCCATGAAACCGAAAGTACGCGCGCGACTGACCTCTTTAACGAATGAGGTGGTGGAAAAATCGACGCTCGCATTTTGGGTCGAATTACGGAAGGTAGGATGATTGAATTCGATGGCGAAGGAAACCTTGAAGCCCTCGAACGGATCGAAACAGGCCCATTTATCGCCGTCTTCCACATGAATCTTTTTCTTGATACGCATGAAACGCTTTGGCGCGGATTGCTCGGCGATGCCCGCCGACTGCACAAGAAATACAAACGGTCCGGCACTGCCGTCCATGATCGGCACTTCCGCCGCCGTCAGATCGACATAAGCGTTATCAATACCCAATCCGGCAAAAGCCGACATAAGATGCTCCACCGTGGAAACCCTTACACCATTACTTTCAAGTGTAGTCGAAAGGCGGGTATCCGAGACGTTTTCCGGGCAGGCGTGAATTTCGACGGGATCGGCTAAATCTATGCGGCGAAAGATGATTCCTGTATCGGAAGAGGCGGGCCGAAGGGTCAAATAAACCTTCTCTCCTGTGTGCAGCCCTACACCCGTGGCGCGTATAACGTTCTTCAGAGTCCGTTGCTTGATCATTTATTTATTCTGATTGTCCATTCAGTAATTTCGAAACAAAACCGCATCTCCGCCCGGGCAGGAAACACATTGGTAACATTAAGGAAACTTATTCGTCACAAAACCGCTATAGACGCACGCTACCCTGCATGCTGCATGTATAAAACCACAGAGCCGGGAGGCGGGAAAAAAATCAATCCCTATCCGTATTTAAGGATAAAACCTCACATCTGTCCAGCCAATTTTTGCGCTGGACAGGGCTATCGGGGCCCCGTCACCGATAAACGGGCCATTCGACATGCATATGCCGTCCTCAGTCGGCCTGTTTCCGCAGGAAAGCCGGGATATCGAGGTACTCGACTGCCGCCTCGGTCGCCATGGCCAGTGGTCTTTCCGTACGCCGGTTGCGGATCACGGTCGGGGTTTCGAGATCCTCGTAATCCGTAGTACCGGTGCCGGTTTTGACCACCTTGTACGGTTGCTTGCGGCTCTTCTCCTGGCCCAAACCGGTCGCCACGATGGTCACCCGCAACTCATCATGCATGTCGGGATCGATCACGGTACCGATCACCACCGTGGCATCATCGGAGGCGAACTCCTTGATGGTATTGCCGACTTCCTCGAATTCACCGATGGACATGTCGAGACCGGCCGTAATGTTCACCAGGATCCCGCGCGCGCCGGAGATATGGATATCCTCGAGCAACGGGCTCGAAACGGCGGCGATCGCCGCCTCGCGGGCGCGCGAGGGACCACTTGCCACGGAGGCGCCCATCATCGCCATGCCCATCTCCGACATCACGGTACGCACGTCGGCAAAGTCCACGTTGATGAGTCCCGACCGCGTGATCAGCTCGGCGATGCCTTGCACCGCATTCTGCAACACCTGGTTGGCCTTGCCGAAGGCGTCGAGCAGCGTCGCTTCCTTGCCGAGCACTGTTAACAGCTTCTCGTTGGGAATCGTGATGATGGAATCCACGTACTGCGCCAGATCGGCGATCCCCTGGTCCGCCACGCCCATGCGCTTGCGGCCCTCGAACGGAAACGGTTTGGTCACCACCGCCACCGTCAGGATGCCCATGTCCTTCGCCACCTGGGCCACCACCGGCGCCGCACCGGTGCCGGTGCCGCCGCCCATGCCGGCGGTGATGAACACCATATCCGCGCCGCCGAGAACTTCGGCGAGACGCTCGCGGTCTTCCACCGCCGCCTGCCGCCCGATGTCCGGATTCGCACCGCATCCAAGGCCCTTGGTGAGATTGGTGCCGAGCTGAAGAATGGTCTTGGCCTGCGACTTCTTGAGCGCCTGCGAATCCGTATTGGCGTTGATGAACTCCACGCCCTCGATATTGGCGGTGACCATGTGGTCGACGGCGTTGCCGCCGCCTCCGCCGACACCGATAACCTTGATTACCGCCTGTTGCCCGTAGGTATCCATGAGTTCGAACATTTGTGTTGCCTCCAGTGTAGGTTTTTCAATAACCGTTGATCGGTCCAGCTGTTCCGTTCCCCAACTTCAAAAATTTCCCTGAAACCAGCTCTTCATCTTGTTCCAGACTCCCTTGACTCCTATCGACGTGCCCGGATTCTGCACGTATTGCTTGCCGTCGCGGCAGCGCGCGCCGTACAGCACCAGACCCACGCCGGTGGCGAAGATCGGGTTCTGCACCACGCCCTTGAGCCCGCCGACGTATTGCGGTACGCCCAGGCGTACCGGCATGTGAAACACCTCTTCCGCCAAGTCGACCACGCCTTCCATCTTGGCGCTGCCGCCCGTCAATACGAGGCCGCTGCCCACCACGTCTTCGAAACCACTGCGGCGCAGTTCCGCCTGGACGAGGCTGTAGAGCTCCTCGATTCGCGGTTCGATGACCTCGGCCAGCGTCTGGCGCGAGAGCTTGCGCGGCGGCCGGTCACCCACGCTCGGCACCTCGATGGTCTCGTCCCGGTGCGCCAGTTGCGTGAGCGCGCAACCGTATTTCTTCTTGATGTCCTCGGCGTATTGTGTCGGCGTGCGCAAGGCTACCGCGATGTCGTTCGTCACCTGGTCGCCGGCGATGGGGATCACCGCCGTATGGCGGATGGCGCCCTCGGTGAACACGGAAATGTCGGTGGTGCCTCCGCCAATGTCGACCAGACACACGCCCAGCTCTTTCTCGTCATCCGTCAGCGTGGACATGCTGGAAGCGAGCTGCTCCAGGATGATATCGTCAACCTCCAGCCCGCAGCGGCGCACGCACTTGATGATGTTCTGCGCCGCGCTGACGGCGCCGGTGACGATGTGCACCTTGGCCTCAAGCCGTACACCGCTCATGCCGATCGGCTCGCGGATCCCCTCCTGCTTGTCGATGATGAATTCCTGCGGCAGGATGTGAAGCACCTTCTGATCCGCGGGAATGGCGAGCGCGCGCGCCGCTTCAATCACGCGTTCCACGTCGCTCTGACCGACTTCCTTGTCCTTGATGGCGACAATGCCGTGCGAGTTGAAGCTGGAAATGTGCGAGCCCGCGATCCCGGCATACACCGAGTGAATCTGGCAGCCGGCCATGAGTTCGGCCTCCTCGATGGCACGCTGGATCGATTGCACGGTGGATTCGATGTTGACCACCACGCCCTTCTTCATACCGCGCGAGGGATGGTGTCCCACGCCGATGATCTCGACCTCCCCCGTCGGTCCGACCTCGCCGACGATCGCCAGCACCTTGGAGGTCCCGATATCGAGGCCCACTATCAATTTCTCATCGTCTCTTTTCGCCATAATTACCCCTTGTCGGCTACTCCCATCCGTCCTGAACCCGCCTTGCCCACGCGCGCCGGCGCTGCCCGCAGACCAGCGGAATGACCGGAGACCTGTTGCAACGCAAAACCGTTGGTATAACGCAGATCCACGTGCCTGATATCTGAAGCAAGAGGCATGAGCGTTTTTACATACACGCGTGCAAAACGCTCGAGCTTGTATTCGGGTTGGCCCCGGTCAATTACGATCGACATCCCGCCCGCAAGCACGAGTCGCCAGCTGCGCCGCGGCGTCAGCGTTATCCGCTCGAGCTTCAATCCGGCCGCAGCCAGAATCCGTCCAAAGCTCTTGTAATGCTCGAGTACTTGAGAGCCGGTCCCGTCCGGTCCTTCCAGCTGCGGAAGCCCCGTGGGCAGGTCGTTGCCGCTCACGCGCACCACGTCGCCCGCCTGGTTGAGAAAAGCGCCTTCGCCCCAGCGCGCCACGAGCCGCTGTTCCGTAAATCGTACGTATACGTCCTGCGGCCATTGACGCCGTACCGAAGCCTTGTAAACCCAGGGCAGCGCTTCGACGCGCGCCTTGACCGCGTCCATGTTGAGCAGGAAAAAATTACCGTGCACGACATCCATCACGGCGGTTTGCAGTTCCTGCTGCGAGACATGTTTGAATTCGCCCTCGAAACGCACGTGCCGCACCGGAAAGTTGTCCGTGCGCAACAGCCAGTCGACACCGAAGGCGAGCACCAGCAGCACGAACAGCAGCGAGAACAGCAGCGCCGCCGCCTTGAACAGGCCCATGCCCTCTTCCGTGTTTCTGCGTGTCGTTTCAACGCCTTGCATCGGCCGTCTCCAGAATTCGTATGACAAGTTCGTCGAAATCCATGCCCGCCTGCTTTGCCGCCTTGGGCACGAGACTGTGATCCGTCATGCCTGGCACCGTGTTGACCTCGATCGCGTAGGCGCGGCCGGCCTTGTCCTGCATGAAATCCACGCGCCCCCAGCCGGAGCAGCCGAGCACCTCGAACGCGCGCCGCGCGAGATCCTGGATCGCGCGCTCCTGATCGGCTGGCAATCCGCAAGGGCATAGGTAGCGCGTGGTGTCGAGAATGTATTTCGCCTCGTAGTCGTAGAACTCGCGATCGGTTTCAATCCTGATGAGCGGCAGCGCCTGGTCGCCGAGAATCGTGCAGGTGAGCTCCGCACCGTCGATGAATCTTTCGGCAATCACCTTGTCGTCGTACTTGGCCGCCATTTCCCAGGCGGACTTCAGCTCATTGGCTGTCTTGGCCTTGCTGATGCCCAGGCTCGAACCTTCACGCACCGGTTTGACAAAAACCGGCAATCCGGTTTTTGCGGCGATCTTGTTCAGATCCGTTGCCGATTCGATCACGACGTACTCCGGCGTCGGGACACCGGACGCCGACCAGAGGGTTTTGCTGCGCAGCTTGTCCATGGCGAGCGCCGAGCCGAGCACGCCGCTGCCGGTGTAAGGCATGTCCAGCACCTCCAGCGCGCCCTGGATCACGCCGTCTTCGCCCCAGCGGCCGTGCAGCGCGATGAACGCACGATCAAAGTTTCCATCCTCCAACTGTCGCAGCGTCGACTTGTCGGCATCGATGCCGTGCGCGTCCACGCCCCGGCGCTTAAGGGCGTTCAGCACCGCGTTGCCGCTCTTGAGCGACACCTCGCGCTCGGCGGAAGGACCGCCCATCAGCACCGCCACTTTGCCGAAGTCCTTGAGCGTCATGCCGCATCACCCACGATCCGCACTTCCGGCTCGAGCAACACGCCATGGAGATTTTCCACCGTGGCCTGTATTCGCGTGATCAGACGTTCGATGTCCGCCGCCGTGGCGCCGCCTTGATTGACGATGAAATTCGCATGCAGCTCGGAGACGCAGGCCTGGCCTTCGCACGCCCCCTTCATTCCGCTGGCCTCGATAAGCCGGGCGGCATGATCCCGGGGCGGGTTCTTGAAGACCGATCCGGCATTGGGCAACTGGGTCGGTTGGGTCGCGCCGCGCCTGGCGAGCAACGTCTTGATGAGTGTTTTGCCTTGCGCCGTTTCCCCCGCCTGAAGACGGAAATGCGCGGCGACAAACCATTCGTCCTGCGGTCCATTCACCGAGCGGTAGTTGATCTGATAGTCGGCCGCGGGTCGCGTGCGCCGTTCGCCGCGACGGTCGATGGTTTCCACCGCCTCGACGACCTTCCAGGTCTCCCCGCCGAAGGCGCCGGCATTCATCGCGAGCGCGCCGCCGACGGTACCGGGAATACCGGCGAGAAATTCCGCGCCGACCAGCCCCCGCTCGGTGCAAAATCGCGCCACCTTGGCGCTGGCCACGCCCGCCTCGGCGCGCACCACGCCGTCGCGCAGCAGGCTCAGGCCATTGAGCGCGCCGCTGGTCATGATCACCGTACCGCGCACGCCGCCGTCACGCACCAGCAGGTTGCTTCCGAGCCCAACCCAGTACACCGCTCCCCGCGGCGGCTGCGATTTGAAAAATGCCGCAAGGTCATCAAGATCGGCGGGAATATAGACGCGATCCGCCGGTCCACCGACGCGCCAGCTGGTGTGACGCGACATGGGCTCGTTCATGAGCAGTTTGCCGCGCAGAGTTGTGCTCGATTTTTCCGGCATCATTCGTTACTCCCCTTGCCCAGTACCTGGGGCAGCGAGGCGGCGACATTACCGATGCTGCCCGCGCCCATGGTGAGCAGCACGTCATTGCCGTGCAGTACGCCGGTGATTGTCTGCGGCAGCGTATTCACGTCTTCCAGGAAGATCGGATCCACCTTGCCGCGTGCGCGGATCGCCCGACACAGCGCACGGCCGTCCGCGCCGCTGATCGGCTGTTCGCCGGCGGCATAAACTTCGGTAACGATCAGCGTGTCGAGTCCGGCCAGTACCGTGCTGAAATCGTCCAGCAGGTCGTGCGTGCGCGTGTAGCGGTGCGGCTGAAACACGACGACGAGCCTCCGACCCGGCCAGCTGGCGCGCGCGGCCTCGACGGTGGCGGCGATTTCGCGCGGATGATGCGCGTAATCGTCCACCAGGATCACATCGCCGCCGTCGCGCGCGATACGCCCGTTGATCTGGAACCGCCGGCCGATGCCGGCGAAGGCGGCCAATGCGCGTGAGATGGCCGTTCCGTTCACGCCCAGTTCATGCGCAATGCCTATCGTGGCCAGCGCATTAAGCACGTTGTGCCGTCCGGGCTGGTTGAGCGTGACCGACAGCCAGTTCTTCTGGCCGCGCAGCTCGGCGGTGAAATGCATGCGTGTTTCCTCCTGACGGACGTTGACCGCCCGCAGATCGGCCCCGGGTACCGTGCCGTAAGTCAGCACCGGCTTGTGTATCCGCGGAATGATCTCGCGTACCACCGGATCGTCGAGGCACAATACCGCCAGTCCGTAGAACGGCAGCTGTTGCAGGAAATCGACGAACGCCTGCTTCAGTCGGTTGAAATCGCCCCCGTAGGTGGCCATGTGGTCAGCGTCGATGTTGGTGACGACCGCCATGAATGGCGCCAGATGCAGGAATGACGCGTCGCTCTCATCGGCCTCGGCGACCAGATACTGGCCGCGACCGAGCCGCGCGTGAACACCGGCGCTGTTGAGGCGGCCGCCGATCACGAAGGTCGGGTCGATCCCGCCTTCCGCCAGGCAGCTGGCCACGAGGCTCGTCGTCGTGGTCTTGCCATGCGTGCCGGCAATCGCGATGCCGCGCTGCAGACGCATCAGTTCGCCCAGCATTTCGGCACGCGGGATGACCGGGATCCTGGCCGTGCGCGCGGCGCGCACTTCGGGATTGGTTTCGTCCACCGCCGAGGACACAACCACGACGTCAACGCCCTTGATCAGCTGCGGATCATGGCCAATGGCCACCTTCACGCCGAGCGAGGTCAGGCGCACGGTGTTGGGGGATTCGCGCAGGTCCGAACCGGACACCTCGAACTGGAGGTTGTGCAGCACCTCGGCGATGCCGCACATGCCCGCGCCGCCGATGCCGACGAAATGAACGCGTTTCACGCGGTCACGCATTGGCGATACCTCCGATATGTCGCGCAAGAGCCGACATGTCATTCCGTCGGCATCCGGCGACATTCTGGGGCCCCTGCTCCCTGCTCATGTCCGACGCCTCCGTGAGGCTGAACAAGACCGGAACACCGTGCCGTCGGCGTCCGGCGACATTCGCGGCCGGTCGCATCCCCGCTTCGCGGGGCCCCTGCTCCCTGCTCATGTCGCCGCCTCCATGCAAAGATTGGCCACGGTATCGGCGGCGTCGGTAACGGCCAGATGACGCGCCTCGCGCGCCATCCTTAATAAGAGGTCACGATTGGCGGCAAAGCCGGCCAGCAACTCACGCAGGCGGGCAGCGGTAAATTCCCGCGTCGGCAGGAGCACGGCCGCTTCGCGTTCGGAGAGGAAGCGCGCGTTGGCCGTCTGGTGATCATCCACGGCGTAGAGATAAGGCACGAGAATCGCCGCCGAACCGGATGCCGCGAGCTCGGCGACGGTCATGGCGCCGGCGCGGCAAAGCACCACGTCCGCCCAGGCGTAGGCCTGGGCCATGTCTTCGATAAATTCCGTCACCTTGGCGGAAACATCGCCGTAGGCGTGAGTGACCGTCGCGGCGGCATCACGTCCGCACTGATGCCAGACTTCCGGCCGGACATCGGCAGTCAACGCCTTGACGGCCTCCGGAACGACCTCGTTGAAGATCCTGGCGCCCAGGCTGCCGCCGACGATGAGCAGGCGCAGACGGCCCTGGTGCGCGGCCATTCTTTCCTCAGGCGGCGGCAACGCGGCAATCTCATCGCGCACCGGATTGCCCACCGGTCGCGCGGCAATGTGACTGCCGAAGGCCTCGGGGAAACCGCTCAGTACCTGATCGGCGATCATCGCGAGCCACTTGTTGGTCATCCCCGGGATCGCGTTCTGCTCGTGGATCAACAACGGCGTACGCGTGAGGCGCGCCATCAAACCGCCCGGACCCGCGACAAATCCGCCCATGGACAGCACCGCATCCGGTTTGCGCCGACGCAACACGCGAAACGCCTGCGCCATTGCATATATAAGTGTGAACGGCAACAGCAACCACCTGACCCAGCCCTTGCGCCGTACGCCCTGGATCGTCAGCCACTCCATGTCGATGGCCAGCCCCGACGCGGGCACGGCATGCGCCTCGAGGCCGCGGCGCGTGCCGAGCCACACCACCTGCACGCGCTTTTCCAGCAGCCGGCGCGCCACGGCCAGTCCCGGGAACACGTGTCCGCCGGTACCGCCCGCCATGATCAGCACGCAAGTCATGCTCCGCCTCCGATAGTTCCGCTGGTACTCCATCCGTCGTCCTGTCGGCGTCCGGCGACATTCACAGTTGGTCGCGCCCCCGAAGGAGCCCCTGCTCCGCGCTGCGCGGTCACCATCTCCCTGTTCATGCCGTCCTCCCCCAGCCGCTGGCGTGCGCCTCGCGTCCGATGAGCAGCAACAGGCCGATAGCGATGCAGCTGACGAGCATGCTCGAGCCGCCGTAACTCATGAACGGCAGGGTCAGCCCCTTGGTCGGCAGCAGCCCCATGTTGACGCCCATGTTGATCATCCCCTGACTGCCGATCAGAATGCCCAGGCCTTGCGCCAGACGCGCGCCATAGAGCAACCCGGCGTCTTCCGCCTGGCGGGCGATGGCGAAGGCGCGCGCCACGATGATCCCGAAGAGCGCCATGACGGCGAGCACGGCGACGAGGCCGAGCTCCTCGGCCATCACCGCGAACACGAAATCGGTGTGCGCCGCGGGCAGATAAAAGAGTTTCTGCACGCTCCCGCCCAGCCCCACGCCGAACCACTCGCCGCGCCCGAAGGCGATCAGCGCCTGCACCAGCTGAAAACCGGTGTTGAACGGATCGGCCCAGGGATCGAGGAAGCTCGTCACGCGCCCCATGCGGTAGGGCGAGATGACGGTGAGCAGCACCATGCCGCCCATTCCCAGGGCGAGCACCACCATGAAGTGCCAGAAACGCACGCCACCCAGAAACAGCATCGCGAACACCGTTATGGTGATCACCACCAGCGACCCCATGTCCGGCTCCAGCAGCAACAGCGCACCGATCACCGCCACCACCAAACTCATCATCACGATGCCCTGGGTGAAATTCTTCAGCGTCTCCTGCTTGCGCACCAGGTAGCCGGCGACGTACACCACCATGAACAGTTTCATGAATTCCGACGGCTGCAGGTTCACGATGCCGAGCCTGATCCAGCGCGAACTGCCGTTGACGTGCGCGCTGACGCCCGGCACCAGCACGACCACGAGCGAGGCGATGCCGAGCAGCAGCAGATACGGGCCGGATTTTTCCCACCAACGCACGCGCGTGCGCATGACGAACGCCATGAGGACGAGGCTGACGGCGGTGTAGCCGAGGTGACGCACGAGGAAATACGCGCTGTTGTGCATTTCGCGATCGGCGTAGGCGATCGATGCCGAGTACACCATGATCACGCCGAGCGCGAGCAGCGCGAACGTGCTCCCGAGCAACCACGGGTCCCACATCGGTCGCGCCCGCCCGGCGCTGCGCACGCTTCCCGTCATGACGGCGCTCATGCCAACTCCTCCACGGCGGCGCGGAATACTTCCGCGCGATGTTCGTAATTGCGGAACATGTCGAAGCTGGCACACGCGGGCGAGAGCAGCACTACGTCGCCCGGCTGCGCGAGCTCCCGGGCAAGGCGGACGGCGTCATGCATGTCCCGTGCGCGGCGTATCGCCACGGCGCCGCCAAGCGCGGCTTCGATCAGCGGCGCATCGCGCCCGATCAGCACGACCGCGCGCGCGTGCTCCGCGGCCGCGGCTTTGAGACCGCTGAAATCCTGTCCCTTGCCGTCGCCCCCTGCGATAAGGACGACGGGGGAGGTCATGCCGTTGAGCGCCGCCACCGTGGCGCCGACGTTCGTGCCTTTCGAATCGTCGTACCAGCGCACCCCGTCGCGTTCGGCAACCAGTTCGGTGCGGTGCCTGAGCCCCTTGAATTCGCGCACGGCCGCGCGGGCCGCTTCGGGCGCGACGCCGGCGGCCTCGGCCAGCGCCATCGCGGCCAGCACGTTGGCCAGATTGTGCCGTCCGGCCAACGGCACCTCGTGCGCCGGCATCAGCGGCTCCCGCCCCCGCATCAGCCACGTCGCGCCCGTTATCTCGTCGAGACCGTAATCCTGCGCGCCGTCCGGCCGTTCCAGGCCGAAATAGACGGCGCGGCGTCCCGACTGCCGCATGCGCGTCACGAAGACGTCATCGGCATTGAGCACCATGGTGCCGTTGCCGCGGAAAATCCGCGCCTTGGCCTGCGCGTATTCATCGATGTCGCGGTAACGGTCCATGTGGTCGGCCGTGACGTTCAGCACCGTCGCCGCGCGCGCATTGAGGCTGTAGGTGGTCTCGAGCTGGAAACTCGAGAGCTCGAGCACGTAAACATCGGGCTCCTCGTCGGCGAGCAACGACAGCGCCGGCACGCCGATATTGCCACCCACGGCGGTCTCGAGCCCCGCGCGCCGGCACATCTCACCGGTCAACGCCGTAACCGTGCTCTTGCCGTTGGCCCCGGTGATGGCGATTACCGGCGCGGTCGCCTCGCGCGCGAACAACTCGAT
>Ga0315550_1001608_pt1 | contig 13898 bp, 12 predicted proteins | sample SalMarSW160190MG_2_FD_203100 | JGI IMG/M metagenome (GOLD analysis project Ga0315550, IMG submission 203100) | Salt marsh sediment microbial communities from the Plum Island Ecosystem LTER, Massachusetts, United States - Salt Marsh Sediment SW1601-90 ... | reverse complement strand
CTCCACGTCATCCGGCAGAGTCTGCTCGCCGAGTGCACGGACCACGTGCACCCCGACGCCGTCATCCCCCATCAGTTCATTGCCCAGCCCCAACAGTGTAAGCCGTGCGGTCTGGGTCATGATCGCCGCCACATCGGCAGAAGGACTACACGAATTCGACGTTGAGCATGTGCACCGAGCAACTGATGCACGGATCGTACGCGCGAACGAGTATCTCCAGCGCCGCGGTGATTTCCTCTTGCGAGCGATCGATCATCTGCGGCACCAAGGCCCGCATATCCTGCTCGCAATTCTCCACGTTCATGGTGGTCGGTATGATCAAGTTGTCGTCAACGACGTTGCCCTTCTCGTCGTACGTGTAGTCGTGCACCAGCGTGCCGCGAGGCACCTCCGCAATGCCCACACCCCGACCGGCCCGTACGGTCACCTGCGGCTCCTCATACTTGGCGCCCATCGACAACAACCGGTCGACGGCATCGACTGCCTCGGCCGCACACTGCACGCACTCGATGACCTGCGCGGCGTTGTTGGCAAAGGGATTGTGGTTCGGCGCCTGGTAGCCCAGCTTTTCGGCTGCGGCTTTCGCCCACGGGTGGAGTTGTTCGTAGTTCGTGTTCACTCGCGCCCGCGCCCCGACGTAGAACGACTCGCCGTTGTAGAACACGTGCTTGGCCGTCGTGTCGCGAACGACCCTTTCCTCTATCACGTCCAGGTACTTATCCATCGCGACCTGTTGGCCGGTGCTGGTGACCAGTTCGCCGGTGAACCACGCATAGCGCTCGGGATCCTTCAGCGCCATGTAGGCCGCCGGTCGCTCAAAATCCGGCAGTTTCGGCCCCAACTCGGCGAACAGGTCCACCGTAGCGTCCATGTCCGGCAGCACCTGCTGTTCCAACTGCCGTTTGAGTTCCATCAGTTGCGCCTCGGTCGGGCAGTGCTTCAGCCCGCCCGGCCACAGCGAGATGGGATGCACGTGCCGCCCTCCCACCACTTCGCACACGAAGTTGGCGAACTTCTTCAGCCGCAGGGCCCGCGCCACGACGTCCGGATGCGTCTTGGCCAGCGGGATCACGCTGCCCGCGTCGAGCAGGTCCGGTGCGGCCAGGAAGTACACGTGCAGGAGGTGGCTCTGAAGTTGCTCGCCGTAGAAGATCAACTCGCGCAGCAGACGGCTCTGCTCGCTGATCGTCAGGCCGAACGCCGATTCCGTCGCGCACAGCGAGGCCGTCGTATGCCCGACCGAGCAGATGCCGCAGATCCGGCAGGTAATGTGATGCACGTCGAACCAGCGCCGACCGATGAGCATCGACTCAAAGAATCGGGGCGACTCGACGATTTGCAGTTCGCACTGCTCAATCTCGCCGTTGTTGGCGCGAACCTTGATGTTCCCGTGCCCCTCGACACGAGTAACGTGGTGCACATTGATATTGACGGATTCCCTGATCATCTACACATCCTTACGCCCCGACGCCTGCGTCCGAACACTCTCCTCGCGGGGCCAACACTTACGGCGTTCCTTCCGCCGTCTTGGCAACATCGTAGTAACCGTTGTACAGCCGGAACTCCTCCAGCAATTGCTCGACCGTCATGCCGTGCTCTGCCAGCACTTCCTTGGCCGAGTTCGAATTGGGGTCGCTGATCAGCCCCCGGCAGGCCACACACCGCCCACCATAGGCCGGGCATATGGCGTCGCATCCGGCACGCGCGATCGGGCCAAGGCAAATCTGCCCGCGGTGGAACAAGCACACCGTCTCGCGCAGCTTGCACTGCACACACACCGGATAGTCCGGGATGGTGGGCTTCTTGCCCATCAGCACGGCCTTGACCACCTGGAGAAATTCCTCCTTCGACATGGGGCAGCCCGGCAGCTTGATGTCCACGTCCACCACCGCATCCAAAGGCTGGGCTTCGATCGTGTCCATCCACTCCGAGTCGGGGCCGTACACCCGCTCGCGCACCTGCTGCGGATCCTGGTAATTCTTCAGGACGTTCAGCCCGCCCGTGCAGGCACACGCGCCGATGGCCACCAGGATCTTCGCCCGCGAACGGATATGCCGCGTCTCCTCCGCATCCGACTCCGTACTGATCGCACCGTCGATGAATGCAATATCGTAATCCTCGCTGCGCTCGTCTATCGCCTCCCGAAAGTTGACGATGTCCACGTGCGTCAGCAGATCGAGGATCTCGTCCTCGCAATTGAGAATCTGAAGGCTACAGCCCTCGCAACTGGTCAGGCTGAACACTCCGATTCTCGGCTTTGCCATCTTCTGGTCACTCATATTGCATCCCAACTATATGCCCTCACGTAGCCTCTTGACTTGCTGGTACGAAAAAATCGGCCCGTCCTGACACACGTATACGTGCCGAATCTGGCAGTGCCCGCACTTGCCCAGGCCGCACTTCATCCGGCGCTCGAGCGAGCAGTAGATCTTGCTCTCCGGAACGCCCATCGCCAGCACCTCCAGCACGGCAAACTTGAACATCACCGGCGGCCCGATGATGAACACCGCCGTCTGGGCCGCGTCGATCGTGATCTCACGGAACAGCCGGGTGATCAGCCCGGTCCGCCCCGTCCACGTTTCATCCCCACGATCCACTGTGACCATCAACTCACAGTCCGGCCGCTCCTGCCACGCCTCCAGGTCTCGCTGAAACAGCAGGTCCCGCGGCGTCCGCGTGCCGTAAAGGATCGTCACGTCGCCGAATTGCTCCCGCTGACGAAGCGTTTGCAGGATGAAGCTGCGGCATGGCGCCAGGCCCAGCCCGCCCGCCACGAACAGACAGTGCTGTCCGCTCAGTTGGCCCATGTCGAACCCGTTGCCGAACGGGCCGCGCAAACCCACCTCGTCGCCTTCCGACAGCGCGTGCAACGCGTTCGTCACGTCGCCCACTGCCCGGATGCACATCTCGACTCGATCGGTACGGCCCGGCGCCGACGAGATACTGATCGGCGCTTCGCCCACGCCCAGCACGGAGACCTGCATGAATTGGCCACACTGATACTCGATCTGCTCGCCGTCGGGCAGGACCAACTCGTAATAACACTCGTGCTCTGTGAACTGTTCCTTGCGCGCGATCCTCGCCGTTTTCGGTAGGTAGGGCGACGCGAGGGTCTGTTCTTCCACCGTATCAGCCATAACCACTCCTCAGCGCGATGCCGCAGTCGTCGGTGTTGCAGCCAACTGCTGGTAAATCTGTAAAATGCTGATCTTCGCCGGGCAATGCCGGTCACAACGGCCACAGCCTACGCATCCCAGCTTGCCGAACGTCTCCAGCATGTACTTGCCCTTGCGAAACACGCGGTGCCGCAGGCGCGCCGACCGATGCTCGCGGAAGTTCTCGCCACCGGCCACCTCGGCGAAGCTCTTCAGCATGCACGAATCCCAACTTCGCCGCCGGCGACCGGTCTGCAAATCCATCTCCACTTCGTCGGTCACGTCGAAGCAGTAGCACGTCGGGCATACCAGATTGCACGCCCCACAAGAGAAACAGCCGCGCGAAGCCGCATCCCACAATAGCGAGTCGTAGCTCTCATCCAGAATCTGCGGGAGGTACTTCGTGTCGTACGAGATCTTGTTGGAGAAGCTCTCGCGTTTCCTACGTACATGCTCGGCATACTTCTCGTGGTCGGCCTGGGCAGCCGGCTCGAAGCACCCGCTGGTCTCCACCAACTCGCGCCCGCGCTCGCTGCCCACGTCCACGTAATATCGATCTCCCAGGTCAGACAGCATCAGATCGTAGCCCGTATCGACGTACAGACTGCCCATGTCCTGACAGAACACGTGCTCGTCGCACGGCTGGGCGCAGTCGAGGCCGATGATCAGGGCCCGGTTTCGCCTGGCCAGGTAGTGCGGGTCGCTCTCGTCTCGGCTGAACACGTCGTCCAGCAGCCAGGTGGCGTACACGTCGCACGGATGCATGCCCACGATCGCCGTCGGGCAAACCTGCAACTGCGCTTCGACGTGCGAACCGGACGCGTCCCTACCAAAACTGAGCAGCGTCTCGTATTGCGGAAAGAAGTACTTCTTCGGCGGCAGAATCGTCAGAGGGTAGCCCATGTCCAACTGCGACGGGTCGGCGATGACCTCAAAACTGTGCCCGCCGCCTGCCACCGCTTCTGCGGGCTTGGCTACCGGACCCACCACGCGATACCGACCCATCAGGAACCGGATCAGCTCGTCGAATCGCTCTTTGCTGAGAACCTGCGGCAACATACTCACACTCACATCCCTTCCACGGCCGGCTTGCTGGCGGCCGCCGGGCTCGCGTCCTTCTTCTCGGCCGGCCCGTCGTCCAGCGGACAGGTCGCTCCCGCCACCGGCAACTCGAACCGAAATGTCGTCCCTTCCCCTTCCTTGCTGCGGCATTCGATACGCCCGCCCAGACGATCCACGATCTCCTTGCAGATGCTCAGCCCCAGCCCGCTGGAGTGGGCCTCCTGCTTCTTGGCGTTCGCGGCACGGAAGAACTCCGTGAACAGGCGCTGCATATCCGCCTGGGGAATCCCGATCCCCGTATCGCTCACTTCCGTAACCAGCATGCCGCCTTGCAGCCCACTGCTCAGTCTGACGGTTCCTCCCGACGGCGTGTATTTGACCGCGTTGCCGATCAGGTTGCCCAGCAGATCGCCGAGATCCCGCGGCCCGGCCAGCACCATGACCGGATGCGAAGGCAACTCGTGCTCGAGCGTCACCTGCCTGTCCGCCGCCGTCGCCTCGAAAGATGCCGCGATCTCCTTAAACCGCACCGACGCGTTGATCGGCTCGGTCGCTTCCTCACGGACCGAGCCCTCGCGAATCTGTGCCAGACGCAGCAGATCGTCCACAAGGTCCATCATCGATGCGCACCGCGCCTTGATACGACGATGGATGTCGCCCAGTCGCTCCGGCTGCACCGTCTTGGTCTGGGCCACCGCGTTGATCAGCGACGTGATCGCCGCCAGCGGACTGCGCAGCTGATGCGCCATCGTCCGCATGAATAGACTCTTGGCCTCTTCTCGCTCGCTGGCGTGCTGATGGGCCGCAGCCAGTTGCCGGTAGGCCTGACGCAACTGCCTCGCGATGCTGCTGGTAAAATAAGCACTCAGGAACATCCCGCTGCCCGTGGCGAACGCGATCGCCAGCACCAGCACCGGGTGCTGCGCCAGCGCGATCTGGCGCCCGCCGAACGTGACGGTCGTCTCCAGCGGAAAGTTGCCCAGCGGAATTCGCCATGTACTGAAACGCTCGCTCATGTGCGCCAGACCCATCAACACGATCAAAAACGTGCCGAAGCCGGCCAGCAGATACGCCCGCAGACGCGGAAGAATGATGCCCGCAATCGCCGCGTGGAACATCATGAACACGATCAGCGGGTTGATCAGGCCACCCGTGCAGTTGATCAGCGCCGCCAGGCACAGAAAGTCGGCGATGATCTGCATCGTGGCCGAGGCCTCCGCCGCCGCCGGCGAACCGCTTCGCGCCAGCCACCATTGCAGAAGCCCGTTGTAGGCCGCGATGGCGATGGCGATAACGATGACCGGAACGGGCTCGACCTGCACGCCCGTCAACTCCCTGGCCGCAAACGCCGTCGCCACGAGCCCCGCCGCAGCCAGCCAGCGCAGGCGGATCAGCCAGCGCACACGCCCGACCATCACCTCCTGCATCAACTGGGCCTGTCTTTGTCCCACGCGAGGCATAATGAATGCCGGCCTCCTGCGGTCACCTTGACCTGGCCATCTCCAGCAGCTTCTTCACCCGCGCTAACAGCTCATCCGGTTCGACCGGCTTGCGAACGAAGTCCGAAACGGGCAGAAACTCGGCGTCTTTGGCCAGATCGATCCGCTCACCCAGACGGTCCTCCACCGCCGTGACCATCAGCACAGGTATGTCACGCAGATTCGGGTCGTCTTTCATCTCGTAACTCAGGTGGAAACCCTCAGTCGGGTGAGCCATCATCACATCCAGGATCACCAGGTCCACGTCGCCCGCGCGCAGCCTGACCAGCGCTTCGCTCCCGTTCGAGGCCGAGCTCACTCGGTAGCCGGCCCCCTCCAGAACCAGCCGATCCGCCTCCACCACGTCCGGGTCGTCATCCACTACCAGAATGTGTGCCGCTTGTTCGCCCATGTGCGTCCTCATCCGCTTTCCGGTCCGTCGCTCGAATGGACTCGGCAGCCCGCCGTCCGAGTACCGGCGGGGCCCTCGTCAACAAATCCGAGGTAATTGCTCTCCATAAGGCTTCTGAATCACCCGCCGCCCGCCGATGGTCGTCATCAGTTCGGCGATCGCCGGTTGCCGATCCGTTACCCGTCCGATCACTGCAGCGTTTGTACCCAGCCGGTGCTCTCTACACAAAGCCAAGGCGCGATCAGCCTGCTCACAGGCCACCACCGCCACGAACTTGCCCTCATTGGCCACCGTCAGCGGATCCAGTCCCAGCAGATCGGCCGCCGCCCGCGCCGTGGGTGTTATCGGCACGGCCGACTCCTCGATTTCCACCGAATGGCCGGCTGCCGCCAGATCCGCAAGCACGCCCGCCACGCCGCCACGAGTCGGGTCGCGCAACAGCCGAACACCCTTCAACTCCCGCACCAGGGCGTTGGCCAGACCCGCCAGCGGCGCCGCATCGCTAACCAGATCGCTGGCGAAGCTGAGCCCCTTTCGCCTGGACAGCACCGCCAAACCGTGTTCGGCAATGGTCCCATTGATCAGGACCGCGTCGCCCGCCTCTACATGATCCACGCCCAGCGACACGCCGTCCAGCACCCGCCCCAATCCGGTTGTCGTGATGTACATCCCTTCGGCTCGACCATGCTCGACCACTTTCGTGTCGCCGGTCACGACATCGACGCCGGCTTCACGCCCCGTCGACGCGATCGAGTCCAGCACACGCTGCAACATCGACTCGTCGAGCCCCTCCTCCAGAACCATCGCCAGGGCCAGGGCCACCGGCTCGGCTCCCACCATCGCCAGGTCGTTCACCGTTCCACACACCGCCAGTCGCCCGATATCCCCACCCGGGAACACCAAAGGCTGCACGACGTACGCATCGGTGGTCAGCGCCAGGGCCGCGCCTACCACCTCCAGCGTCGCCGCATCCGCAAGAAGATTGAGCGCGGGGTTGCCCAGCCTGGGCAGAATCTGCCCCCGGATCAGCTCGTCGGTCAGCTCGCCGCCCCCGCCGTGGGCCAACACAATCCTCGCAGCGACATCGGCCTCTTCGATCATCGTGGCGAGCGCGCCCGGTGTCTCATGCGATACAAGCTTTTTCACACCCTCACCCGGTGGTATTTCCACCACGCCTGACAGGTGCCCTCACTGCTGACCATGCAGGGGCCCACCGGCTGCGTCGGCCGACACACCCCGTCAAACAGCGGGCACTGAGGCGGCTCGATATTGCCCATGATCACCTCACCGCACCGGCATCCCGGCGGCTCCGGCTCCGTTCCGAGCGTCAAGCCGAACCGCTCGAACGCGTCGAACTGCCGATAGGCCTGCCCGAGCCGCAAACCACTTACCTCAATCTGTCCCAGCCCCCGCCAAGTCGCAGGTCCACGCTCGAAGACCTGATCGATCAGTTGCTGCGCCCGGCGGTTTCCCTCTGCGCTGACCGCTACGGTATACACGTTCTCGAGACGCGCCACCTCTTCGGCCGCCATCTCCACCAATCGCGTGAGACACTGCATAATCTGCAACGGCTCAAAGCCCGCCACCACGCAACCGCAACCGGCCTGCTCGACCACCGGCCGATACGCCTCACTGCCGATGATCACGCTGACGTGACCCGGACACATGAACCCGTCTATCCTCGCCTGACCGCCCTCCAGCAGGGCCAGCATGGCCGGAACCACCAGCTTGTGCTCCGCCAGAACGCTGAAATTCCTGATCTTCTCCCGTTCAGCCAACAGCAGGGCGTCGGCCGTCGCCGGAGCGGTCGTCTCAAACCCCACCGCGACGAAAACCACCTCCCACTTCGGATTCTCTCGCGCCACGTCTAACGCGTCGCGCGCCGAGAATACCACCTGCACGCGCGCCCCGCCGGCGCGGGCCTGCTCCAGACTGCCCGCCGCCGCCGGCACCCGAACCATGTCGCCGTAGGTCGCCGCCAGCACCCCGTGCTGCCGGGCCAAGCGAACCGCTACCTCGATAAATCCCTGCGACGTCACGCAGACCGGACAGCCCGGGCCGCTGATCAGCTTCACGTTGGCCGGCAGCAGGCTGCGGATTCCTTGCCGGAAAATCTCCATCGTGTGCGTGCCGCACACCTCCATGATCCGCACCGTGCCGCCGGCCGCCTCGCCCGCCGAGCACAGTCTTTGCCGAAGTTGTTCGATCTGCTGACCCATCCGACACAAAGCTACGGGTTGCCGGCGTCGTCGGACGCGCGGCTGACCATCTCGTTGAGCAGTTCCCATGTCTCGGCCGCTTGCCGCGCATCGATCTTGGTGATGGCGTAACCCGCGTGCACCAGCACCCACTCGCCCCGCTCCACCGGTCCGACCAACGTCGTGCAGACCTCAACAGTGTTGCCCTGCATCCGCACCGTGGCCTGATCGTTCTGTCTTAGATCCTCAATCTGTCCGGGTACTGCCAGACACATGCCTCACCTCGCGGGCCGTCTCCTTCTCATCTTGCAGCACCGCCGCCGCCACCGCCGCCTGACCGAGGGCGATCCCTCCGTCGTTGCACGGCACGCGCCGATGCACCCATACGCGCATCCCCACCTGCTCCAGCCGCTCGCTCAGACGCCGGGTGACGTACCGGTTGGCGAAACATCCGCCGGATACGACCACCTCGTTCAGCTCCGTTACGTCCCGGGCAATCAGCGCCCCGGCCTTGAGCAGCTCCACCACCGTATTGTGGAACCTCGCCGAGACCACCTCCGGCTCGCGATGCATCTGCGTCTCAGCCATGATCGCGCTAATCATCGGTCGGACGTCCAACTCGAAGCTTCGCCCGTGGTGCTCGATCGCGTGGGGATAGTAATCGTCATAGCCGTCTGCCGCGATTGTCTCCAGAGCCATGGGCGCCTGGCCCTCGAACTCGTTGGTGCCGACCACGCCCAGCATACACGCCACCGCGTCGAACAGCCGACCCAACGATGAGCTGAGCGGGCAATTGGTCTGGCTCCGCAGCATCGCCCACAGCCCTTCGCGCTGCAACGGATCGGGACACACGGCGGCGGCCAGCGCCAACTCGGCACACTCAGGGCCAAACGTGTGCCACAATAGTCCTAGTACGCTACGATGCAACTCCCGGGCGGCTGCATCGCCCCCGGGCAGCGGAAAATACTGCATATGGCCGACGCGCTCAAACGCCCCCCGCTCGGCCCGAAGGATCTCACAGCCCCAGTTCGCCCCGTCGGTGCCGTAACCTGTTCCGTCACAAACAATTGCGATCACAGGCCTGTCCAGATCGTGCTCGACCATGCAACTGACGGCGTGAGCGAAGTGGTGCTGCACGCCGATCCGACGCAGCCGGGCCTGCTGGCGGGCGTATTGCGTCGACAGATACAACGGATGGAGATCGTGCGCCACGACAGAAGGCGCCGCTTCGACCAGGCCCGTCAGGTGGTCGATCGTTCGCGTGAATTGCCGGTACACCGTCGCGTCGGTCAGGTCGCCGATGTGCTCGCTCAGCACCGCTTGCTCGCCACGGACCAGGCAAACCGTGTTGCGCAGTTCCGCGCCCACCGCCAAGATCTCCTCGGGCGCGGCCGAGCCCAGCTCGATTGGCGCGGGCACATGTCCGCGCGAGCGTCGCATCACCGTTACGCGATCACCGTCCACCTGTACGACGGAGTCGTCGACGCGGCGCTCGATGCCCCGATCGTGCAGCAGAAACCCGTCACAGAGCGGCCCGAGCCGCGTCACCGCCTCGTGGTTGTCCTTGGCCAGGGGCTCATCCGTGATGTTGCCGCTGGTCATCACCAGCGGTGGCATATCAGCGTCGAACAGCAGGCAATGCAGCGGTGTATACGGCAGCATCAGGCCGAAGCAATCGCTGCCCGGCGCGACGCGTCTGCTTACCGGCGCGCCGTCCCGTTTGGGCGTCAACACGATTGGCCTTTCCACACCCGCCATCACCTTGCGGGCGTGCTCGTCGAGATGGGCGAGCTGTTCGGCTGCCGCCAGGTCCCGCACCATCAGGGCAAACGGCTTGTGATCGCGCCGCTTCCGCCGGCGCAGCTCGGCGACCGGGGCGTCCTGATCGGCACGGCAGGCCAGGTGGAAGCCACCCAGGCCTTTGATAGCCAGGATTTGCCCGCCCAAAAGGCGCTCTACCGCCTGCGCGACGGGGTCGGACGCCTCGATGGGCCTGCCGCGATCGTCGGCAAGCCAGACCTTCGGGCCGCATGCCGGGCAGGCGATCGGCTGGGCGTGGAAGCGGCGCGTCATCGGGTCGTCGTACTCGCTGCGGCACTGCGGGCACATCTGGAACGCTTCCATCGTCGTGTTCGAGCGATCGTAGGGAATGCGCTGGACGATGGAATATCGCGGACCACAGTCGGTGCAGTTGATGAACGGGTAGCGGTAGCGTCGGTCGCTCGGGTCGCGCATCTCGGCCAGGCAGCTCTGGCACACCGAGACGTCGACGGTTACTCGCGCCCGAGCGTGCCCGTCGTGCCGCGACGGTCGGATCCGAAAGCCCGCCGTGCCGTCGAGTGCGACCCACTGGCGTGCCAGTTCGGTCACCTCGGCCAGCGGGGGCAACTCGGCCAGCAACCGGCGGGCAAACAGTTCCACCGTGGCCTGGGGCCCCTGGACCTCGATGATCGCGCCGTCCTGGTCGTTGGACACGTGTCCGTCGAGCTTCAGGTCGCGGGCGAGTCGGTAGACGTACGGACGGAACCCCACCCCCTGCACCTGCCCACGTGCCAGGAATCTTGCCCTGCCTACTTCCACAGACACCTCATCAGGCCGGTCGGGACCCTAGCCTACCACTCGAACGGCTCTCACCGCTTCGCCGGACCCGACCCACCATCGGCTTCACTGCAACTACCTTGCCACGAAGCAAGGCCGGCAAAGAGGGCCCTGTTTTTAGTATAGGCTCGCTAACGTTCTGTCGAGAAAGGCTTTACGCAGGCCCCGCAGTTCGTGCGATCACTGTGAAATGTCTGTGGATCCACACCGGCCCCGCCGTGTTGCGGGAAATTCCTCACGGCATTGGGCTTTCCCGCCCCCAGGTCAGCGGCTCGACCGGCGATCCTGATCGGCTCGGCACCGGGCGGCGCTTCAGATGACCGCCACGGCTGTCGCCAGTTAAGCCCCTCAGAAGCCGCCCGTCGTGGTGGGCACACCCAATAAGGAGTTGATGGCTTGGGCAGCCCAACCGTTAATGAAGGATATTAGAAGCCCGCTGACCACACTGGCTGCCGTTTCGTTGGCCTGGACGCCCGCGCAGGTGCAACCTTCCGCCAGCAGCGTCCCGCCGCCGGCCAGACCGATCAGCCTTACCCACACTCGGTATCGAAGTTGGTACATTTCCTGCCTCGAAAAATCCCGCGAGCCGGGCGACGGTCACTCGGCTTCGATCGCCTCGGCGGGCCGCGTCGAGACGCCACCCTCGCCGGTCGGCGCGGCGACAGGGCGCCGCAACACCACGACCTCCCCGGGCACAAGCACCCACAACGCGTTTTCCAGATACTTGCGCCTCGCCCGAATGCCCACGTACCGTCCGAGCATCCTGGCCGGGTCCGGCCCGTCCTCGGCCCGTTCGAGATACGCAATGGTCTTATCGCTGGCCGGGTCGACCAGACGGTAGCGGTTTGCGAAGACCCAACTGTTACGGATTTCGCCCTCGGCATCGAACGGTTCGATGACGCTGCGCATCGTTTTCTGTAGAGCCGTTCGCTGTTGCAGAGTCACGCGCTGTTCGTCGGTCAATTGCTCCTGCTGCTGCTGGATGCGTTTGAGGGACTGCTGGACCTCGATGCGATCTCGCAGAATCTTCAGGCGTTCTCGGGCGAAGAGCTTGGGAACCTCCTCTTCGTCCTGATCGGCGATCTGCTGGTAGCGAGACAGGAAGGGATCGAGCTTCCACTGGCGCAAGGGCTTGTCGCCCGTTTCCTGCTTCAGGTCGGCCTCGACCTTGTCGAGCAGCGTCTGATAGCGCTTGCTGACCGGCTTGGTTGTCGGCTTGGGCTCGACCGGTTTGGCGACGGCCGGTGCGCTCGTGGGGGCGGGTTTGACCACCGCGGGCGTGGCCGGCGCGGGACGGGTAGGAGTGGGACGCGTGGCCGCTTCGGGCCTCGCCACTCGCTGGACGAACTGCTTGCTGATCCAGACATACGCGCCCTTGGGCGGCGCGATTTTGTAGAACCCGTCGGGATGTTCGCCCAGGATGCTGACACTCGTCCCCTTACTCAACTGCGCGATCGGCAGACGGCGATCCGACAGTTTGCTGCCGGCGCGAACGTTCACGTCATTGCCCGAGACGACCCCCGACCCGTTGCGATCGAGTTCGACGAACTCCTTGGCGATCAGGCAGAAGCTGCCCGGCGGCGGTTCGATTCGCAGCCAGCTAAACTTCTGCCCGGTCACCGTGACGCGGGCGCCGGCCTGCAAGCGCATGGTCGGGTAGTAGTTCGTGTCCGGGCCACTCCGCACGTTGACGTCGTTGCCCGTCACCTCGCCGACGTACGGAAACTCGCCTGGCGTCTGGGCCACAGCGACCGCGCCCAGCGCCGAAACCCACATCCAACCTATTGCCGAGATACGCAACATGATAATAGCCCTCGCGACGTTGCAGCCATGGACCTGCACCTACAGCCCCACCTGGTAGGCTGACCGCTGACGCTATCGGACACGGGGTCGATTGTCAATCGGGATGGCCATGCACCGTTGGCCCGCCTGGAGGCGGCAACCCGGCGTGAAGTTGACGAAGCGGCTGATTTCCGCCAACATGTCGCCCTTCACGGTGGAAGCACTTGTTCGGCAGAGAGGAAGACAATGCTCAAGATCGCAGTGATCGGTGGCGACGGGACCGGCCCGGAGGTCGTGCGCGAGGGCCTGAAGGTGTTGGCGGCCGCCGCCAAGAAGGAAGGGTTCCAGTACGAGACAGAGGACTTCGACTACGGGGGCAACCGCTACATGGCGAGGGGTGGCAACCCGAAGGAACTCACGATTCCGGTGATCACCGACCAGGAGATCGACGCCCTGCGGGCCTTCGACGCCATCTACCTCGGCGCCGTCGGCCATCCCGACGTGGCGCCGGGCATCCTGGAAAAGGACCTGCTGCTGAAGCTTCGCTTCCAGCTCGATCAGTACATCAACCTGCGCCCGGTCACGCTCTATCCCGGCGTCGATACGCCGTTGAAGGACAAGGGGCCCGAGGACATCGACTTCATCGTGGTCCGCGAGAACACCGAAGACCTCTACTTCGGCGGCGGCGGCTTTCTGCGTAAGGGCACGCCCCACGAGGTGGCCACGCAGGAGATGATCGCCACCCGCTTCGGCGTCGAGCGGTGCGTGCGCTACGCGTTCGAGGTGACCCGCAAGCGCAACCGCAAGAAGATGCTCACGCTGGTGGCCAAGACCAACGTGCTGACCTACGCGCACGATCTGTGGTGGCGGGCGTTTAACGAAATCGGCGAGGCCGATTATCCCGATATCAAGCGCGACTACAACCACGTCGACGCCTGCTGCATGTGGTTCGTCAAGAACCCGGAGTACTACGATGTGATCGTCACGCCCAACATGTTCGGCGACATCATCACCGACCTGGGCGCGATGATTCAGGGCGGCATGGGCATCGCCGCGGGCGGCAACATCAACCCCGAGGGTGTCAGTATGTTCGAGCCGATCGGCGGGTCGGCGCCCAAGTACACCGGGCAGAACGTGATCAACCCCATGGCGGCCATCGGCGCCCTGGGCATGCTGCTTCAGGTGGTCGGCGATATCAAAGGCGACGCCAAGG
>Ga0315550_1001607_pt1 | contig 13906 bp, 15 predicted proteins | sample SalMarSW160190MG_2_FD_203100 | JGI IMG/M metagenome (GOLD analysis project Ga0315550, IMG submission 203100) | Salt marsh sediment microbial communities from the Plum Island Ecosystem LTER, Massachusetts, United States - Salt Marsh Sediment SW1601-90 ... | reverse complement strand
TGCCGCTTTATCTCAACTCTCTTACCGGCCGGGGTGTGCACCTGGTAACGGTGAACGATTACCTGGCACGGCGCGACCCCTATTGGATGGGTCCCGTTTACCAGGCCCTGGGCGTAAGCGTCGCCAGTATTTACCCCATGCAAACCCCGGATGAACCAAGTCCTGCCCGTCTCTACGACCCCGAATACGAGTCCGAAGACAAGCGCTGGCCGCATTTCCGCCCCATCTCGCGGAAAGAGGCTTACCAGGCGGATATCGTCTACGGCACCAGCAGCGATTTCGGTTTTGATTACCTGCGGGATAATATGGTTGTCGACCTGTCCCAGTGTGTGCAGCGTCCCTTATATTATGGCATCGTTGATGAGGTGGATAACTTGCTCATCGATGAAGCCCGTACGCCGTTAATCATCAGCGCTCCGGCGCAGGAATCCGGCGAGATATACCAGGTCTTTGCCCGACTCGTCCCCCGCCTTAAAAATGAAGAGGACTATGTAATCGATGCGAAATCACGCACGGTAAGCCTTACCGATAACGGCATGAATAATATCGAGCGGTTGCTCAAGCGCGAGGGACTTCTCAAGTCGCCCAGTCTCTATGACCCCGAGAATCACGCCCTGACCCGTTACCTGGATAGTGCCCTGAGAGCCCAGGCGGTATTCCGCCGTGACCGTGAATATGTCGTTGACAACGGAGAAGTCGTTATCGTTGACGAGTTTACCGGCCGCAAGATGTACGGTAGACGCTATTCCGAGGGACTGCACCAGGCCATCGAGGCTAAGGAGCACGTCAAGATACAACGTGAAAGCATGACTTACGCCACTATCACCATCCAGAACTACTTCCGCATGTACGAGAAACTGGCCGGAATGACCGGTACGGCGGCCACCGAGGCTGAGGAATTTCACAAGATATATAAGCTGGAAGTAACCGAAATCCCCACCAACCGGCCCATGATACGCGAGGATGTTTCCGACAAAATCTACAAGACGGAAGACGGCAAGTACCGCGCCGTCGTCAACGAGATAAAGCGACTTCATGATGAAGGACTTCCGGTATTGGTCGGTACCGTTTCTATCGAAAAATCGGAACACCTCAGCAGTTTGCTGAAAAAACAGGGCATTACCTGTAAGATACTTAATGCCAAGGAACATACCAGAGAAGGTGAGATTATCGCGCAGGCCGGGGAGCCGGGGGCGGTAACCGTGGCTACCAACATGGCCGGGCGCGGTGTCGATATCATGCTGGGAGGACGGCGTGATGGGGATGACGAAAAGACCTGGCAGCAGAAACACGAGGAAATAATAGAAAAGGGCGGACTCCAGGTAATCGGGACGGAACGGCATGACGCCCGGAGAATTGATAATCAGCTCCGCGGCCGGTCGGGCCGGCAGGGCGACCCGGGTAACACGCAATTCTTCTTGTCGCTGGAGGATGATATCGTGAAGCGTTTCGGCGGCGACCGTATTAAAAGCGTCATGAACTGGGCGGGCATGGATGATGATACCCCCATAGCAAACGCCCTCATAAATAAAACTATCACCGATGTCCAGAAGCGCGTCGAGGGCTTTCATTTCGATATGCGCAAGCACCTGGTGGAATATGATGACGTGGTCAATAAGCACCGCGAGCTTATCTATGAAGAACGGCGTAAGGTACTCGGCGGCGCCGACCTCAAGGCCAATATCCTGTCCATGGTCGCCGAAGAGATTAATGCAATTGTCGCTTCCCGTATGAGCGATATGCACGGACTCGCCTGGGATATTCCGGCCATGCTCGTGGATATCAATGCTATTTTCCCCCTGCCGCGTTCTTTTAATGTCGATTCCCTCGCTGAGAAAAAGCCGAAGGAGATCGAAGAAGAGCTGATTGCCGCGTCCGAAGCCCTTTATGAAGAGAAAGAAAAGGAAATCGGCCCCGAGCGCATGCGTACCCTGGAAAGACTGGTCATGCTGCAGGTTATTGACCGGCTCTGGGTGGAGCATCTGACGGCCATGGAGCATAACCGACTCCAGGCGGGCTGGCAAACGATGCGGCAGACGCGCTCGGTGGATGCCTACAAGAGTTCCGGTTATGAGCAGTTCCAGACATTGCTGGAAACCATCCGCCATGATATTTCCCGTACCGTATTTCATGTCAAACTGGGAGAAAGGGCGCCGGCCAGGCCACAGTCCCCTATGGCTAAGGCGAACCTGGGATCTAAAGGTAATGAGAAATCCGCCAGGCCAGCCGGCAGTAAAAAGATTGGCCGTAATGACCCGTGTCCCTGCGGCAGCGGCAAGAAATACAAGCACTGCTGCGGGAGATGACCATGGACGCTGCTGACGCTCATCCAACAATGACCAATCCTGAAATTGCCACCATCTTTGAAGATATCGCCCGGCGACTGGAACTAAAGAAGGACAACATCTTCAAAATCAGGGCTTACCGGAAAGTAGCCAGCTCAATTACGGAACTGACCGAACCCGTTGCCAAACTCGTTGCTGAGAACCGGATTAACGAGATTCCCGGCGCCGGGGAAGCCATTACCAAAAAAATAACCGAGCTGGTCCGGACCGGCCGGCTGGAATACTACGAGAAACTGAAGAAGGAATTACCCGCATCTTCCCGTGTCCGCGGGCGCTAACTATCCGATGGAAGAACCGTATACCGAACTGGTTGCCACCGATGCCGCTAATGCCGGCGATGCCGATGCCATCCGGTATTTCCGCGATTCCGTTAACGCCGGTGAGCACTGGTATATCGCCTTGCTGGGTTCCATGGGACGCTGGACGAGTGCCCGTGAAGAACGTGACGAACGCATCTATAACTACCTTATTGACGGCGAAGCCTTCGACTGGCTGCTGCTGGCCGAACGCCTTTGCGGCGCGGTGGACTGCGTTATACCGGAAAAAGAACGGAACGACCTGCTTTTTTACGGCATCCCGCCCCTGGAGCTGGATCCTCAGGAAGTAAAAAAGCTCATCGGCAGCCGTAAGTACGGCCAGTATCTGAACTATTTTTACGGCGTAACCGTTGAGGAAGGTATCCATCTGGCCGTGCAGGAAGAAATAGAAAAGGAAAGGCGGCTTCGGGGCTTTCGCACCCACGCCGACGCTACCGATGAAGCCTTCCTGAGGGTATACACCGAAACCCGTGAATCATTATTGAAAGAGTTCCGCCGTGAGAAAAAGATTTCCCACCGGAAAAATATCAGCCTGGCCGAGTTGAAAGAGTTTATCTACTGGCTCTTTAAGTACCGGCTGAAGCGTTGCGAGAAAGCCAGGATTGCCAGCGATACCAGCAAGGCTCTTCGTTATCTGCAAGCCCACTGGGGACGCCGGGGAATTTTCAGGGTGTTATCCACCCGGGTATCACCGGAAAACGACGACTGAACCGCGGCCGGCTGCTATTCGTTAAGGGTTCCTTCCGCAGCCCTCACCATAAGTACCGGCACACTGGCCCCGTGCAGGATCTTATCGGTGATACTGCCGAAGGCCAGGCGGCGGAGTCCGGAACGTCCGTGCGTCGACATGGCTATCAAATCGGCGTTTATCTCTTCGGTTGTTTTCAGTATCTCGTCGGCGGCATTCCCGGTCTTGACGAGAAAATTGACCGAAACTCCTTTACAAATCACCGATTTGGATGTCTTCTCAAGGTAATTCATGACGCGTTGCTTGATGAGGTCCATCTCATCTTCAGTATAGGAGACCGGGGCACTGGCTTCACCCACCACTACCCAGTGCCGGACTAGGGTGATTACCCCGAGCAGGGTTATTTCCACTTTGGTTCCGGATGCCAGCTTGTCGCAAAGCCGGTCGACAACCGGCAAGGCCGCCTCACCGACTTTGGAGCCGTCCAGGGGTACCAGTACGTGCTTAAACATTCCCTTACCTCCTACAGCCTGGAACTCTGCTGTTCAAGCTTTTCCAGCCTATCATGTAAAGTATAGAGTTTTTGGTTTTCCTTTTCAATAACCGCTTTCGGAGCTTTCGTCAGGAAAGATTCGTTCTGCAGCCTGGTTTCCAGTCGGGTTACTTCCGCCTGAACGTAGTCAATCTCTTTTTGCAGGCGTTGTTTCTCGGCTTCGATATCCACCATGCTGCTCATGGGGATAGCCACCGTCGCTTTGTTTAACGGTAATACCAGCGTGTTACTATCGGTTTCACTCGCCGGCTCATCTTCCCTGAAGCTGACCGGATTAGCCCGTGCCAGTGTCTTGACCGCTTCGGCGTAGGGTAGCAATGATTGACCGACGGCGGTGTCGGTATGAATAACGGCTTCAATCCACCGCTGTGGTTCTACCTTGTACTGGGCCCGGACGTTACGGATAGCATGGGTAATCTCGATGAGCGTATTAATCTCTTCCTCGACCCCGGTATCTATCAATGCCTGGTCGGCCTGTGGGTAGGGCGCCACCATGATGGATTCGGTATCAAGCCAGTCCAGGTGCTTTTTCAGGTTTTGCCATAGCTCTTCGGTGATAAAGGGCATGAAGGGATGGAGGAGTCGCAAGGATTTTTCCAGTACGTGTAGCAGCACCGGCAGGGGTGATCTGTCGTTCGACTGTAATCTTATCTTGGCCAGCTCGATATACCAGTCGCAGTATTCTCCCCAGAGGAAGTCATGCACCTGCCTTTCGGCCTCGCCGAACTGGAACTCTTCCATGAGCCGCGTCACGCTCTCAATGGTGCGGTTCAATCGTGAAAGTATCCAGTGGTCCTCGACCGGCAATCGCTTCCGGTCGATATCACTATCGACTTTTTCTCTGGATTCCAGGTTACGCAGCACAAACCGCGTGGCGTTCCATAGCTTGTTGGCGAAGTTCCGGCCGGCTTCCAGCTTGGCGTCGGACAGCTTGCTGTCGTTGCCCGGGGACGTACTCATCAGCAGGGCGAAACGCAGGGCGTCGGTGCCGAAGTTCTCGATGACGATTACCGGGTTGATGACGTTGCCCTTGGTCTTGGTCATCTTGACGCCCCTTTCGTCCCGTATCAGGCCGTGCAGATAGACAGTGTGAAAGGGGATGTCCCCGGTATGCTCGATGCCCATCATAATCATCCGGGCTACCCAGAAGAAGAGGATATCGTAACCGGTTTCCATGACGGTGGTCGGATAAAAGTAGCGCAGGTCTTGTGTATCACCGGGCCAGCCCAGCGTGGTGAAGGGCCATAACGCCGAGCTGAACCACGTGTCCAGCACGTCCGGGTCCTGCTCGATATTGGCTGACTGGCATTTGGAGCATTTAGTCGGCGTCTCAATGGCTACCGTTATTTCATCGCAGTCATGGCAGTACCAGACGGGAATGCGGTGTCCCCACCACAGCTGGCGGCTGATGCACCAGTCCCTGATGTTTTCCATCCAGTTGAAGTAGACCTTGGAAAATCTTTCGGGGATGATTTTAACCTGCCTATCTCTGACAGCGGCAATCGCCGGCTCCGCCAGGGGCTTCATTTTCACGAACCATTGCAGGCTGGCCAGCGGTTCTACCATGGTATGGCAGCGCTGGCAGTGTCCCACGGCGTGACTGTATTCCTCGGTTTTCACTAGCTGTCCGCTCTTTTCCAGGTCGGCTATAATCGCCTCACGGGCCTCAAACCGGTCCATACCGTCGTAAGGTCCGGCGTTCTCGTTCATGGTGGCGTCGGCATGAAGGATGTTTATCAAAGACAAGCCCTGTCGTTGGGCCACGTCAAAGTCGACGGGGTCGTGGGCGGGGGTGATTTTCACCGCGCCGGTGCCGAATTCCATGTCCACCGCTTCATCGGCGACGACGGGTATCTCGCGGTTGACGGCGGGTAATAATACCTTCTTGCCGATGAGCTTTTTAAAGCGGATATCGTTGGGATTAACGGCTACCGCCGTATCCCCGACTATCGTTTCCGGGCGCGTGGTGGCCACGGTGATAGACTTCTTCTTGTTATCTACCAAGGGATAATTGACGTACCAGAGATGCCCGTTGGTATCAATATGGTCCACCTCCAGGTCGGAAATGGCGGTGACGCACCGCGGACACCAGTTGATAATCCGCTCTCCCCGGTAAATTAACCCCTTTTTATAAAGATTGGTAAAAACCGTACGCACTGCTTTGCTCGGTCCTTCGTCCATGGTGAAGCAGAGGCGCGACCAATCGAGAGAAGCCCCCAGTCTTTTATGCTGGTCGATGATATTTCCGCGGTATTTATCGGCCCATTCCCATACCTTTTCCAGGAATTTCTCGCGCCCCAGTTCATAGCGGTCGATGCCTTCTTTAGTCAGTTCCCTTTCAACCACTACCTGGGTGGCGATACCGGCGTGGTCGATCCCGGGCAGCCAGAGAGTGGGTTCCCCGAGCATACGGTGCCAACGTATCATGATGTCTTCCAGTGTAGCGGTGATAGCGGTGCCCAGGTGCATATCGCCGGTGATATTGGTGGGCGGGTGGATGATAACGAAAGGTTGTTTTCCGGGGACTATTTGCGGCGTAAAATAGCCCTTCTCCATCCAGAAGTCATACCATTTACTCTCGGTATTGCCCGGCTCGTAGGCCTTGGGCATCTCTCCGCTATCGGGGGTTTGTGTCATAATTACCTCTCTCTATTGCTGGGGTAAAGCCATGGTACCCCGATGATTCATTTTACTATTAAACTTTACCCAAAAGGCGTAGATAAGGCAAGTGATACCGGCGGCATGGATAATACTGGTGAATATCTGCTTCCAGTGATAGACCGAAACTATTTCATCGACATTATCCATACGACCGAATAGATAGTAGGGGGATAACGCTGTCAGTATGATGGCAATTATCTTGAGGCTACCTCCGGTTATTAGAAAACGCTCGGGTCTACCGCCGCCCCGTCGCAGCATGATAATGCCGAGGACAATAACGGCGATCCAAAAAAGCAGGGATGGCGTTGAAGCTGACAATATTAATAGAAAATCCGTTACGGTCATGGTGGTGATACTCCTCTTTTACGGAACCTGGTCCAGAAACCCCAGGCCAGGCATATAAAACCGACCAGAGAGAATAACCCGGTGGTTAGGGCAATTATAAGCCCGTATCCCACCGCGCTTATATCAAACACATGCCCCCACTGGATAAGGCTGGTGATTATCAGCGATGAAAGTGAAGCCAGCAGGAACAGGATGCATCCGAGCAGCAGCAGTATTTCCGGTTTTTTACCGCCCCGTCGGAGCATGATTATGGCCAGGGTAATACCCATACTCCACGCTATTATTTCAGGAATGCTTCGCTGGAATCCGAAAGCTATTATTTCCAGATTATCCATCTTCGATCAGTCGTTTACCCAGGCTGATTCTATCCTCTGTACTATAGCCGATTTTACTGAAGAAATTAAGAGCGTTGGTATTTCCGTCACGTACCTGTATGTTGATTTTCGGGCAGCCCATCTCCAGGAGCCTGGTTTCAACGGCGTCCATCATCTGCTTGCCCAATCCCTGCCGCCGGTATTCCGGATCGACGCCCAGGTAATAGACCCAGCCGCGGTGGCCTTCGTAGCCGCCCATAGCGCAGGCTACTATTTTACCGTCGATTTGGCCTACCAGAAAAAGTTCCGGGTTTACTTTCATCTTGCGAGCTATGTCCAGCCCAGGGTAGTTCCACGGTCGGGTCAGGTCGCATTTCTCCCATAGTTCAATAACAGCGTTTTCGTATTCTGGTTTATACTGTTCAACTATCATGGATTTTTCCGTATTTCAGGGTTTCCCCCGCCCCGGTTGAGATATCTTTTCCCACCCGACCGCCCTCGCATCACCTGTGGTGGGGCCGGGAAATCGATAGATTAACCTAAAATATCGCCGCCACCCTGTCCAGGATAATCTCCGCCACTTCTCGCTTGCTCATCAGGGGCAGTTCCTCTACCTTGCCGGTCTTATCTATTAGTGAAACTCTATTCGTATCCGCATCGAAGCCGCTGTCGGTGGCGGTAATGTCGTTGGCTACAATCATATCGAGTCTTTTATATTCCAGCTTTTTCTTGGCGTTAATGATCAGGTCCTCGCTCTCGGCGGCAAAACCCACTTTTATTATACCGTCCGGTACTTCGCTTAATATATCCGGTGTCGGCACCAGCTCCAGGATTATCTTACCGCTTTCTCTCTTGATTTTCCGGTCGGCCGGACCGTCGACACGGTAGTCCGAGACCGCCGCCGCCATTATCAGCACGTCAGCCCCGCTTACCGCTTTCATTACCGCCTCCCTCATCTCGTCCACCGTTCTGATATGTACAATCTTCATATCGGATGGTTCCGACAAGGCGGTGGGGGCGGTTATCAGGGTAACTTCAGCCCCGCGGTCGCGGGCGGCGCTGGCCAGGGCGTAGCCCATCTTCCCCGAAGAACGGTTGCCGATATACCTTACCGGGTCTATCGGCTCCTGGGTGCCTCCGGCTGTTACCACGATACGTTTCCCGACCAAATCCTGTTTACTCACCGGCCGCCTGTTCTATCGACTTCATTATTGTCTCGGTCGCTGCCAGGCGTCCCTGACCCATCTTCCCGGAGGCCAGTCGGCCGTACTCCGGCTCGATGAACCGGAAACCCCTGGCCTTGAGTTTCTCGATATTCTCCTGCGTGACCGCGTTCTTGTACATCACGTCGTTCATTGCCGGTGCGACGATAACCGGGGCTTCGGTAGCCAGCACCACGCAGCCCAGCATATCGTCGGCCATGCCCGCGGCCAGTTGAGCTATCGTATTGGCCGTCGCCGGGGCGATAATAACCACGTCGGCCGCTTCGGCCAGGGCGATATGTTCCTCGCTGTACTCGGAAGCCATCTCGAACATGTCGGTGACCACCGGCCGGCCGGTAATATTGCGCAGGGTTAACGGCGTGATGAACCGGGTAGCCGCTTCGGTCATAATCGTTTCCACTTTGGCGCCGGCCTGGGTCAACTTGCTGGCCAGGTCGGCGGCTTTGTAAGCGGCGATGCCCCCGGTAATACCCAGGACTACGGTTTTATTTTCTAACATTTTATTCTCCTTGGCCGACTATTCCCGGTTCATGGCGTGGATTGTTTTTATGCCGATTAAGGTTAAATCGGGATTTATTTCATCGATTGTCCGGGTTTCATTGGCGATAACACCGGCATAACCCCCGGTAGCCACCACGGTGGCTTTCTCTCCCAGTTCTTCCTGTATCCGCGTTACGATGCCGTCGATAAGCCCGGCGTAGCCGAAGATAATACCGGACTGCATGGCGGCTACGGTGTTGGGGCCGATGGCTGTTTTTGGGCGTACTAGATCCAAACGGGGCAGGGCGGCGGCACGGGTATATAAAGCCTCGGCAGAAATGCCGATACCCGGCGCAATTACCCCACCCAGGTAATCACCATCCCTGGAAACAGTCCCGAAAGCGGTGGCGGTCCCCAGGGCCACCACGATTACCGGGAGTTTGTAGAGATGGAGAGATGCGGCGGCATCGGCAATCAGGTCGGCGCCTACCTCACGGGGATTATCGGTGCGGATACTTACCCCCGTTTTAACACCGGGCCCGATAAATAGAGGTTGAATCTTGAAATAACTCTGGAATAACTCGTTGAATGTGGTCACTAAAGGAGGGACAACGCAGCTTATCGCCCCTTCTTTGATATCGGCTACGTCTATTCCCCGATGATGGAGTAAACTGAGTATGGTAACAGCATATTCATCCGGCGTACGCTGAACGGAAGTAACAATACGCCAGGTAGCTCGAAGTTCATCTCCGTCAAACATGCCTATCTTGATGTTGGTATTGGCTATGTCTAAAGCTAACAACATATAATATCCGTTTAACCTCCCGCTGAGTTGGTATTATCTTTTAGCTGCTTGATGACTACCGGCAGCGCCGTCAGCAGGTCGGAGGCTATCATGCCGGTGTCTCCCAGTATATCCCGCACCATTTCGCCGGTTTTGCCGTGTAGATATACCCCCAGAGAAGCGGCGTTAAAAGGCGAAAGACCCTGAGCCGACAGCCCGGCGATTATCCCGGCCAGTACGTCACCCGTCCCGGCTGAAGCCAGCCCCGGATTGGCATAAGGACTGACCCGGCACCGGCCGTCGGCGGCGGCGATAATGCTGTAAGCCCCTTTCAAGACGACCGTTTTCCGCCACTTGGCGGCGAACTTCTGTGTAATATTGAGTCTGTCGGATTGAATATCTTCAATAGTGAGTCCGCACAAACGGCTCATCTCTCCCGGGTGGGGTGTGAGTATAGCATCATCGTTTACCTGAGCCCACCAATCTGAGACCCCCGCTAATATATTCAAAGAATCAGCATCCAGCACTAATCTGGGCAATTCTTCTTGGCCGATTAAAGAGCCTACAAACTCGGCGGTCGCCGGGTCCTGCCCCAGACCACACCCTATCAGGAGGGTATTATATTGCCGGTGATTATCGTTAATGATCTTGACCGCCTCGGTGGAAATGATACCAGGCCGGCTTTCCAGCAATGGCAGATAGGTAGCTTCGGTAAGCTTGGCGGCCAGTACCGGCTGCAGGCTTTCGGCGATAGCCAGGGTTATCAGTCCGGCCCCCGCACGCATGGCGCCGCTGCAGGCCAGGTAAGCCGCACCGGAATAGTTGATAGAGCCGGCTACTACCAGTGCTTTCCCGAAGGTACCCTTGTTAGCTTTCGGCGGTCTTGACGGCAGGGCGGTTCTAGCCCATTTATCATCGATGAGTTCCAGGCAGATATCGTTAGCCAGCGATTCCGCTATGCCGATATCGACTATCTTGAGTAAACCCACTCTTCCGGCGCCGGGAAAGCTAAACAGCCCCGGCTTGGGAAAGGCCAGTGTCACCGTGACGTTGGCAGTTGGGCAGGCGTCATCGACAGCGCCGGTGTCGGCGTCCATGCCCGACGGTATATCGATAGCGATGATACTTATATTACGCTTTATCTTAGCGTTATTTACCTTTTCCAGCACCTGCTGGAATATACCCGTAAGAGGGCGCATCTTACCCGTGCCCAGCATTCCGTCAACGATACATGTGGCCGATGCTAGCAGTCCGTCGAATATTTCGAGCTTTTCATCGTCGTCGGCCTCGATGCAGGTGATATTTTTATCCCGGATAAGCTTTAGATTTTCATCATCAGCGGATCGCCCGGCGCACAGGTAAACGCTGACTTTCGCGCCCCATTCGTTGAGGTAACGCGCTGCCACCAGTCCGTCTCCGCCGTTATTTCCCGCGCCGATAAGGCACAGGATGTTACGGCTCTCCAGCCTGCCCAGGAAGTTCCGTGTTTCCTCAGCGACCGCTTTACCGGCGTTTTCCATGAGAACGCTGGACGGTGTGCCCTGCCGGGCGCACTCCCCGTCGATGTTTTTCATTTGTTCGGCCGTTACTATTTTCATAGGTAGTTCCGATGAACTGAGTGTATCAATATATTATACTACGGTCAACAAGACTGATTTAGAGTTTATTCCGGTGCAGGACATCCGCCAGCTTACGCTTGGGGACATGGCGCTGCAGGTTCTCGTCGACATGGCTGTCGATAGAATCCGTAGCTACCTCGGCCACCGGACTCTCATCCGGGTAGCCCATCACGATGACCAGCCCGATATCATAATCATCGGATATGTTCAGAATAGTTTTCATACCCTCGGATTGGAACATCATCACCGGACAGCAGCCGATACCCTCTTCCAGGGCGGTCAGTATGACATTTTCGGCAGCCATCGCCACATCATAAAGGCTGATGGTACGACGGTTGGCATCGCCTTCCCTGGACTTGTTGATCAGGATTACCGTGTAGGCCTTGGGGGTGTTTTCCGGGCGCGGCCCGCCCTTTTCCGGCGGCAGCTTTACCGAGCCGCCGATGTTACCGAACATCTTCGGTAATAGATCCGGGTCGTCGACAACGATATATTCGCATACCTGCTGGTTTCTTCCCGACGGCGCCAGGCGCGCGGCGTCCACGCACTTCTCCAGTACCTCGTAGGGCACGGGTTTATCTTTGAATCTTCTTATCGATCGGCGTTTTGTGGCGGCTTCGTATACGTTCATGAGGATACCTCCTTAAGATAATCAGTTTTATTTCCTAATATCCTCTGCAGTCTGTCTATCATCGCCTCCCAGTGCGTACCCCGCCAGTAAATGCGGCGGCAGGTGGGGCATTCCATGTACTGGTCCTGCGTGCCGAAGACGTAAGGCGGCACGCGGTCTTTAACTCCCTCTTTTGTTTGCCCGGTAAGCTCTGCATTACACTCCAGGCAGCGCGTGAAAGGCCGCAGGCTATCGGTAAGGTTAAAAGCTTTTATTACCTGGACTATCTGTTCCTCCGGGATTTCGCTCGAAATAAGGATGGCGTTAATACGGCCGTTCTTGACGACTCTTCTCAGCATAATTTCTGTGTCCCGGGTTAATATCACCCTGTCCTCCGTAAGTGCCTGCCTTACCATGTCGGAATCGTCGCTCCCGTTGAAGAACCGGCTGTCAAAGCCCATCATCCTCAGCCATTTGGTCAGTTTGCCCACGTTATGGTCGATGATAAACCTTATCTCTTCGATAATCCCCTCCCCGCCCCTTTACATCTGTATTCTCATTCCTTCATAGCCAAGGCTGATATCAGCGTTCAAGTCCCCGGCTACTTCGGCAATTTCCTTTTCTATCACGTTCTCTTCGATCGGGTTCATATGCACCGTGATTACCCGGGGCAGATAGCCCCTGATATCGCGGAAGCTCGCCAGTTCCCGACGTAGTAAAGAGGGAGTCAGGTGCTTTCTCTCAATGGCGGTATTCTCCCATTGGTTGGACGCCGTTACCTCGATTATCAGTAACTGCGGTTCTACCTGCCGCCATACTTCTGCCAGACCGGGGCCGGTATCGGATGTGTAGAACATGGTTTTCCCTTCCGGGGAATTAATCTGAAAACCGACCGTCGGCTGGGAATGGTCTACCGGCACCGGCAGCACCTGGTAGCCGCCGATGTTTTCTTCCCGTCCGGCTTCGAGTAATTTGAAATTAATAGCGGGTTTTCCGGGGGGCTCTTCCAGGAACTTGGAATAGACGACGCCATTCAGAAAGTGAGTCGCCAGGGCATCGTGCACCGGCTGCGTGCCGTAAACATCCAGACTTAGCTGGTGCAGGAAAAAGTTCATACCGATGGCCGGTATATCCCGGACGTGGTCGTAGTGCTGGTGGGTAAGCAGGATAGCCTTGAACTTCAGCTGGTCATCGAAACTGAGATTAGAGGTAAGCGCCCCGGCATCTATGGCCAGGATATCGTCAAACAGCAGGGTAACCAATCCCGTGGTTTTCGACTCTATATTATGAGCGCCCAGTATTGTAATATCCATTTTCGTCGTGGTTTTCCTCTTAAGTAATTTTGATATCTCGGTGTTGCCTGTATCAAATTTCTATGGAGGCGTTGGCTTCATAAGTTATTAAATATATAGCGGTGGCGTTCGCTCCTCCGGAACCACCGATACTGGCACTTATTCCTTCGATTTTTGCCCCTTTCTCTCGTAACTTGCTCAAGATTTCATTGATACGTTGCGAATCCTTTTTTTCATCAAATTTTCCGCTTATACTCTGAAATGAAGCCAATTGCACAAATATACTCATTCCAAACCTCCTCCATTGCTATCCCGTTACGTTAAAAGGATTGTACCTGGTCTTGTAATCGTAGGTGTCGATTCCTTCACTCTTTTTTAGCCAGTTGACGATAGCGTAGGTGGCCGGCGTGGCCACTACCTCGATGCCTGTCTTGAAGAGCCAGTGGTGCCATATCATCGTAAGCACCGGCGAACCCGTGTTGCTGAAAGCCGCGGTGATAAAAACCACGGTGTCCAGCCCTTCACCTATAATTGTCGAGGCTATCGTACGGCTCCACAGCCAGCGGCCTTTGGTGAGTATTTTCATCCGGGCCAGCACGAAGGAATTGGCGAACTCACCGACGAGATAACCGGCTAACGAGGCGGCCAGCAGGCGGGGCGCGTAACCCAGTATGG
>Ga0315550_1001603_pt1 | contig 13915 bp, 11 predicted proteins | sample SalMarSW160190MG_2_FD_203100 | JGI IMG/M metagenome (GOLD analysis project Ga0315550, IMG submission 203100) | Salt marsh sediment microbial communities from the Plum Island Ecosystem LTER, Massachusetts, United States - Salt Marsh Sediment SW1601-90 ... | reverse complement strand
GGCTATTGCTCCGGTGGAAGCCAAAACAGAACCCAAGCCGGCTGCGCCTACCGTCTTTAAGAAGTTCCTTCTATCAATTGTGTTTTGTTCTTCTTTCATCACGGTAAACTCTAAAATCTAAACAACATCAATCAGGCTAACTTGCTGACGGCTTCGGTGATTAATTTGCTTATCGGCATATGCTGCGGACAGCGGGCTTCAGCGGCGCTGTAATCTGTGCCGAGCAGTTTGCTTCTTATATTGTGTGGGATTTGAGCAAAAAGTTCTCTGGCTCCGTCCTGGTCACCGTAGCTGTTGTAGTACATCAGATAGCGCATAATATCACTGACATAGGGCACATCGGCTAAAGCTGCGTTACAAATGTCTGCACAGCCGGCACAATAACCACTGCAGGTCGCCTTAGCGTATTCATTGAAAACCTCTCTATCGGCCTGGGTGAGTTTAGTTTTATCCAGTGCGGCAGCGACGTTTGCATTTAATATGGGTACAGTCTGCATGCCGACACAGGCACTGCTTATCCTCTTATCTTCCAATACGAGTTTTATCGCTGCCTGCTCCCGGGTAAAGCCTCTCTGCAGGAGATGCTCAGTCAGTTTTTTCTCCGCCTCGGTTTCAGTCTCCTGGCTTCCTCTCCTTCGACTTGCCCTGCCGACAGTCTTCATAGCGACAAGACCGATTTTCACTTTGTGGCAGGCATCCATGGCTGCCTGCATTTCGGCGTTCTGGATATCGCGGAAACTGTATCTGGTCATTATCGCATCGATCCAGTCGAGCTTGGCCGCCGCAGCCAGGCACTTGTCCGTATTAGAGTGCGTGCTGAAGCCAAAATATCGTATCAGCTTTCGTTTCTTTGCACCTTCGGCCCACTGCTTCAACTCATCTGTTAGCTGAGCAGGGTCACTTAGTCCGTGAACACCATAGTACAAATCAATGTAATCGGTATTCATTCTTTTCAAAGAAGTCTGAAGACGCGTTTCTATGTCTGGCACGGTCCTTGCCCCTGATGCCTTAGTGACAAGGAACAATTTCTTTCGTACGTCTGGATTCTTTGATAGAAATTTACCTATGCCAAGCTCCGAATTCCCACCTGAATAGTTATATGCTGTGTCCCAATAGTCAATACCCAACTGAAGATTTCTTCGCAACAGAATCTGGTTTTCGGTGTCAACCCTGAGAGTCCCAAAAGACAGGCACGGAACCTTAACGCCTGTTTTGCCCAGCTTTCGTTTCGGCACTTGTGGAAGTTTGGCTTTCTGCTCTTTTCCCGCGGCGTCCGACTGGCCCGGACGTGCAGTTGCTTTGGCCGAAGCAAAAAAAGAACCCAAACCTGTTGCCCCGACCGTCTTCAAAAAGTTCCTTCTATCGATTTTGTTCTGTTTTTCTTTCATTGCATTAAACTCCAAAATAATACACTCAAATGAACTTTCGCTAAATTTCAAGCTAAACTGGGATTTCCCATAAACAATAGTATATCATTTCCGGCAACTGAGACCCAGAAAAAGTTCCTGAGGCCCTTTTTTCTTCCCGCTCCTTTGATGGATTTGTGGGCATTTGAAATTGGGTTTGATTGGGTTTGTTTTTTTGGGCCGGAAAGCGGTTTCATTCTCATAATCCTCTATAACATATAAGTTTGCGTTCATTTTGGGCTTTGAAGAAATTGGGTTTGAATTGGGTTTGTTTTTTCGGACTGCGAAATCATCTTTTTTTCTGTAATCCTTTGTCATAAGTGAGTTTACATTCATTTGGGCTATTCGGAAATTGGGTTTGATTGGGTTTGAATTGGGTTTGTTTTCACCAAGTGTCCAATTGGATTTATTTTCATAAGCCATTTGTAAAAATATACTTACATTCATTTGACTTTTTCGGAAATTGGGTTTGTTTTGCATAATTGATAGTGAAACACACTCTCTATTTCTCCGCTATTTGGGCCTGATATGACAAAAAAGCCGGGTTTGATGGCGTTCTGTGAGATGATGGCTCCGTCCAAGGAAGGCCGGGTCTTCGACATTGGGAACCCCCTTTCTGATTGATTATTGACTATTGATTATTGATTATGACCCTAATCCATTAGTTTGATATGTATTATACGATAGATAGTCCAAAAAACAAGTGAAATCCTAAAAAATCTCAGAGACACGGCACTTGATACTGGATTCTCGTTATTGAGGAGTGAGCTAAAGTACCTAAAGTGCCTAAAGTGCCTAAGGTGAGCTAAAGTTGGATGCACCCGCCATTGCTATACTTATTCACCAAGGCTACGAAGGAACCAGCTACGGAGTGCAGGCAGGGCTTCGTCTTATTCAGGGCTACGGCTAATTCAGGACGGCATCTTCAAGACTCCCCGCCTACGCGTGGACAAGCTTGCCCCTGCAGAAACATGGGGTCTTGGGGATGGCCGAAGCGGGGAAAAGCCATCCCTGCAAGGCCACGCCCAAACAAAGTTTGAGCGTGCCACCCATTAAAAATGTGGTTTTTACCTACAAAGATGACATGCACCCTGGTGTTAAGACAACGCCAATCAGGTTAATATACTGACGGCTTCGGTGATTAGCTTGCGTATCGGCAAACGCTGCGGGCAGCGGGCTTCGGCGAGGGTGTAATCTATATCGAGCAGTTTGTTTCTTACATTGGTGGGGATTTGAGCGAAAAGTCTCCTGGCCTCGGCCTGCTCACCATAGCTGTTATAGTACATTAAGTACCGCATAATATCGTTGACGTAAGGCGCATCCGGCAAAGCCGAGTCACAAATGTGCGCACAGGCGGTACAGTAACTTCTGCAGGTTGCCCGGGCATATTCGGCGAGAGCCTCTCTATCGGCCTGGGTAAGCCTGGTTTTATTGAGCGCTGCCTCAACGTTTGATTTTAAGTTAGTAACATTACTCATGCCGACGCAAGCCGAGCTGATCCTTTTGTCCTCCAGTATAAATTTTATCTTTGCATGCTCTACAGCAAGACCCTGCTCCAGAAAATGACTGAGCAGTTTTTTGTCCTCTTCGGTTTCAATTTTCTCGCCTTTCTCAATTCTTCCGCGCTGCTGCACGTCAAGAGCCACAGTCTTCATTGCAATAAGGCCGACGCCCGCTTTATGACAGGTTTCAATAGCAGCCTGTATTTTAGAATCCTGCATCAAACGGAAATTGTAAGCTGTCATTATGGCATCAATCCAGCCGAGCCTGGCCGCAGCGACGAGGTTTTGGTCAATATTCTTGTGGGTACTGAAACCGAAAAAACGTATAAGTCCGCGTTCCTTTGCGCTCCTGACCCACTCCTTCAATTCGTTTGTCAACCGGGAAGGGCTGGACAGTCCATGTACACCATAGTACAAATCGATGTACTCGGTATTCATTCTCTTAAGAGAGGTTTGGAGGCGCTCCTCTACATCCGCTACTGTTCTTGCGCCAGTTGCCTTGGTGACAATGAACAGTTTCTTTCGAACATCCGGTGTCCGCGAGAGAAATTTGCCTATGGTAAGCTCACAGTTTCCCCCGGTATAGCTTGGAGCGGTATCCCAATAGTTAACTCCCCAACGAAGAGCAGCTCTTAAGAGGATTTGGCTGTCGAGAAGCCTGTTTGTCCCTAAGGACAGAGACGGAACTTCGACGCCTGTCTTGCCTAATTTGCGTTTCGGGACCTGTGGGTATTTGGGTTTGTCTTTTTTTTCAGCATTTGGTTCTGCTGATGCTTCCAGGCCTTTTGTCAGTCCTGCGAAAGCAGGTGCCAGCCCGGCCGCCCCCATAGTTTTCAAAAAATTCCTTCTATTAACTTTGTTCTGTTTTTCTTTAATTGTATGAACCTCCGAAAACTCAGCGTTTTAGCAATAACTTTCTATCAGCGCTTCTTGTTTCACCTTCTGCAGAGACCCTTATAGCTTTCTTACCGCTAACCGGGCATTCGTGTTCGCACACTCCGCAGCCAATACACTTTTCTATATCAACGAAAGGCTGTTGCAGGCGGACCTGGACCTCAATTTTACCGCCTGGAAAAGGCATTTTTTCGAATTGTCCATCAGGAGAAATTTCCAGAGAATTTTCAGTATTTGCTGTGATTTTCCTGCGTTTGCCGTCTTCAAGGGCACAATAATAGTCGCCGCCGGCGAAATTACCCGGCACAATGGTTTGCTCAACTTCTATGATATTGTCAGTAACCTTTCTTGTCGTCAGGATGCCATCTCGTACCGTGTTGAAACATTCCTGGGTATAAATCGCCTTTGGACTTACGGGGCAATTTTCTTCACAAACAATACAGGGTTTGTCCATCGCCCAGGGAAGACATCTGTTGCGGTCAAAAAAGGCCGTCCCTATTTTGATTGGTCCAATCTCGGCAAAATCACCGAGTCCGTGTTTCTCGGCAAGTGTAATCGGCCTGATAGCTGAAGTTGGACACACCTGGCCACAAGCTACGCAGTTCAACTGGCAGCCGCTCGAACCGATTCGGTTGTTCAGTACGGGCGTCCAGAGGTTTTCCAGACCCGGCTGGATACCACCGGGCTGGATGACATTTGTAGGGCAGGCCCGCATACATTGTCCGCACTTGATACATCTTTTCAAGAATTCCTCTTCCGGCAGTGCGCCAGGCGGCCGGATAAGTTTGTGGTGCCAGTTGCTGCCTAATTTATTGCTCAGCCGAACCGCCGGTACTGCAAAAATACCACTTGCCAACGAAAGCACGAAGCCCCTGCGAGATACGTCCGGGTCTGTGATTTCGCCTGCCAGTGACGGTCTGGTCTGGTAAGCGAGCAGCTCGTCCTTGCAATCGTCCAGGCAGTTAAAGCAAAGGACACATTCGCTTATTCTTATGCTGCCGCTCGGCTCGCAGGCGCCTTCGCAGGCCTTATCACACAGTTTGCAATTGGTACATTCGGTTTGCTTCCTGCCGATACGCCAGATAGCGCACCTGCTGATGATGGCGAGCAATGCACCGAGAGGACAAATGAATCTGCAGTAAAATCGAGGGATAACCAGATTGAGTAAAATTGCTGTTAGGAATATCACGAGTATCAGCCAGGCCCCTTCGTAAAAGCGGGCTGATACCGATACAAAATTAGCGGCTCTATCAATAATTGGCAGCAACAGCAGGTTAAAAGAACGGGTTACAAGTGGTATAGGGTCGAGCAAACCAGTCTGCAAAGTAACGGCGAGTGATGGGAATGCGGCCATAAACAAAAAGATTATGAGAATGAAGTATTTTATGCACTGGGCCTTTCGGTACTTGTTTAGGCGGATTTTTTGTGCTGTTGTTTTTTTTCGGTTGCCGAGGTAGCCAACGAACTGGTGGAGGGCGCCGAAAGGACAGACCCAGCCGCAGAAGAACCGCCCGAATATTATTGTTAGTACAATCGTAGCCAGCGCCCACAAGAGCGGCCAGTAGAGGGTGTGGGTAGTCAACGCTGTGGCGATTGCTACTAATGGGTCGAGCTGTAAAAACCAATTGACCGGCCAGCCTCGCAACTGCCAGAATTTGTCGCCGACGGTGCTGACTACGCAGAACCAGACAAACATCGAGAAAAAGAAGGCCTGACTTATGCGTCTGACTGTTACAATTTTCATAATCACACTTTCAGAGCTGTGAAAGTTGAGCACCTAATTTCCAATCTTTATTTTTCCAAGATAATACCAGCCATCCGGCTGCTTTCCGGATATGGCAAGTTTAACTTTGGGCTTATTGGACAGCGGGTCGAGAATTCCGATTTGCAGGTCATATTCTCCCGGAGGCATATTAGATGGAACCAAAATGCTATCGTCATAAAGATTGTCGCCCGGCAGCCAGTTTCTGATATCGGCATTGGTAACTAAGATTTCAGCTTTCTCATCGTTTTTGAGACGAAGAGCAAGAGGGAATTTTTTGTAACACGGTGCAACACCCTTGTTTTCCCACCATGAAGTGAAAGACAGTTTACTGTTTGGATTCAGCGCCGCCGGATACGTAAACTTGCGAAGCACAAATCTGTATCCCATTTTGTTGAGCCACCTATTGACCGAAGGCCACCATTCGTTCGGCACCGGAGAAGATTTAGCGTTAAAAGAAGAAATGTGCCACTTGAGCGACTCATCGATTATGTGGTCAACGTCCCAGCCCATATCTTTCCAGTGCTGCATTACCCAGCAGACCTCAAGCGTTACCGGGGCTTTTTTCCAGGCCTCCCACGCACCAAAGTTGATGATTGCCTGCGGATAATAATCGTTCATGTGTGACCATGTGGGACTGAATCCTCCCATGTCACCGAGACAATCGACCCTCCAGCCGACATCGGCCCTGGAAAGCGCATAGCTGTTTGTTTTCTCATCGGTGAGAAGCATAACAAGATGTGTTTTCTTAAAGGAGTCGATATAGGCATCGACCAGTGCCTGCCTTGTTTTGTGCGTCAATAGAGCAGAGCCGGCACCTTCACCCCAGGCCCCGACAATCGCAGCGTCCACGCTTTCGAGGTCCGGGTGTCCGTCATAACGTCTGCCGAGAGTTCTAATCATATTTGTGAAATGCTTGACGTACCGTGGGTCTTCAGGGTCAACCTGCCACTTCTTCTCCGGCAAATCTTTCCTCTTGCCAACCATTGCACGATACCAGTCCGGGACATCATTTTGAGTCCCTGTTCCGTATGGTGCTATGCGCAGCATCAGTGTCTGGCCCCGCTCGCGGGCTGTTTTGAGGGCTTTATCTATCAAGTCCCATCGATATTTGTGCATTTGCGGCTCGATGAACTTCCAATAAATTCGGAAATACGCTATCGTCGTCATCGGATAGTCTTTGTTTTGCACATTGCCATCAAATTCCTGATAAACAATGGGCTTGCCCTCGGTCCAACCTTTAGCTACATTTAACTCATCGCCGTTGAATCTCTGGAAGGTCATAAAGCCGATTCCGGGGTTTAGCAGGATGTCGTCAATTTCATTTGGCCGAACGATAACTGTTTCCTGGGCAAAGGCCGGAACACAGTACGCTGCGCTTAATACGGTTGCAATTGAAATGCCTGCAATTATACGTGAGATACTCATGACAACTTTTCCTTAAATTTTATTTGAAACGGATATTCATCTTCATCAGTCAGATGACAGAAGTCAGACGACAGAAGTCAAATGACGTAAGTCAAATTATCTGTTCTCTGTCCTCTGTTCTCTGTTATACCAAAGACAGGTTTTAGACTGTACTCAATTCGGCTTGAGCGACTCATAATCAGTGGTTCCTGCACCGGCCTTTTCGGCTTTTGTAAGGTAAGGCAAATCTGAGACCTTTAAGTCCAGCAGGCTACACCCGTAGGAATCAGCCGCTACCATATCGCAGCTTGCGACAAGAGTATTTGCACGTCTCAAGTCCGAGACGGAGCCTCCGGTTGGGCCGTTCGTTATCATAACTTCGGTGCCGTCCAGTATCACCAACGTTGGTTTTACCATCATAGACAGCTCAGCAATAATGGTGTTAATATCCTGATGGAAGACATTTCGTCTGCCGCCCAGAAGGCCATACCAGTTCTTCATCGACATCGAAGCGCCGGCCCTGGCGTGGTCTTTTACCGGCGAGATGCCAATCAATTTGTCCACATTTTCAAATGGTCCAAAAAATACGGGCCAATTTCTAATAAGCTTACCACCTTCGAGAGTAGTGAGTCTAAACAGATGGGCCTTTGGCAGTACGACTTTGGCGCCGGCCTGGCCGGCCGCCTTGCCGATACCGCTTAATGTAAAACAGCTTGCGGGGTCATTGATTGGGTTGTCGGTAACGATGACCTGTTTTGCACCAGCTTTGCAGCACAGCCGCACCACCTCGGCCACGAGTTCTGGATGGGCTGTAGCTCCAAGCATCGGCGATGAGGCAAATGCGACATTTGGTTTTATCGCAACTGTTTCGCCTTGCTTAACGAATCTTTCTATACCGCCGAGCAATTCTATAGCTTTGTTGACTGTTGCTTTTCTGTCAGGGCCTTTGACAATGCTCATAGTCTGACCCGGTTTGTCCGGTACCCGGAAGTCCGGCAAAGTTACGAGCGATTCGGCATCAACACCGGTTGTGGGACCATATCTATCATAGAGTTGATAAGAAATTAGACCGGCGGCGGCGATAGAAATTCCGGCCTTGCCGGACCGAGCCAAGAATTGCCTTCGGTCAAATTTTTGAACATTTTGCTCAGTCATTGTTCTCTGCTTTTACTACCTGCAATTATCGTCATTCCCGCGAAAGCGGGAATCCAGTCTGAGAGGTCTGGATTCCGCATAAAGTGCGGAATGACAACTCATCAAATCACCAGTAACAGAGCACCGACGGCGATACGAAAGTAAGAGATTCTTCACTCCGCTGCGCTCCGTTCAGAATGACAGGATGTCTGCGCTCCCTTCAAAATGACAGTTTTTCTTTATTGAGTTTGTCAAATAATCTGGCTGCTAATTCTTCCGCGGACTTTTGATTTTCGGCTTCGTGGATGCCGCCGACAAACGGCCCTATTGCAAAAATAATTTCAGTGGTGTCGTAGAAATCAAGAACTTTGGCCCCAATGTCTTTAAGTGTTTTGTTGGCTGTGGGTTTATCTACGGCGTCATTTTCAATCAGAAAATTATAATAGCTTTCAACGGTAGTTTGGGCATCCCGCGGGTCAGGGCGTTTGCTAAGAAATGTTGTGATTGACTGGTCGCCGAGCTTGTACCGGCAAGTAAAAATATCGGTGAATCCGTCAAATCCAAAGGCGTTTGCCAGGTATAATTTGAAACTGCCCGGAACAAAATCCTCTTCTGGAAATAAAGCGAACTCGGCAATCTTCGCATCATCGACAGCTATCTGGCTTGCGAATTTCACAGCGATTTCCGCCATTGCTTTATCCAAAACAGTGGATTCGGTCGAGCCGATTAACTCAACATAGAACTTGCCGTGCACGAAATACAATCCATTACTGGTCCTGTAACAGGGCTTGGGCTTGGCAAAAGCGAACATCAGGGCATCGGCCCTTTTTTGTACACTGTAAATGGAAAACGCATTTCTGATGACAGCCATATCAAAAACAAAAAGCTCCATCCACAGATTTTCGTCGTCCTTACTTATCAATCGCCGGGTAAATAATTTCACGAAGCCGGATTCGGTATAAAGAGGTGCTTTGCCGTTAATCTTTTCGTAAAGATTTCCAGCCTCATACGTTTCGGTTTCTGAGAGCTTTTTGAATCCATCAGGCATCAGGGCGTCTAAGGCCGGTTCCTGCGTGTTTGGTTCTGTTTGTTCCAATGATGGGCCTGCAGTGGTTGTATCAATGCCGAATCGACCCATATCCACATCGAATTGCCTTATGAATACCCCCAGGCCGATGAGAAGAAGAACCGCTAATAGAAGGATACTTATGGCAGATTCGAGACGTTTATTTCGGCCGGGAACCGAACCCATGGCCAACTCCAATAAAAACAATTTACTTGACCCTGAAACCGGGATGCATTATACTTTGTGTTGGTGTTTGTGTAAATTAAATTTAGTGCATTGTTATTATTGACAAAACAACCAAGGTCGCGTTATAATACTGCGATATATGAATAAGGAGACTATATAAATGACTGAATATATGCAATATCCGGCGTTTTGGACGCCCGGGCCTTTTGAGCTTGTCATTATTCTTATTATCGCGGTGCTTCTATTCGGCAGACGGCTGCCCGAGATTGCCCGCGGTCTGGGTAAGAGTCTGACCGAGTTCAAGAAGGGAGTTCACGAAATAGAAGAAACCAAGGATGATTTGATTAGTGACGTAAAGAATATAAAGGACGATGTCGCAGAAGAGGTCAAGGACGCCGCCGGGCTGGACGAATCCGAGACCATGAGCTAACATACCTGAGCTGAAAGTTTCTTCAGACTCGCCTTACGGATTGAAATGGGCAAGACCAAAAAGAAGAAGAAACAAGATCCCCTCGATAGCACTATGAGTCTGGGCGACCACCTTGAGGAATTGCGGATGCGCTTGATTCGTGCCCTGGTCGGGCTGATAGTCGGTACTGTCATTTGCCTTTTTGTGTGTTCGAGAATAATCGCCTTTATAGAAAAACCATATATCGGTGTTATGGGTGAAGATGCCCGCCTACAAATACTTGCCCCTGCCGAGGGATTTATAAGCTACATAAAAATAGCTTTAGTCTCAGGTCTGATACTATCATCACCGTGGGTCTTTTATCATATATGGATGTTTGTCGCCGCCGGACTTTATCCGAATGAGAAACGTTATGTTCACATGGCTGCACCTTTTTCAGCGGCACTATTTGTGATAGGGGCTTTGTTCTTCGTATTCGTTGTGGCGCCGCTCACGCTTGGTTTCCTTGTGAAGTTCAACCAGAGAGTCCTCGGCGTCAACTCCAATTTTACTTTCGCGAACTACATATCTTTTATAACTATGCTGATGCTGGTTTTTGGCATTGCCTTTCAAACCCCGATAGCTATTTTCTTTTTAAACAAAACAGGTTTGGTTTCAATCGAGGGTTTGCGCAGGTCAAGAAAATTTGTTCTGCTCGGCATATTCATAGTTGCGGCTATGGCCACTCCGCCCGACCCGATCTCACAGGTGACACTGGCTGTTCCGCTGTATGCCTTGTTCGAACTGGGCATATTGCTGAGCTGGTTTTCCAGTCGAAAAAAAGAATCACAAGACAAGCAGCAACAAGTCTGACCACTCACATAACGCACATATTATGGTAGATGTATGTTGACGCTGATTAACACAAACAGGATGGTTCCGCCTATAGGGCCGATCGGTCTGGACTATATTGCAACAAGCGCCGGAAAGGCCGGGATTGACGTAGAAATTGTGGATTTGTGCCTAACTGATGACCCATTGAAAATGCTCCAGGAGCATTTCGCTGCCCATAGCCCGCAGTTGGTGGGTATTTCGTTTCGCAATACGGATGATTGTTTTTGGCCGGGCGCTCAATGGTTTGTCCCTGATTTAGCAGAGACCGTACGTGGAATACGAAATATGACCGATGCGCCAATCGTAATCGGCGGGGTCGGCTTTTCCATCTTTGCCCGGCGTATTGTCGAATATACCGGCGCCGACTTCGGAATTCGTGGTGACGGTGAGCAGGCAATAGTTTCACTTGTCAAGGAATTACAGCAATCAAAACGCTTTGAATGCGTGGACGGATTAATTTGGCGATGCAATGGAGAGATTTACAGCAATCAGCCATCCTGGCCTTTATCACTATCCTTGCCGAGCAGTCGGGATGAAATTGATAATCTGACTTACTTCAACAAGGGAGGTCAATGTGGTCTTGAGACGAAACGCGGCTGCGACCGTGGATGCATTTATTGTGCCGACCCTTTAACTAAAGGCCCAACAATAAGACTCCGGGAGCCTTCAGAAGTTGCTGATGAAGCCCAATCGCTTATAGCTCAGGGAGTGGAGGTATTGCACTTGTGCGACTCTGAATTCAACATCCCTCGAAAGCACGCATATGCGGTCTGCGAAGAATTCAATCGACGCTCAATTGGAAGAAGCTTGAGCTGGTACACCTATATGGCGGTAGTACCTTTCGACGCCGAGCTTGCTAAAGTTATGAGAAAAGCCGGCTGTATAGGTATTAACTTCACGGGTGACTCTGCGTGCCCTTCGATGCTAAAGACTTACGGCCAAGCTCACCTCAAAGATGACCTTGCTTCAGCAGTGCGTTTGTGCCGTGACAATGGCATAAAGGTTATGATAGACTTACTGCTCGGCGGGCCGGGTGAAACACCGGAAACAATCTCGCAGACAGTCGAATTTATTAAGCAAATTGAACCTGATTGTGCGGGTGCACCACTTGGTATCAGAGTTTATCCGGGCACCCAAATGGCCAACATAGTGGCAAACGAAGGGCCGGCGGAGACAAATCCTAATATCCACCGAAAGTACTCCGGGCCAGTCGATCTCTTTGAGCCGACTTTCTATATATCGCAGGCTTTAGGTCCACAGCCGGCCAGGCTCGTAAAGGATTTAATTGCCGGTGATAAAAGATTCTTCGAACCCACTGAGCCGGCGGCTCTACAAGCAGATGAAAGTGGGCAATCAACTGACCATAATTATAATGATAATATGGAGCTGGCAGAGGCAATTCAAAAAGGCCGGCGTGGAGCATACTGGGATATTCTCCACGAGCTTCGCACTAACTAATCGAGAACAATCTCATCTTTATAGCTCGGAACAGCTACTTGCCAGCCTGTTTTCTGCCTGACGTAATCGCCGAAATGTTTTGCGCTTTCAGACTCACCGTGAACGATAAAAATTTTTCTGGGGGGCTTTTTTAGTCCGCTTAACCAATTGAAAAGCTCCTCTTTGTCTGCGTGAGCGGAAAAACCATTTATTCTGGCGATTTTTGCCTTGACCGGATACTCCTGGCCGAGGATGCGAACTTCTTTTTCGCCGTCAACGATTCGTCTGCCCAAGGTACCGACGGCCTGATAACCAACGAACATTATCGTGTTCTGTTGGCCGGTGATGTTGTTGACCAAGTGGTGTTTTATCCTGCCTCCCGTGCACATTCCGGAGCCTGCAATAACAATAACCGTGCCTTTTATATGATTAATCGCCTTGGACTCATCACTTGTCCCTGTTATTTTCAATCCGGGAAAATTAAAAGGCGATTCATTGTGCCGGATATGTTCGGTCATTTCCTCATCAAACAGCTCTCTGTGTTTTTGAAAGACCTTCGTAATGTTGGCGGCCATCGGACTATCCAGGAAAACCATCAGATGTGGAATCTTACCTTCAAGCAGCAGCTCATTGATGTAATACAGAAGCTCCTGTGAACGTTCGAGTGCAAAGCTTGGGATGATAATATTGCCGCCCGCTTTTTTCGTCGAGTTTATAACCTCGGCAATCATTTTCTTGGTATCTTCTTTTCCCTGGTGCACCCTGTCACCATAGGTGGACTCGATTAGAATATAGTCGGCCTGCTCAAAAGAAGCAGGGTCCTGTACGATGGGCCTGTCCGGTCTGCCCATGTCGCCGGAGAACAAAATAGTGCGTTGCTCTGCGTTTATTTGTGCCTTAATCTGTATTATCGAGGAGCCGAGAACATGACCTGCATCATAGAAAGTTGCTTCAAGATTGTTGTCTACCTTTATTGGCTGTTTGTATTTGACAGGCGAGAACAGTGGGCAGCACGCCTCAACATCGTCAATAGTATATAGTGGAATTTCGGGATAAGGACCTTTTCGACCTTCTCTCTCGTGCCTTTTGCGTTTGTACTCGGCATCTTCTTCCTGCAGCTTGGCTGAGTCCATCAAAATAATTCGAGCGATTTCCGCGGTTGCCGAGGTGCCGTATATTTTGCCTTTGAATCCTTCTTTAGACAGCTTGGGCAGCAGGCCGCAATGGTCCAGATGTGCGTGGGTCAAAAGAACAGCGTCAATACTTTTTGGCGGAACTTCAAAAGGCTCCCAGTTTCTTGCCTTGAACTGCCGTTCCTGATAAAGTCCGCAATCCACAAGAAGCCTGGTGCCATTGGCCTGTAACAAGTGTCGCGAACCTGTAACGTTCTGAGCTGCACCGAGAAACTTTATTTTCAACTGCATACTAAGCCTCACTGTATAAACATTGGTTTTTAGAGGGAAGATTCTACATGCACTTAGGGACGATGTCAAACAAAGAACCTGAGGACGTTCTATACGTGGGTGTGGCAGGATTTTCCGGCAAGCGATTTTGGCCTTTCGGAATCCGCCTACGGCGGACAAGATTGGGTTTGAATTGGGTTTGTTTTTTGGGCGGCTAAACAAACGTTTTTTCTGTAATCCTTTGTTATACGCGAGTTTACGTTCATTTTGGCCATTTCGGAAATTGGGTTTGTTTATTCGGACTACGAAATCATCTTTTTTTATGTAACCCTTTGTTATAGTTAAGTTTACAATCATTTTGGCTTTTTGGAGATTGGGTTCGATTGGGTTTGTTTTGGGTTTGTTTTTCTGATTACACCAAGTGTCCAATTTTTCA
>Ga0315550_1001600_pt1 | contig 13919 bp, 13 predicted proteins | sample SalMarSW160190MG_2_FD_203100 | JGI IMG/M metagenome (GOLD analysis project Ga0315550, IMG submission 203100) | Salt marsh sediment microbial communities from the Plum Island Ecosystem LTER, Massachusetts, United States - Salt Marsh Sediment SW1601-90 ... | reverse complement strand
AAGATGTGGAAATTGCTCTATCCTGACCCTGACTACCGTACCAAGATTTTTTCTATCGGAAAAGAAATCACTAAAGAAGGAAAAAAAATAGAGGACTTCTATTCAACCATTAGATGTAAAGATGGATCAGTGAAGACTATTTCATGGTATGCCACTAACATACTGGATGAAAAAGGAGAACCAGCAGGCAGCATTTCCATCGGGATTGACGTAACAGAAAGGGAGAAGGCTCGGCAGGCAATAAACAATGCCTTGTCTCTATTGAGGCAGTCGAATAGGGAGCTGGAGAGTTACACGTATGTTGTCTCTCATGACTTGAAGGCACCTCTCAGAACAATACGTTCCTTCGGCACCTTCCTCTTAGAAGACTATGAAGACAAACTAGACGAGACAGGCAAAGACTACCTACACAGAATGATCAACGCATCTTCCCATTTGAACACCATGATTGAAGACTTACTCGTTCTTTCGCGTGTTGGACGAAAATTCACTGAACTCGAAAAAGTGAACCTAAACAAGCTCCTAAAGGAAATCATATCCGACCTTGAAACAACAATCAAGGAACATAAAACAAAAGTTGTTGTCGACAAACTTCCCGTCCTCTCCGCTCAGAAAGTGTGGATGCGACAACTGTTTACGAACCTAATCAGCAATGCCTTGAAGTTCAACGAATCTAAAACCCCGAAAATAGAAGTCCTATACAAAGAAAGAGAGAACGATCATCTGTTTAAGGTTCGGGATAATGGAATAGGCATCGAAGAGAAGTATCTGGAGCGTATCTTCAATCTTTTTGACAGAGCGCCCACAGAAAAGAAGTATGAAGGAACGGGAGCTGGCTTAGCAATCTGCAAGAAGATTGTTGAGCATCTCGGAGGAAAAATCTGGGTTAAAAGCACACCAAGCAAAGGCAGCACATTCATCTTTACAATACCCAAGAAGGTGAAACAGACAAAGGAGACGTAAAAATGTCACAAAAATACAAAACGTTTGAACGACCGATTCTTCTGGTGGATGACAATCCCGATGACATAATGATAGCCAAGAGAGCCTTTTTAAAATCTCAGATTCACAACAAAATATTCGTGACCCATAACGGCGAAGAAGCCATACAGTTCCTGCGAAAAGAAGGAAAATACAAAGACGTACCAACAACAGGCTTGATTATGCTGGATTTGAACATGCCTAAAGTTGACGGCTTCGAAGTGCTAGAAACAATAAAAGGCGATGAAAAACTGAAGAGCATCCCAGTAATAGTGTTGACTTCTTCAAGTAGACCAGAAGACATCGAACGAGCCTACAAACTGGGATGCAACAGCTTCATCGTAAAACCCGTCAGCTTTGAAGACTTCATTGAGGCTGTGATGGAAATAAAACGGTACTGGTTATCACTTTCAAAAATACCCTAAAAAATGGAGGTGTAAAAATTGGTTGATTTAAAAATACGAATATTGTATATCGAAGACAGCCCTGACGACCAGCTGATTCTGAAGCGCTCCCTAAAAGAAAAAATGCTCATCGATTACGATCTAATAACTGCGGATACAGCGACAAAAGGCTTAAACAAGATTGAAAAAGAAACCTTTGACCTGCTCCTTTTAGATTACAGGCTACCAGACATGACAGGCATCGAATTAGTCCAAGAAATAAAGAAAAAACACGTCAAAACCCCAATCATCTTGCTTACCAGCAAAGGAAGCGAAAACATTGCAGTGGAGGCCATGAAACTTGGCATCCAAGACTACATAATCAAAGAAGACCTCGCCTCAAAACGTCTAGTAGACAGCATCAAAGAAATACTGCTGAAATCAGCTCTACCTGAGACCGTAGACATCGAAACAGCAAAATCTATCGCTAGCCTTTTCGACAAAAATCCAACAATATATATCGAATCCACCAGCATCTTAACATCTAATCCGAAAAGCGAAATTCCCGCAGAACAACTGGCTTCAACATTAAGAAACCTTGCAGAGATCGATATTGTAGAAGAAGAACCTTCTCGTTCAGTAATTGCCTGCCCAGACTGCGGGTCACTCGCTACTACCCTCTATTTGGAATGCCCCGAATGCGAAACCACCCAAATGAAAAAAGAAGAAGCCTTAGAGCATTTTGACTGCGGAAACATAGATTTCAGAAGCAAATTTGACAAAGGCGAAGGCGTCCTAGTCTGCCCGAAGTGTGGAAAAAAACTTAAGGTAATAGGAGTCGACTACAGAAAAATCGAAAACTGGTACAGATGCTCAAACAAACACTTCTTTGGCCAACCCAACTTCAAATTCACATGTTCCGAATGCAGTGGACGATTCTCGCTGGAAGAAACAAGGGTAGACCTGCTCCATCACTACAAGTTAACAAACAGTGGCCGACAGATGCTGAAACTCGGCGTGAAAGCAACCGAATTAAGAGAACAAAACCAAGATAAAAAATCCAGCCAAAAAACTTGAGTATAGATTTGGTTGTTAGTAATGGCCATCAAGAAATTGGTAGTAACTGCCGTTGTGCTGGCGTGCGAACTCGTTTTAATAGCTTTTGTTATACCCGGCTACATCGCATGGATATGTCTAATCCTGGGCGCCGTAGCTGCTTCATATTTTCTATTTGCTGCTAGACAAGCTCACAAAAGCAAAATCAGGAAACCTTCAAGACACATCACTATACTCGCCGTTCTTTCTATGCTCATAATTCCCGTCATTGTCGGCTGGCTCACCTTATACCTCGGATACCTTTCAATTGCGACAGCACTTCTAGCGACAGCGTTAACGGTTGAATTTTTCTCAAATTACCTCGCACTTCCACTTTGTGTATACCACCGATATCTGGAGTTAAACATGACCCTAAGTCCAATTTATCGCTGGCCAGTGGTTACCTTAGTGGTTCCAGCCCACAACGAAGAAAAAGTGATAGAACGCTGCATCGAAGCGATTTTGGAAATAGACTACCCAAAGAAGGAGGTCATCGTGGTGGACGACGGGTCAACAGACAAAACTTACCAGTTAGCCTCTAAATACCGAACGAAGGGCGTGAAGGTAATCCACAGAGAGACGGCTGGCGGAAAATCTGGCGCCTTGAATACGGGTATACTGATTGCTGAAGGCGAAGTCATCATCACCTGTGACGCCGACAGCATGATCGCTAGAGGCGCCCTTAAAAAGATTGTCAGCCGCTTTCAGGACCCGACGGTTAGTGCCGTGGCGGGAAACGTGAAGGTTCTAAACAGGACGAATCTGGTGACAAAGTGTCAGGCGCTTGAATACATCGTCAACGAGAACATATACCGAAGAGTCTTCGACATCTTCGGCGTTGTGCCCGTAGTTCCGGGTCCTTTGGCTTCCTTCAGGAAAAGAACCTTAAAAGAGATAGGTTTCTATGACCGAGACACTCTAACTGAGGATTTCGATATCACAGTCAAACTTTTGAAGACCCAAAGAGTTGTACAAGCTTTGAGTGACGCCAACGTGTACACCGAGGCTCCTGTCACTTGGAAGGATTTTATCAAACAGAGAACAAGATGGAACAGGGGAACCTTCCAAACCATCATAAAACACAGAAACGTTTTCGGGAATCCACGGTTCGGTTACTTACGGAACTTGACATTCCAATACATAATACTGTCCATGGTCTTCGTTCCCTTCGTCTCGATCGCATCTCTAATCGTTATATTCTTTGCAGTGTTAACAGGGTATGCGTTGCAAGTTCTACTTGTGATGGCTGTATTCATACTGATTCAAACCACATACAGTTTCTTAGCCATAATGATGGATGAAGAAGACTTGAAACTCGCAGTTTTTTCTCCATTATTCGTGGTAGGCTACAAAGAAGTGCGGAACTTCATCAAAATCAAAAGCCTCTTCGATATACTCTCAAGAAGAGAGATGAAATGGGGCACACTAACGAGAGTAGGAACACCTGAAACAAAGTCAACAGTAAAACCAGCCAATTCTACACAGCGCTGAATTGTTTAGAAATTTTTGTCTCTTTCTAGCCGCTGTGGCAGCTCTGATTGTGCTGCATCCAAGGGTGATTGGTCACGCTTTTGTGCGCCTCTAAACTTGCCGATAAACCGAGTTTCGAACAGAAAGACGATGGTAAGGTAGATGAACATCCAAGCTATGAAAAAGAATTCTCCGTAGAACTCGTGGAACAGTTTAGCTGGTGAGACTCCGCTGTTGATTCCTATTACATAAATCGTTACTATCCGCAGTAGGTTGACGAAGAATGTTCCAGCCGCACCTACTGCAACATAGATTATTTTTCGCATCCGGGATATGCTAGTGCCCCTGAGGAACAGCATAATCATAAAGGAATACAGGAAGAGGCTGTGGCTTCCCGCACAAGACCAAGCAATAATAGCAGTATAGGGTTCCCCACCGCCCAGACTGACCTCAAGGTATAAACCATCTTCGCCTGCTGGCCATGTTGCTGTCGTGTATCCTAAGAGATTCAGGATTGCAGCCACTCCGGAGGTGGTTACGGGAACAAGGGACTGCAGAACAGTGAATGTTCCGTTGGGATAGAACGTGTCAATCATATAGAAGATGCCAACGCCTCCGACAAAAAAGGCTGACACAGAGAATGCATTCAGTCCCCGAACTCCATACAGAAGCCAAATTGACGCCACAAAGAAAACTGCGAAAAGCACATACTCGAGAGAGAAAGGCCAAGAATGCGTCAAATACCATGTATCGCCACCTATGATGGGCACGCCAACGGCTCTTCCTAACTCCACTATTCCAGAATGTAAACCGAAGTTTAATCCCACAGCATAGACTGTTGGCAGAAGCAGGATTACTGCGGCTAACACTGTTTTTTTGGTCCAGAATTTAGGCTGTTCTTTTTTGAGTTTCTTCCATCCAAGCGCTGCCTCTAAGAAGAATAGCCAGAGAAAGAGAATGTACGGTGCTCTGCCCTTCCACAGGTAATCGAAGGAGCCAGAGTCTATGATGTAAAGAATAATCAGTGGCACAATGAACGCTGCGAAAACGAGAACAGTCTTCAAAAGAAAGGGGCGGTCAATTTCGGAGAGAAGCCTCTTCAGTTGTTCTTTTGAGGGGATTATCATGGTGATTGTACCTTACCGAACATGAATACGGTTACCTGCAAGTCGAGGATACCCTTATCCCATTCACAGTAAAATAATTATTTATTGCTCAAACCGCTCCTGAGCATATTAGGAGACTAATAACAGAAGATTGTTGAAAACAGTACTTTTTCTGGGTTTCCAAGCAGAACAAGCATTTTCTCTTTTTGGACGCCAAAAGCTATTCCTGTTTTTCCTTAAACTTGAGCGCAACAGAGTTTATGCAATAACGTTGACCTGATGGTGTGGGGCTGTCACCGAAAACATGACCAAGGTGTCCGCCACACTTTTTGCATCTCACCTCGGTTCTGTGCATTCCGAAGCGGTTATCAACATTTTCTTCGACGCTATCCTTGGAGACCGGAGACCAGAAACTAGGCCAGCCTGTGCCAGAATCAAATTTTGTTTCTGAGCTAAACAGTGGGTTTCCGCAGCCAGCGCATATGTAGACACCGTTTTTCTTGTTTTTCAGATATTTTCCGGAGAATGCGGGTTCGGTTCCCTTTTCTCTCAGCACATGATACTCTTCCGGGGAAAGAAGTTTCTTCCACTCCTCTTCTGTTCTGGTCACTTTTGATTTGATGGCTTTCACCTCCTTGAAGATGTTTTAATCAGAAGCAACAATGTGGACGGCTACATCAAATCTTGTAATTTCATTCTCGACAAGATAATTAACGAAGGCGTCCGAAGAAGAGGCTGATAAAGTCATTGTCACGGGGATAATTTCGTCAGGGTTGAGGATTGTCTCATTATAGTCCCATGATATTGTTAGGTAATCCGAAATTTCCACGGGATTCCAATCCGTTAGGAACATGTTTAATGTTACTCTGAAGTTACTCACGCTTTTGACATACACGGTAGTGTTAACTTGATTCATCTTAACTTCATCCCCTCCCAGTTTTTGTATCTGAATTTCGTTCCAAGTCAGGTTTTCTCTTCTGTTTTCGCCATTTGGATCCCAATAGGTTTCAACCTCAATCGTCTTTATGGTTCCAAGACTTGGCAAGTAAATCTCATCATCAGAATGACTTAGCATCATAGAAACCAGAGAGGCGCTAGCGACCGATATCACGGCAACAATTGCCACTAAAAATAGTGTTTTATATGAAGCTTTCAAGAAGCAGATAAAGGATTGGAGTTGTGCCACAATTTTTTCAAAAGCATTCCATATCTTCTTTAGCCCATTAGAGTCATTCATTGAAACCGTCTACCTAACACATGTCAAAGTGTTGCAAATAAGTGCAGTCATAATCTAGTAATAAAAATGCGTTTTCTAGGTGATAAAGATTTGTAGCAAGCGCGCACAGGAATCAGACCAAGCTACAAGAGCAGCCAGCATTGACGCACCTGTTATGATACTGCAAAAAAGGTACTTCCGTAACAATCCACCAGATAACATGTTTTTATTTCTGTTTGAACATTAATTGTTATGCCGGATGACGAAAAGGCATTAGCTTGACGCTTCAGGATGAAATCTCAGAGTTACTCTGACGGCACATCTGCATCTTTTCAGCTCTCTCTATACAGCAGCATCGTCCACATCAGAACTACGCCTGTCAATGATTGCAATCCGACAAAACCGAAGTTTAGAGGAAATTGGGTTACTGCAAATACCCAGATGGAAAAGACTGCCCACATAATTGTGAGCCACATAAGCAAGATTTTGTTTGAAAGCCTCATTTTTCATCTTTTGTCACCTTGTCTTCGTTGAATACAAAAAGACTATGAACAGAAAATACTGACCCTGAATATTGATTGCAAAAAAGGCTATTACGGAAACCAAAAAAACAGGTTTCCATAGTACGTTTATGGTTTTAGGCTAGTTTTTTTGCTATTTCATAGGCGACCTTGTAATCTACTATGCCTCTTGAAGACTCCACTGCCTGCTTGAACATCTCGCCTTCAATCTGGATTTTAAGTGGGCCTATCGCTAGGGCGCCTATCCCAAATTTGCCAGGCAAAAATTCTTTATCTTTATGCGTGGATTTCAACCCTTCAATACCTAAAGGCGGCACAGCATTGATGTCTCCAAGCACCTTACATTTCTTTCCATAATCCATAAGCACATTCAGAGGCAAAAGTTGAATCCCCGCGGCACCAGCAGCCAAAATCACATCAGCATCTTTTATGGCTTCACCTATCTCGTCAGGAGCAGCTGCCTGCGCACCACAAACATTTTTTGTACCCAGCTCCGCGTTGATCTTGCTGGCAACAGATCTTGCCCTCTGCAATTTCCGTGACGTGAGAACAACATCTCCTCCTTCCATAGCAAATAAACGAGCAGCAACTTGTCCAACGGGTCCAGTGCCTGCTAGAACTGTTGCACTTTTTCCTTCGAAATCGCCGAATCCTTTTTCTTTGAACAGTTTTAGCATTTTCGCTACTGCAGCTGACGCGGTTGTGTATGCTCCTCTGGGGTCTATTATAACGGACAGTTCGAAAGGTGGGAACAGCGATTTCTTTGCGACATCTAGAATTCCAAGGGCTTTTTCAACATCTTGACCCCCTATGAAAATTTTAGTGTGTTTGGCTCCGGCGGGTCCTCTGGGGAACATGGCGTCTTGGATTATTCGTTTTGCGTCGCGGATGGTTACGTCGCTGTATTGGATGATTTGTGCTTCTGGAAATAGGTCGATGGCGATCAGGATGTCGAACGGGCTTGCATGTTTGTCGGTGTCCAGAAAGATTATCACATTTTTTCGATTCGTTTTGGATGGAGAGTTATTCGACACGGTTCATTACCTCATAAAGTTTTGTCAATGATAATTTGTAAGTGCGATTTATGTCTTTTGTATTTACGAGTATAGATAAAATAAATACATATTTATTGATATTTATGTGTTATTACTACGATATATGATATAACGTAAAAGTATATACTAACCGCTGGTTAACACTATTTCAGGTGAGAATATTGAAAGAACTACTATTCATGTTTGACACCAGCAGAAGAGCAAGCCCCTTCGACCTAACAATGGCACACGACGCTGGATTCGACGCAGTCATACCCTACGACAACGTAACCCCACGAGACGCTACAAGTCTCACGCAAGACGCAATGTTCTCTAGAAGCCCCAAAGCCTTCAAACACACCTGCATCTTCATCAACGGCAGAGACGTCAAAAAAGCCGAAGAATCATTAAAGGCTGTCAAGAAAGCAATGTTTCCTCCTTTCGAAACAAATATAGTCATCGATCCAAGCGGAGCCTACACCACAGCTGTTGCATTGGTAGCAAAAGTTGAAGACGCAATGAACACACAGGGACTCGGCGGTTTAACTGGCAAAAAGTATGCCGTATTCGGAACTGGACCGGTAGGAATCACAGTGGCAGAGATCCTGACCAGCCTTGACTGCGTTGTAACTGTTGCAGAACCAAATCCCATGCTGAATTCAGACTATTTGCTACAACACGAGGCTTTCAGAGGAGTCCTAGAGAGACACGGTGCTTACCTACACGGTGTTTCTGCACCGACACAAGCTGAAAAAACAAAAATCTTGAAGCAAGCCGACGTGATATTCACTGTTGCAGCTCGAGGAGTAAGGATAATCGAGAAAGACCTAATCGGCAAATTGAACAAAACCAAAGTGCTGATTGACACCAACGCTGTTGCACCGCTTGGCATAGAAGGACTGGGACTCAACGACTACATGAAGGAACTAGCACCTGGTATTTACGGAATCGGAGCCCTCGTAATCGGCGATCTGAAATATAAACTGCAGAAAGCGATCCTCAAGGAAGCCTACGAAACCCAAACCAAAAAAGTGTACGACTACAAATACGCCCTATTCAAGGCTAGAGACATGCTTCGAGAAACTGCTGTGCCAACAATAGTTCAGAAACAACGCTAGGCGATAAGCCATTCAAAAATGGTGTGCTCAATTGGGCACACATTCTCGTTCTCTTTTTTTATCTTTCGAATCTCTACTTTTTAGGTAGTGACTGCTGGTTTTGGTTTGTATGCATGATTAATCGTAATCTCAGCTATGTCTGTAGCGTATTCAGCGATCCTTTTTATGCTATCTCGTATTATACACAGCATACACACTGTCAAAGCCTCGTTAACGCTGATGGTGCTGAGGGCAAGTTTCTGATTAAGCATCTCCATTTCCTCTAGCCGTTCTATTACCTCATTCGAAGCGCCTATGTCCCTTGCAAAGAAGGCTCTAATAGCTTCGTTGTACATGTCAAAGGCTTGATTGCCAAAATTCATAAGGGATTCCACCACAGATTGCGATAACCATAACCCTCTCCCAGACGAAATTATCACATTTTTTGCAATGGTTACTGCATGGTCGGCAACATATTCGATTCTGTGAACCAGCGTTTGGTAATCCAGACAGTCAATAGGCTCAAGACCTAACTTAATTGCTAGGCTTGGATGGAGAACTGCACCACGAAGTAGCCGCAGGATGAAAAAGTTGAGATTGTCAACATCGTCGTCAAGTCCATGCACTACCCTTGCCAATTCCACATCTTGATTTAATAGAGACTTTAAAGCATCTTGAAACATAGAACTTGTTATTACATGCATTCTGCGAATAGCCGTCTCGATTGGCGCCTTGGATTCGTCGATAAAGATTCTGGCATAGATTCTTCTAGAATCAGACTCTAATATTCTCATATACAACATTCCAACAATATTGCGAACCGCTTTCTGTTGAGAAACCGTGAATATATCTGTGGAAAGCAAATTGATTCCAAAGTAACCGTTCAAGTAGCAAGCAATTATTTTTCTAGCCAGAAGGTCTTTGTTTTCGGAGGGATCAACCCTCAGAGTAATCTCTCGGTCCTCTCTTTCTTTTCTTACTCCCGGAAAAACTATTAAGGAATTGTCCTTCTGAATGTTCAAAGTAACAAAATCGCCGCGTTCCAACTCGGTTAGGTTTATCCAATGCTTAGGCAAGGAAATAACTAACGATGAACGTCCAAGTGACATAATTTTGCGTCGATCCAAACACAACCCTCACAGTTAACAGATAACACTGCGTACATGTGGAGACCCTCAAATATATATTTCCAATTTTTTGGTAAAGAAAACTTTCCGTTTACATAAAATCCCAAGCCAGATTACGTTTGCTCAGACTCTTCTTTACTTTAATCAGAAATAGTCAAACCAAACAAAATATAACAGAATTAAAACCTTGTACTCCTCAAAGAACGGTGACATCTTTGCTCAAACTCTACAACACCTTAACCCGAAAACTTGAGACTTTCAAGCCCCTAGAAAAAGGAAAAGTGAAGATGGTCACCTGTGGGCCGTCTATCTACCAGTTGCCACACATCGGTAACTACCGTACTTTTGTCTTTGAGGACGTTCTTCAACGTTACCTTGAATATCTCGGCTACAAAGTGGAGCGCGTTTTGAACATCACTGACGTGGAGGACAAAGCCTTAGCTGAGGCTGAGAAACAAAACATAAACCTAAAGGACCTAACAGACAGCAACATCGAAACCTTCATCAGCGAACTGAAGCACCTGAACGTCAAGATTCCCGACTATTTGCCTCGGTCTTCAACCAGCGTTGACCAAGTTGTCCATCTTGTAGAGATTCTGCTGGAGAAGGGTTACGCCTACTGGCATACGCATAAGGGTCGAAAAAACATCTACTATGACCCCTTGAAGTTTGATGGGTTCGGCAAACTCTTCGGATTAGACATGAGTAAGTGGCCTAAGAAGAAACGGCGCTTCCACAGAGACACCTACACTGGCAACAGGTGGAACAGAGGGGATTTCATCTTATGGCACGGCTACAAAGAGGGCGACAAAGTTTACTGGGACACAAGAATAGGCAAGGGCAGACCCTCATGGAACATCCAAGACCCCGCTATGGTGCCAAAAAGTTTTGACTTCAAGGCAGACATCTGGTGCAGCGGAATCGACAGCACTTACCGTCATCATGACTACATAATCGCCGTGGTTGAGGCAGTAACAGGTGAACCCTTTGTTTGCTGCTGGCTTCATGCAGCCCACCTCTTGTTAGAGGGAGAAAAGATGTCTAAGCGTAAAGGCAACATAGAATATCCGAGGACCCTCTTGGAAACCGAGTGCATATGGGACCATATTCGGTTCTTCTTCATCTATGGTCACTATAGATGGAAACTGAACTTCACATTCAAAAAGTACAGCCAAGTCTGTCGTCTACTCAAGAGTTTCCGAGATATGGTGAATGAGTTAAGTGCTACTGAAGGCGGTGAACAAAAATCTAGCCTCAAAGCAAAGAAATTGGTTGAACAGATAAAAACCGACTTTGAGGAGAAGATGAACAACGATCTTCAGGTTAAGGCTGCATTCGATTCGGTGTATACGACAGTTTCAAGATTGGTTAAACTTAAAGAAAAGCAAATGTTAAGCGCCGAGGATTCGAAGAAGGCTTTAGCGAAACTCAAAGACATTGATTATGTTTTGCAAGCCATTTTCTAAAAGGGGGGAGTCCTTGAAGGTGGCTAAAAAGAGGAAACGGATAATCTTTCACGTTGATATGGACCAATTTTTTGCTGCCGTAGAAGAGAGAGAACGCCCTGAAATTCGAGGCAAACCAGTTGTTGTAGGAGCCGACCCAAAAGAAGGCACAGGAAGAGGCGTAGTCAGCACCTGCAACTATGAGGCACGAAAGTACGGCGTCAAATCAGGTATACCCATAGCAAGAGCATGGCGATTATGTCCCAACGCCGTTTACCTCCCCGTTAACTACAGTCTATACCAGAAAGTTTCTGCTCAAATCATGGCGATTCTGAGGAGTTACACGGACAAGTTTGAGCGCTGGGGATTAGATGAAGCCTTCTTGGATTTGACTTCTCAGGTCAAAAACTTTGAGGAAGCAGAGAAACTGGCGCAGAAAATCAAAAAAGAGATTTACGAAAAGGAAAGGCTGACCTGTTCCATAGGTGTTGGACCGAACAAGCTTGTGGCTAAGATAGGCAGCGACTTCGAGAAGCCGGGCGGCTTAACAGTTGTCAGAGAAGAGGATGCAAAAGCGTTTCTGTCGCCTCTGCGGGTGCGTAGGCTTTTGTGGGTTGGCAGAAAAACTGAGGGCAGACTCAACAAGATGGGAATCAAAACTATAGGCGATCTGGCAAACTATGATGCATTTGTTTTGGCGGAAAAGTTTGGTGCTGCGGGCACTCAGTTGTATCTTTCAGCGCAGGGAATCGACAACAGCGAGATTCAGGAACGGTGGGAACGCAAGTCTATGAGCAGAGAAACAACTTTTGAGGAGGACACATCCGATTATGCCATTATTTTTGATACTTTGGATGTCATCTCAGAAGATTTGCATCAAGAACTTACGGCTTCCAAATTCGCTTTCAAGACAACCACAGTGAAGATAAGATACGAAAACTTTGAAACCCACACCCACGGCAAGACTCTGCCCTTCTTCACAGACCGACTGAAAGACATAACGAGGAGCGCCAGAGACCTTGTGCAAGATTATTTGCGTCCTGACAGAAAAATCCGTTTGATAGGCGTTAAACTCTCAAATCTGCTCTCAACAGAGAAGCAGAAGAGGTTAATTGATTAGCATTTTTTTCTCAAGTTTTATATCACATGACCTTCCTATTTAATGAATAACAGGGAGGAGCAAGGTTTTGAGTGAAAGATGGATTCAAGTTTCTGAGAAAATTATTGAACAGTTAAACAGTCTTGAGGATGTTAAAGACAAAGACCGTTTAGAGCTAGTTAGGTCCCTTCGTTTTGTATTGGGCGTATTACAGAGAAGCTTGCTCGGCTGGACGCAGTGGGTGAGCAACCCGGACATAATGACTATTTTCTCGCAAAAGGACTTGGAGAAGATGACAAAAAAGCTAGCCGAGTACACCAGTTCCTTCGTAAAATACGATCTGGAGATGACCAGCCTAGGAGTCAAGAAGGGATTAAAAGCTTCGAAAAAAGTCGAGAAGAAAAAGAAGGAAGAGCGAACAGAAAGATTCTACGTGTGAAACTAACATAGCGCTTGCTTTTGATGCTACCGTCCTGATTTTTTGGTAATAACGGGGAAAAACCAGTAACGTTAATAGGACGCTACAAGCAGTAACTTTTTCAAAGTGAGGACGATGCCAAAGTTGAATGTCCTAGTTTTAACCGGTCGCACCATTGACCAAGGCAGAGGAAAAGAAATGGGAAAACTTTCAGACGTATACTTGAAAGATGTGACCCAATGCCAAATCGACCCAGAGGATATGAAGGCTCTCAAACTGAGGCAAAACGCCAACGTTAAAGTCACCACAAAGTTCGGTAGTGTTGTCCTGAGAGCCATCAAATCCCTTAGAGGTCCCCACCCCAAAATGGTTTTTATCAGCTACGGTCCATGGGCAAGCGTAATCTCAGACCCAGAGACCCACGGATCAGGTATGCCCTCATTAAAAGGGATGTCCGGAGAACTTGAGCCTGCACCTAAAGAAAAAGTATTAACTTTACAGGAGCTAGTATACCAACTTAAGGAGGCATAAACATGAAAGTTATCACTGGTGTAACCTGTCCGGTCTGCGGAACTTTTTGTGACGACCTCGAAATAGTTTTAGATGACAAAAACAAGATTATTGAAGCCCGAAATGCGTGCGCTATGGGTGCAGCAAAATTTCTGAACTATTCTACTCATCGCACTAAAACTCCTCTTATCAGAAAAAACGGTGAATTAGTCGAAGCCACAATGGATGAGGCTATCGAAAAAGCAGCCCAGATTCTAGTTGACGCCCATTATCCAATACTGTATGGCTGGAGCAACACTTGCTGTGAAGCCCAACGAGTGGGCGTAGAATTGGTGGAAGAAGTTGGAGGAGTCATGGATAACACCGCAACTGTCTGTCATGGTCCCTCTATCTTGGGTGTTCAAGCTGCGGGTATAC
>Ga0315550_1001597_pt1 | contig 13924 bp, 7 predicted proteins | sample SalMarSW160190MG_2_FD_203100 | JGI IMG/M metagenome (GOLD analysis project Ga0315550, IMG submission 203100) | Salt marsh sediment microbial communities from the Plum Island Ecosystem LTER, Massachusetts, United States - Salt Marsh Sediment SW1601-90 ... | reverse complement strand
GCAAAGCACTGACCGAGGAGATCCCCTTGCCCAGTGGTCGCATGCTGTACGCCAACGTCTCGATGATCCTTGGGCCAGGCGGCGAAAAGATCGGGCGCGTGGCCGTGATGCGCGACATCACCCGCCTCAAGGAACTGGACGAGATGAAATCCGAGTTCTTGTCGACCGTCTCACACGACCTGCGCTCGCCGCTGATGTTCATGCGCGGATATGCGAACATGCTCCTGACCATGAGCCAGCTCGACGACAAGCAGGAAGAGTACGTTAAAAAGATCCTCTACGGCGTCGCCCAGATCAACGACCTGGTCAGCGACCTGCTCGACCTGGGACGCATCGAGACTGGCGTGGGATTGGAGCGCAAACCCTGCCACCTGGGAATGATTCTCACCGAGGCGGTAGACAGTAGGCGCGCGCAGGCGATCACCAGCGAGATCACCCTGCAACTGGAACCCATCGACGATCCGCCCCTCGTCATCGGCGACGCGTCGCTGCTGCGCCAGGCAGTCAGCAACCTGGTAGACAACGCGATCAAGTACACCCCCGGCGGGGGCATCGTGACGGTGGGGCTATCGGTGCGCGACAATGGCCGGGGGGGGCAAGCGATGATCCGCGTCGCCGATACCGGCATCGGCATCGCACCAGAAGATCAAACCCGGCTGTTCGAGAAATTCCACCGCGTCAAGCGACGCGATACGGCGGACGTATCGGGGACCGGGCTGGGGCTGGCCATCGTCAAGTCGATCGTCGAACGGCACGCAGGCAAGGTGTGGGTGGACAGCGAGCTGCACGAGGGCAGCACGTTCTACATCAGCCTGCCCCTCAGTGGCCCTCCAGAACCCGATCAGGCACTTGCCAACGAAAGGTGAAAAACGATGGAAGCGACGATAATTAACCTCAAAGTCACGATGGCCGCATGTCTATTCGTGCTCGGCATCAGCTCGTGCATAGCCGGGCTGTGGGCCATCCTAGCCCGGCGGTACCAGCAGGTGCTAAAGAGCATCTCGACCCAATCGGCCAGGATCAGCAGCAAGGCCATCACCAACGTGGGTGTGGCCCCCCTCATCGAGTCCATGGCCGGGCTGGTCACGGCCATCAACCAGCTCGTCCGCACGTCCGTCGGCGTCGGCGTGTTTCTTTGCCTATCGGGAGTGACGCTCTGTCTGGCAGCTTTCTGGATGCTCTCGACCGTCTAAGGAGGAACCATGGTCAGGAATCGGGCGCACAACAACACCAGCAGTCCAGTAGCCCGCTCTCCCCACGCCACCGATCAATCACTCCTGCGGCAGTACCTGCAGGGGTTGCGGGATGACACGTGCCTGGCCGAAATCAGCGCGCACTACGCGGACCTCAAGGTGCGGACAGAGGCATACAAGCGCCCGAAGGATGCGCTGGAAGCCGCACAGGCGCTCGACAAGGCGGTGGTCCACGGCCATCTGGGGACAGGCAAGTCCACACTTCTACAGTGCCTGGCCCAGCGATGCGCCGAAGAAGCCCTCTCGTCCACCAACGGAGCGCCTATTCCGTTTCTCATCGATCTGTCGCCGCTGCGGAACGGCAAAGAACTGGACGGACTGCTGCTGGATGCCCTGAGGCGCTATCAACCCGTGGCCAGCAGAGCCGCGCTCAAGGCCATCCTGAGCCAGCGGACGCCGTTCCTGTTGCTGGACAACCTGGACCGCATCTCGGACATCCACCACTTGGAGACGCTCAAGGCGTGGCTGGGAGCCTGCGTCCAGGAACATCCCGCGGCCAAGGTGATCATCGCCTGCCGCACCCAGAACCTGCCCGTCCACCGGCCCTGGCTGGGCCACATCCCCGACCTGCACATCCTCGCGCTGGATGACCGCGCGATCGGGCGTTTTTTGCGCCAACGCGCACCGGAGGAGACAGCAGCCGCGCTGAACCGCGACCTGAGAAAGGACGGCGATCTGTGGGACCTGGCGCGCATACCGCTCTTTCTCGAGGCCATCGCCAAGCTGGCCGCGTCCGGCGACGGCGCGGCTTCCTGGTGGAGCCGCTGCAGCGTCGTCAAGGAGGGACTGCGAGCCGCGCTGAACCTGGCGGAGACGAGCCAGGTCGAGCAGTGGCTGGAGGTCAAGGGACGCGGATTGGTCAACCTGGCCTTCGCCCTGCAGAAGGTGCAGGCCCGCGCGATGGAACGTCAGAACTGTGCCGAGATCATCGCCGAGGCAGGCTGCCGCATCGAAGACGGCCTGGACAGCGGCATATTGACCCTGACGGACGACGGCAAGCGGGCGCGCTTCGTCCACTCGCTGGTGCAGGAGCTTTTCGCCGCACTGGCGCTCGATCGAGATCTGGACAAAGGCCTCGACCTGAGCCAACTCGTCCAGGAAAAATGGGCCGGCCCACTCATCCAGCTCTACGGCCTGACGTCCAACCGCCTGGGGTTAATCCGGCGGCTGCTGGACGTCCAAGCTGGCTACGAGGCGATCCGCCTGACCGCGCGCTGCCTGGCGGGCAACGAATGGCCGCAAGAGTTGCAGGAGCAGGTCAAGCGCCTGGTAAGGACGCACCTGCCCGGGACCGCCATCTACCAACTGGGCGTTGCGCTGAAGGAGCTGGGAGCAAAGGTGGCCGCCGCGATCGCCTTCGAGGCCCTGGCCGCCGAACACCCTGACGGCGCGCTGACCCCCATCTATCGCCGTCCGACGCCCGACGCTGTACCATCTGCCAAGGACTGGCAGCCCGGCAAGGTCGTCCAGCACCATAACCTGGGCGTCATCCACCGGGAACTGGAGCGGGATAGCGAGGCCATCGCTGAACTACAGAGCGCACTCCAGGAGGCCGACCGCCTCTATGCCGAGATCTACAACGAGCTGGGCCTGACCCTACAACGGCAAGGCGACTACGCGAAGGCTTTAGAGGCGTTCGAACAGGCGCTGAGCAGGCAACCCAAAACGGCAAGCTACCTCTACCAATCCGGGGCCGCGCTAAACCGGCTGGGACGTCACGTCGAGGCGCTGAAGAAGCTCAAGCAGGCAAAGGCACAAAATCCCAATCAGGCCGCGATACACCAGGAAATCGCCCACGCATATAAAAAGCAGCAGCGGTACAACGAGGCGCTGGCCACCCTCGAGCGGGCCGTCGAATTGGCACCCAATGACGGATCACTGTATCGAGATGCCGGCGCCGTGTTGGCAAAGCAGGGGCAATACGAACGAGCCGCCGCCCACCTACGCCAAGCCCTTACACGGCAACCCGACCGGGCCGCCTGGCACGACGAACTGGGCGCTATCTATGCGCGCATGGAGCAATGGGATGAGACCTGCCAGGCATACGAGCAGGCCGTGACGCTCGATCCGGAGAGCGCGGCCTACAACCACCATCTTGGCGCAGGCTGCCTGCGCGGGGGACGGATCGACGACGCCGTCCGCTATCTGCGCCACGCCGTGTCACTGGCGCCCGACCAGGCCGGGTGGCACGGCGACCTGGCCCGGGCGCTGGACGCGCAGGGGAAACACGCCGAGGCGCTGGAGGCATGCCGCCGGGCGCTGGCCCTCGAACCCGACGAGGCCGAGTACCACTGCACGCTGGGACGCGCCCTGTATCACCTCGGCGAGTACGACGACGCGCTGGCCGCGCTGCGGCGGGCCGCCGCCCTGGCCCCCGGCCACGCCGACGCGCACAACCAGATGGGGACAGTCCACGAGGCCCTGGGCCGGCCCAAGCGCGCCCTCGACGCCTATCTCCTGGCCTGCGCCCTGGAGCCCGAACGCGCTCACTACTATCGCGACCTGGGCGTAGCGTACGAGCAGACCGACGACCACGACAGCGCCCTGGAGACACTCCAGCACGCCGTCGCGTTGAAACCCGACTATGCCGACGCCTACCACCAGCAGGGCCGGGTCTATGAGAAGCAGAAAGCCTACGAGAAGGCGCTGGTTGCCTACCGGAAGGCAGCCGAGTTGGAGCCAAGAACAGCGCAGCACGGCCTGCGGGTGGGCGTCGTGTGCCAGAAGCTGGGCCGTCACGAAGAGGCGCTGGCACTACTGGAACGAGCGCGCGATTTGGCGCCCCGCGACCCGGTGGTGCACTACAATCTGGGCCAGGCATACGCCAAGCTGGGCAGGTACACGCAGGCCCTGGAAGCCCATCGGCACAGCGCACGCATCGACCCGCGGCAGCCCGCCTACCACGCCAAGACCGGCCTGGCCGCATACCACCTGGGGCGGCTAGACGAGGCCCAGGCAGAGACGCGGCGCGCCCTGGAGCTCGCCCCTGGCGACGCCGCTATCCTGGCCCAACTGGGCCAGATTGCCGAGGATCGGGGCGAGCACGAGCAGGCCCTGGCCCAATACCGGAAGGCCGCCGAGCTGGCCCCCGGCGACCCCACCTACCACCGCCAGGCGGGCGCCTTGCTGCGTCAGTTGGGCGAACCCAAGAGTGCTTTGGAATTCCTGCAGGCGGCTATCGACCTCCAGCCCGACGATGCCCAGGCTCATTACGAGATGGGCCGGGTCTACCAGGCACTGAACCTGCAGCAAAAGGCCGTGCTGGAATACGAACAAGCGATCGGCCTAGCGCCCGATCAAGCGTCCTACCACCTGGGCCTGGCCGAGGCGCTGCGCGAGCTGGACAAACAAGGCCAGGCCATCCGCGCGCTGGACAAGGCCATCACATTGGATCCCAACGAACCTCGCGCACACCACCAACTAGGCCTCATCTACCAAGACCAAGGACGCCACCAAGAAGCGCTGGCCGAATATCAACGGGCGGCAGCTCTCGACCCCAACCGCGCGGCCTACCATCGCCAGGTCAGCCTGATGCACCATCAACTGGGACAGCCCCAACAAGCCACCAAGGCCCTACAGCGGGCGACGACCCTGGAACCGAGCGATGCCCAGACCTGGCACGCCCTGGGCCGAGCGCGCGAGCAGATGGGCCAGCACGCCGAGGCCCTGGCCGCCTATGAGAAGGCCGCCCTTCTGCAACCGGAAGAGGCGGCATATCATCGCGACGCAGGCCTGACATCCCACAAGTTGGGCGACGACGACGGGGCGATCAAATCCCTGAGAAAGGCCATCTGTCTAAATTGGGCCGACGCCGAGGCCCGCTATGCGCTGGGCACCATCTACGAGGCCCGTGGGCACTGGGAAAAGGCGCTGGACGAGTACCAGCAGGCGGCCGAGCTCGAGCCGGACGAGCCGCCCTACCTCCGGGCCTTGGGCAAAGCCCTATGCAGGCTGGGACGGCACGACGAGGCGACGGACGTCTTGACCGAGGCGCTGGCCCTGGATGGATCAGACGCAGAGATACACGGGCAACTGGGTGCCATCTATGAGGCACAGGGCAACTTTGAACGGGCGCGCTCCGAGTACGCCCAGGCCGCAGAACTGGCGCCCGACACGGGCCGCTACCTGCTGCGGCTCGGTGCCATCTGTCGCCGGATCGGGCTGCACGCGTGGACGCTGTGGCAGGCCGGCGTGCCTACCCCAACGCCCTCGGTAGCGGACTATGAGAAGGCGATCTCCGCTCTAAAGCGAGCCATCTCGCTGGGGGAGGACTCGCTCGAGGCGCGCGCGGAACTGGGGATACTGCTGACCCTGAACGGCAAACACATCGAGGCCCTGGCCCAGTTGCGGCAAGCCGTGGAGGGCTCGCCGCGCACGACCTCCCACCACCGCGCACTGGGGACGGCCTACCGGCTGATGGAACGGCCCCAGGACAGCATCCGCGAGCTGCGCGTGGCAGAGAGCCTGGCTCCCGACGCGGCCGAGACCCAGTACGAATTAGCCCTGAGCCACAAACAGGCCGGGCAAACTACCGAGGCGATAAGCGCCCTGGAAAAAGCCGTGCGCTTGGGCCCCACGGAGGCGCTGTACCACTACCAACTCGGGGTGATGCTGCGCGACGCCGGGAAGACTCACCAGGCCGCCAGCGCGCTCGGCAAAGCCACGGAGCTGAACCCGGGCGTCGCCCTGTGGCACAACACCCTGGGAGATATCTACACGAGACAAGGGCGCAGCCACCTGGCATTGGAGCGCTACCTGCACGCCGCGGAGCTGGCACCCGAGGAGCCCCAATACCTGCACAACGCGGCGCTGGCCTACGCCGCCAAGGGGAACGACAAACAGGCCGCCATCCTGCTGCAAAAGGCGATCCACATGCAGCCGAACAACCCCCAGTGGCACTCGGACCTGGGCGATACCCTGAGGCGGCAGGGACAGCACAAGCAGGCCCTGGCCGCCTATCAGAAAGCGGCCAAACTGGCCCCCAGGGAACCGGCCTACCTGCTCAGTCTAGGCAACGTGGCCGCTGCATCCGGCGACGCCGACGGCGCGTTGGCCAAGTTCAACGCAGCCATCGCGCTGGCGGGCGACTATACCCCGGCCTACGAACACCTGGGCAATCTACACGCCGCGGAAAAGCGGTGGGCCAAGGCGCTGGAGGCCTACCAAAAGGCCCTGGACCTGGACCCGGACAACGCCACCTACCATTACAGGCTCGGCGTGATCCGCAAGAAAATGGCCCAGCACAAGCAGGCCATTGCGCGCCTGGAACGCGCCATCGAGCTGGATCCACAGATGACGGAGGCGTACAGCCAACTGGGGGACGTATACGCGGCCCAGCAGCGATACGACGAGGCCCTGCAGGCCTACGAACAGGCGATCGTGGTCGCGCCGCACAAGGCCGCGCATCACGGCCAGATCGGCCGGCTGTGTCGACAGCTCGGCCACCTGGACAAGGCCATCGCCCACTTCAAGCGCATGATCAAGCTCCAGCCCGAGAACGCGATCGGCTACCACGAGCTGGGTCAATCGTACGAACTGCGCGATCAATACGACGCGGCGCTCAAGGCCTACCTGGAGGCCACCAAGCGAGACCCCGACAAGGCGGGTTATTACTACAACGCCGGCGTGGTGTACAAGCAGTTGAAGCAATATACCGAAGGCGCGGCGATGTTCCGCAAGGCGATCGAGCTGTGTCCCAGCGACCCCGACGCCTACAAGCAGTGGGCGGCGGTCAGCGCCGTGTCCTTCCTGCAGCAGCAGCGCGCGGATAGTTAGGAGGCATACCACACGATGGCAGTGTTCAACGAATCCCGGTTGCTCTACCCAACGCCCGTCGGCGAAGCGCGCCCGGTCAGCGCGGCAGCCCAGGCGGCGGAGGACATCCAAGGCGAACTGGATCGCCTGATCGACTCGCTCGCAGCAAGCAACGGACGATCGCCCAAGATGCAAAAGAATGCGCCCCTGTACCTGATCGTGTCCAGCAAAGGGGGTCTGATCGGGAGATACAGGCAGTCGGGGTTCAGGCAACTGGATCAAGACCTGCGCCAGCTCAAGCAGGCCGTCGAGGCACACACCAACCTGCAAGCGGCCATCGTCTACGTGGACGACGAGGCCTCCCTGGCCCCCTACGGGACAAAGCCGGTCGACCCGGCCAATCCGTGGCAAGTCAAAACGCTGATCGACAACCTGGACGCCCGCCTGAACGAACGCGGGCAGGAGATCGCGTATCTGCTCATCGTCGGCGGCAATGGGATCATCCCCTTCCACCTGCTGCCCAACCCCATCGACGACCAGGACACCAACGTCCCCTCCGATAACCCGTACACATCGCGGGACGCCAACTATCTGATCCCGGAGCGCGCGGTGGGGCGGATGCCCGACGGAGCAGGCGAAGGGGTCGAGTTCCTGCACACGCAGCTTCAGACCGCCATCGCGGGACATCGGGAGCCGGTCACTCCCAAAGGGACGTTGAGCGATCTCTTCAACAGGCTGTGGTCAGAGGAACCAAACCAGGGAAACGAAAACAACCTGGGATACTCGGCCAGCGTCTGGCGGAAAGCCTCACGGACCGTGTTCCAGGTGATCGGCGACAACCGCCGGTTGCGGACGTCGCCGCCCTTTGCCTACGAGGAGTTTGGCATCGCAGAGCGCTTGCAGTTCAGCTACTTTAACCTGCACGGCATCGAAGACGGCGCGGACTGGTACGGCCAACCGGACGCCCTGTTCCCAGCGGACTATCCGCTCTTCCCCGTGGCCCTGCGCCCCCGGGACCTGAGTCCGGAGAAACACGCCAGCTCGGTCGTCTTTACCGAGGCCTGCTACGGGGCCAACATCCTGGGCAAGGACACCGAAAGTTCGATCGCCCTGCAGTTCCTGGCCTCGCGGGCGCTGGCCCTGGTCGGCTCGACCAAGATATCCTACGGCTCTATCGCGCCGCCGCTGGTGGGGGCCGACCTGGTCAGCAGGCATTTTTGGGAAGGACTACAAGCGGGGCTAACTGTGGGCGAGGCGCTCAAGATGGCCAAGATCAGGCTGGCCAAAGAGCTGCAGGAGCGACAGGGCTATCTGGATGGCGAGGATCAAAAGACGCTGATCAGCTTTGTGCTATACGGAGACCCCACGCTCTCGGTCGCGCCCCAGGGACGCGTACAGCAGAGGCAGGCCGGCGCCAACGGCGGCGCCAACGGCGTAGGCAAAATCGCCTGTCCGCCCCTCATCTGCCAGAAGCAGAGAGCGTTCCAGAAAGGATGCGTGTCCGAGGAGGTCATCGCCACGATCAAGCGGCAGGTCGAAACAGATCTCCCGTACATGGCCCAGGCCAAGGTGCGGGCCGCCCCGCTGGCAGCTTACAACGGCAACTGCGATCAGCACTGCGGCCTATCGTGCAGCGCGGTCAAAGCGGCCAAGAACCACACCGGGAAGTGGGCCTTTATCCTGGAGAAGGACATCCCCAGCGAGGATAACTGGGCCCATCACCAAGTGATCAAGGTAACGGCCGACGAGAGCGGCCGCATCATCAAGCTGGCGATGTCCAAGTAAGGCGGATTGACAATCCGCCCTACGGAGAGGTACGAGGAACCATGTTGTTGGGCGAGTTTCACTGCAGCGCCGATAGCAGCGGAAGGCTGACCATCCCCATCGAGTTCTCGACCGAGATGGGAGAGGGATTGACCCTGACGCGCGGCATAGACCGCTGCCTGTTCATCTACCCGACCGAGGAGTGGCAAAAGCTGGTCGCAAAAATGCACGGCAAGCTGCCCCTCACCAGCCGGGACGGACGGACGTTCGCCCGCTTGATGTTCTCCGGGGCGCAGGTGTGCGCGCCGGACCAGCAGGGGCAGATCCCCCTGCCCGCCACCCTGCGCCGGTACGCGGGCATCGAGGACGAGGTGGTCGTGATCGGCCTGTGCACCCACCTGGAGGTATGGAGCCCACAACGCTGGCAGGCAGTGAACGACCAGACCATCGCGGAGGGAGCAAACGTGGCGGAACGGCTGACCCACCTGGAGATTTGAGAACAAGGAGGTTCTGATATGGAAACCGTCAATTGGAAAGGGCCAGTGATCAAAGTCGTTGGTATCGGGGGAGCGGGCTGCAACGCCATCGACCGCATGATTCAACTCGGCGTCCACGGCGTCGACTTTATCGCCATCAACAGCGACGCCCAGGCGCTCGCGCACGCCGAAGCGCCGCACAAGATCCACCTGGGGGCCAAGCTGACCCGCTCGCTGGGCACCGGCGGGGACCCGGCCATCGGCGCCGAGGCCGCCCTCAAAAGCCGGGAGCAGATTCGGTCCGCCCTGCGCGGGGCCGACATGGTGTTCATTGCGGCCGGGATGGGCGGCGGCACGGGCACCGGCGGAGCGCCCATCGTCGCCCAGATCGCGCGCGAGGATGGAGCGCTGACCGTGGCCGTGGTCACCGAGCCCTTCGCCTTCGAGGGCACGCGCCGGGCGGACATCGCTAAAGAGGGGATCGCGTGCCTGGGCGACTATGTGGACACACTGATCGTCGTGCCCAACGACCGCCTGCTCGAGATCGTCAACAAATGGATCTCCCTCGACGTCGCCTTCCGCATCGCCGACGAAGTGCTGCGCCAGGTCATCCAGGGCATCTCCGAGCTGGTGACGCAACCCGGTCTGATCAACCTGGACTTTGCCGACGTCAGGGCCATCCTGAAGGGCTCGGGCGGGGCGCTCATCTCCATCGGCCGCGGCGAGGGGGAGCACAAGGCCCTCGAGGCGGTCAGGACGGCGCTCAAGAACCCGCTTCTGGACATCGATTCGATCAGCGACACCGAGGGCATCCTGGTCAATATCACCGCCGGGGAGGACGTCACGCTGGCGGAGGTCGACCAGGCCATGGAGATGATATCCCGCTCGGCCAAGCCGCGGGCCCAGGTCCTGTTCGGCACCGTCATCGACCCGCGAATGGAAGGCCGGGTCGAGATCACGCTGATCGCCACCGGCGCGACGCGGACCACAAAGCCCGTCGCTCAGCCTCAAAACCGGCAGCCCCGACCGCAGGCGGAGCCGGTCTCCCCGCAGCAGGCAGAGATCACATCGTCGGATGTGGAGCGGCTTGCTTTGGCAGAGATACTGGGGGACGAGTTGGCGGTGCCCGCCTTCATGCGCACGCGCCGGCGGGTCAGAGTGGAGGGCGTGGGCCTTGTCTGAGTTAGCGCCCGAGCACGTGGCCAAGGCGAAAAGGATCGTGTGCGCCGAGTTCCCCGAGATGACGGGCGCCGAGCCCGCCGTCTCGGAGAAAGGCGCACGCGGGAAAGGCGGCCCGGGCAACGCATCGATCTTTGTGCTGACATTCCAGAAGAATATCCCGCTACCGGATGGAGGACGCCTGACGCGCGTGGTGCGCGTCACGATAGGGCAAGAGGGAGAGGTGATCAAGCTCACCTCGTCAAAGTGATACTCGCCCTCTCACAGTAGGGCGGATTTATCTATTCGACCCAGCGGTTAGCGTGCAACCTGCGGTTGCCTGCCGCACTACGGGGAAGGCTAGCAGGAGTGGTCCATGCCAAACAACTTGGTGAAAAACAGCGGATTCGAGGCCAAGGAAACGCTCACTTCGGCCCCGCCACAGACGCCGCCATCCGGCTTCAGGGGCGAGCCGCGCGTCCAGTACGCGCGCACCTACGTGTTGCTGCCGCCCGACGCAGACGCGGCCTGGACGCGGGCAGCGATCCGGGCCACGTGGGATGAGGAGCGCTACACCGTCGGCAGCAGCGCCGACGACGCCGGGATCGGCAACCTGGACGCGCGGCGCGTGATCGCCGTCAACCCACATCTTTGGCCCGGCGACCTGCACAGCTTTTTCAAGGCCTACTATCCGGGCATCGAGTACGTCCCCATCGAAGCCGCGACGCCGACCGAGTTGGGCGTGAAGCTGGCGCAACATCCCAAGGAGGAAACCGGCGGCCCGCCCAACTCGAGCTACGGCGCGCTAAAGCCGACGGACCACGTACAGTCGCGAGAACCCTACACGCGCACGCAGGTACTCCTGCCGCAGATTGAGGACACGGCTCTCCGGCTCGACTGGCGCGTCGCCGCCGCCATCGGCGCCTCGGGCCAGTTGCGAGCGGTGGGACATGCAAAGGATGACGACGTCGGGCCGGAGAGCTGTGAGATCGTGGCCATCAACCCCAAGACCCGGGATAGAGACACAGGGGCCTGGTACGCCGGGCGCTATCCCTGCGCCAGCTACCGGGCGATCGAATCGGACAGCCCGTGGGAGGTAGCGCTCAAGCTGCTGCCCCCACTGCAGGGGGACATCGGGCTGGCGCAGTCCGATCCCCGGTGGGCCGACGATGACTTTGGCGAGCGGTGTGATGCCCCCACCGGCCAGGAGAGCATCGGCGACTACGGCGGCCTGCTGACCAACCTGGCCATCGTGTTGCGCAAGGTCTACCGCCGCGAGGTCACACCGCCGGTGCTGGACAAACTGCTGGTGGCCGCCCGCGCTGCCTATCACAACGACAACTTTATGGCGTGGGAGGACACCGTCCCCCTGTTCCCGGCCCTTGACCGGTCCATCAAGGACAACACACCCCGATCCGCCCAGACATTGGAGCAACTCCTCAGAGACGATTGGGAAATCATCTTGCGGGAAGCGGACGGTGATCGCTTTGCCTACCTGGAGAACGTCGAGGGGAACACGCTCACCATCATCGACGCCGCCGACGGCGAGCGTAAGGAGGCCAACGCCGCCGACTATGCGGGAATCAGAGCCGCGCACGTCAAAAGAAGCGAGTCCCCAGATCGGCTCCGTGTGAGCACGCAGGCCAATGTACACAGCTATGTGCTCCTGCCACAGATCGAGGACGACGTAGAGCGACTCGACTGGCGAGCCGCCGCCGCCATCGGCGCCTGCGAGCAGATGTGGACGTTCGGTCACGCGGCAGACGGTGTCGGTGGCGCGGTTGTGGGCGAGATCATCGCCGTCAATCCCGGAAAGTGGAACGGGAATCTAAAGGCGCGGGACGACCTCGCCAGATACCAGACTATTGAGACGGAGAGTCCGTGGGAGATGGCGGTCGAGCTCCTGCCCGCGCTGGAGGAGGACATCGCCCTGGCCCAGACCGACCCGCGCTGGGCCGGCTACGATTTCGGCGCGCACCCCGACACCCCGGGCAGCGGGGAGACCATCGGCGGTTTTGGGTGCTTTCTCACCGGTCTGGCGATCATCCTGCGCAAGGTCTACCAGCGCGCCGTCACGCCCCCGCTGCTGGACAAGCTGCTGGTGGCCGCCCGGACCGGCTACCACAGCGACAACTTTATGACCTGGGAGACCGCCGTGCCCCTGTTCCCCGCCTTTGACGACCACCTCAAGGACAACAAGCGGCGATCCGCGCGGGAGTTAAAGCGCCTGTTGCGGGCCGGCTGGGAGATCGTCCTCAGGCGCGCAGACGGCGGCCACTTTGTCTACCTGGAGGACGTGGAGGGGGAGACCTTGGTGATCATCGACACGTGGAACGGCGCGCGCAAGCGAAAATTCCCCGCCGATTACGCCGGCATCCGGGCAGCGCACGTCAAGCTCAACGGAACAACTTCCCTACCCCACGAGGTCGCGATCGGACTGCACGACGAGCGGGGCGGGAAGTGGATGGCCCGCCAGGGCCTGCGAGGGTGCTGCCTGGTGCATCACGTGGTTCAGCGCGAGCCGGTCTACATCGACTGCCGCCACCTGCAGGAGGCAGGTCTAACCGTCATCGCTCGCCTCAACTGGGGCTATGCCGACGGCACAGGGACGCTGCCGCGCCCGCAGGACAGGAGCGCGTTCGTGGACGCCGTCGTGGAGACAATCATGGCGGCCAGGGGTGTGGACTATTTTCACGTCGGCAACGAGCCCAACAACCGCAGTGAGTGGCCGGGCTTTGGGACGGACGACGTGTTCGCCCTGTCGCCGCAGTACGTCACACAGATCTACAACGAGGTCTGGCAAAGGGTGGGCAATCGTGCCAAGCTCGGCCCGCCGCCCATGGACCCCTACTTTGGCCCCGGCTCGAACAACCGCGACTGGTGGCTGACCATCCTGAACCACATCGCCGGGGCCGACGCGCTGTTCCTCCACGCCAAGACGCAGACCAACGACGCGAACGAGGTGCACTCGCGCGTGCGCTTCTCGGACAATCCCCTGACCTGGCAGTACCTGCACCTGCGCACCGTGGAGACGAGCTTGGCCGTCGCGCCCGGCCGCTTCCGCTCGCTGCCGGTATACGTTACCGAGATCAACCCGCAGTACCTGAGAGAGATCAAGGGCGAGAACGGCTGGCTGCCGGACAACGCGGCCTGGGTGCGCGAGGCGCTCGACTATTTCCGCTACGAACGGCCGGTGACGGGGGTGGTCTTTTACCGCTACGAGTCGGCGGGGGACCAGGCGCCATATGGCCTGGAGGACAAGCCGGCGATCCTGAAGGCGATCAAGGAGGAGGCAAGGATGCAGGACATCTGATAGCGCCTCAAACAGAAAACCTCTTGGGACGAGTTGGACAGAAAGCAGCCTGCCAACTGGAGGGACTGTGTATATAGACAACTTCATCTGGTTGCCGGACAGCAATTCCCGTTTTGTAGCCGCGATTTCCAAATCGCGCGCATCTTGCCACGAAAAACACCCTGCGCGATTGCGAAATCGCGGCTACAGCCCGGCGTTTTTTCCCA
>Ga0315550_1001596_pt1 | contig 13930 bp, 12 predicted proteins | sample SalMarSW160190MG_2_FD_203100 | JGI IMG/M metagenome (GOLD analysis project Ga0315550, IMG submission 203100) | Salt marsh sediment microbial communities from the Plum Island Ecosystem LTER, Massachusetts, United States - Salt Marsh Sediment SW1601-90 ... | reverse complement strand
AAGACAGAATCGTTAAGGTCGGCACAAACGAGGAGATTAGGCGGTGGATTGGAGACGACACAAAGGTCATAGATTTGCAGGGAAGAACGGTTGTCCCCGGTTTAACCGATTCCCACATTCACGTCGGCGATTTTGGAAAGTTCCTGATGTGGATCGATTTGAAAGACGCAGATTCTATCCAAGAGATGCAGCGGAGAATCAGGGAACGCGCACAGAAAATCTCTAAAGAAAGATGGATTATCGGCAGCGGATGGGACCAAGCCCGTTTCGCTGAGAAACGTTACCCAAACCGTAGGGACTTGGATGAGGCTTCACCAGACAACCCCGTGATCCTTTACCATCAATGTGGACGCGTGTGTGTCGTTAACAGCAAAGCGTTAGAGTTGGCTGGTGTAACAAAAGAAACACGTGCTCCGTCAGGTGGCAAAATCGAAAAAGCCGCTGAAAGCGGGGAGCCAACAGGCATTCTGCGAGAAAAGGCAACGGATCTGGTGTGGAAAACGATCCCTGAGCCCAGTGAAGAAGAGGTTATGGAGGGCGCTAGCTTAGCCTGCAAGAAGATTGTGGAAGCGGGAGTGACCAGCATACACTGGATAGTTACATCTTTGACTGAAGTCCAAATCATCCAGCGGCTTCGTGCAGAAAACAAGTTGCCCCTACGCGTCTACACCATAATACCAGCAAACCTTCTGGACCAAACAAACAGTTCAGGCTCCGGCGACAACAAGGATAGAAACTTGGGCGTAAAGGTTTTTGTAGACGGCTCCCTAGCCGCACACACAGCGGCTCTGCGTGAACCCTACAGTGACGACCCCGAGTCGAAGGGGCAGCTGCTGTATTCTCAACACGAAATGGATGCGTTAGTTGCTAAGGCTCACAAAGCCAACTTTCGTTTGGTCATGCACGCCATGGGCGACCAAGCAATCAACATAACTTTGACCGCTATCGAAAAAGCTTTGAGGGAAGCGCCGAGAAAAGACCATCGGTATCGCCTAGAGCACGCGTCAGTTCTCAACAGCAAGTTGATTCAGCGCATCAAAGAACTGGGGATGATGGTTTCTGTGCAGCCCAAATGTGTCCTCTCAGAATTCTCAGTATGGGCGGCAGTTGAGCGTTTAGGGTCTGAAAGGGCTAGGTGGCTTTATCCCCTCAAAACGCTGATCAAAGAGGGAATACGGGTTGCAGGCGGCTCGGACTGTCCAATGGAACCGCTAAGCCCCTTGCAGGGTATCCAAGCAGCCGTGACGAGACAGTTCTTTCCTGAGGAGCAAATCACCGTTGATGAGGCTTTACGGATGTACACCATTAACGCAGCCTACGCATCCTTCGAAGAGACAGTTAAGGGTTCGATTGAGGAAGGCAAACTAGCCGACCTAACAGTGCTTTCAGGCGACCCAACAGCAGTTCCGCCCAGCAAAATCGGGGACATCAAGGTAAAGATGACCATTATAGGCGGAAAAGTGGTTTATCAAAAATGAGTTAGCAATTTTTCTCTCTCAGGTTTTGCAGAAAAAGGCTGTTTTCAACAATGAAGTATTAGTAGTCTCCTAATATGAATGGGCTTATGGGAATTATGGTTCTTGGAACGGGTTAATCTTAAGATATGTTAAATACTCAAAAATGAGAGCTATTCGAGAGGGATAAATTTGAGTATAGACGGTTTCATCGATTATAAGCGGAGAGAATTCTGCAACGACATACCCTGTCCCGTGCAGGTTGAACTGAACAAGCATCCGTCAGGCTCAGAAGAGTATGAACAAGTCAGAAAAACGTGCAAAACAGGCTGCAGGTACACTACGTACGAGTTTCATCATTGGCTCATAGAGAAAGGCTATTTAATTGTACGACCAAAGGATGAGGGAGGAAAAAGATGATGGATTGGGGAATCCAAAACAGATTAAGCAGGCTCATACAGAAAGACGGAAGAGCACTCTTTCTGCCCGTTGACCACGGATACTTTCAGGGTCCAACCCGCAAACTGGAGAAACCCGGAGAAACCATAAAACCGCTGATTCCATACGCAGACGCCATAATGATGACCCGAGGCGTACTCAGAAACTGCGTAGACCCAGCAATCCCTAAACCCGTAATTCTCCGAGTTTCAGGAGGCAACAGCGTAGTAGGAGAAGACCTGTCCAACGAGGGGCAGATAACCTCCATCAACGAGATTCTTCGCCTCAACGCCAGCGCAGTCTCCATGTCCGTGTATGTGGGCAGCAAACATGAACATCAAACCTTAACGAACTTCGCACGGCTCGTTGACCAATGCGAAGACTACGGCATACCCGTCATGGCAGTAACCGCCGTAGGCAGAGAACTGGAAAAGCGCACCGCCCGATACTTGGGGCTGTGCTGCAGAATAGCGGCTGAGCTGGGCGCCCGAGTGGTCAAAACATACTACTGCGAAGAAGACTTCGACAAGGTTGTTGAAGGATGCCCGGTGCCTGTGGTGATGGCGGGCGGACCCAAAGTGGACACCGAATTGGAAGTGTTCGAGTTTGTTTACGACGGACTGCAGAAGGGATCTATAGGCGTGAATCTCGGCAGAAACATCTGGCAGCACCCGTACCCCGTGGCTATGATACGGGCTATACGCGGACTAATCCACGAAAACCTCACACCCAAAGAGGCACAACAGCTGCTCGAACAAGTGAAAGCGGGAAAGACATAATCATATTCCATTTTTTTTGGTGAGCCAATGCTCGTAGCTGTCTACCATAACAACAGGGACGTACGAGTTAAAGAAGTGCCTAAACCTGAGATTGGAGCAGATGAGATACTGCTGAAGGTGATGGCAAGCGGAATATGCGGAACCGACGTGGTAGAATGGTACAGGCTCCCCAAAGCGCCCCGAGTGCTGGGGCACGAAGCAACAGGAATCATAGATGAAGCGGGAGAAAACGTAACCAAATACAAGGTTGGAGACCGCGTCTTCGTCTCCCATCATGTGCCATGCAACAAATGCCGCTACTGCCAGAAGGACGCGCACACAGCATGCGAAACCCTTCACACAACAAACTACATTCCCGGAGGCTTCTCCCAATACATACGGGTGCCCAAAATAAACGTGGAAACCGGAGTCTACAAGCTGCCAGCAAACATGTCCTACGAAGAAGGAACATTCATCGAACCGTTAGCATGCGCAGTCAGAGGACAAAGGCTAGCGGACATCAACAAAAACGACACCCTGCTGATAATCGGGAGCGGAATGGCAGGAATACTCCACATACAGCTAGCGAAACTGAAGGGAGCACAGAAGATTTTTGCTGCCGACATAAACCCTGACCGCCTAAAGCTGGCAGAGAAGTTTGGGGCAGATCAGGTTATAGATGCCAAGGGAGACTTGCCGCAGCAACTGAAAGAACTTAACGATGGAAGAGCAGCGGACAAGGTGATAGTGTGCACAGGCGCAGAGAAGGCAGCATTAACTGCGCTAGATTGTGTAGACAGGGGAGGAACAATCCTGTTTTTTGCGGTTCCAGACCCCACAACCAAAATTCCGATACCCATAACAGAGTTCTGGAGAAACGAAACAACAATACGAACCTCCTATGGCGCAGCGCCAAGAGACCTTGAGGAAGCCCTGAAGATTCTAGCTCAAAAACAAGTAAACGTCGAGGACATGATAACCCACAGGCTAGACATCCGAGAGATTGCCGAAGGCTTCAGGCTTGTAGCAGAAGCAGGAAAATCATTGAAGGTAATAATTGAGCCGAACAGGATTTAGTAATCACAAGTTTCTGAACCAGAAGAACAGCACACCTGCAAAACACTCTGAAAAAATATAAATAGACCATAGGGAAACCGAGCATTGGGTGTATTGTAACGCGGCGTTTTATCAAGCGATCAAAAAAGGCTGGTCTTCCGCCAGGAACTCCAATATACATTGGAAAAAAGAAAACTGAAAAAGTGAAGATTACAATCATTGATTATGATGAGGAGAAATTTCAAGAAAAGGAAGTAGAGACGATTGATGAAGTTTTTCCATTCTGTGACAAGTCCACTGCAACATGGATAAACCTGGATGGCATTCATCAAGTAGACAGCATAGAAAAAATCGGAAAACACTTCAAAATACATCCACTTGTTCTGGAAGACATCATGAACACAGGGCAACGCCCAAAAATGGAGGATTTTAACAACTACCTCTTTCTGGTCCTAAAGATGCTCAGCTACGACGAAGAGGAAAACGAAACGAAGACTGAACAGGTCAGCTTAATTCTCAGCTCAAACTATGTTATCTCGTTTCAGGAGAGCGAGGGAGACGTTTTTGACCCAATCCGGGAACGAATCAGAACCGATCGTGGACGAATCAGAAAAATGGGAGTCGACTATCTCGCCTATTCCCTGATAGACGCCATTGTTGACAACTACTTTATGGTTCTGGAAAAGATTGGAGAAAAAATCGAAGACATAGAAGATGAGTTGGTTAAGAATCCGACCCCGGAAGTTCTGCATACCATCCACCGTTTGAAAAGAGAACTGATCTTTCTCCGCAAGTCTGTTTGGCCTTTACGGGAGGTGATCAGTCGACTGGAAAGATGGGAATCGCCCCTAATCGACAAATCCATAGACATTTACCTGAGGGACGTTTACGATCATACAATTCAGGTTATTGACGCACTGGAAACCTTCCGAGACATGCTTTCCGGAATGCTGGACATTTACCTTTCAAGCGTCAGCAACAGAATGAACGAAGTCATGAAAGTGCTAACGATTATTGCGACAATATTTATTCCCTTGACCCTTGTAGCAGGCATATACGGAATGAACTTCAAATACATGCCAGAACTTGATTGGGTTTGGGGCTATCCCATGGTCTACACTGTAATGCTCGCCGTTAGCGCAGTAATGCTGGTTTACTTCAGAAGGAAAAAATGGTTGTAGATGGGTCCGACCAACTGTTAAGTGGTTAAATGAAAGAAGGAAAAATTAGATTCAACATCAGTTTTGTTTCTGATGAGGTCCCCAGCGACGCCAGAATTGAAGAGTTGAAAGAATGGTGCAGAAGATTCCAGAAAAACGGTTTGACTCCAGAGTTTGAGGGAAATTACACTGGCAACTTGAGCTTCAGGTCCAGAGAAGGCTTTGTGATAACGGCGTCTGGGCTGAAAAGCAAAGAAAACCTAGGCAACGACTGTTTTGTGTACGTGAAAAGTTACGACAAAAAGAGTGACACTGTCTATGTTGAGGGAAGCAGGCAGCCCTCCTCAGAGGCGGTAATGCATTATCTAATCTACAGGGCACGTAAAGAAATCAATGCAGTATTTCATGGACACAATAAGGCAATCGTAATGAACGCTGAGAAACTGGGGTTTCCGGTCACAGAAAGGGAGCATGAATCCGGAACAAATGCGTTGGCAAGGGAAGCGCTGAAGGTTCTGGGGAACAAAAATCTGGTTGTGCTAAAAAATCATGGTTTCGTTTCTGTGGGCAGAACCATGAAAGAATCTGGCGAGCTGGCTTTGGCTGCCTTAAAGCGAGGCAAAGAATTGGCAAACTTCAGAGGCTAACAGCCTAATTAATTGGGCAGAGACGTTATCTTGTAGAAAGAATTTTTAACGGCGAACATAGTTTAGGGGTTTGTTATGAGAAGGTCATGCGGATGGTTAAGTATGTTTTTGTAACGGGTGGGGTACTCTCCTCGGTGGGTAAAGGAATCGTCACCTCATCAATAGGTAAGATGCTTCAGGTTCGAGGCTTCGACGTTACAGTCATAAAGGTTGACCCCTACGTGAACGTTGACGCCGGAACCATGAACCCCTACATCCACGGGGAAGTCTTCGTCACAGAGGACGGCGGCGAAACAGACCTCGACCTTGGCGGGTACGAAAGATTTCTGAACGTTAACCTGCCAAAAGAAAACAACATAACAACCGGGCAAATCTATCAAACGGTCATCGACAGTGAACGGCGAGGCGACTTTCTGGGCAGATGCGTCCAGATCGTTCCCCACGTCACCGACGAGATTAAACGGCGCATCCGCATGGTCGCGGAACAATCAAAGGGCGCCATTGTGTTGACAGAGCTGGGGGGAACAGTTGGAGACATAGAAGGGCTGCCATTCCTAGAGGCGATCCGCCAGATGCGGCTAGAAGAAGGCTTCGACAACATCATCTACGTTCACCTTGCCCTTGTTCCGATTTTGGATGTCACGGGTGAAATGAAAACTAAGCCCCTTCAGCACAGCGTCAACGAACTACGCAGAATAGGTATCCAGCCGGACACCATAGTGGCTAGATGCAGAAACATGATTGACAAAGAGACCCTTCGGAAAGTAGCGCTCTTTGGCACCATCCCCCAAGAAGCGGTGTTCTGCTCCTATAATGTTCCATCCATCTACAAAGTTCCCCTAATCTTGGATAAACAGGGTATGGGCGATTATGTTTGCAGGCGGTTGGGTCTACCAAAAAAGACTCCCAAGTGGGGTGAATGGAAAAAATTTGTGGACTCCTTTGAGAACCCCAAGCATGAAGTTAAGGTAGCGTTGATCGGCAAATACGCGGGCTTAGTTGACAGTTACGTGAGCATGAATGAGGCTTTCAGACACGCCGGCGTAGCCTGCCAGACAAAAGTTCTGATAAACTACATTGAGGCGGAGAACCTAGAAAATAACGCGGAGGGGTTGAAGCTTCTGGAGGGGCACGATGGAATCTTTATTCCTTACGGTTTTGGTCCCCGAGGAACTGAAGGAAAAATTAACGGCATCCATTTTGCCCGCGAAAATAACGTGCCCTTTCTGGGAATCTGCTACGGATTTCAGTTGGCGGTTGTCGAGTTTGCCCGCAGCGTTTGTGGATTGGATGGAGCCAACAGCACTGAAATAAATCCGGACACGCCTCACCCCGTGATCGATTTGATGCCTGAGCAGAGGAACGTGAACAATAAAGGCGGGACTATGCGCTTGGGCGCCCATGAGGTTTGGGTGCATAAAGACACGTTGGCTTACAGGCTTTATGGTGTTGAAAAACTTTTTGAGCGTCACCGTCACCGATGGGAAGTCAACCCTGACTACTGGAGCACTCTGGAGAAAAATGGAATGGTTTTCTCGGGAAACAGTCCCGACGGCAGACGAAAGGAGATTCTGGAGCTTCCGGGCAGATTCTTCTTCTTTGCCTCCCAGTTCCACGGCGAATTCAAGAGCAGACCCACTAAACCAGAACCAGAATATTACGGCTTCATCAAAGCATGCTTAGACAAGAAACTGGGGAAAACAGAACCAGAATTCTAAGAATAGAGCATGTGATTACTGAATTTTGTCTTTCCGACAGGCTGGGAATTGAGTTCAACTTGTGTTCTCTTTATTGACTGGAACCGAGCAAAAGATAATATGCAGAAAGGTCTATTTGCTCGTATTCACGATGGACGCGGAAGCTGATGGTTACTGAAAACGGGTTGAAACTGAGGAAAACGGTTCCTTTTCTGCTGCTGGGTGTTTTGATTTTCGTAGCCTATCTCCATTTCTTCGTTGGCATCCCTGAAATCCTTGCTATAATCCAGCATGTGGACATCTTCTATTACGGTCTTGCAGTCGCGGTTCTCCTATTGAACATGGCTATAAACTCTCTGACTTGGCAGTATCTTCTCCGCCCCCTCTCTGTAAGAGTTCCCTTTCGAAAAACTTTCTTGTTCACGTGGATAGGCTTCTTTGTTGACCTTCTGGTGCCAGCGGAGTCTATCAGCGGAGACGCAACCAAAGCTTACTTGATGACCAAGCAGTCAGGCGAAAAAGGAGGGAAAATTTTGGCGTCAGTTGTGAGCCACAGGATTCTGCTCATGGTAACGGCTACGGTAAGTTTGGTCGTCAGCTTCGTTTGGCTTTACGTCATAGAAATCGAGGTTCCTGTTCTTGTTTCAAGTCTGATTTTGTTAATACTTGTTGGTACAGCCATTTCGCTGTTTTTCATATTTCTTTTCAGTTTAAAAGAGAAGCTGGCGCAGAGATTAATTGACGTTTCACTGCGTTTTGTAGCCTTTGTTACTAGGGGGCGTTTGGATATTAACCGCCTAAGAGCAACGGCAATAAAAGCGTTGACTGCTTTTCATGATTCCATCGACATATTACGCAGAAACCCGCGAAGTTTGGTTCCGCCAATACTTTTTTCGTTGATTGGCTGGTTCTTCAGTGTCCTCTTGTCTTATCTTGTATTCGTTTCTCTCGGTCAGCACGTTGACTTTGCCATAATAGTGGTTGTTCACTCCGTCAGCGTAAGCATCCAGTCTATTCCCCTCGGAATACCCGGAGAAGTAGGCGTTGTGGATACGGCTATGACTTGGCTTTTCACTCTTCTTGCCGTAGAATCCGTTGTCGCCGCAGCGGCAACAGTGCTTATACGCCTTTTGTGGGTGTGGCTCAGAATCATCATAGGATTCGTGGCTGTCCAATGGATAGACCTAAAAGATCTGGCAAAAAATTTACGGCAAGACCTCTTCTGAGCAAGCTCCAAGAAAAAGGGAAAGCTAAGTTTTGGCTGGCTTTGCGAGTGCCTTCCACAGGTGGTCGCTGACGGGTCTGACAAGCTCGGTTTTTTCTCCGGCTTTTGTCACCAAGTTTCTTCCCAGCTCAGGCTCTGTTACCTCACCTATTACAGAGGCTTGAACGCCGTTCTTCGATAAACTGCCGATTATCTCTTCTGTCTTCGATTCTTCAGCCACGATAAGAAGCGACCCGGAGCTTATGAGCTGCAGAGGGTCAACACCGAAATGCGCACATATCTTACGCGTCTCTTCAGGAACCAGAATCTTCTTCTCGTGAACGTTGAAGCCGACGTTTGCGGCGTCAGCCAACTCATGCAAGCCCCCTGCCACGCCTCCCTCGGTTGGGTCATGCATGGCTGAGACTCCTCCGGTTCTGAAGGCTGTAAGGGCGTCTTTTACTACGCTGATTTTTTCGAAGAAATTTTCCGCTTGGTTCAAGAAGTTTTTGTCAAAGACCTCCTGAAGTTCTGCTCGTCGGTCTGAAGCCAGTATGGCTGTTCCCTCTATCCCTGTTCCCTTTGTCAGTATGATGCGGTCGCCTACTCTTGCTCCGCCGCAAGTCACATACTTTCCTTCCTCGGCAACGCCTATGGCGCATCCAGTCACTATTGGATGTTCTATGCCCGGAGTGACTTCGCAGTGCCCCCCTACTATGGCAACGTTCAGTTGACGTGCAGCTTTATCCATCTGCGTGCAAATCTTCTCCACTAGCTCGGCTGTCGAGTTTTTGGGTAACAGTATAATGGAGTTGAACCATCGGGGCTGAACCCCACGGGTTGCAACATCGTTTGCGCTCACGTGAACGGCTAGCCATCCCAGCCACTCTTCGGCTCCGGTTATGGGGTCTGAAGAAACTGCCAACAGTTGGTTTCCTGCTTGGATTATGGCTGCGTCTTCGCCTATTGATGGACTGAGAACCACATCGTCTCTTTCGGCTCCCAAGTTCCTGAAAACTATCTTCTCCAAAACTTCGGTTGGAACCTTACCCGGCAAGAAACCCATAACACATCCCCGCCCAATCTATACTTCAGAGGCGCCATAAAAAGGATTAACATCAACAGTGAAATTGCGGGATATAGTGGTAGCCCGGGGGTTACTGTTACACTTGTTAAAGAATACTGGTTTTTAATTCTTTGATGATTTCCTGTTTTAGGGCTTTATTCAGGACTTCGATTATTCTTTGCTCTGGATCAATTACTGTTCTATGTGGCATAATTAAAGCATCTTTTGAAAGCACTTCATCAGGATTCAATCCTAATGATTCTGCAAAAGTCTTCAGTCGATCAATCTTAGATAATGTCGTTTTTGGTCGTATACTCAAGCCACTAGATACGTAGAGATTGCGAAGTTTGGAAAAGAAAGATTATGTTGAGAAGGCTACCAATTCGAAATGGGTTTTAAAGTTTAAGGGTATTATTGCTTGCTTGATTATTCAGGAAGAGCCCAAGGCTTGGAACGAAAAATGGTCAATGATGTTTGAAAGATTTGTTCAACCAATTATAGATTCTCCTAAAAGTTATTCAATTACAGAAGATGGAAAAGAAATTTGTGAGCTTAAAGGTTACCTAGAAAAACTTTTGGTGAATCTTAAGAACTTTGAAGGTTGGGCTGTGCTTGCAAACACATTAAATAAATTTATAGAAAAGGGGTTCATGAAGAATTTGGACATTATCAGTACTGAAGATTTGGCTATGCTTATTGTTACAAAGATTGCTTTTGATAAGGAATATTTTCATGATTATACACAGTAATTCAACTTCGAAGCTTTCAGGATTGTTTTTGACTGATATTAAAAGGTATCCTGATGGATTTAAGCCGTGTCTGTGTATGAGCTGATCATTGTGCCATCGTTTTCGAAGAATGTTATGCTGTACTTGTTTCCAGATGTCCAAGCGGAACGTATTTGCACTTCGTTACTGTCACCAGGGGCAATTGTGGTTCCTGTTTCCATGTTCCAATTAGCAGCGGTAATAGTGTTGCCGTTGACTCTTACTTGACTAATGGTTACGGAAGCGGTTCCAGAGTTAGTGACTGTAACGTTAATCGAATCAGCAGTGGTTGCTGGAGTTGTGGTTGTGTCTAAAAAGGTAACATCGACGACGGTTAGTTCGCTTGTTTCCATTCTACCTTTGATCCAAGCTTCTGCACTGAATGGAAGACTAATTCCTTCTTCAGTGACTACGTCAAAGTAGTATATTGTTCCTTCTACCCAATTGTATTGTATGGTTATTGTCGTTGTATCTTCCTCGGGGAATAAATCAATAGGATCATAACTGATGTCAGTTTGAGCAACTAGGTTTGAGGGGGTAGTGCCAATATACACATTTTTAATACCTGAACTAGAAACCCCAGAGTTTTTTAGAAGTATATTAATATACGGGTTTTGTTCTTGAAAACCGAATCCCATAGAGACAATGCTCAATATGACTTTTTGAGTTGTTGACTCTTGGTTGGAGATAGTAACTTCATTCCACTCAATAAACCGATCAAGATATGTTTTTTTTGGATTGTTTTCATAATAGGTTACATGGAAACTTTTTGTTTTATCTATTGTTGCACATAAAATGTTAGCTTCCCCATACCCTGTAAAATTCCAGTTGACATAACCTGTCCATTGGTTTTTATCTTGAGAGACAACTACTATTCCATACAAATTTTTCTCTGGGACATTGTTTAAGAGTTCAATCGCTAAGATGGAATCTGTAACTTCATAGGTTATTCCTTGAATTGTAACTTTTACTTGTTCATTTGGAGCTGGATTCTCAATAAGCAGTACATAGGCTATGCTAGAAGCGCCAATGATTGCACCAATCACTAGAATAATAATGTAGGCACCTATTTTCTGCATGATAGTTTTTCTTTCAAAAAGCTTATTTCTGTATTGTTAATCCAAAATATGTAGCGTAACTTAACTTATGAATGACAGCCTCGAAGTTCGCTCAGGATTATTTTCCGCGGATACGTGCGGTTTTTTTACTAGAGTTGCCTCGGTGTCACGGCTTCGCTCACTCATTGTTCCTAGCTGACAGGATATTTAGAGAACACAGGTATTTGGTCACGCTGGAACATGGCTCGCTCAGCCTAAACAGCCTCGCCAATTCGCTCGGCAACCTCGGCACTCGTAAAAAAACCTACAACTGGACAACGTCAAAGAAATAATATGAATTGATTACAACAACGACTTCTGATGAGTTCTCACTAATCTTTTTCTAACTAGAATCCCAATCAAAGTTGCTGTTAAGAAAGTGGCAGAATGGTCCTTGGAGGAAACTTTGGAATAACCGAGAATTGTTCGGGGAAACTTTCATTCAAAATTTTAATCGTTTCTTTTTCTTCAAAAAGTAAAATACAGTGAATATGAGGATAGCCATTCTCATACGCTTCAAAAACTCGACAACAAGCAACTTTTCCGAAATTCTTTCTAATAAAAGACATGAAACGGTTGAATTCATCACCGATGTTTTTCCATGCTTTATCAAATGAGCATAATTTAGTGTCATACGTTAATGTTACAAACATTGCTCTAGTTTTTTGGTTAATCCTTCTACTTTTCCGATTAAAGAAAATTATTTGTTCGACTAATGAAGCCAACTGCTTGAATCGTCTATAAACTCTATTCCGATAAACATCATTTCCTCTTTTGGAACATTTAATGGCAAAAACATCACTTTTGAATGTATTCAAATTAATTCGATTCAGTATCATATATTTGTCTTCATGAACCCAATCAGAGTATCTTTCAACAATTTCAGAAAAAGTCCAAAGTCCTCAAATTCTCTAAGGACTGACTTACGAGAATACATAGACGCGGCAAACTAGACAAGCGCCTAACTATCAAAACAAGAAAAAAAATTGGGGAAAGTATTCTAAAACAAATGTAGTGGTAGCCCGGGGGAGATTCGAACTCCCGTCGAAGGCTCCAAAGGCCTCCATGATTGCCGCTACACCACCGGGCTAAGCAGTGTTCTCTAACCTATGTTCTCTGCTATATTTTTCCTCTTTAATATTAACCTTAACGCTCAGCACGTGACTCCCTGAAAAGGCAACTGACAGAAAGTTCACGTTTGTTCTCTGTTATTCAGCAGAGATGAACCTATTTTACATTGATTTAGAGACTGGAGTAAACTTTCTAAAGAATGGATTCAAAGCTTGTTGGAAACAGGTATGCCGCGTTATTCTGTTTCGCTTTCTTCCTCTTCTTCCGCCGCTTCGGCTGTCTCTTCTGCCGATTCTGATGCTTCTCCAAGCACTTCTGCTTCTGCGAATCGTCTACCGACGTTAGTTACCTTTATTCGCAGCTTGTCTCCGGGTTTAGTGTTAGGAACGAAAACCACTAGTCCCTCGATTCTGGTTATTCCTTCTCCTCGGCGGCTCGTCTCTTCGATTTCTACGTCATACTCTTTTCCGACCTCAACTGGCTTAGGAAAATCTCGGTCAAAGCCTCTTTGTTCGTCTGGCATCTAATTCCCTTCATTCAGTCCAGAAAATGGTCTACAGAACCGTTAGCGATCCGTATTTTCCTGAGTTAAGCTGAAGCTCTCCCCTAAAGGATTTGATGTATCCATTCTCGATTTTCACTCTGTCATCCACATTAACTTGGTTAGTCTGGTCGTTCCACAGGGTCAAAGTTATGGTGCCCGTTTCGTCCTCTATTGTGGCATCGGCAACCCTGTAGGTTTCGTTGGTGTATCTGGAACTAACTTCGCGAGTTTCCGATTTCTGGATAACCTTTGCTTCAATTTCCACGCTTCGCATCCCATCTCTCAATTCATTAATTTTCAAATCTTTCGTCCTCTCGTCTTGTCAAACGCCGCCAAAATGGACCAGCCCGTCACATAACGACTTGCTCCGTTTTGTTGGCGAAATCAAAGGAGATTAACGTCGAATATAAGCTTTACCACCTAACATCCGAAACTTTACAGAGCTTAAAGATCATCATCGGCGCTAAAAACCGCTCAATTCTTTATCGTTCCCTATACGAAAAACAGGCTGAACATCCTTCTCTTCATTAACCAATAAACAACCGCAAAAGGAATCTTACAACGAAGGCAACCGCAGCGATTGTTGCAGCCTTTCCCCAAGTAGTGTTTCTCATGAGCCGTATCACCACGGCGCTGAGAGCAGCTACCCAAACCTCTCCTGCCCACAGAATCAACGTCCCCACCTGGTAGGCTAGGTTAGGTAACCATAACGCGTTGAAAACAGCGATTTGCAGGTCATAGTCTAAAGGTAGACGCACAACAGGGAGAGAAGAGAATGCCAACGCACTCACCAGAGTGTAAACAGCGGTAACTATGAGTGCGTGTCCGATGATGATGAAGAACACGTTCCATTTACCCAATTCTTCTCCAAAAAGTTTCGACACTATAACCACAATGCCTGCCCACAATATCCAATTCATAGCAACAGAAAACGCAACCGAAACAAAAAGAGAGAGCATTGCTCCACCAAA
>Ga0315550_1001593_pt1 | contig 13936 bp, 15 predicted proteins | sample SalMarSW160190MG_2_FD_203100 | JGI IMG/M metagenome (GOLD analysis project Ga0315550, IMG submission 203100) | Salt marsh sediment microbial communities from the Plum Island Ecosystem LTER, Massachusetts, United States - Salt Marsh Sediment SW1601-90 ... | reverse complement strand
GCGCGCTCGCACCGGGACGACCGGCTCGACCTCGCGCACCTCGAACAGCGCTTCTTCCGGCGCGTTGAGCACCTGCTGCGCGCGCTGGCCGTGCAGCGTGCCAAAGCGCGCCTGCTCCTCCGGCGTCGCCTCGCCGCTGCGCAGGCGCTCGAACAGGGCCTGATGTTCCGGGTTGGGCGGGCTGAGGGCGTCGGGCCGGGTCACGATGCGCAGCGCCTTGCCGTCGGAGCGGCGGATGAAGGTGAAGGCGTTCTTGCCGTAATCCAGGTGGATCAGGTTGCCCTTGCCGAACGTGCAGCCGGTGAGATACTGGATCGCATCCACGCCGCACATGTCGGTCTCGACGACGGCCACGACCTCTTCGTCGGCGGAATGGGGGCCGATCTCGCGCAGTGCGATCTCGGCCGCGCGAATGCCGATGGCGAGACCGGGGCACGTGTGACCGTGGAATTTCTTGGTACCTTCGATATCGAGTGTCATCTTGAATTTCCTTTCCCAATATGCCAACGGGATTGACTGCTCACCCTCCCGTAGGTTCGGGCGCAATTTCTAGGCCAAAAGCGCACCCCGTGTCTGATCTGGTCTATTTTGCGATCATCTTCGAATCTGCGGGGGGGTAGTGGAGAAATCAAAAAGGCCACGAGACCTGCCCGGCTTCCAAGCCGGGAACGGCCTTCATGGCCCTGGTTCTCCAGACTATTCTCTTTTGTTCGGCGGTGTGGCTCAGACCTCCGAGGTCTACGATGTCAGACCTCGGAGGTCATAAACATTGCGGCTAATCTTGGCCTGAGGACGGTGGTTCCTGCGCTTGACTCAGATGGACGGTGTGCTTCAAAAAGTCTATTCTCTCGATGCGGCCCTGCACCAGCTTCTGTTCACCCAGCAGGTTGACCAGCAGGTAAGCGTCGCCCTCCGGCTGCACCAGCACCACATCCCGCATGATCTGCTGCTCTTCTTCGTCGTCGCCGAGATAGACCTTGGCCTCACACATCTTTCACCTCCGGTGAAAACAAAAACGCCACGCCCCAGGCCTTCAGGCCGGTTGGGTGGCGATCTTCACGATACGCTTTCGCGCCGACTTCATGTCGGCAGCGGAAATATACCACGAACCGGGGGAATGTCAACCTTCCAACGATTGGCGGATGATTTCGATGGCGGCGCTGATCTGCTTGGTCAGCGCCTTCCACTCGATGCCGATGATCTCAAAATGCGGCTGGTTGATGGGCAAGAGCAGCTTGCGCCCCGGAGCGCCGGCGACCGCTTCGGCGATAGCCGGGGTGATCTCTCCCATCATCGAGTTGGGTACCACGACGCCGATGGGAGCCAGAATGATATTGGCCTCACCGATGGATACACGGATGGCGTTCTCGCCGCTGGCCCCACGGTTGGCGCGGGCCTGCATCATCTTCTGCGTAGCGACGGCGTTGGCACCCAGCGCCAGGATCTCGACATCCAGCGGCAGTTCCTGGCGCAGTTGGGTGACGATCTGCGCGCCGATCCCCCCGCCCATGCCGTCAATGACTGCAATGATCAAGGTGAACTCCAATCCAATCTGGCTTCAGCAGCCTTTATATTGCCACTTTGCGAGCGAATCTACCACAGATACCGGGAAACGTCAAACCAGGCGACAGAGTGTTAACTTGACAACCTTTCTCTTTGTGCTATGGTCCGGTCACAACCGAATACTGCTATGGTAGAGGTGCCCCAAAGCCCGGAAGCGAGGGGTACGAAGGGGGAAGCCGGTCCAAGTCCGGCGCTGTCCCGCAACTGTAGCGATAACGAACAGATTCAGTTTGTTATCGAAGCCAGAGTGCCCGCCTCTGCCATGCCATAATAACCTCTTCGCGGAAAAGGGGGTGGTGTATGAAGGGCATTTGAATACCAACAGTCCTTCCCCAGCCAACGTGAGGGAAGGGCTTTTTTCTTGAGATGGCCCTTTCCCAACCGCCGTGAGGGAAAGGGCTTTTTTGCTTTCCCATCGGCTTTGTACCAATGACCAAACAAGGAGACGACTCATGCGCACACGCAGTCTTGTATTGCGCGTTACGTTCCGTCTTTCACAAACCAACAGTTATTTCAGATAAGGAGGCACACGAAAATGTCTGTCAAGTCATTCGCAAGCAAACGTTGGCTCTGTATAGCGCTGCCAACGGTTATTGGGTTGTTGTTGGTTGCCGTGCTGCTGATAAGTATGCCGGCTGACAAAAGCCTGGCGCAGGGTACAGCCACCTACTCAGCGCACGTGGTGGTCCAGTTCATGAATGGCGACACCGCCGTTCGTCCCATTACCTGGACAGATACCATCTCCCGCGTTGCTGCCCTAAAGGCTGCTGGGTTCGATGTTGAACACAGCGGCGATGCGGTGTGCAGCATCGAGGGCGAGGGTTGTCCCGCTACGGACTGCTTTTGTTCTGACAACCTCTGGGCGCAAGGACGGTGGGCAGGGGCAGCGTGGGATACAACGGCTTGGCCGCCCCCCAACCTGGCTGATGGCGACGTCGTCGCGTTTCGGAACGGCACCCAGCCCGATTACAGCGACTGGGGCCTGACCGGCTTGCTGCCTGCCGCGCCGACCTACGTCGCCGCGTCCGACGCATTGGAGTGGATGCGTGACCAGCAGTAGAGCGATGGCGGCTACGACGATGGCCTTGGCCAGATCGGTGCATCGGTTCGTGCTCTCATTGCCCTGGGATCTGCCGGTTACGACCCTGCCGAGTGGGGTGATCCCAGCCTGCTCAACTTTTTGACCGTGGTCTCCAGGACCGAAACCGTCGAATACGCAGCCTCTTCGGCCTCTGCCGCCGGTAAACTCGCCGTTGGGGCGGCATGGACCAGCCAACCGGTGACCGATTTCGTCGGCATCAACCTGCCACTGAGCATCACGGCCTACTACAGCGCGACAACCGGCGCGTATGGCAATGGCAGCGGCGACGCGGCATGGGCGGTGCTGGGGTTGCACGCGGCCGGTGAGTCCATCCCGACCCAAACTATCGATTTCCTCAAGGGTGTGCAAAACGCCGATGGCGGATGGGCCTGGAACGAATGGGGCACAGACAGCGAAGTACAACACACTGCAACCTGTGTTCAAGCGTTGCTTGCCGCTGGAGAGCCGGTCACCGCGACCGAGGTGATCAGTGCTCTGGCTCTCATCGACAGCGCCAAGAATGGCGACGGAGGCTACGGCTATCAGGTCGGCAATGCCAGCGACCTGGACACGACCGCTTTCGTGATCCAGGCGCTCTTGTCAGCCGGTCAGAACCCTCCTGGCAACTGGTGCGCGATGGTTGGGTGCGGCTATTTGTTATCCGAGCAAGCGGCAGATGGCAGTTTTCTCTTTTATGGCACCCCGTCGCTTTACGCTACCCAAGAGGCGATTCCAGCGTTGATGCATCGACCGTTTGGCCCGCTGGCGTCATGGACGTACAACTGCTATGCCAATTACTTGCCCCTGGTCCTAAGGGACAGTGGTAGTACGCCATAGTCCCAATCCCAGGGGGTGAACATTCATTTGGATTCTGGCAGGGCTTAGCGTGGAGGGACGCTGCGCGGAGCCCTGCCAGCAGAGTATGATCCATCGATCATCCAACGTAGATACAAAATCGTACGCCATGTCGGGAGTATATTATGAAGAGGATAGATATTGGCCTGCTGATCGCGGTTCTCGTCTGTGCATTCGCCTTGAGCGTTGGGGCGGACGTGCGTGCCCAGCAGCCCAACCGCGTCGGCCTGGTCGTTGTGCACGGGGACGGCTCCACCATCACCCGCTGCATCGAGTTCGACGAGTCCGAGATCAGCGGCTACGACGTCTTGCAGCGCTCCGGCCTGGAGATTGTGGCCGCTCATGACTCTGGGATGGGCGCGGCGATCTGCGCCATCGACGGCGAGGGGTGCTCCAAGAGCAGTTGCCTGACCTGTGACGTGCCCAACTATTGGTCCTATTGGCACCTAGATGGAAGCGCCTGGACCTACTCGTCAGTGGGTGTCAGCACTTACAAGGCCCACGACGGCGACATCGAAGGTTGGCGCTGGGGGGAGGGCGATCCGCCTCCCGTCATTCCCTTCGACCAGATCTGTGCTCCGCCGCCCACGGATACACCGGTACCCACCGATAACCCGGTGCCCACCGACACGCCGCCACCTCCGACCCCCACGGTCTGGTTCCGGCTGGACGCGAACCCCATTGCCGCCAGCGCCTGCACCGTCGTGCGCTGGGATACGTCCAACGCTTGGGAGGTGTATCTGGATGGCGAGCGCGTCGATCCCAACGGAAGCCGCGAGGTCTGCCCTACCGCGTCGCAGGAATACCACCTGCGCGTCGTCAGCGCGGTGGGCGAGCAGACCCACAAGCTCGTCCTGGGCGTGACCGGCACGCCGCCGGCGACCGCACCCACGTCCGCTACATCCATCCCCCCATCGCCCACGCCCACCGCTACGCCCGCGCCTGCCGCCTCCGAGGATTTAGCGACATCTCTCTCACCAACGCCGATGTCTGCGCCGACCGACACACCCCAGCCTGTGGCCGTTGGGGTCTCGCCATCCCCTTCCGCCGTGTCCCCTAGGCCGACCGCTATGCCTCTCCCGACCGCCGCCGCTTCGCAACCCACCCTCGCCGCTCAGCAGCTGACCTCCGACGGCCCAACCCAGCCAAGGTCTCCGAGGGTCGGCTACGTGATCTTTGGGAGTATCGCCCTTGGCCTGGCCGGCCTGCTGACCGTTTTTATGCTACGCCGGAGGTAAAGGTGCGGCGGATCATCAGCGGGGCCATCTACGTCCTCAGCGCGACTATCGGCGTGCTGGCCTTTGTCTATCCCTTCTTCGACGTCTCCCGGCAGCCCCAGGCGAGCGCCCACACCCAGGACGCCCCACTGATCACCGCCGCCCTGGTGGGACTCTCGGTGGTCGCGCTGCTGGTGGAGCTGCAGGGGCGGGCGATCAGCGCCAAAACGGTGGCGCTCCTGGGCGTGCTGGTGGCCATCGCCAGTGTGTTGCGCTTCATCGAGACCGCCGTCCCGATGCCGGGCGGGTTTTCGCCCATCTTTGCGCCCATCATCCTGGCCGGATACGTCTTTGGCGGACGCTTTGGCTTCCTAATGGGGACCTTTACACTGCTGGCCTCGGCGCTGATCACCGGCGGCGTCGGTCCGTGGCTGCCGTACCAGATGTTCACCGCCGGCTGGGCCGGGATGACGGCAGGCTGGTTGGGCAAAATCCCTACGGATGTACTCATCCGCAATCTCCAATCTTCAGTCTCCAAGACCAGAGATTGGAGATTAGAGATTGGCCTACTGTGTGCCTTTGGCTTCGTCTGGGGCCTGCTCTACGGTGTGATCATCAATGTCTACTTTTGGCCCTTTGCGGCGGGACCGGCGACGCAGGCTTGGGCGCCAGGGCTTGGCCTGTGGGAGACGTTGGGCCGCTACGGGGTGTTCTACGCGGTCACCTCGCTGGGGTGGGACATGGCGCGGGCGGTGGGCAACGTGGCCTTGATCCTACTGCTGGGCCCGGCGACGGTGCGAGCGCTGTCCCGCTTCCGGAAGCGATTCCACTTTGAGGTGTGGCCAGATGCTTGACGCCCGGGCGTGGCTCCTGTGGGCGCTGGCGGTGCTGGTGACGGCGTCGTCCACGCGCAACCCGCTCTACGTCGTGCTCGTGCTGCTGATCGCGGCGGCGGTGGAGCTGGCCTGCACGCCTCGCCGGCGCGGCGGATTGCCCGCGTCGTTCCGCTTTGGGGCCGTGGCGGTTCCCCTGGCCGCGCTATTCAACGGGCTGACCGTACACCTTGGCGAGACGGTACTGTTCCGGCTCCCCGGGTGGCTGCCGCTGCTGGGCAGGCCGGTGACGCTGGAGGCCTTCGCCTACGGCGCGATCAACGGCCTCACGCTGACGGCCATTTTCAGCGGCTTTTCGACGTTCAACCGGGTGACGCCGGCGCGCGACTTGGTGCGGCTGACGCCGCGTGCCTTTCACGAGGCCGGCATCGTGCTCTCCATCGCCCTGACATTCGTGCCGCAGATGACGCGCAGCCTGAACCAGATCCGGGAGGCCCAGGCGGTGCGCGGCCACCGCGTGCGCGGCCTGCGCGACTGGCTGCCCATCTTCGTGCCGCTGCTGGTCGGCGGGCTGGAGCGCGCCCTGGGCTTGGCCGAGGCGATGGTCGCCCGCGGCTACGGCGCCATCTCCGACCAGGCGCACTCCCCGCGTGCCCAGGCGCTGCTGGCGCTGGGCCTGCTGGCGCTACTCCTAGGCTGGCTAACCACCCTGTTTCTGCCGCAGTGGCGCGTGGCCGGCATAGGAGGGATGATCGCCGGTGCCGGGCTCATCGGCGGCCTGCTGTGGCGGGTCGGACGCTCGGTTGCCCACACGACCTACCGGGCGCGCCGCTGGACTGCCCGCGAGGGCTTGGTCGTATTGGGGTGCGCGGTGACGCTGGCCTTTCTCCTGGCATTGCTGCCCTTTGTGGATCGAGAGACCCTGTATTACTCCCCTTACCCGCGCCTGGCGCTCCCGGCGTTTGACCCAGGCGTAGGATTGGGAATACTGGGGCTGCTCGGTCCCGCCCTAGTAGCCAAGGCGGAGGAGACAGCATGCGATGATTGAGATCGACCAGCTCACGTACACCTACCCCGGCGCCTCGGCCCCGGCCCTGGCCGACCTGACCCTGCGCGTCACCGAGGGGGAGTTTGTCCTCGTGGCCGGGCCGTCGGGGGCGGGCAAGTCCACCCTGCTGCGCTGCCTCAACGGGCTGGTGCCCCACTTTGCTGGCGGCGTGGTCGGCGGGCGCGTCACCGTCGCCGGTCACGATCCCATCGCCGAGGGACCGCAGGTGCTCAGCCGCGTCGTCGGGTTCGTCTTCCAGGACCCGCAGGCCCAGTTCGTGCTGGATCGGGTCGAGGACGAGATCGCCTTTGGGCTGGAGAATGAGGCCATCCCCCCGGCAGAGATGCGCGTGCGCGTCGAGGAAGCGCTGCACCTGTTGGACCTGGCCCCTCTGCGCGACTGCGCACTGGACACGCTCTCCGGCGGCGAGCGGCAGCGGGTGGCCATCGCCGCGGCCCTGGCGTTCCACCCGCGTGTCCTGGTGCTGGATGAACCCACGTCGCAGCTCGACCCGCAGTCGGCCGAGGGTGTACTCCAGACGCTGGTGCGCCTCAACCGCGATCTGGGACTGACGATCGTCCTGGCCGAACACCGGCTGGAGCGGGTGCTGCCCTACACCGACCGCCTGGTCTACCTGCCTGGCAATTCCGGCAAGGTGCTGGACGGCCCACCCCGCCGGGTCTTGCAACAAATGGAACTGACGCCGCCGCTGGTGACGCTGGGCAAGGTCCTGGGGTGGAACCCATTGCCGCTGACGATCAAGGAGGGACGCGCTTTTGCCGCCAGCATCCCGACCCCGGCGGCCTCCCAGCGCCCTATGAAGCCAAAGGAAGGCCAGCGGCTGCTGGTCCGCGACCTGCACTTTGCCTACGACGGCGCGGACACGCTGCGTGGCATCGACCTGGATATAGCGCCCGGAGAACTGGTGGCATTGATGGGGCGCAACGGGTCGGGCAAGACCACGCTGCTCAAGTGCATCGTCGGGCTGCTGCGGCCCAGGCAGGGGCAGATCACGCTGGACGGGCAATCCATCGCCGGGGGCAATACGGCCGAGACCTGCCGCCACGTGGGCTACCTGCCCCAGGAGCCGGACGCCATGCTCTTTGCCGACACGGTGATGGACGAGTTGCAGGTCACGCTGCACAACCACGGGCTGCAGAATGCCCCGCCCATCGCGCCGATCGATCTGCTGGCCCGCCTGAGGCTCGATGGCTCGGCTGCCGCTTACCCGCGCGACCTCAGCGCCGGTCAGCGGCAGCGCGTGGCCCTGGGCGCAGTGACCGTCACCCGGCCTGGGCTGTTGTTGCTGGATGAGCCCACCCGGGGCCTGGACTATTGGCTCAAGCGGCAACTGGTCGCCCTACTGCGGGAGTGGCAGGGGGAGGGGGCGAGCGTAGTGTTGGTGACCCACGACGTCGAGCTGGTGGCCCAAGCTGCTGACCGCGTGGTGATCCTCAGCCAGGGCCAGGTCATCGCCGACGACGCGCCGCAGGTGCTGACCGCTTCGCCGTTGTTCGCCCCCCAGGTAGCGCGGCTCTTTCCCGGCAGCGGCTGGCTCGTCGCCGAGGATGCGGTATCTGGGTTGGACAAAGGATAGTAGCCGTGAGTAAAGGAGGAATGTAAGCGTGGGACAAAGTGACGGGCTGGTTGAACTTGAGTATAGTCAGAAAACCTTTATGGTGATTGGCGGGGAGGAGAAGAATACCAAGATGCTGATCGAGGACGACAATCTGGTCGTTTTCGAATCTCTATGGCATGCCGGCTCGTTGGTTCACGATCTGCACGAGTTGGGAATCGCCGCCCAGGTTGTGCCGATGCCGCTATACGCGCTCCATCATCTGGCCAGGGGTATGAATCTCGGCCTATGGGTCTTGCGACACGATGGCACGGTTACGTCCATTGAGGAGATCATCTTTCTGTAAAGCACAAGCTTGCACACGGTTTTCTCCGCAGTGATTCATAATCGCCGATTGCGGGTTCGCGCAGAGGGATAGCTTTCACCGCTCCACCTCCACCCGCATCTGCATCCCATCACTGACAATCTCTATCGCTCCCTGCTCGTCGGTGCGGCAAACGGGCAGCTCTTCCAACCGCTCCAGCACCTCGTCGCATGGATGGCCGAAGCGATTATCAGCCCCCACATATATTACCCTGGATAGAGACTGCCCCTGTTTGCTTATAGAACAGGGGCAGTCCGAATTCCCGATCAATACACCTTGCCGCAAACGCAGCTCCAATCACCGCCAGGGCAATCGGTGTGCCCACAGTTCGGATAGCTACTTGCAGGATCGCCGTAAAGGGTCAGGTTGGGCATCAGGGTTCAAACAGTCCAACTTCAGTCCCGACGACCCAATAGGGGCCAGGACAATTTGCAGGCACTGTCTGCTTCAATTGCTCATCAAGACTATCGGTTTCACCTCCGCTTAGACGTATCGTTTCACCGATACGCAAAACGACTTCTTTGCGATTTCCAGTTATTACGCCAGTTACAACTCGGATGCTATCTTTTTCGGTGGTCACGGTAATATCAGGTGGCCATACAAGCAAATAACTAGTGTCGCTGTCCCTATCGTTCACGCGTATGCAGGAATCAACTTTATCTAGTTCGCCAACAAGCTTGGCTGTCCAAGCGGTTGCTATTACTGCTTGCCCGGCTGTCGGGGTTGTAGTAGAACTAGTTGAAGGAGATAAGTTGCATGCTGCTACAGTCAACAGCACATTGAATAGTAATATCGCCGTAAAAAAGGGTTTGCTCATCTTGGTGTGCCTCAATCACAAAAGAGATGCAATTAGTATCATCTCAATATCTTGGGGGAATGTAGGTCGGATTGGCAATCCGACTTACTCTTGCCCCTACTTTTTGAGAAGATACAGCAATTAGGTCTGGGGTTCCAGTAGGACGACCTGGATGAGTTCTCTGGAACTGTAGGCATGTGGCTAGTTGGTCAGGATGGAAAGTCCAAGAATGTTGTAGATTTGGTCAACTGGCCCGTAAATTACACAAGGATTGCCGTTTCCTAGAGTACAGGCGGCAATAGTAGTTCCATAAGCAGTGTTGTTCCAAAACCATGGTCCACCACTATCCCCTCCCTGTACAGTCATGTTATCGACACGGACATGTACCCCACCCTGACTCGTTGTGGCGATAGTTCCACATGCGTAGCCCGTAGTCTTGCCATACTTGCATACCCATTCGCCTACTGACTGAGAGGCACGAAATTTCGCACTGTAAATATAACGGTTGTACGTTCCATCCCATATTAGGTTTCTTACGGTAAATGCGTGGTCCCCTCTGTGCCACTGGATATCATAGGTACCTCCTACGGTCCCACTCATAAACGGCAACGATACCCCACTGTACCATTGCGAATTACTGCAATGGCCTGCCGTTGTAACACCTTTGACTCCACTAGAGTTCCTGACTGAAAAACCACTTGTACACGTTGTCAGAGCTTTACCCCCAAAAATGTCAGCAACGTCTCTAGATAGTTCAGTAAACTTGACTACATCAACAACGTCAGGTAATTGGGTATTTGCTTCTTGCAGAGCCGCTGCGAGTTGCGCTGGATCAAGTACATATAGTTCGGCTCGATTGTTAGGTATGTTGATCGCGGAGCTTGCACGTATCTCCAAACTATTGACAGCCTGCACTGCTTGGGATCGAGCAACTTCGAGCTCCTTGAGCGTTGTATGGGCTGTATGCACCTCGACAACGTCAGCCAATGGTCCACTTTGAACATATGACTGAAGGGTCGATTCTTCCTCCCGAGTGAACATCACGATAACACGATACTCAGGCTGGTGTTGAATCCAAAGTCCGGCGAAGGTTTCTCCTTCCTTTGCGGTTAACTCGCGATTGAGCTTCCCTATATCGCCCTGCAATTGCAGCCGGCGGATGGCTTCATCTAAATTCACGTCCATAGCAGTTGCATAAGCTTTTGCGTCCATTATCAATGCATCATCCACCTGCTCGATTTGGGTTGCTCCTTCTGCAATTTGGGCCGCAGAAGGGTAGGCGGCTGCACTGATAATCACGAGAGTTACTGTTATTACAAGTAAACGGCGAAATTTAAGCATTGTTTTCTCCTTTCTGAATGTTTGACTTATACATGTAATGAAAGGGAACCGAGCAGACTACATTTCGTCGACTATTCCCCACAAGCCACTTTCTCATTCTATCATATTCTCGGAGGCTTACCATCCGAAAAATGACCATCTTTCTTTGGTCGTTTTGAGTAGGTTTGTCTGGTCGAGTCAACCAGAGGCAAGCTGTTCCACCGTTCCTTAACTTCTTTGCACCAATGATTTGCCCTGGCTAATTGCTTCTGGGTGAGAAAGATCTCTCCACGTGCAGCGCAGCGGATCGCCTGCACAATGCTGGATGGGGTTTCGTCCTTGAGGAGATAGCCTACGATTCCTGCCTCAATTGCCTTTGCCAGGTAGCAGTCCCGATCGTGGGCCGTCAACACCAGGGTAACCGTCTCGGGATAGTTCGCGCGCACCCATCTCTCGACCTCGTACGGGCGAAGCTGGGCATAACTAGATCAAGCAGCAAAATGTCTGGCCGGAGTTCGGAGACCATTCGCTCCGCTTCTAGGCCGTCCTCTGCCTCTCCCACGACCTTGATGTCGGGCTCTTTCTCCAGGATCGCGCGAATACCTGATCTGGTTACGGGAAAATCGTCGGCTACCAATACGCGGATAGTCCCTTTCGCATCGTCCATAGAATCCTCCTCAGACACACATTATACCGCTGTCCCCCCCGCAAGCAAATCACCTTTCAGGGCTCATTTTCCACTGCGCTGCACCTCCACTCGTATTTGCGTTCCATTGCTGACGATCTCGACCGCGCCGCGCTCGTCGGTGCGATAGACCGGCAGCCCATCCAGCCGCTGCAGCACCTCGTCGCATGGATGGCCGAAGCGATTATCAGCCCCCACGCTGATGACGACCACCTCAGGATCGACCGCCTCCAGGAACGCTTGCGAGGTCGAGCTGCAACTGCCGTGGTGCTGGACCTTCAACACCGTGCTCTGTAAGGGCGCATCGCGATGCGCCCCTACGAGGTTTGCCTCCACCTCCGCCTCGCTATCGCCCGTCAGCAGCAGCGAAACCTGGTCATACGTCAGCCGTGTCACCACCGAGTTGTTGTTGGCATCCTCCTCCAACTGCGATCCCGGGTGCAGCACGACCATCTCCACCGGATGCCGTGCGTCCGCCTCGTCCAGCGCCAGTCGCAATCCCGCTTTCCCCTCGTGCACCGCCGCTCCTTCCGCCGCCACCACCTCCAGCCAGCGCGCGTAGGTGGCCGAGTCCAGTGCCATCTCGCGAAAAACCACCGCATCTACCCGGTATCGCTCCAACACCGCGATCAGCCCGGTGACGTGGTCGGACTCGGGATGCGTGAGCAGCACCAGGTCGATGGAGCAATCCCAGAACGGCATGCGGCGGCCCAGTTGCGAGAGCAGCGCCGTCTCGCTCGGCCCGCCGTCGATGAGCACCTGCCTGCCGGAGGGGGTCTGGATGAAGATGGCGTCCCCCTGGCCTACGTTGAGGAAGGTGACGTGTAGCTTGCCGTCGGGCAGCCCGCGCCGAGCAGAGATGCCTAGAATCAGCAGGACGGCGGACGCGCCGAGGATGAACTTGGTCCGCATGTTGGCGTTGAACCGCGTCCACAGCGCGCGCCGCCGCTCCCGGGCCTGCTGGAACCACCAGGTGAGACCCGCCAGCAGGACATAATACCCCCACACCATCCAGTTCTCCATTTTCACCGGCACCGAGGCGAGCGGCGCCCGCGCCGTCAGCCGCACCATCTCGATGGTGTAGGTGAGGAACACCCAAGCCACCCAGCCCGCAACCTGGCCCAGCGGGCGAAAGACCAGCCCCAGCAGCAGGGCGATGCCACCAGCGATCATCACATATGATTGGACGGGAGTTACAGAGTGATCAGGTTTGTATCATGCCCTTTTCAGTCGAAACGCTAATCGGCGTGGCGCAGCTCTTCATACCGCCTGGTTCACGAATTTCTACATTGCAGGGAGGATCAAATGAATGGATGCATTATTCGGCCATGACAGGCCTCGCCAGCTCAGACTTTCGCCCAGTTGGTGGGCGAGGATTGCTAGTACAAGACTGAACCAGAAGGCATCGTGAGAGCCCTCGTGTGTATGGACTCTTTTTTGTTGCCTGCAAGCCTCGGCCATCGTGCTGCCCATCTGTCTATTTATTATTCGTCTATATGAAATCCACCTACGTACTGCATAACTATTGACATGTAGTACATAGTGTGATATACTTGCGGTCGAACATAGGCCTGGTTGAACCTATGAGGAAAAAGCAAAGATGCGAGGACAAGGGCAAAGAAGGCGGAGACATGGTCGTCGGACAACCGGGATGCGGGAGTCGGCACTGCTTCTGCTCCTGCACCGCGAACCTGCTCACGGCTACACCCTGCTGGAGCAGTTGGAGGAGTTCGGCCTGGGAGAGATTGCCCCCAGCGTCATCTACCGGGCGTTGCGCGATATGGAAGCACGAGGATGGGTCGCTTCGATATGGAACGAGGAACAGACCCAGGGGCCACCTCGCCGCGTCTATCACATCACCGCCCTGGGGAACGAGGTGCTGGCTACGTGGGTACGGGAGTTGGATGAGACCCGGAAGATGCTTGATCGCCTGGTGGGAGCGTACCATCTTCACATGGAGGAAGGCGAAGGTGAGCATCATTGATGCGTTGTCAGGGAGCCTGCGTACCGACACGCCTGTCCGCCAGGTGTTGGTGGGAGCTTTCTGGACGGCGGACAGGAGTTGGCCGAGTGACTGCTAGAACAATTCTGGAATGAGCAACTTTCGAAGGAGAAGAATGGTCACAGACGTACAAGTTGTCGACGCCCTGCGCGAGGTGATGCACCCGGAGATCGAGCAACGCGATCTGGTTGGATTGAAGATGATCAGAGACGTAAGCGTCAAAGATGAAAAAGTCACGCTTACCCTGGTCTTGCCCTTCAGGGAGATCCCCATCAAGGACGATCTGGTGAGCAGCGTACGGGAAGCGGTAACCTCGCTGGACGCCAACTTGAAGGTCGAGGTGAAGCTGGCCGAAATGAGCCAGCAGGAGCGCGCTGCGTTCATGACGGAGGCCCAAGGCGGTCCGAAGCCGGCTCAGTCTATGAACAAGGTCGGCCGCGTGATAGCCGTGCTGAGCGGGAAGGGCGGTGTGGGCAAGTCGTCGGTGGCGGCGCTGCTGGCGGTGGCGTTGAACCGGCAGGGTAAGCAGGTAGGGGTGCTCGACGCCGATATCACCGGTCCCAGCCAGCCCAAGATGTTCGGCCTTCACGAGCCTC
>Ga0315550_1001592_pt1 | contig 13937 bp, 9 predicted proteins | sample SalMarSW160190MG_2_FD_203100 | JGI IMG/M metagenome (GOLD analysis project Ga0315550, IMG submission 203100) | Salt marsh sediment microbial communities from the Plum Island Ecosystem LTER, Massachusetts, United States - Salt Marsh Sediment SW1601-90 ... | reverse complement strand
CTTGATCTGATGCGCGATCTGCCGGGCGAGCTCGCCCCAGGCCAACACGCGGACCGCGCGTGAGAGCTCCGTGACGTCGTCGAGCGCCACCACCCACCCGCGCGCCGCGCCGGAGAGCCGCGCGACCTGCACGCGCATCTGCCGCGCGCCCACGCTGAACTCTCGCGGCTCAGCGTCCTCCGTGCCCGCGGCCACGCCGCGGACCCACGCCCATACCTCGACCCATGCGGCGTCGTTCAGCCGGGCGATCGGATCGCCCGCCGTAATCACCCGGCCGAGAAATTCTTCGGCGCGGAGATTCGACGTGACGACCACGAAATGCTCGTCGAAGGCGACGACACCGGAGGCGACGTGGCGGAGCACCGCGGCGGTGCGCTGCCGCTGCGCTTCGAGTGCCGCGCGGCCCTGCGTCACGTCGCGGGCCATGCGCTCGAACGCCTCCATCACCGGCACGAACTCCGTCGGTTCGTCGCCGAAGGGCGGCAACGCCTCCCCGCGTCCGACGCGGAGCGCCGCCGCGCGGAGCGCTTGGACCGGACGGGCGAGCGTCCGCACGGCGACCGAGGCGAGCGCCGCCGCCGCGCCGAGGCCGACCAGCATCGCGAGCACGAGCCCGAATCCGAGGTCGCGCTCGCCGGCCAGCAGGTCGGCGTCATCCACCAGGCGGGGCGCCGCGAGCACCGCCGCGCGCCCGGGCGGGAGCCCCAGCGTGCGGTAGCCGACCCGGGTCGGCCGGCCGGCGATGCGCTGATCGACCGTGACCTCGAGCTCGTCCCCGCCCGCCAGATCCTCGAACACCGGCGGGGGAATGAACTGATCGATCAGCCCGAGTTGGACGAGCACCGGCGCGCTCCCCTGCAGCAGCGCGCCGTCGTTGTAGATGACGAGATCTACGCCGAGGCGTTCCGCCAGGTCGCCCAGCACCTCACGTCCCCCCACCGGCGGACCCACCAGCGTCCGCGCCGCCCCCGTGGCGTCCTGGAGCGTTTGCCCGATGATGAGATCCCGGCTCCGCTGGGCCTCCCCCGCGAGCCGCCCACCCGTCCAGGCGGCGAAGATCCCCGTCGGCAACACGAAGAACACCGCCAACGCCGCGCCCAATCTCGAGCGATAGGATCGGAACGTCAGGAGATCGCGCAGGCCCGGTCCCAAGCGAAAGCGCCCGAGCAGTCCTTCGGCCAGCACCCACAGGATCGCGATCAACGCCGCGTCGAGCACCACGACGAGAATGGCGCGGATGAGCACGCGCGTCGCCCCACCGAGATCCACCAGGACGTGCAGGTGGCGCATGCCACCGGACAGCTCCAGGCGCTGTTCGCCTCGTACGCGCCATCCCTCCCGCTGCCAACGGAGCTGCCGCACCGGGGCGACCGGGCCGCCGACGACCGGCTCCGAGAGCGTGATGGTGTACGGCGCGGGCAGCGGGCGCTCGCCGCGGAGGAATCGCGCGACGCGGACCGGCGTGATCAACCGGCTCCGTGGCCCCACGCCCACCGTCACCACCGAGCCGTCCGGGAACGGCACGGAGAGGATGTACCGCGTGCCGGGCATGTCGTGCACCGTGTCCACGTACGCCGTGCGCCGCTCGAGGGCCGACCGTGCCGTCGCCTGAAGCAGTGCCGGCGGGAGGTGCAGATCCGCGAGCATCAGCTGGGCCTCTTCGACCCCTGTGGGGGACCACGTGGCGAGCACCCCGGGATAGCCGCCCGCGTCGAGGGCCGAGCGCGCCCATCGCGCGTACAGGTCCGCGGCGGTGACCGGCACCCGTTTCTCGGTCAGGCGATCGCCGAAGCGCTCCAGCAAGCCCAGCACGTAGGGGTCGCTCGTCGTCGTGAGGCCGTCGGCGTCGCGCGTGGCGAGTGCGAGGCGACCCTCGATCGCGGCACCCCACGTCAGGAGCGACGCGAGCGTGCCGGCGACGATCGCGGTGGCCGCGAGCAGGCGCGTGCGCCGGGCGGGAAGCACTGCCAGCCCGAAGGCGGGAATCCAGACGTACGGATACCAGGTCGGCCAGGCCGAGACCGGACGCCAGAGCGCGAGCCCGCCGAGCGCGGCGGCCACGGCCCACGCACACGCGGCGACCGTCGCCCATCGCGGAGCGTCTCTGCCGGTCCGTCCCCGCACGAGCGCCGCCGCCAACAGCAGCACCGCCGCACTCCCGAGCGCGAGCCCACCTTCCCATTCCAGCCAGAGCACGGTGCCGATGCCGGCGGCAGGCGGGGTAATTCCCTCAGCGAGGATCTGGAGCACGCGCGGCGCGAGCAGGAGCAGCACGCCCGCGGCGAGCATCCCGGGAATCGTCCGCCGCGGCCGCCACCACCAAATGCCGACGGCCAGCACGAAGGCGAGCAGCGCGCTCAGGGCGAGCGCCCCGGACGAGGCGGTAAACGGCCCGAGCAGATCGGCGAAGTAGGTTGCCGAGGAGAACAGCGTCCCGAGACCGAGCGCGGTGCCGGCGGAGGTGAAGACGAAGAGTCCCACCGCCGCGGCGAGCCCTGCGGCGCGCGCCCATGCGGCCCCGGTCACCATCGCGAGAACCGCGAGCAGCACCACGGCGAGGCTCACCAGCCGCCCGCTCTCGGCGAGGAGCATCAACTTGTAGGCGCCCTGCGACGGGGGGACGAGACGGACGCTGAAGAGGGTGTCCGGGTGCGCCGCCGAATCGCTGCACGCCGGCAGGCAGTAGTCGAAGACGTCGGAGAGGTAGGGCGCCTGGCCGGGCCGATAGAAATGCAGCTCGACGTCGGTGGCGTGCGCGAAGCGGGCGGCGAGTGAATTGCCGCGATCGGGTATCGCGCTGTCCGCGTCGAGCAGCACGTGCCCCACGCTCAGGCGCCCGGCCGGACCCTGGCGGCGCGCTTCGAGCGTGGCGTAAAATGGGGTGATCCGGGCGGCCAATCCGCTGGCGCCCGTATCGGGAGGCAGTCGATGGCGTCCGCCCCATGCCCACGGCGTGCCGTCGGGCTCGAGCACGGCGACGCCGCGCTCCGGACCGCCGGTGCCGACGGCCGCATCGAGCGCGCGCACCGCGGCCGCCTGCGTCGTGTCGGTGACGGTGAGACCGCGCTCGGCGAGATCCCGCGCCTCCCCGACCGCGTCGGTCAGGGTACCTTGGAGACGCCGACTGGCGCCGGAGATGAGCGATTCCCGAACGCCCGCGGGCTCGGCGTCCCAGCGACGCTCCACGGCCTGGACGCGCCGTGACGCCTGGAAGGCAACGCCCGCGCCGGCGAGCGCCAGCACGGCCGCCGCGAGCGCCGCCCCACGGTGGCGGCGCGCCAGCACCGCCGCGAGCGCGCTCAGCCCGCCGACGGCCACCGCGGCCGCCGCCCAACCGAGCCCCGGATGGACGAGCCATCCGCCGAGGGCCGCCACCTGCAGCAGGGTCACGACCTCCCAATGCCCGAACGCGCGTCGAATCACACCGGTCCCCTACTTCTCAAGTACACGCCGCCCCAACGCGTGCGCGACGTCCTGTCGCGCGACCCGCGCCTGATCATTCCGGTCGGCACGACCGAGCAGCACGGCGCCCATCTTCCGCTCGGCTGTGACACCCTGATCGTCGAGCGCCTCGCCGACGACCTCTCGGCCGCGTTCGGCGTGCTGCGCGCGCCCACGGTGGAATATGGCGTGAATACGTCGACACGCACGCCCTACCCCGGGAACGCGACCGTGCGGCGGAAGACCCTGCATCGGTTCATGAACGACCTCATCGGATCGTGGGAGGAGGGCGGCGTCGACCAATTCATCATCCTGACGGCACACGGCTACGACCCGCACCAGGAGGCCCTGAGCACGCTGCGCACCACGCACGCCTCGGTGCGTACCGTGGACATCTTCGCCGTCCCGTTTACCGAGGATGGTGCCGAGATTCCCATTCACGGAGGCGAAATCGACACGTCGCTTCTCCTCTATATCGCGCCGGAATACGTCGACCTCTCGCTCGCTCGCGATTTCATTCCATCGGCTCGCCGGCTCCGCGCCTACGCGCGCCGGGCGGCGGGGGTCCTGCCCAAGGAGAGTCCGGGCTCGCTCGGGCGTCCATCCCGCGCGAGTGTTGAGAAGGGGCGGCGGCTCTACCATCTTATCTATGAGCGGATCGCGACACGGGTCTTCCGTGACGCGACGCCCCCCGGATCCCGGGTTTCCTGAACGTCGGCCGGTCATGCTCGCACACGCCCGTGCCTCGCTGGTGCTCCTCGTCGCCACCGCCCTCGCGCCCGTCCCGGCGCGCGCGCAGGGCCGGGACGTGGACGACGGCACGTTCCTGATCCGGGCGGGCCAACAGCTGATTGGCCGCGAGACCTTCCAGATCCGGCGTCAGCCTCTGCCCAACGGTCTTGGATTCGCCATCACGACCTCCGCCGCGTACCCCGCGGACGGCCGTGCGGTCACCTCGGCGATCATCGAGCTCGGCCCCGATTCCCTTCCCCTGACGGTCCAGCTCGACGCCGGCGCCAATCGCCGGATTCTCGCGCGCGTCGGGATGCGGCGCATCACGGTCCGCACCATGTCGCCGTCCAGCGAAGCCGCGCGCGAGTTCGCCGGCGCACCCCGGACCCTGATCGTCGACGACTCGCTCCTCGCCACGTACGCGGTGCTGCCCGGCGCCGCGGCCGGCCCGGTGATGCTCTTCGCGCCCCGCGACGGGACCCACCAGCGCGGCCGACTCCAGGACGTGGGCACCGAACGGATCGTCGTCGCGGGGAAACCGCAGACCGCACGGCATCTCCGGCTCGCCGGGCCCGACGGCGGCGTGGACCTCTGGTTCGCCACCGACGGCCGACTGCTCAAGGTCGACCTCCAGCGCCTCGGCGTGACCGCCGTCCGTGCGGCCGCGGGGGACTGAGCCCGGGATTCCGCCCCGATCGACGCCTACAGGGCACCCGTCCCCCTAGGTACACTTCCTTCGGCTGGCCGCGAACGTCCAACGTTGAAACCCCCGCCGGGTCTTCTGCGTACTCTCGGACGTGCAGCCAACTCCGAGTCACGATCAAGGGATGCCCATGCGCACTCGCACCATCGCGTTCGCCCTGGCCGGCCTCTGCGCCGCCGTCACACCGCTAGCCGCCCAGGATGGGGCGCTGCCGACGGTGCCCCACGAATTGAGCCTGGCCGACGCCACGAGCATCGCGCTTGCCAACAATCCGACCTATCGACAGACCGCCAACGACCACGCCCCTGCGGCGTGGGGCGTCCGGAACGCATACGCGTCCTTTCTACCGAGCTTCAGCTTGAGCGGGGGCCTGCGGTACACGGGCGTGGGTTCACAAAACTTCCTGAGCACGAGCTTCACGCAGCCGTCGAGCACGATCGGCTCGAGCTATTCACTGGGCCTGAACTGGCAGCTTTCCGGCCAGACGCTCACCCAGCCCGGCGTGGCCAAGGCGCAGCTCCGTGCTGCCGACGCCTCCATCACCGGGGCCGCCATCAATCTGCGGACGATCATCGAGCAACAGTATCTGGCGGTCCTGCAGGCGCAGGCCCAAGTGGAGCTCGGAACGAACCAGGTGGGGCGCAATCAGGAATACCTGCGCCTCGCGAACGCGCGATATCAGGTGGGGCAGGCCACGATGCTGGACGTGCGCCAGGCGCAGGTCGCCCTCGGCCAGTCTCAGGTGACGCTGCTCCAGGATCGTCAGAACGTCACGGTCCAGAAGCTCATGCTGTTCCAGCAGATGGGCGTCCGCGCGCCGGACGACCCGTCGGTCGTGACACTCACCGACACGTTCACGGTCAAGGCGCCGCAGTGGTCGCTCGACAGCCTGCTCGCCGAGGCGGAGGCCAACAACCCCGACCTCGGCTCGCTCCGGGCGCGTGCGTCGGCCGCCCGCTGGAGCGCGCGGGCCGCCAAGTCCGAGTGGCTCCCCACGCTCAACTTCTCGGCGGGCTGGTCGGGATTCACGCAACAGTACACCAACGTCGACCCGCTCATCAATGCGCAGATCCAGAACGCGCAACAGTCGGCGGCATCGAACGTGGCGCAGTGCCAGTACGCCAACGGCAACTGGCTGAACGCGGGCGGGCAATCGCTCGATTGTGGGAGCCTGGCATTCACTCCATCCGAGGCCGACGCGATTCGGACGCAGATCGAGTCCCAGAACTCAGTTTTCCCGTTCAACTTCACCAGTCAGCCGTTCTCGGCGAGCCTCTCGATATCGCTGCCGATCTTCACGCAGTTCGGCCGCCCGAGCCGCGTCTCGCAGGCGGAGGCACAGGAAGACGACGCACACGAGGCCGTGCGCGCCCGGCGCCTCCAGGTGCGCACCGATGTGAGCCAGGCCTTTTACGCGCTCGAGACGGCCTACCAGACCATCGGCATCCAGGACACCAACCGCACCGCGGCCCACGAATCGTTGCGCCTGGCCACCGAGCGGTACCGTGTCGGCTCCGGCACCTTCTACGAATTGCTCGATGCGCAGCTCGCCGCCCAGCAGGCCGAGCAGCAATACATCAACGCCGTGTACGGGTACCATCAAGACGTGGCGAAACTCGAGGCCGCCGTCGGCCGGTCCCTACGCTAATTCCCTGGAGCTTCGATGGCTGGCAAGAAAATCGTGTTCATAGGCGGCGGGGTGGTCGTCGTCGCAGCGCTCGTCTTCTTCAATCTGAAGAGCCACGGCGATGAGGGCGTCGGCGTGCGCCTCGAGCCCGTCTCGCGCCGAAACCTGGTCGCCACGGTCACCGCGAGCGGCAGTATCAAGGCCAAGCGCGCGGTGGACATCAGCTCCGACATCACCGGGCGGATCATCGCCATTCCGGTAAAAGAAGGGCAGTACGTGCACACCGGGGACCTCCTCCTGCGCATCGACCCCTCGAGCTACGAGGCGGCCGTCGCGCAGTCGCAGGCGAACCTCTCCTCGGCTCAAGCGAATCTCGTCCAGAATACGGCCAACCTCGAGCAGGCCAAACGGGCCCTGGACCGCGCCGAGGAGCTGCGCAAGCAGAGTCCGAACCTGATCTCCGACGAGCAGCTCGAGCAGGCACAGACCTCCTACAAGGTGGCGCAGGCCATCGCGACGTCGGCGCAGCACCAGGTCGATCAGGCCCGCGCGAGTCTGAGCCAGGCGCAGGATCAGCTGTCCAAGACCGTCCTCCGCGCGCCGATGGACGGCAAGGTCACGCGTGTCGCGGTGGAGGTGGGCGAGGTTGCGGTCCCCGGTACGTTCTCGCGCGAGACCGGCCTGCTCATGACGATCAGCGATCTCTCCGTCATCCAGGTGAACGTCCAGGTGGACGAGACCGACGTCGTCCGACTCAAGCTCGGCGATTCGGTGGACGTCTCGATCGACGCCTTCCCCGACACGACGTTCGCGGGGCGGGTGACGAAGATCGCGCAGAGCGCCGTCCAGGCGGCCGCGTCGGCCTCGTCGACGTCCGACCAGGCCGTGGATTACGACGTCGAGGTGACGCTCGACAATCCGCCGCCCGATGTACGTCCCGACCTGTCCGCGACGGCCAAGATCATCACGGCGACGCGGGACAGCGTGCTCAGTATCCCGATCATCGCGCTCACGGTGCGGGAGAACACCCCGGTCTCCACGGAGACCGTCCCGAAGGACACCACGGGCGGCAAGCGCGAGACCGAAGGGGTCTTCGTGGTGCATAACGGCGTTGCGCTGTTCCAGCCGGTCAAGGTGGGCATCGCGGGGCAGGAGCACTTCGAGGTCCTGAACGGGGTATCGCAAGGTGACACGATCGTCGCGGGCCCCTACCAGGCGATCCGCGATCTCAAGGACAGCAGCCGCGTGCACGCGGCCAAGAACCTCGCTCCGACGGGAGGGGCGTGAGCATGACGAACGACACCATCATCCGGGTGCGCGGGCTCGCCCGCGTATACGAAATGGGCTCCGAGACGGTGCACGCCTTGCGGGGCGTGGACCTCGACATCGGCCGGAACGAATACGTCGCCATCATGGGGCCGTCGGGCTCCGGCAAGTCCACCATGATGAATCTGATCGGGTGCCTGGACACGCCCACGGCCGGCGAGTACTGGCTCAACGGCACGGAGGTCTCGCGCATGACGGACGATGCGCTCGCCGACGTGCGAAACCGGGAGATCGGCTTCGTCTTCCAGACGTTCAACCTGCTCCCCCGCGCGAGCGCGCTCCACAACGTGGAGCTCCCCCTCATCTACGCGGGGCTCAAGACGGCCGACCGCCGCGCGCGCGCCGAGGCCGCCCTGCGTCGCGTCGGCCTCGCCGAGCGCATGCATCACAAGCCGAATGAGCTCTCCGGCGGCCAGCGGCAGCGCGTCGCGATCGCCCGTGCGCTGGTGAACGATCCGAGCATTCTCCTCGCCGACGAACCGACCGGAAACCTCGACTCGGTGACGAGCGAGGAGATCATGGCGGTCTTCGCCGAGTTGCACGGCCAGGGGCAGACCGTGGTGATGGTCACGCACGAACCCGATATCGCCGAGCATGCGGGCCGCGTGGTCACGCTCCGTGACGGGTTGATCCACAGCGACACGCTTCAGGAAGCCGCCTAACCGTGTCTTTCGGCGACGCGATCCGCATCGCCCTCGGGGTCGTCTGGTCCCAGAAGATGAAGAGCATCTTCTCGGCCGTCGGCGTGTTCGTGGGTGTGACGTTCCTGATCGCGGTGGTGTCGATCATCGAGGGCATGAATCACTACATGACCGACAAGTTCGCCGGCGCGCTCCTCGGGGTGAACACGTTCCAGTTGAGCCGCCGGCCGAACTTCCAGGTGGGCAACGTGTCGGACAGCACGTGGCACGCCTGGGCGCGGCGGCCGCGGATCACGTACGATGACGCGCGGGCGGTGGTCTCCGGCATTCACGTCCCCATCATGTGGGCGTGGGAATCCCAAACGAGCTCGGACATCCAGTACCGCGGCAAGACCGCCGCGCGCGTGCGCGTGCTCGGGGTGACCGATCAGTACTTCGCGCTCAAGGGCTGGAACTTCGCGATGGGGCGGCCGTTCACCGCGCAGGAGAACGAGACCGGGCAGCCGGTGGTCGTGATGGGGTATGACCTCGCGCAGAAGATCTTCGGCAAACAGGACCCGATCAATCGCACCATCCAGATCCGCGGGCTCCCGTACCGCATCATCGGGGTGATCGAATCGCAGGGGAACATCTTCGGCATGTCGCTCGACAACTTCGTGGCGGCCCCCGCGCTCTCCCCGGTGAAGCGATTCGTGAACCGGCCGCACGTCCTCGACGCACTGCTGGTGAAGGGGACGTCGATCACCGACATGCAGGCGGCGATGGATCAGGCCGAGGCGGTCATGCGCACGCGCCGGCATCTGCGCCCGACCCAGGCGGACAACTTCACGCTCGAGACTGCGAGCGGCGTCCTTGATTTCTGGAGCAAGATCAATCAGATCCTCATCATCGCGCTCCCCGGCCTCGTGAGCATCTCCCTGGTCGTCGGCGGGATCGTGATCATGAACATCATGCTCATGGCAGTCGCCGAGCGGACGCGCGAGATCGGAATTCGGAAGGCGCTCGGTGCCCGGCGGCGCGACATCCTGCGGCAGTTCCTGGTCGAATCGGCGACGCTGGCGACGGTGGGCGCCTCCTTGGGCGTGGGGACCGGGCTTGGCGTCGCCTGGATCGTCACCTCGACGACGTTCCTGCCGGCGCGCGTGGCGCCCTGGTCGATCGTGGTCGGCGTGGTCCTTGGCGCGGGCGTCGGCATCACCGCGGGACTCTACCCCGCCAGCCGCGCCTCCCGGCTCGATCCCATCGCCGCGATGCGGCACGAGTGAACCCATGACTCCGGTCTTCGAAGGCGTCGGCATCGCGCTCGAGTCGCTCCGCGCCAACAAGGTGCGCGCCGCGCTCACCATTCTGGGTGTCGCCATCGGCGTGGCCGTGGTCATGGTGATCGCCGCCATGATCACCGGGATCAATCAGGGCGTCGAGAACGTTTTCAACCAGCTCGGGCCCCGGACGTTCTTCGTGTTTCGCGCCTTCCAGTCCGGCATTCAGGTGAACGACGGCACGAACGACCAGCCGTGGCGCCACAACCCGCAGATCACCCCGGAGGAGGCCAGCCGCATCGCGGCGCTCCCGGCGATCGATCTCGTCGTGATCGACCAGAAGACGCAAGGCCCGGTCACGTTCGGCAACCAGTCCATTTCCTCGGTCGGGATCATCGGACGAAGCTCCGGATGGGTCCGGGTGTCCGGCGGTGACGTCTATCCAGGACGCTCGTTCACGCGACTCGAGGACGTGGCAAGCGCGCGCGTCGCCGTGCTCAGCCAGAAGCTCACGGAGCAGCTCTTCGCGCGGCTCGACCCGATCGGTCGCATGGTGAAGATCGAGGGCGTGCCGTACGAGGTGATCGGCGTCTGGACGCCGCCGCCCGACATCTTCGGAGGCGGGAACCAGCCGATGGCGATCGTGCCGCACGGAGCGTTCACGAAATACACCAGTGGCTTTCGGAGCTGGGTAGACCTGCTCGTGTCCCCCGACACGTCCGTCACGGTGGAGGACGCGATCGACGAGGTCACGGCCGTGCTCCGGTCGACACGCGGCTTGCGTCCTGGCGCCGACAACAACTTCGCGATCGTGACCCAGGACAAGCTGCTCGGGAGCTTCAACAGCGTGACCCGCGGGTTCTTCCTCGTGATGATCGCGCTCTCGAGCGTGGGGCTCATGGTGGGCGGCATCGGCGTCATCGCGATCATGATGATCTCGGTCACCGAACGCACCCGCGAGATCGGCGTCCGCAAGGCGCTCGGCGCCACACGGCGGGCCATCCTCTGGCAGTTCCTGGTTGAGGCGGCGACGCTGACCCTCGTGGGCGGGCTGGCCGGCATGGCGCTCGGGGGGATCGGGACGCTGATCGTGAAGCTCGCCACCCCGCTTCCCGCCAGCGTGCCCGTCATCTCGATCGTCGCGGCCGTCGGCATGTCGATCGTCACGGGCGTCGTCTTCGGCCTCGTGCCCGCGGCGCGCGCCGCGCGCCTGGATCCGGTCGAAGCCCTGCGGTACGAATAGGGGACCGCGCCGCGGCACGCGCGGGTATATTGTCCCCCATGTCCGACCCCTGCGTTCTGGTCGCCATCGCGGCACACCCCGACGACGTCGAGCTCACCTGCGGCGGCACGCTCATCAAGGCGGCGCGTGGCGGGTACCGGGTGGGGATCGTCGATCTCACGGGCGGGGAATCGGGCACCCGTGGCGACCGCGGGATCCGGGCCAACGAGGCCGGTGCGGCGGCACGTGTCCTTGGCGTCGCGGAGCGGCTCAACGCCGGCCTCCCGGACGCGGGACTGCACAACACCGACGAGACGCGCCGGGTGGTCGTCGAGCTCGTGCGACGGCTCCAGCCGCGGGTGGTGATTCTCCCCTACCCCGTGGGCCGGCACCCCGACCATCGCATCGCCGCCGAGCTCGGCCGGGATGCGTGCTTTCTCGCGGGGCTCGCCAAGTACGCGGCGTCGGGCGAGCCGCACCGCCCCGAGAAGGTGCTGTACTCGCTCGCGTACCGGGAGGACCCGGAGAAGCCGACGTTCGTGGTGGACATCTCCGAGGAATTCGACACGAAGATGCAGGCGATCCGCTGTTACGCCTCGCAGTTCGAGGGGAAGTCGGCGGCCGGCGAGATCTTCCCCGCGGGCGGCGATATCTACCAGAACATCCGCATTCACAACGCGCGGTACGGCAGCCTCATCCGGACCGCCTTCGGCGAGCCGTACATGACGGCCGAGACGGTGCGCGTGGACGACGTCGTGACGATGGGCGTCCGGTCGTTCTGAGGGCGGGATTCCGCCGTGCCCCCTCCAGACCGTAGTATTAACGCAATGACTCAGTCCCCCATCTATCTCGACAACGCCGCGACCACGCCCGTCCGGGAGGAAGTGCGGGAGGCGATGCTTCCCTTCCTCGGGACGGACGCGTTCGGCAATCCGAGCTCCGCGCACCGAGTCGGGCGGACGGCCCGGGCTGCGGTCGAGCAGGCCAGACGCCAGGTCGCCGCGGCGGTCGGCGCCGAGCCGGCGCAGGTCTTCTTCACGGGAGGCGGCACCGAGGCCGATAACCTCGCGATCCTCGGCACCGCGCTCGCCGCGCGCGCGCGGGGGGCGCCGTTCCGCGTGGCGGTGTCGGCGATCGAGCACAAGGCGGTGCTCGGGGCCGCCCACGCCGTGGAAGCGCTCGGGGGCGACGCGGTGATCCTCCCCGTCGACGCGACGGGTCGCATCGACCTCGACGCGCTCGACGCCGTGCTCGCCGATGGTGTCGCGGTGGTGAGCGCGATGTGGGTCAACAACGAGGTCGGGATCGTGCAGGACGTCGCTGGGCTCGCGGCGCGATGTGCGGCCGCCGGCACGCCGTTTCATACCGACGGCGTCCAGGCACTCGGCAAGGTCCCCGTGGACCTCCACACCCTCCCGCACACGATCCTCACCATCTCGGCCCACAAGATCTCCGGTCCCAAGGGCGTGGGAGCGATCGTGCTCGAGAACAAGACGCTCGTCCACCCGCTCCTCCACGGCGGGGGGCAGCAGTCCGGCGTGCGCCCCGGCACCGAGAACGTCCCGGGCATCGTGGGTTTCGGACGCGCCGCGGAGCTCGCCGTCGCCGAGCTCGACGCGACGGCGCGGCAGATGGCCGAGCTGCAGGACACCTTCGAGCGCGGGGTGCTCGCGGCGCTGCCCGATGCACAGGTCAACGCCGCCGCCGCCGAGCGCGCCCCCCACATCAGCAACGTCGCCATCCCAGGCACCGACAGCGAGGCGATGCTCATGCATCTCGACCTCGCCGGGATCTGCTGTTCCGCGGGCTCGGCGTGCAGCACCGGCTCGACCGCGCCCTCGCATGTGTTGACCGCCCTCGGGATCCCCGAGCCGGTCGCGAAGGCGTCCCTCCGGTTCTCGTTTGGGCATCAGAGCACGGCAGCCGACGTGGACGCCGCCCTCGCCGCGCTCCCCACCGTCGCCGCCAAGGTGCGGCGCCTCGGAACGTTGCTCGACCGATGACCCAGCATTCCGGGGCCCGCGTGCTCGTCGCGATGTCCGGCGGAGTGGACAGCTCGGTGGCCGCGGCCCTCCTGGTCGAGGCGGGGTACGAGGTCATCGGCGCCACGCTCAAGCTCTTCTGCTACGGAGATTCCGTCCCGGATCGCCCCTGCTGCTCGCTCGATTCCATCGCCGACGCACGCGCCGTGGCGCACCGGCTCGACATCCCCCACTACGTCCTCAACATGGAGGACCGCTTCCGCGCCGACGTCATCGACGACTTCGTCGGGGAGTACGCGCGGGGCCGGACGCCGATCCCGTGCGTGCGCTGCAACTCGTTCACGAAGTTCCGGGACCTGCTGGCGCACGCGGACGCGCTGGAATGCGACTTTCTCGCCACCGGCCACTACGTGATCGCGCGCGACGGCGTCCTCGTCCGGGGCGCCGATCCCCACAAGGATCAGAGTTACTTCCTCTGGGGCATCGACCGGTCGGTGGTGGGACGGCTGCTCGCCCCCGTGGGCGGCATGACGAAGGTCGAGACACGAGCCGTGGCGCGCCGCCTCGGCCTCGTGACGGCGGAGAAGAAGGAGTCGGTCGAGATCTGCTTCGTGCCGGACGGCGACTACGTGCGCATCCTCGAGGAGCGGCTTCCCGCCGACGCGCCCGCCCTACTGCCCGGGCCGCTCGTCACGACGAGCGGCGAAACGATCGGCGAGCACGACGGCTACGCGCGCTACACGATCGGTCAGCGGCGCGGACTGCCGGGGGGATTCGCCGAGCCGATGTACGTGGTGGCGATCGAGCCCGCGTCCCGTCGCGTCGTGGTGGGCACGGCGGCCGAGCTCTTCGGCCACCGCGTCGCGCTCGAGCGCGTGAATTGGCTCGCGGACCCACTCGTGCCCGGGGATCACTGCGAGGTCCAGGTCCGCTACCGCGCGGCGGCGGTTCCGGCGCGGGTCACGCGTTTGGAGGGGGATGGCCTCACGCTGGATCTCGCCGCC
>Ga0315550_1001590_pt1 | contig 13937 bp, 15 predicted proteins | sample SalMarSW160190MG_2_FD_203100 | JGI IMG/M metagenome (GOLD analysis project Ga0315550, IMG submission 203100) | Salt marsh sediment microbial communities from the Plum Island Ecosystem LTER, Massachusetts, United States - Salt Marsh Sediment SW1601-90 ... | reverse complement strand
TTGGCAATTTATTGTGGAATTCGGATTATGGCCCTCCGGGTGGTAGTGCGACGGCATTCTCAGTTCGATAAACGTCAGATGGCGGATACATCTTTACAGGTTATTGTAATGCACCGGCTTATGGTTCCATTTATCTCGTAAAGACCGATGAATTTGGGGATACGCTTTGGACAAAAACATACGAGAGTAATGGAGTCGGCGAAGAGATTGAGTTGACAATAGATGATGGATATATTATTACCGGTTCCGGTTACGGAGCAACATATTTGTTGAATGTTGATTCGTTGGGTAATATGGATTGGAATCAACCATTCCAGGACATAGGCTATAGCAGTAGTTATTCTGTAAAACAAACTTATGATGGCGGATATATTATTACAGGTGTGATAGATACGATAACCTATAAGCTCAATGAAAAAAATCCCTCATATACGGAAAATGTTCTTTTGGCCAAAACCAATCGATGTGGAGATACGACCTGGATAATAAATTTCGGATCAAGTCGTTATGATGGCGCCAAATCAATTCAACAAACCGTAGATAGCGGTTTTATAATTGGCGGAACGACTATGGTACCCAGCAACGATAATAGCGATATGTATTTTGTTAAAACCGGCAAACAACCTACCTATCCGGAATTCAAATGCGGGGATGCCAACTCAGACTGCAACATCGACGTTCTTGATGTATCATATTTAGTCGATTTCCTTTATACTCAGGGGCCCCCACCGGATCCGATTGAGTCGGGCGATGCCAATGGCGACGGCATCATAAACCTGTTTGATACAACTTACATAATTGCGTATTTATATTTGGGTGGACCTGCACCTGTTTGCCCCTAGTGGGAATTTAAAAATTACATTAAAAAAGCCCCCGATTTACGGGGGCTTTTTGAATCTTGAAATAATTTTTCGTTAGCTATTCGAGGACCGAGACGACTTTTTTATCGCGACCTTTGTTCTGGAAAGTAACGACACCGGTTATTTTGGCAAACAGTGTATCATCTTTGCCGCGGCCGACATTCATACCGGGATGAATCTTTGTCCCTTTCTGCCGGACGATAATCGTTCCGGCGGAAACCGCTTCACCTGAGAAAACTTTCACACCCAGCCGCTGGCCATTACTGTCGCGGCCGTTTCGTGAAGAGCCGACACCTTTTTTATGAGCCATTTTCTATACTCCTGAAAAATCTTTTCAAAATCACGGCCCGGTTTTGGCCGGGCCGAAAGAGATTATAACAAATATTCTAAAAAGGTCAAGCGATTTTAATTGGTCACTTCCTCGGTTTTTTCTTTATGGTGCGGTTTGTCGTTGAAACTGAATGTCAGCTTTTCTTCATCGGCTCCGATTGACAGGTTGCAATCACCGGCATATTGACCGCGAAGAAGTTCCTCGGCCAGCGGGTCTTCAAGATATTTCTGAATCGCCCGTCTAAGCGGCCGGGCGCCCAGCATCGGCTCAAATCCCCTCTTGGCCAGGAAGTTACGCCCTTCATCGGTGAGAATAAAGCTGATTCCTTTCTCGGCCAGGCGCTTGGCGACATCGGCCACGAGAATATCAACGATCTCCTTAATATGCTCGATATCCAGCGAGCGGAAAATAACCGTTTCATCGATTCGATTCAGAAGTTCGGGATTAAAGAGCTTTTTAAGCTCCTCAGTGACCTTCCGTTTCATTGTTTCATAGGACCCATCAGTTTCCTCGGAGCCAAAGCCCATCGTTTTGCTGTCTTTAATCTGTCTCGTGCCGATATTCGAAGTCATGATAATGACCGTGTTTCGAAAATCGACTTTGCGTCCGAATGAGTCTGTCAGCGAACCGTCATCCATAAGCTGCAGCAAAATATTAAAGACATCCGGATGTGCTTTTTCGATTTCATCGAGAAGAACGACCGAATAAGGTCGGCGGCGGACTTTCTCGGTAAGCTGCCCGCCCTCTTCATATCCGACATATCCCGGCGGTGCGCCGATAAGCCTCGAAACGGCGAATTTCTCCATGTATTCGGACATATCAATCCGCACCAGTGATTCGGTGTCCTCGAATAAAAATTCGGCCAGTACTCGCGCCAACTCAGTTTTGCCGACACCGGTCGGACCGAGAAAGATAAAGGAACCGATCGGCCGACGCGGATCGCCCAGCCCGGCCCGGGCGCGGCGAATCGCCCTTGTTATGGTATTGATGGCGGCATCCTGCCCGATAATTCGTTTTTTCAATTCTTCTTCCATGCGCAGTAAGCGTTTCGATTCTTTTTCCTCGAGACGGAAAAGCGGAATACCTGTAATTTTCGAAACGACCTGAGCAATGTCCTCATCAGTAAGAACAACTTTCTGTTTTTCGCGCTGCTCTTCCCAATCGTCCTTCATCTGCTGAAGCTTTTCTTTCTTGAATTTCAACTCGTCGCGCAACTGCGCGGCGGTTTCAAAAGCCTGATTCTTGACCGACTTTTCTTTTTCCTTTTGAAGTTCATTGATCTCATTTTCGATTACATTAAACTCATCCGGTTTGGCATACGTCATCAGATGGGCCCGGCTGCCGGCCTCGTCAATAACGTCGATGGCTTTATCCGGCTGGAATTTGCCGCTGATATACCGATTCGAAAATTTCACCGCCGCTTCGATGGCATCGTCGGAAATCTCCAATTTATGATGGTCTTCATATCTGGCGCGTAATCCTTCAAGAATCTTAACCGTATCCTGCACCGATGGCTGTTCCACCATCACTGTCTGGAAACGTCTATCCAGGGCGCCGTCTTTTTCGATGTACTTGCGATATTCATTCAGTGTCGTCGCCCCGATACACTGCAATTCGCCGCGTGACAAGGCCGGTTTGAAAATATTACTGGCATCGAGCGAACCCTCGGCACCGCCGGCGCCGACGATAGTATGCAGCTCATCGATAAAGATAATCACATCTCTGGAGTTAATAATTTCAGTCATCACCGCCTTGAGGCGCTCTTCGAACTGACCGCGATATTTCGTACCCGCCACCAGCGAGGCCATATCGAGCGTGACGACACGCTTATTTTCCAGTGTCTGCGGGACTTTACCCTCGACAATCCGCTGCGCCAAACCCTCGACGATAGCCGTTTTGCCGACACCCGGTTCGCCGATCAAAACCGGATTGTTCTTTTTCCGTCGGGATAGAATCTGACTGACTCGTTCGATTTCATCGGTGCGACCGATAATCGGATCAAGTTTCCCGCGGCGGGAAAGCTCGGTCAAGTCACGACCGTAATGATCAAGCGCCGGCGTTTTTGATTTTTTGCGTTTGCGTTTGAAAGATGACGGTTTACCCTCCAGAATATTCTTCAACTCTTCGTACGCTTCTTTGTAGTCGATGTCGTACATCGAAAGAACCTGCGCCGCGACACCTTCTTCATCTTTCAATAAAGCGAGAAGAATATGTTCGGTATCGATGTCTTTCGATTTTAAAGTCCGCGCTTCCTGTCCGGAAACTTCCAATGTTTTCTTAGCCCGCGCCGTTAAAGGCAGTTGACCCATCGTCATGGTTCCACCCGAAGGTTGAACCACTTCCTCGATGGATGCTTTCAGGTCCGGCGGTTCGAGACCAAGGTTGGTAATAATCTCAATCGCACGGCCTTCGCCCAGTCGAATCAAACCCAGGAGAAGATGTTCGGTTCCGATATAATCATGACGTAATCGGGCGGCTTCATCTCTGGCATATTCAATGGCTTTTCGGGCTAACTCCGTAAACATCTCATTCATATTATTTAACCTCTCTATATATTCTAAAACAAATTACACTCTAATGTTGCATTTATTTATTTAATTTTTCCCGAACCATCTCCGCTCTGACAAAATCCCGTCGGTCGGCCGACATTTCTTCGCTGTAATATTTTTGCAGATGTGCCGGTTGCGACAAAAGCAATATCTCGTTGATCAGCGGGATTTCTATAAAATCAATAATCCCGATGGCAATCCCGAGGCGCACCGCCGACAACAGGTTCATCACCTCCTCGGAAGTCAACACCCGGGCATATTTTAAAATACCATAAGCGCGCCAGATTTTGTCCTCGATTTGATCCGAAGCTTCATCCATAAGACGCTCGCGCGCTTTGGCCTCATTTTCAACGATGGAACGCGTAACATTGGTAACCAGATCAAGCGTTTCCTTTTCCGAAACCCCGAGCGTTCTCTGGTTTGAAATCTGGAAAAGATTACCGAGAACATCGGTCCCTTCACCATAAAAGCCCCGGACAACAACACCCATTTTCGAGATTTTCGTAATAATCCGGTCGATATCTTTGGTTATAACCAATCCCGGCATGTGAATTAGAACCGATGCCCGCAGACCGGTCCCGACATTGGTAGGGCAGGCGGTCAAGAAACCGAAATCGGCGTCATAATCATATTCCAGGAAATTCCCCAATTCGTTTTCATACATGTCCGCCACTTCCAAAGAACCTTCGGCATTAAGTCCGTTGGAAAGGGCCTGAATTCTTAAGTGGTCTTCTTCGTTTATCATAATCGAGGCGTTTCCGTCATCGCTGATGAAAAGCGCCGAGGAGTTATTATCCTGCATGAAGGTCGGTGACATCAGGTGACGCTCTATTAGAAAATCTCGATCCAGGCGCGACAAGTCCGAGGCTTTTAAAAACCTGCCGCCCGAGAGTTTTTTCGAGCGCGTGCGAGCCGATTCAAAATAACCGATAACTTTTTCACGGATATCGGCCGTGGCCGCCGACGGGTAAATACAGCCGGCAATATTTCGCGCCAATCTGACACGCGATGACAGAACAACCATATTTTCATCGCCCTGACCCGACAGCCAGCCGGTTAGGCTTTTGGCCATGTCTTCAAACATATTATCAGTCACCTTTTTCAGGAACCAAATCTTCTTCTTTAATTGCCTTCAATTTATCCCGTAAATCGGCGGCCCTTTCGAAATCTTCACTTTCGATGGCCTTCTTTAATTCATCTTCGAGTCTTTTTTCTTCTTTTATGGGTAATGATTGATTCGGATCTGAGGTCGGAAGTTTCCCCTTGTGCAACGAAGAGCCGTGGACTTTTCGCATGATACTTTCGAGTCGGGATCTGAAAGTCCTGTAGCATTCCCCGCATCCGAATCGTCCCAGATGCGTAAATTCCTCGAAAGTCAGACCGCAACCCGGGCATTTCGGGCCGCCTTGAGTCTCTTTCTTTTCGACGATTTGCTGTTGCTGGATCAGACTCGAGAGAATTTCGGCCAGAGGAAAGGGGACATTATCCAGCGGGGAATGGAATCCTCTTTTGGCGGCGCAGTCTTTACACAAAGATAAAACAACTTTTTCATTATTTATTATTTGCGTGAGATGAACCGTCGCCGGTTGTTTTTTACAATCCTGGCAATTCATTTTTTTTATCCCCAATCTTACGCCGCCTCACTTAAGAGACCGCCTTCTAATTTTACAACTCTTTGACAACTTTTTGCCAATTCTATATTGTGAGTCGCTATTAAAAATGTTACACCTCGCGATTCATTTAACCTCGCCAGCAACCGGTGGAGCTTTTCGCCGGTTTTTATATCAAGGTTTCCGGAGGGTTCATCGGCAATCACGATTTTCGGCATATTGGCCAGAGCCCTGGCCACCGCCACACGTTGTTGCTCACCACCGGACAACTGCCTTGGTCTATGTTGCATCCTATCTGCTAAACCCACCTCGGCAAGCAGTTGTTCCGCAGTTTCCGATGCCTGTGCTTTATTCAAGCCCGCAATCAATCTCGGCATCATTGTATTTTCAAGGGCGGTAAAGTCTTCCATTAAATAATGATGCTGAAAAACAAAACCGATATTTTTATTTCGGAATCGCGCCAATTCGGTTTCGCTCTTGTCGAGGAATGACTCGCCGTCTACAACCAGCTGTCCTTTGGTGGGGCGATCCAGCCCGCCCAGGATGTGAAGTAACGTTGATTTACCGACTCCGGACTCACCGACAACAACCGCCATATCTCCTTTATACACATTAAGATCAACTCCCTTTAACACTTCCAGAGTCCCTTCCGATGTTGTAAAATCTCGACAGATGCCACGGGCAGCCAGGAGGGGATTATTATTGGTAGATTCCAATTCCAAACTCTCTAAACCTCCGATATTATTAATATATACATATTTTCGCCCAAAATCACAATTAATTTAGCAAACCACTGTTTTTTCGACAGGTCATTGCCTTAAAACCTCTATTACCGATTGTGATGACGCCCTTACGGCGGGGTAGAGTGCGGCGAGAAAACAAATCAGGACGGTGATTAAACCGGCGAAAAAGAAATCAAGTAAATGAACTTCTATCGGGAGATAATTAATAAAGTACAATTCGCCCGGCAATGAGACTATGGAATATTCGTTCTGAAGCCAGGCCGCCAATAATGCGATAGCCCAGCCCGATATTATGCCGATGCCCCCGATGACCAGCCCGTTAAGAATGAAAATCTTGCGAATCGAGGCTGGTGTCGAGCCGATGGTTTTTAAGATGCCGATTTCCGATCGCTTTTCCATCGCCAGCATGACCAGAGTTGAGATAATCGAAAAAGCAGCCACCAGAACAATCAGAATAAATCCGATAAAGAGAATTTTTTTCTCCAGCGCAATCCATGAAAAAAGATTTTTGTGCAACACATTCCAGGGAACGACCTGGTAATTATTGCCGAGCGCGATTTCAATCAGCGGCGCTACTTTATCGGCCAGATAAATATCCGTCAATTTCAGGTGCACGGCGGTAACTTCGTTGTTCATTTTAAATAATTTCTGGGCCGCCTTAAGCGGGATATAGGCCATTTCCATATCGAATTCGTACATACCGGTCTCGAATATACCGGTGATATAAAATTTGGCGACGCGCGGGCGCGTCGATTGGCGCAGGTCCTCGCCGCGCAGAGAGTACAGGACAACCGGATCGCCGATCGAGACATCCAGTCTCTCCGCCAGAGAGATACCCATCAGCATCCCGGAGGCATTTTCGGTACTGTCGATATCCGGAAGATCGAAGCTGTACTCACCATATTTTATATCGTCCGCGATGTTGGCCGTTAACCTTTCCTGGTCGAGATCAATTCCGCGAACGACGATGCCATCGCCCGCTTCCTCCGATGATATCGCCGCCTTATAGTATATAAACGGCGAGGCCGCAACGACCTCATCGAAAGCATCGACTTTCTCGATTATCTTATCGTAATCCCGGATTGTTTGCCCGCCGTACGGGAAAATGGAAATATGTGAGGTCGTTCCCAATAGTCTGGAGCGCAACTCCGTTTCGAAACCATTGTGCATAGACATCACAAAACAGACCACCGCCACACCCAGTGTCACACCAAGCGTCGTAATCCAGGTCGATACCGATGTGAAAAATCGTCCGGACCGTAAATACCGTTTCGCTATAAACCGCTCGTAGTACATTTTTTTTATTTCCGGAGTGCCCTTTTACCTGAAGTGGTTCGGCAGGATTTTACAACCGTGCCATTTCAAATAAACCCACCGCAAGCGGTAAGGCACCCATGCCTTTTTTTCAAATCATAATTACAGCTTTTCCCGATAAAAAGCAATCATAATTGACTATGTTAGTTATAATTGAGAAAAATGTTCCCAAAATCTTCCATTTTCGATTGACAAAGGCTTGAACCATGCCGATTTTGAAACGGCAAATCAACATAAGGATACAGCCATGGAAGAAAAAAAATTGGATAAAAAAAAACATAAAGACCATGAAAACCTGGCAGGCGAACATCCGCTCGGCGATAAGGGGCAATTTATTCTTTTTATTATTTTTCTGGCGGTCTGGATAAGCGATTCCTTTATCTTTCACTACTCCGATTTTATTTCTCAATATATCCCGCTTTTCATAAGAATTCTGATCGGTGCGATTATACTTGCTTTTTCCGCCTATTTGATATCAGCCAGCCATAAATTGTTATTTGATGCGAACAGTGAAGAACCGATGGTCGTTCGAAAGGGAGCTTATGGTCTGGTGCGGCATCCGATATATCTGAGTTCGATATTGCTTTATCTGGGGCTTTTCTGTTTTACATTGTCGATATCGACGGCGATCATCTTGATTATTACCCTCTGGTTTTATCATTTTATCGCTTCGTACGAAGAAAAACTGTTATTGGAAAAATTCGGCGAAGCCTATCACGGGTACCAATCCGAGGTTCCGATGTGGCTGCCGTGGACGAAATAAATCTCGTCAATTCTTTTGATTTAAACATTTAAAAAGGCCATATCTTTTGCCCTATATAGAACCAGCCATCTTTTAAGCGAGTCGAATTCCTTATAAATAATATCTGTTCCGTAATTATGCACGAAATCTCGGATTTCATTTTCAGTCGGGAAATTTTTAACCACGCGGAATTTCGAGCCGTCAGGCAGGTCACGAATACTTATTCGATTGCCCTCTATATCATAATAGTATGGTTCATTCTTGAAATAATCTTTCCATGACATATCCAAAAACAAGACATAAGCTTCGGGGATTAATTTTGCCGTAATCGTTTTCAGAAAAACTTCGATTTTGCTTTTCGGGATATGCGACCACCAGTCGGAGGCGAACAGGCAATTAAATTGTCGCTCGACGTTGCTAAGAGTGTATGCATCCGAAACCTGAAATGAAATATTCTTGAATTCGGATAGCTTTTTTTGTGCGATTTTTATTGCTGCCGGACTGGAATCGGTGGCGTGTACCGATTTGGCTTTTTTGGCAAGTACCTGTGTCCAGTTGCCTGTCCCGCATCCGATTTCGAGAATGTTTTTATCGACAATATATTTTCCAATATACTCAATGATCGGTTGAAGCAGGCGCTCCATTTTTTCCAGTGTCCTGTACCCCATATAATAGTCGTGCCACAGTGCACGCCGATTGTAGTAATCGTTAATTTCGGCGATTAGTCTATCGGCGTCGGTCATGATACTCAACGTACTATGGAATACAGCCGTTCCATCGAGCGGATCTGGGGATTACTCCTCCCGTTCCGGGCGCATCTGGGGGAATAAGATGACGTCGCGGATGGAATGTTTGTTCGTGAAGAGCATCACCAATCTATCAATACCGAAACCTAAACCGCCGGTCGGGGGCATACCGTACATTAAAGCGGTGATATAATCCTCATCAAGCTGATGCGCCTCTTTATCGCCGGCTTCACGGGCGGCTACCTGTGATTCAAATCGTGATTTCTGATCATCAGGGTCATTCAACTCAGAAAAGGCATTGCCCATCTCGAGGCCACCGACAAAACATTCGAAGCGCTCGGTCAGTCTCGGATTATCCCGATGTACTTTGGCCAGAGGTGAAACCTCCAGCGGGAAATCTTTGATAAAAGTCGGCTGGATTAGATTCGGCTCGACTTTTTCCTCGAAAAATTTCTCGACCACTTTGCCCCAATTGGTGAGATTATCGGTTTCGAATCCGGCCTTTTTGGCCTCGGCTCTGGCCGTTTCGAAATCCATCTGTATGAAATCTATTCCTGTTACCTCTTTAACAGCATCGACCATCGAAATCTTTTTGAACGGCGGTTCGAAATCTATGATATTGTCTTCGTACTCTATTTTGTACTTACCGTGCAAATCAAAAGCTATCTTGCGTAGTAACTCCTCAAGCAACTGCATGATATCATTATAATCGGCGTACGCCCAGTACAGCTCGACCATCGAGAATTCCGGGTTGTGCATCCGGTCCATGCCTTCATTGCGGAAATCCTTGCAGTACTCCCAGACTTTATCATAACCGCCGACCAATAATCTTTTAAGATACAACTCATCGGCAATGCGCAGATATAGATCCGTATCCAGCCGATTATGATGTGTGACGAAAGGCTCGGCCGCGGCACCGCCGTACAACGGTTGAAGAATCGGCGTTTCCACTTCAAGAAAGCCCTGCTCATTCAGGTAATCACGAATCGTCCTGATTATTTTGGCACGTTGTACGAACGTTTCTCTGACATCGGGATTGACAATCAGGTCGGCATAGCGTCGACGATACCGTTGCTCTTTATCGACCAGCCCCGAATGTTTATCCGGCAGCGGATGCAGCGCTTTGGCCAGCAATTCAAACTCTTTTATCATCACCGTTTTTTCGCCGGTCTTGGTCGTAAACAGCGTCCCCTCGACGCCGATGATATCACCCAGATCGAGCTTTTTATCGAACACCTTAAAATTATCCTTGCCGACATAATCCAGCTTCGCATAAATCTGTATTTTACCCGAGACATCATGAATGTCGGCGAAAATAGCCTTGCCCATTTTTCGCTTGAGCATGATCCGCCCGGCCAAACGGACAACTGCTTCGTCGGATGATAACTTGTCAAAATTCGCTATGACTTTACCGACATTATGCGTTCGTTCGTATCGGTACGGATATGGATTAATATTTTTTTCTCTTAAATCGGCCAGCTTCTGCCGACGGTTGCGAATCAACTCTTCCAGCGGTATTTGCGGCTGTTCATTTTGTCGCTTATTTTGCTGCGGTTTATTCATCACGATTAAATTCTCCGCTTAATCTCAGTATTTTTTGATCAAAGCTTTGGCCACCGGCGGCGGGACGAGCGTACTAATATTGCCTTTATTGGCGGCGACATCTTTGACTATTGTCGATGATAAGTACACCCACGAAAGAGCCGGCATAAGAAAGACAGTCTCAACCTCACGGGCCAGCTTGCGATTCATCAACGCCATCTGAAATTCATATTCAAAATCGGACATCGCCCGCAGACCGCGGATAATGGCACAGGCCCTATGTTTTTTAACAAGGTCGGCCAGAAGCCCGTCGAATTTGATAACCTCGACCCCCTTCATACTTTTCAGGCTTTTTTCAACCAATTGATATCTTTCGTCATGAGTGAAAAGAGGGTCTTTTCCGGCGTTTTTCGCGACGGCGACAATCAGGTTGTCGAACAATTCGATCGCTCGCTGTACGAGTGATATATGACCGTTAGTGATCGGATCAAATGTTCCCGGATAAACCGCTAATTTTCTTTTATTCTGTCTGCTTCCTGGCATAAAACGTAACCTCGGTCTGGCCGAATTTCCTTTTTTTCAATATCTCCACGCGGTCGGCTTTTATTTCCTGACCCGCTTTGTGTTCAATAATAAGTAATCCGTCATACTCAAGCAAGTCATATTGCAGCACTATATCGATTACCTTTTCCGGGGTGATTTTTTCATAAGGTGGGTCGGCAAAAATCATATCGAATTTCCTGCCGTCGGTACTAAGATTTCGACAGGCGGCAATATAATCGCACTCGAAAACTCCCGCTTTTAATCCCAATGTGGTCAGGTTTTCCTGAATCATTTCGACCTGTTTGTGCCCCGATTCTACAAAAATGGCGGAAGCCGCTCCACGCGATAAAGCCTCTATTCCGAGAGCACCGGAACCGGCGAAAATATCGAGAACCACAGTCTCCTCGATATCATTCATCAGAATATTAAAAATCGATTGTCTTATTTTATCGGTGGTCGGACGGGTGGACAGTCCCGGCGTGGTATTTAATGTCCGCCCTTTAAATGTGCCTCCTGTAACACGCATCAGAAATCAACCGTCAAGCCGAGACTGACCAGATATTTACCGGCCTCAGAATAGATATCTTCATTAAACGACTCTTTTCTCAACCGGGGCGTAATTGTCTTTACTTTCATACTCTCTTCGATTTTCGTAATCATGGCGGAATCAGTCATTAGTCCGGTAATTATTATCGCCGAAAGAGGGACCGAATATCCATCCCGCGCAATCTTCGACAGTTCGTATTGAAGCATGGCCGATAAATCAACCACAGATTTATCGCTGTCTTTTTCAATCTCCTGTTTTTCGCCGATTCCGTTCTCAAGGCCGCCGATCAATATCGGGTTATCATCTTTCAAAAAGCAGTATGAACAGCTGCCGGGCGAAATGTCGACCAGACAAACGTGCTGACCGCTTTCGCGAAGACAATAATTTATATATGCCGATGCCATCGCCAGCGAGCGCAATCTGAATCCGGACGGTTTGGGGATTTTCTCCTGAAGGCTTTCTATTTTTTGCCCAATAAAATTTCGATTATAAGCGATGGCCAGATTTTTTGATTTCGGGTCGGTGTAAGAGCAATCGAAATAATAATCATTGTTGCTGTCGGCCAGCGTTCCGACCAGTTCGAATTGAATCAATTTTATCGGGTCGAGATTTCCCTCCGGCCGAATTGTCACCCACTTGATGATGGCCTCTTTTTCGGAGATCGAAAAATAAAAGTCGCCGTCAGGACCAACCGTGTCAGGGCCGAAATCGTCGGCGTCGTAATCATTTAATAAATCAACGATAATCCGGCCGGCCGATGACGTGCGTCCGGCGATTCGAATCCGGTCGGATACAATATCGATTCCATATCTTTTATTCGTAAATGTTACCACGGTTCTACCTTGAGATATGATTTTATTTCTTCGTAAGTCTTATAACCGATACCCTTGACATTCATAATATCTTCCGGTTTTTCAAAACGAGCGCTGTCGCGATAGGCGATGATTCTCGATGCCAGCGCCGGACCTATATGTGGTAGTAGCTCCAGTGAATCGGCCGGTGATAAATTCAGATCGACAATGACAATCGGTGCGTAGGTCCGGTTCCCGTCGGCTATTTGCACCGAAAAACTCAAACTCTCTTCGTCGACATCAGAGTAGCTGCGAATAAAATTAAGCAGGGAGAGAATTATCAGAAGCGCTGCGAGAAATACGACGACCTTTAACTGTGGCGGCGAAAAATCAAAAAAACGCCTCATTTGCAACCATTCCAAAGTCTTAAGAAATATACCCTAATATAATAGTGCCTCTTTAAAAATCAAGAATGATAATAATGTTGATTACTACAAATTATGGCTATGTCAGGCAATGCCTGATATAGCCTTGAGCCGTATTGATAAATTCTTATTAAGATTCACCTTTAATAATTTCCATAATCTCGACTTCGAATATCAGAGTTTTTCCTGCCAGGGGATGATTGGCGTCGAGCGTCACCGTGTCCTCGGCCACATCGGTGATCGTGGCGTACATAATGCGTCCGTCCGGCTGGCGCGACTCCAGTTGTCCGCCGACTTCATATTCCATATCCTGCGGCAGCATATTTTTCGGAACCTTCAAAACCATTTCGGGGCGGATCGGGCCGTATGCATCCTCCATGGGAATCGTGATTGTTTTTTTCTCAGACACGGCCATGCCGATAACGCCGTTTTCAAGTCCGGGAATGACCGTTCCGGATCCGATAACAAACTCGATCGGTTCGCGGTCGACCGAGGAATCAAAAACTGTTCCGTCTTCAAGTTTGCCGGTGTAATTGAGCCTGACCGTATCGCCGTTTTCAACTTTTTCAACAGAAGATGAGCAACCCGACAAAAACGCGGCTATAAAAATGGAAAAGAACATAAATGTTATAGACTTTTTCATTTTCGATATCTCCTTTGAATAATAAATTCCTATAAGGTTTTTCACTCAGATAATCTATCGAAATTCAAAGGGAATGCAATAAAAATAAATTTATATACGCTAATTGCCATGGACGTATATGGATATCGTAAGAATGCCTGAATTCGGACAGGACCACAAAAAAATGGCGGTTCATTTGACCGCCATTTATTTATATTTGATTTTTGTAGCTAATAGTCTTCATCATACGGGCTTACCGATTGGCCGCCACCCAGGATTTGCTGCACCAGGGGATCGTTGCGATTCGCCTTGTAATCGCCGTGCATCTTAGTTGCTTTATAGATGTCGGCGCTATTGCGGGTATCGTATAGGACCTGCATCAATTTGCGGTAGGCGTAGCCGCTGTTGGGATTTATATCAAATGCTTCCCATAGGATCGGCAGTGCCTCCTCGGTCTTGCCGAGATTGAATTTGACCAGTCCCAAGTCCGACAAATAAAATTGATTGTCCGGATTTTTATGATTTAGCAATGTCAGCACATCTTCGGCGCTTTGAAGGACGCTGTCGGCCTT
>Ga0315550_1001586_pt1 | contig 13954 bp, 16 predicted proteins | sample SalMarSW160190MG_2_FD_203100 | JGI IMG/M metagenome (GOLD analysis project Ga0315550, IMG submission 203100) | Salt marsh sediment microbial communities from the Plum Island Ecosystem LTER, Massachusetts, United States - Salt Marsh Sediment SW1601-90 ... | reverse complement strand
AAGCACGTAGTTCAGGCCCACAAAGACTAGCTCCCAGCAGTTTAACTGATTTTAGGGGAATATTTATATTCCCAGGATGTCCTTAATTAGCCTCTTCCTTTCTTCAAAGCTCGGAAGACGCCGAGGATTTGTCAACGCTGCCACATCGAAACTCATCCCGTCTATCGCTCCCGCTAAGAAGACTTTCTCCGGGTCTTTAATCTCTTTCGCAAATTCTTTCGCGTCCCTCTTGTACTCCACGCTACCCCTCATAGACTCCGCCTTCGCTCGTATTACATCCTCGACAATTTTATCTAGCATCGCTTGCCCTCCTGCAACATTTATCGAATATTTGTCTTTCGAATTATTGTACCACAATCTACTCAGACGAGAATCAAAGTTCGGGTTAAGCGATTCAAGACTCGTACTGGTAGCTAGAGATTCTAAAAGTAGTCGGCCTACGGCTTGTTTTGCCATACGTTTTGTCGTAGAATTTGAGTGTGCCTTACATGTCCCTGTAGCTCAGTTGGACAGAGCGGCTGCCTTCTAAGCAGCGGGTCGTGGGTTCGAATCCCTCCAGGGACGCCACAATAAACTTAAGCTTTAGTAACTAGGCGATGACCGATAATAAGTATGACGTAGAGGTGAAGTTACTTGCCGTCACCCCTGATGCCGAAAAATTGATAGAGACAGCGGGTAGGCTGTGTTGGGACACACAAGATAAAACAGGTACAGTACCCGACCGAATCCAGAAGTGGCTGGAGGTCGGGCATGAGTCGATGATTGAACATGCTTGTGCTACCTTCTACATTCGTGCCAGCCGCGCCCTGACCCATGAGCTTGTCAGGCACAGATTGGCAAGTTACAGCCAGAGAAGCCAGCGATACGTGAAAGAAACCGAGCCCAGATATGTCGAGCCACCTCCGATTAAGGACAACGAATCTGCCCATAAGCAATTCGGGGAGGTAATGACGACTTGCTGGCGAGCCTATGGCGACTTACTGGCCAAGGGGGTAAAAGCTGAAATTGCTCGCTACGTCCTTCCCAACGCCTGTGAGACCCGGATAATCTGCACGTGGAATTTCCGCGAAATTCGCCATATCATCAAGCTGCGCACATCCAAACGAGCGCTTCCTGAGTTTAGAGCTGTCGCCGAGGAAATACGGAGGATAGTAAAGGAAATAGCCCCCCAGGTATTTGCGGATTTGTGAGTGGTGGAGCGGAGTCATTTCTTGGGATTCTTATTGTCGACTTCCTTCGGATACCAGCGTTCATTAAAATCAGGAATGTTTTTGATATGGGTTAAGATGACAATCTCGTCGCCTTTACGGAGTTTTGTATTGTCGTCAGCAAAGTAAAATTTATTTTCACGATAGTAAAAAATGACCTTCGCATCTTTGGGAAGCCCTAGTTCACTAACACCAACTGCGTCATCCTCACCAGCCGTAAAAGTAAAAAATCTAGCTTCTCTTTTTAACAACGTAGCTAAATTGATATTATCAAGTCCGCGTACCATATTGTCCAGGTGCCGGCTCATCGTCCATACCGGGATAATAGTGTCTTCAAGCCCGAGTTCACGGCATAATTGCACCAAATCCGTGTCTTCGATGCTGGTTATAACGCGCTTAAAGCCCATCAAGCGTCCCAGCAGGGACGTAATGATATTAATCTGGTCGCTATTGGTCAGGCAAAATAGAATATCACTGTTTTTGGGGTCAACCTGACTGAGTACTGCTGGCCTGGCCGAATCGCCATGCAGGAAGCTGCAATCCAGTTCATCGCAAAGCTGATCGATTTTTTCCTTATTGACTTCTATAATAATCACTTCGTGTCCCTGTTTTATCAATGTTTTAGCTGTTGTAATCGTTAATGGGCTGGCTCCTGAAAATACAATCCTCATATTATTCCTCCAGTCTTCTTCCAATCCAAGTCCGAGGATAGAATAACACTAACCAGGCAATAATTTCCAATCTCCCAAGGAGCATATCTGCACATAGAACTCCTTTAAGAATCGGGTGCAGTTCGGGAGCACTTATTCCAGTCGATAACCCGACTGTACCAATCGCCGAGACAACCTCGAATAACGAATCAAGCGGGTTATGTCCCATGCCTACAAATATTAGCCATGAAATCGCAATGGACGCCAGAAAAACAAAAACGATGCTTAGAGCGCTCTGTAGCTCGTCTGTTTCCAGCCGGCGCCTGCCAAGACTGGCTTCGGCAACAGCTTGCCTGGGCATACCGGGGCGCTGTAGAAAAATATAGAGTAGCTGCACCAAAATCAATAAACGTAGAATCTTGATGCCCCCGGCAGTAGACCCGGCGCCGCCGCCCAGAAACATGGAAAAAATAAGCGTAAGTTTTGCACCAGCGTTGAGTTGAGAAATATCTAATGTAGAGAAGCCCGCCGTTGATTGAGCAGAAAAAGCATTTAATACTCCATGGCGTAGTGCTTGAGTCCAGCTAAGACCATCCCGGGTGAGAAACAATGCCGTAAGTAACGCTGCCACCAAACCGGCTATAAGAAGACCCTGCAGCTGGCGGTCTCCTATTAACACTCTTCCGCCCTCTTTAAACGAGCGAAAGTATAAAACCAGAGGAATAGCGCCTGCCACTGATAGCAATATCACCATCGCTTGCAGCCACGAACTATTAAGTCCTGCCAGGCTGGCATCGTGAGGTGAAAACCCTCCGGTGGATACTGCGGAAAGAGAGTATATTACGCTGTTGAACCATCCGGCGCCCAGCAACCCTAATACGATAATGCCGAAACCGGTCAAAATTGAGTAGACAATAATCACACGGCGAGCATGTGTCCTGGTACTACCGACCAGGTCCTCTTCATAGTCTTCTAAATCGCCAATACGCTTGGCTACCAGACCCGGCCGAATCATGGTTGCCACCGCGAGAATGACGATGCCCAGACCCCCGACCCACTGCATCCAGGAACGGGAAAATAGAAAAATAGCCGGTTTATCTGCCACTGAAGCCGTAACGCTCAAGCCCGTTGTCGTTACGCCGGAGATGGTCTCGAATAGCGCATCTGTAAAGCTTAAGCCGGAAGCCATGGTAGGCCACGTCATCACTATCGGCGCAAATAGAAACACCAACGCGGTAACGACTATGGCTTCGTTTGTCTGGATACGTTTGGGAGTCGGCAGTCTTTGCAGGGAAAAACCCATAGTAAAGACACCCACCACTACAATGGAATACCGGAGTGTAACACGGTAATCGCCGAGTAGAATGGATACAACTAACGGCACCAGCGTAAGCAGCGCCAGAACGATGCAAAGCTGGCCGAAATATTTCAGTACCGGCAGAGGTCGAACGGAATATCTCAGTGCACGCACTATTAACCCCGAGCCAGAAAGTGGAGCTGAGGGGATTCGAACCCCTGACCTTCCCGATGCAATCGGGACGCTCTGCCTGATTGGGCATTCAACCTAAGGATACTTTTCATATATTTGGGACTTTTCCACGATTTAATCTCTCGCTCCCTTCGTCTGGCTTCGGCCAGAGTTTGAAAACACTCGCAATACACCAGCTTCCAGGGACGATAAGTCTTTGTTGAGTTGTTTTTTCCCTGATTATGCTCAGTTATTCTGCGAGATATATCCTTTGTAGAACCAATATAATATCTATTACCTGTCTCACTTTGAAGGATATATGCGTAGAACATTTTGATATAAGTGGAGCTGAGGGGATTCGAACCCCTGACCTCCTGCTTGCAAAGCAGGCGCTCTCCCGACTAAGCTACAGCCCCAATGTCGATTATTGTATCAAATACTGTGTGGTAGCAAAAGCTTTACCCTTTTTCGTTTATGGCATAGCTGTTATACTAAGAAGAGGATACATAAATGTCGAGCATAACCTTCTTAACGGCTCTTGTCGCAGGGCTTCTATCATTTTTATCACCTTGTATTTTACCGCTGGTTCCGGTATATCTGGCCAACATAGCCGGTGCATCGGTTCTTACTCCGGAACTTGCTGATAGAAGACATATTTTCCTCCATACCATCAGCTTCATAGTCGGTTTCTCCCTGGTTTTCACCGCTTTAGGAGCTTCTCTTGGCTTATTAGGAGCTGCGGTGCCACAGGGAGTGTTGGAAAAGGTGGCCGGTGCCCTATTAATTGCATTTGGCATCTTCCTCATAGCCGCTACTAAAGTGCCCTGGCTCAATTATGAGAAACGTCTTGACTTTGGCAGGGCCAAGGGTACGGGCTATCTGAGGTCTCTGTTAATAGGGGTAATATTCTCCCTGGGCTGGATTCCCTGTGTTGGCCCGATTCTGGGGGGCATACTAGCCCTGGCAGCGAGCTCACAAACAGTGTGGCAGGGAGTTTATCTTTTACTTGCTTATTGTTTAGGGCTGGGGCTGCCCTTCATCGCCGTGGGTCTGGTGTTGGGGACAGCATCCCGATACCTCAGATGGTTCAGCCGCCATGCTTTCGTCACCTCAATCGTAGCTGCGGTACTGCTTATCGGCGTAGGAATTCTGATGTTGACCGGTTACCTAAACTATCTCAGCGGGCTTATGCCAGGAGGTTACTAATATGGCTAGTATAATGTCAAAAAAGTTAATACGGATAACTCTGATTATTGCAATTCTTGCTCTAGCTGGGAGCGCTCTGAGTTGTGATTCCTCGCTGCTATCCCAAGAGGCGCCAGACTTCACATTGCCTACTATGACAGGGGCTAACGTAACCCTGTCTGAGCTAGAAGGGACACCGGTGGTGCTTAATTTCTGGGCTACAACGTGTCCCGCTTGTGTTGTGGAGCTGCCTTATTTTGAGGCTGTAGCCCAGGAAAGTGAAGGAGAGATAAAAGTCATAGCTATTAATGTCGGTCAAAGTGATTTAACTGTACAAACCTTCTTCGGCGACTACGAACCGACCATGATAGTGGCGTTGGATGAGAATGTGGAGGTTTTTCAGACATATAGCAGTAATGATAACGCACGGGGGTATATTCCAATTACATTCTTCGTCGATAGCGAAGGTATAGTTCAGTACATAAAAATTGGCGCGTTTCAAAGTAAGGCGGAGCTGTGGGAGGCTCTGGACAGCGTTTTTGAACTATGATTATTCAAACTTTCTGAAGACAAGGGTAGCATTAACTCCACCAAAGCCAAAGGAGTTGGAAAGAGCTAGATTTACCTGTGCTCTTCTGGCTATGTTAGGGACATAATCTAAGTCGCATTCAGGGTCCGGAGTATCATAATTTATAGTAGGCGGTATAATACCATCCCTCATCGTAAGAACAGTGGAAATAGCTTCTACTACACCCGCTGCCCCTAATAAATGACCGAGCATAGATTTATTGGAGCTTACAGGCACCTTTTTGCTGTGTTCTCCTAAGGCTGCCTTTATAGCTTTAGTCTCAGATGTATCGTTGAGAATGGTAGATGTTCCATGGGCATTAATGTAATCAACCTCGTAAGGTGAGACATCGGCGTCATTCAGGGCCAGCTTGAGACACCGTGCCTGGTTTTCCCAGTCAGGCTCGGTTATATGAACGCCATCGATGTTGGAGCCATATCCGGCAAGCTCGGCATAGATTTTAGCCCCTCTTCGTATAGCTGACTCCATTTCTTCCAGAATAACAACCCCCGCGCCTTCTCCGATTATAAAACCATCACGGTCTTTATCGAAGGGACGGCTTGCCTTCTCGGGCTCACTGTTCCTACGGGATAGGGCTCTCATCTTATCGAATCCGGCAACGCCCACGGGAAGAATGTAGGCATCGCTTCCTCCGGCGATCATGGCATCTGCTTCGTCATATTGAATAAGCCTGAAGGCATCGCCAATGGAATTGCTGCCGGTAGCACAGGCAGTAACCACACACTTGCTCGGTCCCATCGCACCAAAAGCCATGGAGATCTCCCCTGCTGCCATGTTGGCTATAAACGCGGGAATGAAGAAAGGAGAAACTTTCTCTGGCCCTTCATCACGAAGGGCGAAAAGGTTCTTTTCATACGTGGTCATTCCGCCAGCGCATGAGCCCAGCACTATTCCTACCCTGCTGGCGTTAGTTCCATTTATAGCGAATCCAGCATAATCTATTGCCATGCGGGTAGCCGCTAGAGCATATTGAATGAAGGGGTCTGTCCTTCTAATTTTCTTCTTATCCAGGAAATCTTCAGGGTGGAAATCCTTAATCTCAGCAGCAATTTGCGACTTGAAACCGGAAGGGTCGAACTTGGTGATTCTGGCTACCCCTGATTTGCCCTGGCATAGCTTTTGCCAGGATTCTTCAACACCCGTGGCTAAGGGAGTAACAGCACCCAATCCAGTGATTACTACTCTTCTTCTAAACGACTTGTTCATCTCAGCAATGGCTACCTTCTAGATTTTTGCTTCGATGTAGTCAAGTGCGTCTTGAACAGTTTGTAAATTTTCCGCGTCCTCATCGGGTATTTCGATTTTGAAGGTGTCCTCCACCGCAGTAATCAATTCAATAAAGTCCAGGCTATCAGCATTAAAGTCATCAGCAAATGACGCCTCCGGGACCACTTCTGATTCGTCAACCTCCAACAGCTCTATGATTAATCCTTTTAACTGTTCGAAGGTTTCGTTCTCACTCATTTTGTCGTCCCCTTTCCGGCGTTAATTTCTTAAACATTACTTGAATCATACTGTCTGAGGTAGTCCTGCTTGATTTACCATCGTGATAGTTTAGTTTTTGAGCTTCTAAAACTCGTATTATATCATCCCCACACTGTCAAGGGAATTGGGGGGGCGTACAATGGCAATTGCTCCGGCGGTGTAGTTGGCTAACTTTTTGGCTGGCACTTCATCTAACAGTTAAGAATTTGGGATGAATTTCAAGCTCCCCGGGTAGGACTCGAACCTACAACCAAGCGGTTAACAGCCGCCCACTCTACCATTGAGCTACCGGGGAATGAATACCTTAGCGCAACTGCTCAAATTCGCCATGCTGATTTTGGCATTTTTTAGGATTTTCCTCAAGTTGCCTTTACCTGAGGCTCTTGGATATAGCCCTCGTCCACAGACAAGTTCGGTTGCTGGGCAGCTTGCATGGCTAGCTCGTCGCAACGTATATTTTCAGGGGTTCCGGCATGCCCCTTAACCCAGCTAAACTGTACCTCATGATAATCGCATAGTTGCAATAGCTTCTCCCAGAGATCGGGATTCAACGCCTTTTCCCGTTTATTGCGCTTCCATCCGTTTGCTCGCCATCTCTGAGCCCATCCTCTCGACATCGCCTTGACTAAGTACTCGGAATCACTGTACAACGTTACCTGGCATTTCTCTTTTAGAGCCCCTAGCCCAACAATCGCAGCCATTATTTCCATCCGGTTGTTGGTAGTTTTGCGATAGCCACCTGATAGCTCTTTTTTGCGATCCTGATAAAGGAGTATGGCTGCATACCCACCGGGGCCGGGATTTCCAAGGCATGCGCCATCGGTATATATAGTCAAGTGCTTAACTTTTTCCATTGTAGTTTTTTGATGTCAAAACGTCGAGTCTTTCACCTTCCCTCTGATTTTTAGTTGGCTGCCGGGCCAGGATTCGAACCTGGGCTAAAGGATCCAAAGTCCTCTGTGCTACCGCTACACAACCCGGCACTGATACCCATTCAAGTTTGCTATCTATAATGCCGAAGGTCGGACTCGAACCGACACGGGGGTTGCCCCCCAACAGTTTTTGAGACTGCCGCGTCTACCATTCCGCCACTTCGGCGCACTTATCCTGGAAGCCTTAATCCCCTTTAAACATTCTCAGTGAACTCCCCCGCTGCAAGGAGGCATTCTGCTGCCAACCTGGTTCTGCTCTACAATTTCATAGTTGGTGCCGAGGAGCGGAGTCGAACCGCTGACACGCGGATTTTCAGTCCGCTGCTCTACCACCTGAGCTACCTCGGCTTCAGGGATATTGTAGGTTTTCCCCACTCTAGTGTCAAGCAAGCGTAATCGTGATTGTTTAACCGCCGCTTTGAGCGAAGGGAATCCTAAAACAGGCTGCTAGCTTGGGGCACCAGGCTTGACCAGGGGTATGCGAGCAGCGCAAAGGGGGCATTCTTGAGGTGAATAAACCGTAGTAGGGGCACGCAGACAGCTGAAGAAGGGCAGGTCGAAGTCCGAACTTTCCTCACTGCGGTCGACAAGAACTCCAATACCGATGATAATCCCCCCCTGTTTAGCTACAGCGCTTATCGTCTCTCTGAGCGAGCTTCCTGTGGTCAGGATGTCATCAACAATAAGGACGTGTTCGCCAGGCGCAATTTCAAAATCGCGCCGGAAGACCCTTATCTCTCCCTCTTTTTCGGCGAAGATGCTCCGCACTCCTAATTGGCGGGCGGTTTCAAAGGCTAGAATAATGCCGCCGGTGGTCGGCCCAGCAACTACGTCTATTTTTTGCCCTTTATAGTGTTGGGCGATCAGGCGACACAGTTTCTCAGTAAGATGCGGGTGCTGCAAGATGCGAAATTTTTCCCAATAAACTGGTGAGTGTAATCCTGAAGCGAGCAGGAAATGTCCTTCTTTTATTGCTCCGGCCGTCTTGAATATCTCCAGCACCTCGTCACTCAAGTTACACCCCTAACAAATGGCTGACCATCATTTCTTGCTCACCGACTCCGTTCAACTCCGGGTAGCTGTAATGTTTGACTACCCCCAATTTGCTTGGTGGCCAGTAGATAAACCAGGCTCTGCCGATGATATTATCCTGGGGCACAGTCCAGCTGCTATGTGAGTCGTTACTGTTGTTGCGATTGTCGCCGAGGACGAAGTATTCGCCCTCGGGAATCTCCTGGGCTGGCATCATGTAGTTTGGCGGCTCCATGATATATTCCTCCTCTATGGGGATGCCATCGATAAAAACCCTTCCCTCTTTAATCTCCACGGTCTCGCCAGGCAAGCCAATAACGCGTTTGATGAAAGGGTATTGGGAATTAAACGGTGGGTCAAAGATTATTACTTCTCCTCGCTGCGGGCCGGAGGAACGGTAACACACCTTGTTAACCATAATGCACTCACCTTCTTCGAAATTGGGCTCCATACTGGACATTACTACAGTATAGCTTTGTACAGTTAGCCGAAGAAGAACAAAAACAGCTACGGCGATAAGAACAATTATCCCAACTTCACGAAGAATTTTCATTGGCGAAGGTTCATTCTACCATAAACCATGAAGTTAGTTCATTCGTTATAGCTCTACTCGTCTGCACTGCTCCTTAATGCTAACGTTTGAAGACATATTCTGGCTGAATGCCTTCCAAAGCCTGCATGTGGTAAAATATGCGTGTGAGGGATCGCCTGTGATTGAGTTAGCGAGACTATTCAACTTAAAACCTGAAGATGAGCGGAGGCTTAATTCCCATGCATTAGAACGTATGAATGCCTGGGAAGCTCGTATTCTAAAGAAGACGCCACAATTCGGTATCCAGGAAATCATGGCAGACCTGGATACTTATCTACATGACAACGAGAGGGTTGAATTTAACGAATGCTTGGCCGATATAAAAAAGTGGCTGTCCGGGTGCATGGATGTTGCAAGTAGATATTTCTTGCATGCCCATGCCACATGGATTATTGACCCGATGTTCCGAGTTGAATCGTTGATAGTGCGGGCATGTCAAAGAGCTGAGGCGGAACGACGGAAGAAGGAACATGAGGATAGATGGTGTGCTGCATTCGTATCTATGAAGCCGCCTGTTGATGACGCCAAAAAATATCTGAACGATAAGGAACATGATGAGTTCACAATAGCTGTCGGGAAAGCCATAGATGCATACCTAGAAAAGGGCGAAGCATACATGGCTGACGTGAGGGCTTTTGACTATGGCTGGTGGTTGAGAAGAATTAAAGAGCGCGAGGAGGAAGAGGCACAAAAGCTGTAGGTTACAAGTGCAGCCGATGAATACAATCAGCGCCTTAATTTAGAAATAGCAAAACTGGCCTCTTGTTTCCTCCTTTTCTGCTAACATTTTGCTAACATCAGCCTCTCCGAACAGAAAATCGAAATTACACAGCCCAAAAAACTCATTAGCCAAGATACCCTATCAACTCGCGGCTTTTACTTGGATGGCGCAGCTTAGCCAGTGCTTCTTTTTCAATCTGGCGTATTCGCTCCTTGCTGAGACCTAACTCTGTGCCAACCTCTGCTAGGGTTCGACTGTACTCATTGTCTAACCCAAACCTCAACTCAATGATGCGTCGTTCCCGGGGTGTCAGCGACTCTAATGTTCTACTCAATTCTTCCTTGAGCAGGCTGGCAGTGGACTGCTCATCAGGCTGCAGAATCGTCTGGTCTGCGATGAAATCACCAAGTTGGCCTCCATCTTCTCCTACAGGTGTCTCAAGAGAAACAGGCCCACGCGAACTAAGCTTAAGCAGCAATTCTATCTTTTTGGGCAGCAGTCCCGTCTCAGAAGCCAGTTCCTTATCAGTCGGCTGGCGGCCAAGCTTCTGAGCTAAGCTATTCCTTGCCCGGGATAGCTTCGTCAGATCATCAACTAGGTGGCCCGGCAGGCGCACAATGCGTGACTGGTCATTAACTGCCCTGTTGATTGCCTGCCAGATCCAGGGAGTAGCGTAGGTGCTAAACTTAGTGCCTCTGCGATGGTCGAATTTCTGCACTGCCTGCATTAACCCGATATTACCCTCCTGGATAAGGTCAGATAGAGGTATGCCCCAACCAATATGTCCTTTGGCCACGCTTACGACCAGGCGCAAATTGGCTTGAATCATGTGGTTGGTTGCCTGGCGTGTCCGTTCTCTTACTTGCTCAAAGTGCTTGACAATTTCTGAGCGGTGCGCTTCCAGTTTGCCACGGAATTCTGGCGACTGCAGCGCCTCCCCAAATTCGGCCAGGGAACTTTTCTGGCCTGCCTTTTTTATTATATGCCAAGGTATCAAGCGACTGTCCAGCGACAATTCAATCAGGGTTTTCTCGATTTCAGTTTGGCTTGCCCCAGTGATTTTAGCTATAGCGCTGGATAATTGTTGATCGATATTGCCATCGATTGCGCGACGTAGATCCGGGTGCAGTACTCTCTCTGTTATATTCTCGTGAGAAGGAAGATCCAGATACCGATAAAGTGCTTCAAAAAGCAAACGCGCCCCACTGAATCGCTCCATCAATGCCAACAGTAAGTCGATTGCCGAAGGCTGAGAGCCATGTTCGGCAGCCCAATCCTCCTCAAGTCGGGCAAGATACTTGCCCTCCTCTATCTGGCTGCCCAGCACTTTTGTCTCCTCGGCATTGAGAAGGGAAGTTTTCCCAATTTCAGCGAGGTACAAATTCAGCGACTCCTCACCGAGTTCAAGTTCCCGCTTTGAAGGAGTGATCCTGAGCCCAGGAACCTCATCCTCCTCATCAATCTCCTTATTATCCTTATTAGCCAAAGCTAATTCGTCATCCCGGGAAAAGACTTGTTCGCTATCTTTAACGTTTTCTAAAACCGTTATCATCTTCAACCTCCTTTATACCCTTTGTCCGGGCAACTGCATTTTTCATGTAAGAACATTATAGGTATGGTATCAACCTTTGTATGCGACTTTTGTCTCACACAGACATGGCAACGGAATAGGGAAACACGGAACATTAAAGGATTAGCCAGGAAAGCGGGTGAAGATATTGTATAAGAGGTCTTGTTTGGTATTTAGGATTCTTGGAGAATTATCTCAAAAGGACAACTTATGGCCCCAGTGGTACAAACTGCTTCGCAGTCTGTACACCAGTCGCACTCCACTGTTTCGATAATGGCAACAATATTGTTGACTATCGCCAGGGCATTGCGGTGGCACACGCCAACGCATAACCCACACCCATCACACTTTTGGGGGTCTATGACAGGCATTTCAGTCACTGATTTCAGTCTCCATTCCAATTATTTTAAAAGTAAGGCTTGCCATCCGTCTGCGACTTTTGTCTCAAGAAGGCGCCTCCATTATTTCTCTGAGTGCTTCTTTATCCGTAATTATTATGCGGTGCCGATCCAACTTGATCGCCCCTTCCTCCTCTAATGCTTTTAGCGACCTACCCACTACCTCCCGAGCAGTACCCGCCATTGCTGCCATCTCTTGCTGTGTAAGCCGTGGCCCGTGACCCATTTCACCTCCGGCGTGCTCAAGGAGTATCTTGGCCACCCTGCCGATGACATGCTTGAAGGACAGGTCCTCAACCAGCGATACGAGGTGACGCACTCGTCTCGCCAGTACCTTAATCACATTCAATGCTATCTGTGGATAGTTCCGGAGGATAGCCTCCATGTCACTCCTCTTGATCCCGTAAAGAAGAATGGGTCCCATAGCCCGAGCACTGACGGGATTTGGACCACCATCAAAGACAGGGACATCATTGAAGGACTCCCCGGGGCGCACGATGCTCAAGATTTGCTCCTTCCCTTCGGCCGAGGTCTTGAACACTTTCACCACCCCCGAAGCGACAAAATACAGATTCGCAGCCGGTTCACCCTCAAGCAAGACCATTTCTGCTCTGTCGGCAGTTTTCTCAAAGACGAGCTTTCTGATCGACTCAAGCTCATCAAGGCCAAGATCGGAAAAGTATAGAATGCTTTTCAAAAACTCCAACTGAACAGCCATACCTCATATCCCCACGAGGTAGAAAAAATTTGCTTTATTATAACACCTGAGTGACTTTTATCGCTTTTGACAGATATAAAATGTCATAGTTTTGTAATATTTCCCATCGGTATTTTATGACTTCTCTATGGCAGGCAAGCTATAATTTCACTCGACATGAAAGACAAAATATGCGACTTGAAATCTCGTATCTAGCGCGGTTCGGCGTATTACAAAATCAAGGAGGTGAAGAAACATGAGGCTAGGCGGCAAAACAGCGATTGTAACTGGGGCTCGGAGAGGAATGGGGCGTGCTATCGCCCTGGCTATGGCCAGAGAAGGAGCCAATGTAGTTGTGAGTGACATAAGCCAAGAAGATTGTCAGAAGGTTGTCGATGAGATAGAAAAGATGGGGCGAAAAGGGTTGGCAGTCAAGTGTGACGTCAGCTCCCACAATGACGTCGAGGATATGGTCAAGAGAACAGTGGCAGAGTTTGGCAGAGTTGACATCCTGGTAAACAATGCAGGAATCTTGACTTTCAAGCCGTTCCTGGAGCTTACGGATGAAGACTGGGACAAAACTTTAAGTGTAAACCTAAAGGGGCAGTTTCTCTGTGCTCGGGCTGCCGCCAAAGTCATGGCCAAGAACAAGTGGGGGCGCATCATTAACATCGCCTCCATCTCTTCCGGTGGATGTGGCATTGCCTTTCCTCTTATAGCTCATTACACGGCATCAAAAGGTGGTGTGGTGGCTCTCACCGAAGCACTTGCACTGGAGCTTACTTCCCAAGGCATAAATGTGAACGCGATTTGCCCCGGGGCCATAGACACTGACATGGCTAAAGGAACTAAGGAAAGTGGTCAGTTGGCGCAGGTGCTGGCAAGAATTCCTAAGGGAAGACTGGGACAACCGGAGGAAATTGCTAACCTTGCCGTTTTTCTGGCATCCGAGGAGGCTGATTATATAAGCGGGGCTCCCATTGTTATTGACGGTGGGTGGCTAGTCACATAGCCTATTGATAAGTGTCGCCCGCAAGATCAAAAAATAGGTGAGCGGTGTTCTATGGTATTTGATGTGTTGGATAACTTGAGCAGAGACTGCCAGAACTCCCCAAAGGTAAACGATAGCGGTAATCTGCGATACGGGATTCGGAGGGATTATGAATGAATATGATGTCATTGTCATCGGTTCAGGCTGCGGAATGATTATTGTCGAAGAAGCCCTGGCCCATGGCCTAAGTGTGGCACTTGTGGACAAAGGCCCACTCGGAGGTACCTGTGCCAATCTTGGCTGTATACCATCCAAGATGCTCATATTCGCTGCTGACAGGATAGCCGAGATACAGGAAGCCAAAAAGCTGGGTATTGAAGCCGAGATAAAGAATATCGACTTCGACTTCATCATGGGGCGTATGAGGAAATTTATA
>Ga0315550_1001585_pt1 | contig 13955 bp, 10 predicted proteins | sample SalMarSW160190MG_2_FD_203100 | JGI IMG/M metagenome (GOLD analysis project Ga0315550, IMG submission 203100) | Salt marsh sediment microbial communities from the Plum Island Ecosystem LTER, Massachusetts, United States - Salt Marsh Sediment SW1601-90 ... | reverse complement strand
CGTGGCGGCCACTTCCATCTCGCGCGAGCGCGAGGCCCAGACCCTGGAGTTGCTGTTAAGCACGCCGCTGACCAGCCGCTATATCATCTGGGGCAAGCTGCGCGGGCTGGTCAGCTTCACCTTGCCGTTGATTTGCGTGCCGGTGCTGACTTGCGCCCTGTTTTCGATTCACGCCTTGCTGCCGCGGGGGGCCAACCAGCCGGTGGTCTACCCGGAGACCGCGGTTTTGCTGGGGATGTTGATGGTGGTCTTCTCCGCCTGCGCCTGCATGTTGGGCATCTATCGCTCGCTGATGAGCCGCACCACGCTACACGCGGTGCTGACCGCCATCGGGATTCTGGTACTGGTCTGCGGGGGGGCGACCATGTGCGGGCTGCAGATCATCTCCAACGGGAATCCGGCGGCGGCGGTGTTCGCTCCGTTCACGCCGTTTACCACCATCTTTGCGACCCTGGACCCGGAGTACTGGATGGGCTTTGAGTCGCCGGCCTCGGCCTCCGTTCTGGGGCAGTTTCGGATTTGGGCGACGGTGGGCTCGATTCTGGCGGCGGTGATCTACAGCGTGGCGGTGCACGCCACCTACCGGGCCATGGTGCGCAACTTTGACATAACCATTCGCAAGCAATCGGTCTGATACCGCCCAGGAGTTGCCGGTCGCCACGGGGGGCTTGGCGAGGTTCGGCCGCGAAGGCCCGGTCAGGCGTAACCCAACTCGTCGAGGTCCGCTTCGTCCAGACCGAAGTGATGACCGACTTCGTGCAACACGGTCTTGCGCACCTGGTCGATGATTTGGGAGCGGCTACGGCAGATACGCTGCACGTTGGCCTGATAAATCACGATGCGCTCGGGCCAGGGCGCGGTGTGGTCCAGGCTCCGCTCGGTGAGCGGATGGCCTTGATACATGCCCAACAAGGATCGAGGATCATCCAGTTCGAGAGCGGCCAGGGTGCGGGCGTCCGGCTGGTCCTCCACGTCCACGGACAATTCCTCCATGTACTGCTCGAACTGGGCAGGCAGACCGGCCAGGGCCCGCTCCACTAGGGCGCAGAAGGCCGGGCGCGAGAGTCTCATGGTCGGCTGCCTCCGGCCGAGGTGGCCCCGCGCTGGGTGTTAATCTGTTCGAGCCTTTCGAATTCGGCCTGCAGGACCGGACCGCCCATAGCGGGCCGGGTGTGACGCAGTCGGCGAATCTCCGCCACGATGCCCGCCGGGGGAGAATTCATTTCGGTGTGACATTGCAAGCTGCGCAACAGGGCCTGCCACCAGTCGTCGCTGCCTTCGGGCTGGAGGGCCCACAACTCGTAGAAGACGGGTTGGGCCTCGGCATAGCGGCCGAGCTGGTAGAGGGCTTCGGCCTGGCACTGCAGGGCTTCCAGGTTGCGGCCGCCTCCCTCGGGCCGGCGGCGGGCTTCACCCTGGAGCAGAGCGGAGCTGATCTCCAGGGCCCGGGCATAGTCGCCAGCTAGCAGGTGGGCGCCGGCCAGGCGAATACGGAACGAGTCCGGGCTGACCTCGCCCAACAGCTCGGGGTGGTCGCGTGCCCAGGCGTAGAGCTTTTGGGCCAGGTTAAGGGCTTGGGTGGCGGCGGCATCATAAGGCCTGTCGGCCTGGCGCAGGCGGCGAACCTCCCGCGTCATGCTGCGCAGTAGCTGGTCCATAACCGGGCCGGCGGCCCGGGGCTCACGCTGAAGATACAGGTCCACCAGGCGCCCGGCCTCTGCGAGTTGGCCGAGACGCTCATGGGCGATGATGTGCACATGCCAGGCGCGCCCCATGAGCTCCGCTTGTCCGGCGAAGCGCTGCTCAAACCCCTCCAGAATCTCCAGGGCTCGCGCGGGTTGATCGAGAACCGGCTGAACATAGGCTTCGGCAGAAAGGAGCAGAGCGCCGCCCTGGTAGGCCCGAAGATCAGCCGCGTCGGCGCGGCCAGCAGTATTGCCGAGCGCCGGAGCCAGGGCTTGCCGGCAGCGCTCGGCGGCAGCGATGACCTCCTCCAATCGTCGGCGGAGGGTATCGGCGTCGGTGTCCTGATCGCGCAGGTGCTGGTAGATCTCCCAACGTTTGACGGTCTCCAGGTAGGTGGCGGAATAATAGTTCTCGCTCTCGGGAGGAACGCGGTGAAACATGTCGGCCGATTCTTGCAGGCGGCCCAGGCGACCCAGGGCGTCGGCCAGGTAGTAGCGCCAGTAATCGGCCGGCTCTGATTCGCCGGGCGCGGCCTCAAGAGCACTGAGGGCGCGCACGAAGGTCTCCAAGCGACGGCGGTCCGACTTGGTGGTGTCCTGGGCGTAGTAGTCGGCGGCGATGCGCACCGCATAGTCCAAGGCGGTGGCGCTGCGCGAGAAGTCCGGATGCTCCCGGACCAACTCGACGAGACGCTCGACGGCCGAATCCGGCCGGCCGAGCTGATAGTGGGCCACCGCGACGTTGAACAGGGCGAAGGGACGAAGCTCCCGGCCCAGTGCCGAAGTATCCGCCAGGGCATATCGGCCCACGTCCAGGACCCGCTGCAGGTGCTCCCTGATGCGGCCGCCGAGGGCCTGGTCGGCGGAGGCGGACTCCTGTCCGGCGCGCAGGCCGGCCACCTTGCCCAGCAGAGCGGCCATGACCGCGTTCTGCTCGAAGGGGTCCATGTTGCGGGGATCGGCCTGGGCATCGACCAGGTCGGCAAAGGCTCGGAACACGTCGCCCTGATGGGCGGGGTCGGACCGCAACAGAGTCAACAGCGGGCGGCGGCTGGCCATACGCAATTCCTCCGCCCGGGCGGGCTGGTTCTCTTTCTCGGCCTGCTCCGCTTCGCGCCGCGAGGCATCACCATCGAGCAAGGCCAGGGCCAAGGCCAGGGCGAAATTGTCCGGCATTTCCTGCAGCCGCCACTCCTCCATGGCCGCCACCACCTGGTGGGCCAGAGCGAAGTGCCCGGCGTCGCGGGCCAACTTGGCCAACTCCAACTGGGCCAGGACAAACACCCAGCGCACCGGCCCACCCTCCTCGGCGGGCAGGCTGCTGACCAGGTCGCGAGCTTGCACCAGGCGTTCGCCGGCCTGTTGCCAGTCGCCCACCAGCCGACGACACATGCCTATCAACAAGAGCGACTGGGCCTGCACGCCGGTTTCGCTATGAGGGGCATTGGTGTAGTCCGATTCCTGCTCCACGAACTGAATGATGTCTCGCAACCGCCTCTGGCTCTTGCGGCGGTCTTGCTCACAGGCCAGGACGCGGTAGAAGCGGCTCCACTGCAGGAAGTATTCGGCCTGCGGTTTGACCGTGTCGGCGACCTTGAGCACGCCGGTGCGTTCGACGCGCCGAAACTCCGCCAGGCTCATGTCGTCCACACGGGCCAGGAAGGCGGCGATCTCGTCGGCCAGTTCGACGAAGGTGTCCTCGGCCCGGGTGGCGATCTGTTCCAGGGTAGCGGCGTCGGCCGAGGTCCACCCGCGATAGAGGACGTTGTTGTAATAGGGTTCGGCGCGGCGAAAGAGCAGATCCTTGCCCAGTTGCAGTTTCCATTGCCAGGCTCGGGGCGGCTCGGGGCGCTGCTGGATCAGGGTTTCGAGGATAGCCATGGCCTGGTCCAGCGTGGCCACGCGCTCGGACATGCGCAACGAGGTGTCCCGGTAGCGGGACAGTAACTCCTCACGGCGCAACAACTCGGCGTCGGGGCCTCGCGGCACCGGGGGACGAGTCCGCTTGTAGTATTCCAGTAATTCGCCCAGATCGCGACGCAGCAACTCGCTGCGAAACTTGGTGTTGTCGAAGCGTTCTTCCTCAGGTGGGCGCGACCAGCCGGCCGCTGGCCCCGCCCGGGCGGGCCCGGCCTGGCCGAGGCCGACAAAGCAAACCAGGATGGTAACCGATCGAAGCACCTGCAAGGGCCTTGATCCCCAGAAGTATAGCCGCCGAGCCGGAGCGACTCACTCGCTACGCCGGGCGGTGCCGAAGTTGATGGCCTCATATCCGGCGCGTTTGGCGGCGTTGTAGGCATTAACTACGTGATCCCAGGCCACCTGGTCTTGGGCGTGAACCACCACGGGGGTGTGGGCATCGAAGCCTATGCCGCCGGTGCGCAGGTTTATGAGGATACGACAAAGGTCCTCAAAATCCTGAGGCACGGCGGCGCTACCCTCCAGGCGAATGCGGATGCGCTCCTCGGGGCCGGGCACCTGGCTGAGGATCAGGCGGATGGGGGTGACCGGGATAGCCTGGGCGCCGGCCGCGGAGCCCAGGCGGGCCATGCGGCTGGGCAGAATGCCTTCGGCGCGCAGAAACGTCGTGCCGACGATGAAATAAATTAGCAGATTAAACACCACGTCGATCATGGGGGTGAGGTTGAAGGCCATGAAGGATCCCGCGGTGGGGCGGGCAGCCCGGCCGAACCGTTTGCCGGGCCGCGGCCGGGAACTCCGGGCAGGGGGACCGTCCTGAGCGGCGCGACTCATCGGGGCACCCCTTGCGGCTTGGCCACGATGTGGAACACCTCGATGCGATTGGCGGCGATGATCTGCATGGCCTGGCGAACGTAATGGTAAGGGACGCGTTTGTCGGCCCGCAGAACCACTTCGAGATTGGGGGTTTCTTTTTTCTGGTGGCGCAGGCGGCGGTCCAACTCATCCAGTTCATCGACGTGCACACTGCCCAGCAGATAGACCGGCGGCAGGTCCTGGTCGACATACTGGATATTGATGATCACTTTCTCGGGGACGGCGACTTCGGCGGCCTGGCTCTGATGCGGTTCGGGTACTTCGAGATCCACGTGCTCGGCCGAGGAAAACTGACTGACCAGCATGAAGAAGATAACCAGCAGGAAGACCACGTCGATCAGGGGGGTCACGTTAAAGCGGACCGGCGGGTGGCTGGGGCGTTTGGCAGCCGGGGGCATGGGTTCAGTCCTCAGTCGGTTCGGTGGCCGGGGAGTCGCCGGAGGGCTGGTAGAGAGGCCGCAACAGATCCTGGGCCACCATCTCGCACTCGGGCGTAAGGGCGTCGATGCGAATGCGCGAGATGGCGTAGACGGCCAGGGCGGGAATGGCCACCAGCAGGCCCCAAAAAGTGGTCACCAGGGCCACGGAGATGCCGAAGGCCAACCTGCGCGGATCGGGCACGCCGCCGGTCTCCACCAGGCTGTGGAAGGCCCGAATCATGCCGTAGACCGTGCCCAGCAATCCCACCATGGGGGCCACGTTGCCCAACACGTTGAGGTGTTCGATCCGGCGGAACAGATGGGCGGCGCGCTCCTCGGTCGCTTCCTGCACCGCGTGGGTCATGGCTTCGTGCCCGTGGGAAACCTCATTTAGCCCGGCATGCACGGCCGTACCCAACATACTGGGTTCATCCTCGGTGAGTTCCAGTACGCCGGGGATATCGCCGGCCTCGATCTGCTCGGTGACGTCCTCGCGCAGCAGCGTGGGCATCAGAGTTTGGCGCCGGATTAGCAGGAAATGGCCGATGGACATGGCCACCATGGCCACCGACATGGGAATGAGCACGAACCAGGTGATCGGCCCACCCTGTTTGACGAAGTGATCGAACACGCTGACCCGGGCGACCTCGTCGACGGCGTCAACATCGATAGGCTGGGCGTCGGCCGGCTGCCAACGAGCCAGGGCCAGGATCAGAACCATCAAAGCCACGTAGAAGACCAGTTTTAGTTTCATCTGCGCTCCAGGTTACGAGCTTAACCGCCGCGCTGGCGATTACTAGGGCCCATTTTCTCCGCCACGCGGGTGAGCGACAACTGGATTTGTCGCCTCAAGGTCTCGTCGCTGTCCGCCTTGGGCAGAGCCTCCTGCAACAACTGCTGGGCCGCGGACAGATGTTTGGTGCGTTCCATGGCCAGGGCGGCATAGTAACCGGCTTCGCCCGCCGCTGCCGTGTCGGGCAGATGGATGACCACGCGCATCAGGGACAAGGCGGCCTCGAAGTAATCCTCTTCGGCACGGGCCTGGTTAAACAGGGCTTTGCCACGATACAACAGCACGCGGGCGGCCTGCTCGCGACCCACCTCCGGCAGCACCGCGTCGGCCAGTTCCACGGTCTTGGCGTAGGCCCGCCGGTCATAGGCCTCGGCGATCAGGGCCAAGCGCTCGGCTATTTCGGGATCAACCGTGTCGGCTTCGAGTGGGGGGTCGGGTGATTCCGATGCGGAGTAGTCTTCCGGCTCGGCGCCGGTGGGACTGGTTTGGCCTTTGACTTTGTACTGTATGCGCAAGTCCAGTCGATCCAGGGCTTCGGCTACGGCTTCGGTGGTGGGTGTTTGCCGGGCCCGCTCCAGGAAGGCCAGGGCGTCGGTGTAGAAGGTGCTGGAGGGGTCGGGCCAGTTCTTGGGCGTCAGCAGGGCCACCGACTCCGGCATGCTGCTGACCAGAACGCAGTACTGCTCCACGGCTTTGGAAAACTCGCCGAGTTCGTCGTAGGCGCAGAGCAGCCGGTAGCGGGCCCAACGTTTCTGCCAGGCTCGCGCAGCCTGGGGCAGGAAGGCCTGGTAGCCGCGGGCCGCCTCGGCGAATCGGCCGGCGTCGAAATCGAGCTCGGCGGCGTTGAGGGCCTCAAGCTTGGCCACCTCGATGAGCTGCACTTCGGAAAGTCGGCGGGACAGGGAGCGACCGGCCGCGGGGCGGTAGTAGAGTTTGCCCTCTTTGACGTCCCGGATCTTGACCAGGCGTTCCAGCCTACCGGACTTGAGGGTAACCGTGTCGGCCCGGGCGGAATCCGCAGCGGCGCCCAAGGCCAGCCCGGCCGCGAGCAGGGATAAGCCCAGGCGGGGCCAAGCTCCCCAGCCCCGCCGAGGCAACCCGGTCAGGCCCGCGGGGCGCCGGGTGGGCCTCGCCCCGGAGGTGGTACGTTCTGTGCGGCGCCGTGTGGGCATGCTGGCCAGTCCGTGGTGATCACTCGGCCCGGCATCGCGGAACCGAGGACTCCACTAGTTAAACCCGGGACCGTCTACGAAGGTATAGGTCCCGCCGTGTTCGGCAGCGATCTTCTTGAGCAGTTTGCTGCCGGAGGCATAGACATAAGCCAAGGTAAAGATCTTGACCTTCTCTTTTCTGTTCCAGTTGCGCAGCTCGCCCAGCAGGGCGTCGCTGAATTCCCCGTCGGTCAAAAAGAAGATCAGATCGGGCTTTTTCCTGAAAGCTTGCTTCATGGCCGGGATGGGATCGGTCATCCCGCCGGGATGAATCTGATCGAGAAACTGGAAGCATCTGCGCTTGTTAACCCCGATAGCCGGGACCAAGCGCTCGGTGGACATCTCCACGAACCCGTCGTTAAACAGGATCACGTGAAACTTCTGGGCGTGATGCAGCTCGCTGATGGATCGCTTGAGCTCTTTGCGCAGGAAGTCGAAGGAGTCGGCCATCGAGCCGGAGCGGTCGATGACGTAGATGATGCGCTGCCCGCGGCCTCGTTGCCCGAAGAAGGTGGCCTTGGGCCCGCCACCTTGTCCGCCGGAAAGCATGTGCCACCCATCCAGTCCGCCGTTGCTCTGGCCACCAATGCCCACGATGGACAGGTCGGCGGCGGCGGGTCTGGAGAACTCGGCGTTGAGCCTGGTGAGGTCGGCTTGGGCGCGATCGAACTCGACCTCGGGGGTGGGCAGGTTGGACTGCTCCACCGGGATGAGTTCCGGCACCTGGGGCTCAACTGCGCCGTCAGCCTGGCGGTCCTCGAAGCTGGTCAGCGAAAGGAAATCGTGTTCCTCGGCGCTCTGGATGGCATAGATGACGAAAGCGGCCAGGGTAATCAGCAGAACGTGCAGGGCCACGGAGATGAACCAGGGCACCACCGCCAGCAACCAGTGGGGGCAGACCTTCTCCGCCAACGGTGCCGGTGCCGCGGTTTCCGTGGATGCGGCGGCTAACTGGGGTGTGGCCGATTCACTCATGGTGTGGAGTCGCCAAAGCGGCTGAGGCCAGGCGGCATGGCGGTCGGGCCTGCAACGACACCTTCGTTGCGGGCGGGAACCCACGGTGAGCACCATGCCTACTTGAAGTCTAGGGCGGTCGGCAAGCAGGGTCAACGCTGGGAGGCAGCGGCCCACAGGGCCAAAGGTACGGGCGTCGCCGACGTAAGGGTGGCAAGCGGACTCGTATTCGTCCTGGGGCCGGCTCAGGACGGATTGGCCGGGACCGTCCCGGCAGGCGTCGATCAGCTAAGCACCGTCCGCATCCGGCTGCTAACCTTTAGGGAGGCCGTGGCCGGCGACGAGTTCACAGTCGTCGGGGATCTGGTTGCCGTCGAGGTCCTGGCTGGTGGACTCGGCGATGTCGCAACCATCCGGGATACTGTTGCCGTTGCAATCAGCGCACCACGGCGCCTCCTCGGCGGGGCAGTCGGCCAGGTCGCAGCTATCCGGGATGCCATTGGGTTGGCAGTCCTGGCTGGTGCCCTCGGCAATATCGCACTCGTCGGGGACCTGGTTTCCGTTGCAGTCCGCGCTGAGACAGTCCACGTAAATGGTCAGGTCCACCTCGGTAACCCCGGGAGGATTGAAGTCGTCCATGGCGGTGAAGTGCAGCAGGTAGCTGCCCGCGCTGGTGCAATCCGGCGTCCAGCCTAGGGTCACGTCCGCCGTGTTGCCCGACGTGGTGGTCACCACCAGCCCGGCGGGAATGGCTCCGTCGGGATCGGCCACGGTCACCGTGGTGGTCTGCCCGACTTCGGGGCTGAGGAACTGGAAGAACAGGTCCACCTGCTGGCCCGCGTTGGCGTGGACTAGGACCTGGTTGCCGGGCGGCAAGCCGATAGCGATGGGAGCGATGTTGAGCGAGGTGGTCGAGGTGCTAAAGCAGACGGTCTGGCCGTCGAGGTAGCTGATTCCGTCGCTGGCCCCGCCGGGGCCGTCGTAGTCGGTGCCCTCATGGTCGAAGCGACCGATGAGGAAATAGGCCTCGCCGTCACCTTTGTTGGCCCCCACGGTGGCGGGGGTGCCCCCGAATCCGCCACTGCCGCCCGAAGCGTCACCGGTAGTCCACTCCATCTCGTCGTAACTGAAGCAGACGTTGTTACCCCATCCCATCACCGGGTCGTGCCCGTCGGAGACGGCCACCTGGAAGGTGTCGCGTTTGTCCCCGTGAACTGAGAAGTAACCCACGTTCTCCCAGGTAACGATGAGAGTGTTGTTTTGGATCTTGTACCAGACGCTGCCCAGGTCTTCATAGTAGTCCCGCGTATCGACATCGGCCCAGAAAGGGGCCACCATGGGATAGCCATCGACCGGGAATCCTTGGGAGGTATAGGCGCTGAAGGGGGCCCCGAAGGAGAGGTTGCCGTTGTTATTGATATAGAGGGCGTCAAAAAGTTCGCCGTAGAAGGAGAAGGAAAAGCCCAGGGCCAGTTCGTTGGTGTAACCGTCGTCGTTAGGGGCCATGGCCAGGGTGTAGGTACCGTCCAGGGGGAACAACAGATCAGTGGCGTCCCGTGAGGCCGCCAAGAGGAGCTGGTCGGGCAAGCCCAGGTCGCATTCGTCGGGAATGCCGTTGGGCTGACAGTCCAGGCTGGTCCCCAGGGCGATGTCGCAGTTGTCCGGTGTGACGTTGCCGTTGCAGTCCGGCCCGTCGCAGGGATCACCGATGTTGTCGTTATCGCAGTCCGCCTGGTCGGGGTTGGCGATGGCGGGGCAGTTGTCACAGGCGTCGCCGGCCTCGTCCTGGTCAGCGTCGGCCTGCTCCGGGTTGGGCACCAGCCGGCAGTTATCCAGGGTATCGGGGATGTCGTCCCCATCGGAATCCGGGGCCTGCTGCTCCTGCGGTACGGGAAACGGCACTTGGTCACACCAGAAGGGGTCGCCGGTTTGGGCGCACAACGAGGCGAAGTCGCAGCCCCAGATGGAGCAGAGCCAACCCACGCCGGCTTGATCAAGTTCCTCGGAGCTGCCTACGCAGCCTCCAACCAGGGTCACAAGTACGATACCCAGGACAGCCAGCCTGCCAGACGCTGACGACATAATATCAATCCTTCGGTGGTGAGCCCCAACCAGTGTATCCACGAACCGCACGCGCCGAGTAGCCCCCCGCGACGCGGTTCCAAGCCATCCTCCTACCCTGCGGAGTGTGCCCTGCCGGACGCACGAGGGGTAGAGCCACTATTATAACCCATCGGGGCCGGCCAGTCCTCCCTGCGTGCTGCTATCAGAGCTGAAAAACGCCCGACTCAGGTTGGTATCGGGCCGGATGGCGGGCCGCCGGTGGGCGAGAAAGAAGGCCGCTCCGCGGAAGCGACTCGCAAATTGGCCCGTAAAGCCCGGCCGGTTCTCTATTATCAGGCCCCCGGCTACGGGCAGTGGGGAACCGTGTTGGCCGAGGCCAAGCCGAAGAGGAGCCCAAAAGTCGCAAAATCAACCGCGTCCACCTGGCCATCGGCGTCGAAGTCGCTGCAGATGAATGCGGTGGCCTCGCAGTCGCCTCCCGGACCGGCCAGGTCGAAGCAGAGCGAGAAGACCGCCAGGTCATTGGCGTCAACCAGACCACCGCTACCGTCCAGGTCGCCGCAGGCGTAGGAACAGGCACAGTCGGGGTCGTCGGTGTCGGTCAGCCCGTCGCCATCGTCATCAATCCGGTCGAAGCAGTCGGCCTCCTCAGGCGCCGCGGGCTCCACCGCAGGGGGCTGGGGTGGGGGAGGATCGTCGCCGTCGGGCGTGTCATCACACACATCCCCGAAGCCGTCGCCGTCCGCGTTAAGCTGGCGGGGGTTGACCACATTGGGGCAGTTGTCGCCGGCATCGGGTACGCCGTCACCGTCGATGTCCTCGCCTAGGAGTGGGATCGGCCTGCTGAACGGGCCGTTGGCGTCGCACCACAGGGGCTCATCCACGATTTCGCAAAGCGATTGGTCGTAGCAACCCGACCCTACAGCCAGCAGGCCGCCAAGCAGCCCCAGCACACTAGCCCTGAGAACAAACCGTGCCATCCTGGCAGCCCTCCTTCCCATGACACGCCGGGTTGCTCACGCAACACGCAGCGAACCGAGCTCGGTCTTTTCAGATTGAACCAACGAAGGGGAGATGAAGGCGGCGGGAGGCCTGGTCCCCTTGCCCGATGAAACTTCTCTCTCCCTCCTGGTGAATTCTTGGCCGGCCCGAAGGCAAAGTAAAGCTGACCGGTCAGGAAGTTGGCCGCTGGCTGAAGTCCGAGAATCCGGGCGACGGGTGACTCGAAGAGATACTTGGCGACCCAAGGGCAGGCATGCTCAGGATGGCTAGCCGGCGTCCGATGAGGGATCGATGGCCCCAGCCCGCGGATACCAGGTCTCTTCCGATTCGTCGATCTCAGGAACGGGGCCGGCCTGGCGCGTGAGGGAAGCGTGGATCAACTCCAGTCGGGCTACGACGTTGGCCATGTCCTGGGGCCGATCTTCGCGCTCGGCCTGGCAACAGTCCTCCACCAACTTGGTGATGATCACGGGAAACTCAAGATCTTCCCAGATGGGGGCGTTGAGCGGCTTGCGGCTGACCTGAGCGGCCGCATGTTGCTCGGTCAGATGCTTGTTCATCTCCGTCTTCAAGGGATGCCCGGTCAGCAGGCAGTACATGGTGGCTCCCAGGCTGAAGACGTCGCATCGCGGATCGAGAGGCTTGAGGTGAACCTGCTCGGGGGGGATGAAATCGGGGGTGCCCTGGATCTTCTGCTTAGCGGTTCCTACGGGGCAGCTTTGCCCGAAGTCGATGATCTTCACCGTGCCGTCCCCGGTAATCAGAATGTTGAGCGGCTTGAGATCGGCATGCACCAAGCCGGCCTGGTGCATGGCCCGCAGCCCGCGGGCCGCCTGCAGGAACTTGTCTATCAGCTCCACCGTGTCGCAGTTCTTGGCGTACTCGGTGAGCCGCTCACCCTCGACGTATTCCATTACCAGAACCACTTCCTGGACGCGCATCCACTTCTTGCGAAAGCGGATATCAAAGGATCGGCGCAGGTTGGGATGGTTGAGCTTGGAGGCGGTGTCGTGCTCGGTGGTTACCTGGCGGACGGCGCTCTGGTCCCCCTTGCCGTCGCAGACCACATGCTTGATAGCCACCAGGTTTCCATCCGGATCCTCGGCGCGGTAGATGTGGGCCTTGGCACCGGTTCCGACCAGTTCCAAGACCTTGTAGCCCGGCAGGCGGGGCCAAGGAGTTTTGCTCAAAGGCTGTTCCATGTTGACCAAGCTTCGTCCACCCCAGAGCGAATCTCCTGGGTGGGGAAAGGAACTCCTGTCGCAAGGCGCCGGGCATCGGTCGGCTTCCGACCAAGAGCCAAGCTTCGGGCCGCGACGGCCCCACGCGCCACTCTATCCCTTATCTATCGTGCGCTGGTCCCCACAGGGATAGGGCAATCTTGCCTGACCGTATTATAGGACCGGCGAACCACTTGGCGGCCGTACCGAATCCGCTTCCCCAGCCCCCTTCCCTTTATAGGCAAGCCCAACGTGGGAAGCACGGAAAACAGGTCCAGGAGCGCGCCCAAGTGGCCAGCGGCCCCTCGCCGCTACGGATTTAACCAGCTCACCAAAACGCCCAACAGCCGTGTGAGAATAGGCAGCCTAGCCTCGTGAATCCGCTCAGTGTAGACGGGTGCGTGGAAGACCGGGCGCGGTTCGGGGCGCCTATCCTTACCTACAATGTACCCGCCCCAAGAGGCCAGTCAAGGCTAAGTCGGCCCCGAAGCGGCTGGGATGGCCGATATGGAGGATTCCGACCGTAAAACCTGCTATTGCGGCGGCGTTTCCTGGCGGAAGCCCACCGGCGGGCAGGGTGGGGAATCGCTTTCGGCGATCACCTCGGGTGAAATCCCAGCCCGCGCTAAGGCATCTACAGCTCCACCCTTACACGTGCACCAGCAGGCCGGCGAAGGCGGCGGTCATGAAGCTGGCCAGGGCCCCGCCGACCATGGCCCGCAGACCCAGGCGGGCCAGATCGTGCCGGCGATCCGGGGCGATGCCGCCGATGCCGCCGAACTGGATGGCGATGGAGGCGAAGTTGGCGAAGCCGCACAGGGCATAGGTGCAGATGATGATGGTCTTGGGCGAGAGGGACCCGGCGGCCATCTCCGTTTGCAGCGTCTGGTAGGCGACCAGTTCGGTGGCGGCGATCTTGGTGCCCAAAAGCCCGCCGACGACGGTGCATTCTTGGGCGGGCACACCCAGCAGCCAGGCCACGGGCCAGAGCAGGTAGCCGAAGATGGTGCGCAGCGAGAGGGTGCGTCCGCCCAGATACTGATGCAGCTCGAACTTGTCGGAGAGCAGCTCCAGGGGCCAGTCGATCAAGGCCAACAGGGCGATGAAGGCCAGGAGCATGGCCCCCACGTTGAGGGCCAGTTTGAGTCCGTCGCCGGCCCCGGAGGCGGCGGCGTCGATGACGTTGACGGTCTTCTTCTCGAAATGGATTTTAACCGCCCCGGCGGTGAGAGACTCTTCGGTTTCGGGCAGCATGATCTTGGCCATGACGAAAGCGGCCGGGGCGGACATGACCGAAGCGGCCAGGAAGTGGGTGGCGTACTGCTCTCCGATCATGATGATGTATACGCCCAGGACGCTGCCGGCCACGGTGGCGAACCCGCCGGTCATTAGGGCCATCAACTCGGAGCGGGTCATCTTGTTGACATAGGGACGGACCACCAGGGGAGCTTCGGTCTGGCCGATGAAGACGTTGGCCGCCACGCTGAGGCTTTCGGCCCCGCTCACCCCCATGGTGGCGGTCATGACCCGGGCCATCACCTTGACCACCATCTGCATGAGACCCAGGTGATACAGCACGGCCATGAACGAACAGAAGAAGATGATGATGGGCAGCACGTGAAAGGCGAAGACCATTTGGTTTCCGGTGGCCAGCCAATCGAAGAGGAACGCGGAACCCTGATCGGTACAGCGGATGATGCCGGTGACGGCCTGGCCGAGGAACTCGAACACGGCCCGGCCGGCCCGGGTTTGGAGCACTATCAGGGCGAAGACGAACTGCAGGGCCAGTCCACCGAGGACCGGGCGCCAGC
>Ga0315550_1001584_pt1 | contig 13957 bp, 6 predicted proteins | sample SalMarSW160190MG_2_FD_203100 | JGI IMG/M metagenome (GOLD analysis project Ga0315550, IMG submission 203100) | Salt marsh sediment microbial communities from the Plum Island Ecosystem LTER, Massachusetts, United States - Salt Marsh Sediment SW1601-90 ... | reverse complement strand
TCTGCGGGCACTGGAGATTAAGCTGAGCAAGGAGGATCTTCGGCGCATTGATGAGGCGGCGCCGGTAGGATTTGCTGCAGGAACGCGCTATCCTGAAGTGGCGATGCACACGGTCAATCGCTAGGAGACGGCGGGGAAATCTCAGCCTGTATGTTGCTCGACATTGTTTGAGGCTTCGTCAGTATACTCAGAAACAATCAATAGTTGCAGCTCCCTGATACTTGAGCATTTTCATCATCGGCGACTTCCTCACAGAAAGTCGCAGTAGAATCGCATCTAATCCATATGCCCGTTACAAACCGTAATCTTTCTTAGCGGGCCTTACCATAAATCATTTAGCCGCTTCCTGTCCCTGCGATACTGCCTAACGGCTAGTGACAAATCCGCCGCCTATCTCATATTGTTTGTTCCAGCAGTTGCCCGTGCTCTTTCAGCCAAGTCTTGGCCTTCTCCATTGTCGATGTTTGGGCGCGGACGATGTTCCAGAACCTCGGCGTGTGGTTGGATTCGATCAGGTGGGCGAGTTCGTGGACGATGACATAGTCGATGACAAACATCGGTGCTTTGATCAATCGCCAATTGAAATTGATGTTGTTCTTCATGGTGCAGGAACCCCAGCGAAAGCGGTTATCGACTATTCTGACTCTGGAAACATCGACGCCGAGTGCCCGTGCGTGGAGTGCCGCCCGCGGAACAAGTTTTGCCTTCGCCTTCAAGATGTACCATTCACGCATCGCTTCCGTTCTTTTTTCGCCCTCGCTTGCCGGGACGAGGAAATGCCGGCTGAACTGAATCCTGTCCAGGCCTTTCCCGATCACCTCGATCCGGTATTGACGGCCCAGATAAAGGGCTGATTCTCCGCTGACCATTTCCTTGCCGGGCGGATGCGGCAGCTGCTGATATTTCCGGGGATGTCCGACCTTCTCATGTATCCACTGCCACTTCGACTCGACCACCCTCCGGATCTGCTCATCTGATATTCCGTCGGGCGCATGCACCACTATGCTGCGGTCCCGCTCCACGGTGATAGTCAGTCTTCGCCGCCTGGGCGATCTCTTAGTTGTATATGAAAGATCCATATTCCTTACGCCGCATAGAGGATGCTGTCATTGTTCTTCTCCGCTATCTCCATGATCCGGCTGATAATATGGGCACGGTTCTTCACGAGGCCCGGGAGGTTTGAGAACTCCGGAGAAAGCAGGATCTGCTGAATATCCGCCCTCAATTTATTTCGTGCCGGGATACTCTCCCAGAAGCCGGTGAGCTTCAGTTCCCGTTCTACGGCTAGAAATGTCTTTTGTGTCAGATCAACCAACCGGCTTATCTTCTCCTCGTTTCCGATAGTATAGAGAGACCATTTATCCGATGCTTCGATAGGGTCCAGAGGTGCCGTGCTGCCGCCGAACAGCTCACGCTCAAACATCCGGAAGAAAGGCATCTGCTTCTTGCGGTTGAGCCCGTAAGTCGGCTCCTTTTGCGCATTGATGATACGCTGCCGCAGCTTCTCAAGTTCTTCGTAGATCTTTTTCCAGTTGTCCCGGAACTCCTCAAAGATTTTGGTCAACGCCTCGGCAAAAGAGGCTTTAAGCTCGGGGTCATCTTCCAGTTCAACGTCAAGGTGATGTCGTATGGCATGCTCTACTTCGGCCGCCTTTGTCTTGTTGCGGTTTCGCCTGCCGACCTGCTTCTCAAAGTCTTGATCGAGGATCGAGATCGGTTTGATCCTGACATCAATGCCTTTTGATTCAAGATACGCGTCAGTAATGCTCCGCAGCTTTGGAGGGATGCCCTTCATGCTCAATCGCCCATCGCGAAAGTGTTTGCAGGCGAGCACATTAATCTCGTTCAGTGCATTGTAGTCAGGCATATAGTCCAGGGCCTGCCGGGCGGGGAATACCAGATTAAGACACCTGGTCAGTTTCTTGAAGGCCAGCATGAAGTCAAACCGGATGTCTTCGTCATAGAACAGGTCGAAAAAAGCGTCGTGATCGGTCAGGTCGGTCAAACCGTGTCTGTTAAGAAGTTCCATTATCGCCGCATGAGCCGCCTTGAGTTCGGCAAGTTCTTCTTCCGGGAAGCTGAGGGCATCGAGCACTTCCTTCTGCTCGCGCTCGTCGTAGTTGTCTAACGCCTTTTTGAGGTGGTGTCCGACGCCTACATAATCGACCACAAAGCCCTTGTCCTTTGCCTCGCCTGAAACGCGGTTGACGCGTGCTATGGCCTGGAGCAGGCTGTGGGCAACGACAACCTTGTCTAGATACATCACCTGCTCCACAGGCGCATCGAAGCCTGTCAGGAGCATGTTGTTCACGATCACGATCCCCATGTCGCCCGTGACGCCCTCGTCCTCATTGCCGAAGGCCATCTTGAAGCTCTTGATGCTCGTCTTATGCCTCGATGCGTCGGTGTAGGCCTTGATATGGGGCAGGTCGTTCTGTCTGCCGGAGATGATCACATCCGTTTTCAACCTCTTTAGCTGATCGATGTCGAGTTTCCCGGGGTTCGCCTTCTCCAGTTCAGTGACGGCAGCCTTAAGGGCGTCATCGACATGTGTTTTGTATCTCACAGCCGCCTCCCGGGAGGTGGCGACGATCTGGGCCTTATAGCCGTTGGGGAATACGTGCGTCAGGTAGTGGCCGATCATGTCCCAGGCCTTTGCCTTGATGGTTGGGTCGGCTTCGAGATATGCGTCGCGGGAGCCGTATCCCAGGATATCCATGCGCTGCTTCAGGTTATAGTCGCTGAAGACATCCTCGAAGGCGGTGTCCATGCCCTTCTTGTCCTTCACCTCTGCGTTATGGGTGCGGCCTTCGTAGATGATCTCAAGGGTGACGCCGTCTTCTATCGACTGGCGCATGGTGTATCTGTCGATATAGTCGCCGAAGACCCGCTCTGTCTTGTCTATCGGCGTGCCGGTGTAGCCGATGCGGGCCGCGTTGGGAAGTCCCTTGTCGAAGTTAGCGCCGAGCTGGGCGTACTGGGATCTATGGGCCTCGTCGGTCATCACCAGGATATGAGGGCTGGTGTTCAACTCCGGGAAGACCTCGGTCAGGTCGGCCTCGCGGAACTTGTGGATCATCGCCATGACGAGATCGGAGGAATCGGACCGGAGGAGGTCTTTCAGCTTCTTGATGCTGTCCGCCACCTTGACGGTAAAGCCGATGCTCCGGCTGGTCTCCGAGAGCTGTTCTTCCAGTTGTGTGCGGTCTGTCACAAAGACGACCTTCCAGTTCGAGAGTTGGGCATGGCGGTACATCTTCCGCACCATGAACATCATGGTCAGGGATTTGCCGGAGCCCTGGGTATGCCATATTATGCCGGACCGCTCCCGCGGGCTATTTCCTTCGAGCAGACGTTTGACCGCAAGCTTAACCGCCCTGAACTGCTGATAGCGGCCGACGATCTTGATCGTCTCGCCCTTGTCGTTTGTCGAAAACAGGGTGAAGGTGCGGATGAGATCCAGCAGGTTGGCCCGGTCGAGCATCCCGGCAACCAGCCGCTGCTGGTCGTTGGGGCCGCCCGCGCCGTGATCGAGGTTGTCCACCGTTCGGGGATAGGGATCGGCCCAGCGGAAGAAGTATTTTTCATTATGGGTCGTGATCGTGCCGAACTTGGCCTGCTGGTGGCAGGTGGCGATCACGATCTGGTTGTAATAGAAAAGCGGCGCGCTTCCTTCGCCCTTTTCTCCTCGCTGCTCGCTGTAGCGAAGCAACTGGTCGATTGCCTCGGGGATGGCGTCTTTGACCTTCGGAGACTTGCACTCAATCACAACGACCGGCAGGCCGTTCAGGAACAAAACGATATCAGGGATGATATGGTATTCTGTGCCGAGGATGCGGACCTTGAACTGGCATACGGCGATGAAGCGGTTGTTGTTCAGGTGTCTGAAGTCCACGAACCGCACGGTCGGGCTCTTCTCTCCGGTCTTCCGGTTTTCGCTTACGCTGGTGTTTTCGAGAAGGAGGTTAAAGATATGCCGGTTGTTTGCAATCAGGCTTGTGCCGGGGAAGCTTGCAGTGAGCTGCTTGACCATCTCCTCAACCTGATCGTCTTCCATCCAGTCATTGATCACCTTCAACTGCTCGCGAAGGACCGGGAGCATCACGACCTCGGTAAAGTTCTGGCGGAAGCTGTCAGCCGGATGCTGCTTGCTGTCGAGATCGATGATCTCCCAGCCGAGATCGGTAAGTTGGTCAAGTAAGGGTTTTTCGACGTGGTTTCGTTCGTCGAGTTTGATATGTTGGGGAATCCCATTTTCAATTGTCATAGCGATCTTGCCATAAGCTACAGTTCATCCAGATTGATTTCTACCCCACCCTGCTGGAGGTGTTTTCCAGCGTCCCGTTGGCAAATCATTTTCTCCGTCGGATGGCCTATTTATAAGTTTTTCAGGAGAAATTTCAGCAAAGGCGATCGATGCCTGAGGCTGACCGTGGAGATGTAATACCTGCCGATGAAAGTTATCGCGAAAAGGCATGTAAAAATTGCTCCCGCCAAATTGACCGTTATTGACAACAATAACTCCTTGATACATATGGTAGTGCAGGCTCTCTGACATGCGGTCAAAAGTGCCTACATCCCCATTCAGGGCGCAGACGATGTAAAGATCGCTCATAGACCGCAGGTCGGCCGCAAGCACAAGATCGGTCGCATCGTAGCAAACAGAGGCGGATAATACTAGCGGCCGATGTGCAGTCACATCGCTATGCCAATGATATTCAATGAGCCATTGCGCAGGTCTGAATCCAACCGGTCGCGGAGTAAATGCCGCCTCCTCTGTAGCAAGATTCCTTTTCCCTTGTTCGATTCTGCGTATCTGTAACCCTTGCTCGGGAGTCCATTCTGGGATCATCCAAAGGCAGGTATTTATCAGTGGAGCGCCATCGCCGTTATCCCTCGGGTGGTAAACTTGGCCGAACAAAACAATGCATCTATGCTGTTGAACGAAGGGAAGGATAAGCGGATCTATATCCTGCGGATGAATTGCCAACTCGGGGAAAATAAGCAGGTCGATTATCCTACCGCCATTTCCTGTTTGTTGACAGTGAGTTTCACGTACTCGCAACATCTGAACGACCCCTTCCATTATGGCTGCGAGGTGTGCACGACGCTGTCTACGAAACGAAGGATCGGTCAACTGAGGATCGTTCCGGTGATTACTGTAGTCGCCGAAGTCTGGAGTTACTGACTGCACAATGCCAATCCTCAAATTCCGCTGCAAGGGCTGGTTTTGGTTATTCGGCCACGACGCTGACTGCTCTAGAAAAGTTGCTGACGTGACTTTGCCCCGTTGCTTATGCAGTTGCTGGAGCCGGTTCTCCACCCGCGTCAATAGCTGAGGACTTGATACCGGATTGGAGAGGACACCCGATCCGGGCCACCGAAGAAGTTGAAATAGAAGTTCTTCCGTAAATGATGAGATAGGCAGCCATGGTGGACCAAACGCCTCACGCCCCTGGAAGCCAGAATAGCGCTGCTGCTCCCAATGTGAAATGGGTCTCCTGTATTGAGCTCCCCGCGGTGACTTCTTAGTATCCAAATTACTGTAAAAAGTTGTTGAGCCACGAAGTGCAAAACGCAGTAAAAGACCAATCTGGAACTTTTGACGATCTTCTTCGGACTCACACCAGTCCGGTGACTCGAATAAGTGTGCCGCCCTATCTCCCGAATTTTTCAAATCAAATGACTTCGGACTAATTTTTCCGAATTCGTAGCCATCAGGTTTAGGCATCTGAACACCACATAGAACTCTCCAAGGCGATACAGGACCCTTGAAAACTTGGCTAGGTTGAGAGAAAAGCCAGCGAGCCAATTCTAGTAGATTTTCTTCTTCATAAAACGGGTTGCTAGCCAGCCCTACCGTTTCCGCAAGAGTCTTCTCTTCCTTGGCAGCTTGGGATTCCAGTCCTAGACGCTGAGCCGCGTGTTGTACTTTTTTGCTTGCCCCTTTGTGATATTGCTGCCAAAGGCTCTGTGCAACAGTGGGCGATATTCGATCCACTTCAATCAGAAACTTGTCTGATAGCCGGGTAATTGAACTAAGGAAATCGAATCCGGCCACGCTGAAACCGGTCTTTGCGATTACCAGAAAAATAGAACGTTGTTCAAGTGATGCTGGCATTTCTCCTGCTATGAACTTCGCAAACTTCCAGTACCGAGCCAAAAGCTTTCCCCCTCTGGCATTGTTCAAAGCAATTTCCGCTGGCAACGCATTGCGAGCACTCAGATACAAAAAGACTTGCTGCATCAAGTACCATGGAAATCGCGACCCTGGTACAGGTGTTGCTAAATAAGCCTTCACTAGTGCGCACGCCTCTTTGACTAACACTGCATGGTACTCGTCTAGTTGAAGATTATTAGGCAAGCATTCGTCTTCCGTAACAATTCCAGTCTCAGTTGCCCCTGCACGAAATACTTCAGCAAGACAGTAGATCCGAACCTCTCGCTTGGCTTTCCTGAACTTAGCAGACTCCCATCCAGGCCGGAGCGTATTCAACACTTGCTCAAGAAAGATGGAATCTGGATATAGATCCAAGGCAATACGCAGCAGACGCACATTTCCCGGATTCTTGATCCATTCATCGATCAGAAGAGCAGAGAAAAACTTCGCTCTTTCATCCAGTTGAGCTTTAGAAAGTACAAGACGGTGGGACTGCGAAACTTCATGATCCTCAATATCACCCGAAGGTTCACCGCCTGGTTTAGGAATGGGTAGCTCCGGCTCATCGGCAAGAAGTGGGCGCAAAGAACGATAAGTTCTACGAAACTTTCCAGCGGCGAACCGAGCGGCTGTGTCGTCCCTCATGTCAGGTACTCCCACCAGCAATCCCGCGTCCTCTTTGGCAGCATCTAACTCAGTTGAATAGCGCTGCTGGGTGTGAAAAAAACCTTCAATAGCGGCAATCAGATCAGTGCCATGCACCATGTCGAAAGGGCCGGAGAGTTGCTTCTGTATGCGGTCTGCCTCCCTGGATTGCCTCACGAGAAAACGCTTCTCTCTCCCCTCAACTGTGACCTGCGTTTTTTCATCTTCGGCGATCTCCAGGCCGGCCGCATACAGCTTTAGCAGACCATTCATCCATGCTGTCACTTTTTCCTTAACATCATTCTCTTTTGTCCCTTTAGGAATGCTCAAGGTGAGGCGAAGGTCATCCACATAGTAACAAGCATCTTCAAGAATTAGGTCGCTGCCAAGCAGTGTGTTTCCAAATGCAGAGCGTAGCGCCGCATCAAAATCCCACAGCACAACATTTGCAAAGAAGCCAGCCGCCACCAATCCCTGAGGGAGAGCAACTTTATCGAAATCTTTTATCTCATGTTCCTTTGCATAGCGCACCGCGCGCGCCTCATCGGCCCATCGCCAATCAAAAACTCGCTCGGCGAAATTGAAAAATGAATCTTCCGCCGGGTTTTCCTGGAGCTTCCGCAACTTGCTCCATAGTAAATTTGGTCGCACCCGGTCATAAAATTTCGATAAGTCACTATGAACAATCGCAATCTCGCGGTCTTCAGTTATTCCGGCTATTTCCTTTGCGACAACTTTCGGTCTTTTTAGAAAAAACTGGTAATCCTGGTAGTACTGTCGATAGAGCTTGGAACTACCCCATCGATGCCGAAGCGTACCAGAATTGTCGCGGTCGCAATAGAGGCGATGACCGTAAGCCAAAAGCGTTCTTCTCTTTTCTGCCGAATCTATCGGGATAAGAGGATTCCCCAAGGCGGTTTCCACTCGGTCGGCTAGGCAAAGCATAATAGCTGTCGCCACAACCTGGTCCTGAAGGTCTACATGGGCAAGTGGCCGCAACTTCCGATCAATCCTCGTCTCCCGAGGTTCCCACTTTCCATCTTTATAGGCCCATCGCTGCTTCTTTGGGGCAGGCACCAATTCGAGTGGTTTGGGCTGCCATCTCTCTGGTTCGCCCAGACGTTTTTGTATCTCCCTAATAAATTGAGGCAATCGTAAGGCCTCGTAATCGATTTCAAGGGTGTCTGCATACCAACTATGAGAACGTAAATATGCAGATGTCTTTTTCCACGCTTGCATGAGGACGCATTCCAACCGAAGATCCTCAAGCGAAGGAGCAAGAAATTGTTTCATGACGATGCCACCACAGCTCTCTTAAGCAAAGCGTTGACGCGTCTCTTGCCCGTGAGTAGGTCTTGCATCAGGGCGGTTTTCAGTGAGCGGAGTTTGTTTGACTTTGTCTCAATCGAAGTGAGTGCTTTGCTTAATGAGCGAATGCGCACAGTCATTGCGTGCTGTTCTTTACCACTCGGCGGAGCAGCTACGAGCAACTTCCGTATCTGGGTCATCGTAAGACTCGGTGTAGCTGTCACCGCAGTGAGATTCTTAATCTGACGCTGTACTATGCTAGATCGAAGGAACATCTCTAAGAATTCTGGGGTCAACAGTTTTCCGGCAACAATTTTTGCTATGTTGGGCGCTAAGTGATATTTGTCGTTTTCTTCGATCCTCAGCACATCACCAATATATGCTCCGATATATGTTATCAGGATATCATCAGCTAATATTTTCGAGCGAGGCAGCTTCTCAGATACTGCTTTCGGTATTCGTTGGATGTCCGTCAAGTCTAACCGTTCTTTTTTTATGTTGAGAGCGCGTAATGCAATGATTTCCCCGCCACTTCGATAATCGAAATAATTAGTAAACTCGAAGCCAGCTAATTTAGTCACAAATGCAACGGTGCCGAGTTCTTTTACCTCCCACTCCACCGGAATCCTGCCCAGCGGGGAGTCTTTGAATTTGTGAGTCTGTTCGGAGCGGAGGTTGCCGTGTTCGTCGATGCCTCGGGTGAGGAGGTCCTGCATCAAGCCGGTCTTGATGCGCTGCTGCTTGGCGATCAGCGCCTCAGTCTGCTCAATCGCCCGGTCTACCGTTGAGAGAATCTCGGCGATTTTGGATTGTTCTGGTTTGGACATTGGGAAATCAAGCTCGACTTTTGAAAGCGCTGTTTTGGAAATTTCTTGAAACGTCGTCCCTTCTCCAAGATTCTTCACCTTGTCGATGTTGAAAAGGATATTGTAGTAGGTAAATTCGGGGTCGAAATCACCCTTAAGTTCGATGCTTTTACAGCCTTGATTCGTGCAAAATTCAACCTTTGGAATCGCGACATAACCGATCGGAGCACGTGACGACATAACAATCGATCCGGCAGGCAGAACATGTGCGGAACATCCGGCCAGCCCTTTCTCGGTTATGCGCTTGGCAGAGTCATTGAGGTACGGGCTATTCAGTCTGCTAAGATCATATGGCGTCACCCACACTATGTCGCCATTCCAAAAGGCGGGGACAGTGGTTGAAGGCGTCGAGCCAGAGATAATTGTCCCGATCTCGTCGAAGCTTTTCGTAACCCAGCCTGCCACAGCGCTCATTTCACCCTTCAAACTTCCACCTTCAAACTTCACCCTTTCTCCTTCAAAAACCGCTTCCCTTTCTCCGTCAACCGGTACTTCTGTTTGCTGCTTCTGGGTTTACCCGGAATGGTCATTTCGATCATACCTGCATTCAGCGCGGGAATGAGATACGCCTCCCTGAAGTAGTCTTCATGCCGGAGAGCCAGGGCCTCCTGGATTTCCGTACGCTTCATCTCTCCGACGAGCACCGCCAGGAGTCTCTGCACTTCCCCGGTAACTTCCCCGGTAACTTCCCCGGTAACTTCCCCGGTAACCCCGCCAACGGCCTTGAAGGCCAGTTCAGGCTTTCTCCGGATAGTAACGACAAAGCCGTCCGTAAGGGCAAATTCAGGCTCCTCAAGGCCGACATCGCGGCACCGCTTGATCATATCGCCGGTTCCGGTCCCCATGCGTTCGATGTACTTGGTAAGATAGAGCGGCTCGGCCAACAAGGGATTACAGGGCACCGAGCCGTGGGGCTTTCTTAGTTTTGCAAGGGTCAAGGGGGGCGAAAGGGTGCCGGGGTTCCAGACCTCCAGCCGGTCCGCAAAGAGCATTACCTGCACACTGCCGTTGCTCGTATAGTCCCGATGGGCTACGGCATTGACGATGGCCTCGCGAATCACCTCAGGCGGCATCTCGTAAGCCACGGGAGCCTGAACGCTCCGGACGCGCGTTCCTACGGCAAGATCGATTTTGGAGAGCACAAAATCAACTGCCTGATCTACCATATCAAAGACTGTGCCTTTGTAGATTCTGTAAAAAGGGATAGGTTTGGTCACCTCAACGCCGTGAAAATGGGCGCACTTGATCTCCGATGAAATAAGGAAGCGTTGCGGCTGCTTTCCAAAAAGCAGGACTGCTGCATTGCTCGGTCTTTCCCTGTCAAGAAGATTCAGATGAATGAGGACCTCCGCGGCCGTGGATTCTTCGGGCAGTGGGAAGCCTCTGGAACGGATGGCCCGGCTCAGGAATGTGTGGATCCTCTCTTCGTCCAGATCCGCCATGGTGGCGTTCCTGCAGAAAGATGCGTCAAAGGGGGCCGAACGTATCAATTCGTGTTCATCGAGATATTGGACAAGACTTCCATATATCGAGGCTACCAGCTCTGGAGCACTGACAAAACGGCGCCTTACCACCTCGTCTCCGGCAGCCCTTATAAGGGCCTGCATTTTGGGGGCCTTGCCTTCATCGTCAGCGCCTTTCACAAATATGAGACGGTGCTTCCTGAACCGCGTTGCATAGTCAAATTCCCGATGGGTGGGAGAATATCCTTTTTCGTCTTCCTTTCCGTATTGTATACCGAAGAGCCCCACGTAGATATCGCATCGCTCGACTTCGTGGAGATAGACCTCATCGGCCCTTCTGTCCTGGGCGGGCACATCTTCAAACAGGAACACCTCAAAGAACCGGCGCAAGAGGGGGTCCCCCCGCAAATAATCCCGCAGGGCGGCCCGCTCCTGCGCAAACTCCTTCTGCACGCTGCTGATGAAGATGCGAATCGGTTTCATGACTTCTGTCCCAGGTAACCCAAACCCTTCAGAAAATCGTCGAGCACTGCCAGGGTCTCAGTCCGTTCGGCCTCCAGTTCCCGGCTGGAGACGGCGTATTTATCCCAGAGGTTTTCCACTATCTGTATCAGACCGCGTTTTTCAGCGTTCAGATAACGGTTGAGTTCATTTCGTGCCAGGTCGTAGAGCTTTTTCAGGATCAGCCTCCGGGCCTGCTCGTCGGTAAGCCGGCCGCCGATAGCGGCGAGAATGCCGTCTGTCTTTGCGAGCCGTTCTTCAAGAACGGTCTTATCTCTGTTCAGGGGGGTTATCTTCTTTTTGTCTTCTTTCTTCTTCCCGTCAAGATCTGCCAGTTGGGCATTAACCTGCCGGAGCATCTCCCTGTTATCTGCCTTGAACTCTTCGCCGCCGAGACGCTTAAGCTGGAGTTTGAGTTCCAGTTCGTCTGTCATGGTTTTCAGAGCACTCCTGGCTTCCTTAATGCGTTTTTCAATATCCGTGATCGCCTTTTCCTGCAGATACAGATTCTTGAGCTCCTTTTGAGCCGACTCTCCCTTACTGTCCTTCAGGTCGTCGATTAGTTCCTTAAGCGCCTTTTTGATAACCGAAGCGGTGACCGTCTCATCCTCTTCCGGCTCATAGGCCGCGACTTCCTGGGCCGTCTCAACCGCCTCAGCAAGTTCGCTCTGCGCCTCGCTGATCCGGGCCTCAAGTAATTCGATCTCGTCGGCTTCCTTCCGGAAGAACTCAGCTATCAGGTACTCATCCGGAATCAGACTGTGATGCCAGCCGATCGAGACAATGGTCTTGAGGTCATAGCGGATCTGCTGCCACCAGTTCACGAATACACCGGCGGACTTGAATTCATCCAGCACATTAAGCGGTATGAGTTTCTCCTTCAGCGTAGTCAATAACTCGTGCCTCACCTCGGGCATCTTCTTGCCGTCACTGAGCCGGGCAAAATCGTTTCGGGCCACGGCCCACCATGCTTCCAGGGCATCGTGATGGCTGGTCAGGGTATGTTCAAGCGATGGGTTTGTTTCCAGAACGGTTTTGATCGCCGGTTTCGTCTCTACCCCCGGATTGAAGGCGAGGTAGCCCGGCCGGTCCGGTTTAAAGAGCGTCTCCGGCTTTATCCCGAACCGGCTGAAATCTTCCATACGCGCATTTACTTCGGCCTCGGGGATGCCGCCGATCAGGTGTGCCTGCGCGTCTTCCGGCTCCGGATCGGGCGTGTTGTCCACATAACGACGGATGTTCAGGTTGCAGTCATGCTTGTTGACGATCTCGTCCCTGCCGACCAGGCGACTGTATTTCGGGATCTCAAGCTTCCGGGTAAAGACGAAGTCGATCTTCTCGATATCCTCCGGCCGGAGCTTGTTCTGGGCCTTTCCCTCGGCATACTCCCGGTCCGCATTGATGAACAACACCTTATCCTTCAGGCTATCGGGCTTGTTCTTGTTGCAGACCAGCACGCAGGCGGGGATGCCGGTTCCATAGAACAGGCCCGGCGGCAGGCTTATGATCGCCTCTATAACGTCGTCATTGAGAAAGAGTTCGCGGATGAGCTTTTCCTTGCCGCCTCGGAAGAGCACGCCGTGGGGCATGATCGTCGCCATAAGGCCTCGGGTCTTGAGGCTGGCCAGCATATGCTGCACGAACATCAGGTCCGCCTTCTTGCCGGTCTCGGGGCACCATTCCCGGAAGCGGCCGGGGAATTTCATGTTCGCGCGGGAGTAGTTCTGCGAAAAAGGCGGATTTGCCAGCACACGGTCGAACTTCCGCACCTGTCCCTTGTCCAGAATCAACGGGTCTTCCAGTGTGTCCCCGTTTTCTATCGTGAAACGGGTGATGTTGTGGAGGATCATGTTCATGTTGCAGATCGACCAGACCGTGCCGTTAGAGTCCTGGCCGGAGAGGGCGAGATCGTTCGGGTCTTGGCCCTGCTCTTCCACATACTGGTGGGCCTGTATCAGGAAGCCGCCGGAGCCGCAGGTCGGATCATAGATCTCGTTGCCTGCCTCGGGTTTGGTAAGCTGGACAAGCAGCCGGACCACTTCCGCCGGCGTGTAGAACTCCCCGCCTTTCTTGCCCGCGCTGTCGGCAAAGAACTTGATCAGATATTCATACGCCGCGCCCAGGAGGTCGGGGAATTCGAAATTCTCGTTGATCAGCACGAACCGGGGCTGGTTGAAGTGGTCGAGCAGGTCCTTCCACTTCTGGTCAGGGATCTTGGTCTTGCCCTTGACCGCGTTGAAGTCGATGTTGTTCTTGAGCACGCCGGCGAGAGCGTCGTTCTCCTCTTCCACCGCCGCAATCGCCTTGTTCAGCATGTTGCCTATGTCGTGCTTGAGGTCTTTCAGCGCCGGGACCGTGTCTCCGTTTTCGTCAGTCCACGACTCCTGCCACCGGGCGCGCACCGGCACAAAGAATGTCTCGCCGTAGGAGGTCTTGTCCTCAAGCAGCTCCTTTATCAACTCGGGCTTGTCTTTGAGATGGGCGAAACCCTTCCTGCGGAGTTGATCGCGCTTGCGGTCGAACTCATCGGACAGGCGCTTCAGGAAGAGCATCCCGAAGATGAATTCCTTGAATTCCGAGGCATCCATCTTCCCCCGAAGGATGTCGGCCGCTTTGAAGAGAAAGGACTCCAGCTGGGAGAGGGTGATCTTCTCAGTTGTCAAGATTGACGACCTTTCATAACGTCCGTTGCATTAATTGCTGACGCATCCCCGCATCCGAAAAAGTTATTAATGATAATACGGTAGGCCGGTTAAAGACAAGAACCGGAACTATTTTGTTTTGGCGTCAAATCAGAAACGCGTCGCATGGCATCAATAATAAAGGTAAGTCCTGGCATGTTTGTAGACCGGCTGTGACTGTCAGTTATAACCGGAAATCTTCAGCAGTTGCAAGGCATAGAAACTCTCGGTCAGACCTCGCATTCGGCATGAACCTGCTTTCCACGAAGAAAGGCAAAATAAATAAATAGAATCAGGAGGAAAAAATGGTCGGGGCGAAAGGATTTGAACCTT
>Ga0315550_1001582_pt1 | contig 13960 bp, 5 predicted proteins | sample SalMarSW160190MG_2_FD_203100 | JGI IMG/M metagenome (GOLD analysis project Ga0315550, IMG submission 203100) | Salt marsh sediment microbial communities from the Plum Island Ecosystem LTER, Massachusetts, United States - Salt Marsh Sediment SW1601-90 ... | reverse complement strand
GCTGCCAGATTTTCAGCAACACGAGCCAGTGGGAAGGCGGGGGGATCGCCCTCTCCAACAGCGCCGGCGCCATGCTGATAAACAATGACATCTTTAGCAACACGACCGACGGAAGCGGCGGGGGGGGTACACCTCGATAGCAGCGCCAACGTCGTTCTGACGGGAAACAAAATCCTTGGCAATGAGGCCGGCCAGGATGGCGGTGGGGTTTCTCTCTGGTGGGACAGCAACAACGCCACCCTGACGGGCAACGAGATCCATCACAACACGGCCGCCTGGGATGGTGGAGGGATCACGTTTCGGGAAAGCCACAATGCCACACTGGTGAACAACATGGTGGTGGAAAACCAGATCACAAGCAGCAGTGGCAATGGAACCGGCATCCAATTGGTAAACTCCGATGCACGTTTATTGCACACAACCCTCGCGCGCAACAGCGGTGCCGGCAACAACAGTGGGGTATCCGTCGTCTGCCTTTGGACCGGCGGCATATGCAATCCCAGCGCCATCACCATGACGAACACCATCCTGGTCGGTCACGCCGTCGGTCTCGAAGTGCGAGAGCATAATACGGCAACCCTAGAGGCCACCCTGTGGGGCAGTGGCGATTGGGCCAACGGCATCGACGTGGACGACTGGGGCGGCCAGGGGACCGTTTACACCGGTCCGGCGGCGCTCAACTATTGGGGCTTGCCGGCCTTTGTAGCACCCGACGCCGGAGATTATCACATCAGCGCCGGCGCGGCGATCAACCGAGGTGTGGACGCCGGGGTGACGAGCGACATAGATGGTGACCCTCGACCCGCCCCGAGCGGCACTCGTCCCGACCTGGGCGCCGACGAATTCAGCCAGCGGAGCATCTATCTCCCTCTCGTCGTGCGCGACTAGCAAAAGAGCATTCGGCAAAATCTGGAAGAGATGGCATCTTCCGGCGAAAGGCACGGCCCGGATTGCCTGTGCAATCTGGGCCGTGTTCGGATTGACCATTTCTTCGGCCCCCAATGCCCGCCCCCTAATCTCCTTTGCCCTGAACCCCCAAACCGAGTACAATAACCGACATACGGGCTCGTTCAACCTGGGTCGTTCGCTGTTCTCTCACCAAAGAGTTCCTGTACTTTGAGCGAGGGAGGTTATTCACGATGAGGCTGCTAGACGCATATATCCCCATCGGTCGCCGCCAAGCCTTGCTGGCAGGCCGCGACCTGCCGAGCCGGGCCAGCGGCGCAATCCTGTGCGCCGACATCTCGGGCTTCACGCCGCTGACCGAGGTATTGGTGCGAGAACTCGGCCCCAGGCGAGGCGCCGATGTGCTAAGTGTCGAACTGAACCTCGCCTATGGGGCGCTGGTCGACGGCGTGCGCCTTTACGGGGGCAGTGTGATCGGGTTTAGCGGCGACGCCATCACTTGCTGGTTCGAGGGTGACGACGGTCTCCGAGCGACCGCCTGCGCGTTGGCCCTGCAGCAAATCGTGAACCGGCTGGGCGAGAGCGACAGGCACTCACCCCACGCCCCCCGATTGTCCATCAAGGTGGCGGTTACTGCCGGCTCTGTGCGCCGTTTTCTCGTTGGAGACCCGGCGATCCAGACCATCGACGTGCTGGCCGGCGCGACCGTCGAGCGGGTGAACAGGGCGGAAAAGCAAGCCGCGCGGGGCGAGGTCGTGGTTGCAGGATCGAGATCGGGCACTCGGCTATATGACCTTTTCGACATAATCAGCCAACGCGGCGATATCGCCGTCGTCGCCAGAAGCTCCGGAGAGAAGGATACGACACCGCTCTCAGCCCTCAGGTTGAGCGAGCCCAATCCGCTGCCAGAGTCCCTGGTGCGGCCCTGGATTCTACCGCAGGTGTGGGAGAAGCTGAACGCCGGATCAGGTCAATTCTTGGCCGAGCTACGCCCGACAGTCGCCCTGTTCCTAAGCTTTGGCGGGCTGGCATACGACGAGGACGACGACGCTGACGATAAGCTGGACGAGTACGTGCAGTGGGTACAGAGTGTGCTGGCGCACCACGGAGGGCACCTGATTCAGCTGACCTGCGGAGATAAACACAATTACCTCTATGCAACCTTTGGGGCGCTGCTGGCTCACGACGACGATGCCACCCGCGCCGTGGCCTCCGCCCTCACCCTGCGCTCGCCACCCAAGGAAATAAACTTTGTCACCGATGTGGGCATCGGCATTAGCTGGGGACTGACGTGGACCGGTGCCTACGGAGGGCCGAAACGTCGCACGTATGGCGTGCTGGGTGATGAGGTAAATGTAGCAGCCCGTCTGATGGGGCAGGCCAAACGTGGGCAAATCCTGCTAAGTGAGCGCGCGGCCAACATGGTTTCCAGAGACTATGCACTCGAGCCGGTCGGACCGTTGGCACTCAAGGGCAAGCGGGACACCGTGTCCACCTACGCACTGATTGGCAGGCGGCCTGGGTCCCAGCAGCCTCAGCTCTTCGCATACTCCCTGGTCGGGCGCGACCAGGAGCTGGGGTTCTTGCAACAGATGTTGGAAACGGTCGTGACCGGAAAAGGGCGCGCGCTACGCCTGGAGGGAGCAGCCGGCATTGGAAAGAGCCACCTGGCGACCACGTTCGTGGCACATGCGCTCGAGCGAGGATTCCGAGTCGCGACGGGCGCTTGCCAAAGCATCAGCCAGGACATCCCCCATCACCCCTGGCGCCAGGTCTTGTGCACACTGTTTGGGATTGCCGGCGACGTTCGGGACAAGGAGACGGCAGCGGGTTCAGTTACACAACAGATCGCCCGCGTCGAGGCAATCATCACCGAGGCCAACCCCGGCTGGCTCGTGCGCCTGCCACTGCTGGGCGATCTCCTCAACCTGCCCATTCCCGACAACGAGACCACGGCGAGCTTTGATCCTCCGCTGCGGCGCGAATCGCTCCTCGCGCTAGCCGTGCAGATCATGCGAACCTGGGCCCAATCCCAGCCGCTCCTGGTGATAATCGAGGATGCCCACTGGATGGACGAGGCTTCACGAGAGACGACAACGGCTCTCGGTCGAGCCATAGGCGATGTGCCTCTGCTGCTCGTTCTCGTTCACCGTCCTGCCAATCACACTGACCAACAACTGCTGTCCGAACTGGAACGCCTGCCCCATCACAGCCGCCTGCTGTTGCGCGAACCGCCACCCTGGGCGATGGCAGCGTTGCTGACCGATCGCCTGCAAGGTCGCCCAACTCCTCTGGCGCTGTCGTTAATCGTGACTCTGGCTCAAGGCAATCCCTTCCTGGCCGAGGAACTGGCGAGCGCGCTGCGCGAATCTGGAGACCTCTTTTGGAAACAGGATGGGGTCTGGGCTCTGTCGGAGCGCTTACGCCACATTCTGCGGGAGGCAGGTTGTTTAGCAAGAAGAGGCGAGGACTGGACCATCGCCGAGGGCGCCCGGCTGTCGGATGCGGCGCTGGGTATTCCCGAGTCGATCCACGGCGTCGTGCTCTCGCGCATCGACCGGTTGCCGGAGACGCACAAAATGACACTAAAGGTCGCCAGCGTCATCGGACACAATTTCAGCTTGGACCTACTGGCGAACTCTCACCCCGCCCACGTCGACCGGCGGACGCTGCTCAACCATCTGGCGGCGCTTGAGACGGGAGACTTTGTGCAGCCGGTGAGCATGGAACCGCTGCCCGCCTACGCCTTCAAGCACAACATCACACAGGAGGTCACGTATCGGGCCCTGGTGGAAGACCAACGCCGTGAGTTGCACCGGGCCGTGGGCCAGGCCCTGGAAGCAGCAGACCCCACGGCGGTCGAGCGGCTGGCCCATCACTACACCTGCAGCGGCGTCGTATCCAAGAGCCTGCTCTACCTCGATCGGGCCGCGCGCAAGGCACAGCGCGAGTTCGCCAACGAGACCGCCCGCCGCTACTATGACCAGGCCCTGGCAAAGGAGATTCGCTGGCAATGGCTCCAGGGAAAGGCCAACGTCCTGCACACCCTGGGCCAGCGCGACGAGGAGCGGGACACGCTGCGCGCGCTCAAGAACGCGGACGGCGCGCCGGCCGCCGATACGGCCTATCTGTGGGGACAGTTTCACGAGGCCATCGGTGAATATGAGCAGGCGCAAACCTACGTCGAGCAAGCGCTCCGGGCCTTCCAAGAGGTCGGCGCCCCGGTGAGAGAAGCCAACTGCCTTACCCAGCTAGGCCGGATTGCCGCGCGGCGGGGAGATTACGAGGGAGCACAGGCCTGGTATGGGCGCGCTCTGGAGCTATTCCAAGGCAAGGATGCGTGTGTAGGCGACGAGGCACACACTTTGAACGGCCTGGGGGTCACCTACGGTATGCAGGGGGATTATCAAAAGGCCAGAGAGCAGCTCGAGCGGGCGCTATCCCTGAGCAGGGCCGGCGGTAACCTACTGGAGGAGGCACAGGCGCTCAACAATCTGGGGATCATGGCCTTTTACGAACGCGGCTTTGCCGAGGCAGTCGCTCACCATCAACAAGCTCTGGAGATACGGCGCACCATCGGCGATCGAACGGGCGAAGGTGCCAGCCTTCACAATCTGGCCCAGGCGACCCGAGACGCAGGTAACTATGGCCAGGCTCGCGAGCACCTCGCGCAGGCGCTAGAGATCATGCAGGCAACCGGCGATCGCTGGGTGGAGGGCAGCGTCTGGAACGACCTGGGGGGGCTCCACCTGCTGACGGGCGACCTGACAGCCGCCCGATCCTGCCTGCAGCAGGGCCTATCACTGAGTCGAGAGATCGGAGACCGATCGGGGGAAGCTTACGTCCTCTGCAACCTGGGACAGGTTCTGCGTGATGCAGGAGACCTCGGATCGGCCAAACAGATGTTGACAGACGGCATGACCCTAGCCCAGGATCAGAACGACAGGTACCTGGTCTCGCTGTTCCTCAGCCACCTGGCCAGCGTCAGCCTGCAGACGGGCCTGCTCGATCAGGCCCGGACACAGGCGGCCCAGGCGCTGGAGACGCGGCAAAAGCTCGACTTGAGGTTGTGGACAACCGCCGACCTGGCGACTCTGGCCCGGGCCCATCTGGCCCTGGGCGACGCGGCGACAGCCCTCGACTGTGCCCACCAGGCTCTGAGCATCCTGCACGAATGTGAGGGGCAGGGTCCCGAGTACCCGCAGCACGATTACCTGGCCTGCTACCGAGTGCTCGCCGCGGCCGGCGAGGAGGCCGCAGCCCGCCAGGCCCTTCAGTCGGCGCACGATCTGCTCCTGGCACAGTCTGAGCGGATCGCTGATAGAGACCTGCGCCAATCGTATCTCGAGCGAGTGCCCCAAAACCGGGCGATCGTCGAGGCATACCAGGACGAGATCGGCAACCAGTGCTTCGGATGATCAGTCAGACCTCAGGATCAGCGGCAGAAAGACGCAGTATCCAGACTTCACCCTGACGTCGTCGATGATCCACCCCTTGTCCGACACAGCCCTATCCACCTCCAGGCCAAAGCGCAGGCGCACGGTACCGCTGTATGGGCTCAGGTCGACGGCCACGTCATGCCAATCGACGTCCACCCACCCAGACGATACAGCGTCCCGTGCCGTTCCCCACTGCCAATCGCCAAAAACGCCACCCCCACTGTAGCTCACTAGCGGTTCCCACGTCACGCCACCGTCGGCAGAGATCTCGACGCTCCCCACGTCACGGTGCCCGTCCCCCGCCGCGATCACATAGTCGTGCCGGAAGTGCAGCACGGGACTGGGACACGCATCCAGGCTGAACGACTGCGAGGTAATAAAGGTGGTGTACGTGACAAACCCGCCGCCATAGTCACCCGCGCTCCAATATGGACCAGCCGGGCTGTCCGTCAGCGCCCACTCGCCCCCGGGCAACGTCACGACGTCCCAACTGCCGTCCCGCTGCCATTTGCCGAGCCCACTTTGGAAAAAGTCGTAAAAGCAGGCTTGGGCTGGATCGTACAGGGCAAATATGCCCGGGACCGGCGACGCGGCCGCCCCGGCAGGCTGGTTCAGGTTGACCGCCACCACCTGGTACTGGTGGGCCGGCAGCCCTTGGGTGACCACAGCCGTGATAGAAGATGGACCGACGGAGGTCAGCGGCAGCGTGAACGTAGTCGTGGGGCCGATCAAAGCCACCTCGACCGGGAGCAGGAAATCGCTGCCCAAGATTGTGAGCGTCGTCGTCACGTCGTTGGTCGCCGCCGAGGGGGCCACACTCGTTACTTGCGGCACGGTTGTCCCCGCCAGCAAGGCGTACACGCCGTCTCCCTGGCTCGGCGCCGAGGCCAAGTTGTAATAGGGCGCGCGTACCGTATCGAGCACACGCCAGTCCCCTCCATCCCAGAAGTGTATCGCCAGCTCCTCTTCGTCGGCGCCCTCGAGCAGCACGTCCATGCTCAGGTACTGGAAGCTAATTGAGCCGGCGATCGTCTGCGTGACAGAGGGCGATCCGATCAGGGCATATGCCTGGCCGATGGCGACCTTTCCCACAGGCAAGGGCGGCAGGCCGGCCATGCTCTGGATTGTGTACAGCTCCCCCTCCTCAAACGCCGCCGGATTCTCGGTGAAAAAGATCATCTGCCCATCCGGTGACGCCAGGGGTGCCCAGGAGCCACGGGAGGCAGGCCAGGAGCCGCGGGAAGCAGGCCAGGAGCCGCGGGAGGCAGGCCAGGAACCACGCGAGGCGGGCCACGCGCCCCGGTCGCCCCCTGGATTCCCGCCCATGGCATACGCCACGATGGCCTCGCGGCGGGGATTGGTCTCCGTCGCTCCTTCATCTACCCATATCTGGACGTGCCCGGCCATCACCGGGTATGGAAGCGCGAACGTCCCGCTATAGACACCGCCCTCGTAGATCAAGGGGAGCGTCTCGCTGCCAAATCCATACTCGGGGTAGAGCCGGGCCTGCAGCGTCAGGGTGGAAGTCAAAGCGCTCACGCCGATGCGGACGGTGCGCGAGCTGACCGGGCGGATCTGGATCACGGGCGTCCAGGTCACATCCCTCTCCAGCGCGACCCGGTCATCGCCGCTGGCCACGACCTCACAGCCATACTGGCGAAGCGGCGGGTCGAACACACACAGCCGGTCGCCGGGCTGGGTGCCGCGGGCCAACACCCGGTGCTGGCCCCCCAAGGGGCTGCCCAGGTCGATCACATAGTCGTAACCGGCAAGATGATCATACCCGTCACGCAGAATAAAAGCCCGTGCCTCCGACGAACTGGCCTCCCCATCTTCATAGTCAATGTAGAACATCGGATCGGCCAGCGATTGCGTCGGCGTGACCGGGTCACGGATGGCTACCGTGGTCAGGTCGAACGGCATCAGGGAAGGACCAGGATTAGGGGTGGTGGGCGTGATGAGCTGAGGATACCATAGCCGGATCGTCTCCCACTCGGTTCGACCCAGCGTGCGGTTGGCCAGGGTGTCAACGCAGGCAGTAGTCCAGTGACCTTCATCGTAGATAAACTCGGTGTTATCCGGATCGTACATGTCGCCCATGGCACTGCCGCTGCACGTATCGACCGGGATCAGCAGTCCATCGTCGTCCAGGCCCAGGTAGACGTCATCCTGGAAGAGCAAATAGTGACTCAACTCGTGAGCCAAGGCCAGTGGCCAGTCGCCACTAGGCGTGTAGCCCGGTGCGCCGTAGCGGTTCCAGATGGCCCCCATGCGCACCTGTCCAATGTCATAGACGATATCAGAGTGCTGCGGGTCAACGGTCGACGTGAGCACCACCCCACCCTGGATAGCCAGGGGACGCAGACGGTTGGTAGCCTGGATCACCACGTGGGAGGGGATCCAATAGTCGGCGTTCTGGTGGACGGTCACCTGCCCCAAGGCAACCTGGCCATCGGTAAAGTCGTACAGGTGCTGAGAGGCCTTGTGCAGATCGAATTCCAGTTGCTGGAGATACGTGGGGTCGTTGTGGGCGTCCCACTCCAGCGACACGTCGAGGTTAAAGAGCAGGAGCGGGTGATCGGCCGAGACGGTGATGGTCTGCACACCGGCCTGGGTGACGGTATAGCCATCCAGCCCGGCCTCTGTGGGTATGCCATTGGTGTGATACAGCGTGTAGCTCTCGGTGACCGTCACCGGCGCCAGGGCCAGGAGGTGATCGCTACTCTGGATCTCGCCGCGACCCTGGAGGTAGCCCAGGCCGTCAGTGCGGAAGGGGACGCCGGCACCATCGGCCAGCGGCGCGCCGCCGGCCGCCTGCTCGGCGAGCAGACGGTAGACCAAGGCATCGGTCGCCGGCGTCGTGCCTTGCATCACCCGCACCTGGGTGCCACGCGCACGGAAGGGAAAGGTCGCAGCACTCCCATAGACCCACTGGTAGGGGCCGGGCACGCCATTGGTGTAGCTGTAGGTGCCGGTGATTCCGGTACAGACAGGTTGTGGATAGGCCTCCAGGCGCACCACGACGTTGTCAGACTGACCGAACACTCCCGAAGCAAGAACATCCCAAGTAAAGACGTGAGACGTCCCCGTCGGCCACGACGAGGCGGCCAGATTCGTCGTGATCGTGTCAGTGGTCGGCACGGCTGGCAGCCAGTGTCCACCGCCGTCAAGGGAGTAGAAAGCGGTAACACGACCCACCGAATCGTTCTCCGGATCAAAGAGGGTGTACGGCATGGATACGATGCCGCCATCCAGAATTACCGGGGTAGAATAGAGGTCAGCATTCCCGGTGGTGACAGGACGCGCCAGGCTCACGTAGGGACCACGATTGCCCGGCTGGGCCGTCAACCGAGCACCGTTCACGTGGATCCGGTTCTGCTGGCCGTCGTTGGCCACCACCAGATCGAGTGCCCCATCCCGATCGAGATCCCCCAGCGCCACGCTCCGAGTGTTATCCTCCCCCCCACTGGGAGTACTCGTGGCAAAGCTACCCGCCCCATCGTTATAGTAGACATAGTTCTGGCCGTCGTTTCCCGATACCAGATCAAGCGCCCCGTCACCATCGAGGTCCCCTACCGACACATCGTAGGTGTCGTTCCAGTCGCCGAATGAACTACCCGAGCCGAATGCACCCAGACCATCGTTCATGTAGACGCGGTTGTGCTCCCCCCAATTCGCCATGATGATGTCGAGCCAGCCATCGCCGTCGAGGTCCCCCAGAGCTACGTCAACGGTGTACAACCAGTCGCTAAAGGTCTGACCCAGGGCAAAAGCCCCGGTACCGGCATTTAGGTAGACCCGACCAAACCCGCCCCATATCCCTTCGACCAGATCGATATCCCCGTCCCTGTCAAGATCGCCCAGGGCCACACTTCCAGTATAGTCTGGATCATCGATGGGGATTCCGGGGGAAAAGCTACCCGCTCCGTTGTTCAAGTGGACAAAGTTCTGGCCCGACCAGTTGCCCGTGACCAGGTCCAGGTCACTATCGCCGTCGAGGTCACCCACCGCCACTCCGTTGGTATCAGCAGAGTCACTGAAGGGAATGCCCGCACCAAATGTACCTGCCCCATCGTTCAGGTAAACATAGTTTTCCCCCACGTTACCCACCACTACGTCAAGCGAGCCATCGCCATCGAGGTCCCCCAATGCGATACTCAATGTCTGATCTATCGCGCCGAAGGGAACGCCCGAGGAAAAACTGCCCGAGCTATCGTTCAGGTAGAGCACATTCTGTTGGCCAAGGTTGCCCACGACCACATCGAGCGCGCCATCGCCATCCATATCCCCCACCGCCGTGCTCCGGCTCGCGTCGACGCCGGCCAGGGGAGTGTCCGAGACAAACAGATCTGCTCCATCGTTCAGATATACCTGACTGCGTTCCCCGTAGTTTCCCACGACCAAGTCAAAGGCCCCGTCGCCGTTGAAATCCGCAACCGCGACCGCCTGGGCCGCCGATCTTCCACTGAACGGCGTGCCCGAGTCAAGGACGCCCGCCCCGTCGTTCAGATAAAACCAGTTCTGCTCGCCATAGTAGAGACCGACAGCCAAGTCAAGATCTCCATCGTTGTCGAGATCCCCCAGTGCGACGTCGACATTGTACTGCGATTGGCCAAAGAGGCTGCCAGCGCCAAAGCCGCCTGATCCGTCATTCAAATAGACGACGTTCTGCTGATGGTAGTTGGCCACAACCAGATCGCGCGCGCCATCGCCATCGAGGTCTCCCAGCGCCACGCTCGTGGTCCAGTCCGCAGTGCCGAACGGCGTCCCTGAGCCCAGGCCGCCGGATCCGTCGTTCAGGTAGACCAGATTCTGCTGACCGGCATTGCCCACGACCAGATCGAGCGCCCCGTCGCCATTGAGGTCTCCTAGCGCCACACTCTCGGTTCGACCCGGGTTGTCCAAGGAGCTCGCCAGGCTGAGCCCTCCCATCCCATCGTTGAGGTATACGCGATTGGGTAGGAGGGAACTGTAGGTGCCGACGACCACATCCAGCGAGCCGTCGCCGTCGAGGTCCCCCACGGCCGCACTCCAGGTGTCGTCCGAGGTCCCACCAAAACAGCGGACGCTGTCGGGCGGCGCGGCGCAGTCGACCGGGCCGGAATAGAAGGCGCCCGATCCGTCGTTCAAATACACATAGTCCTGGTCCGTGTTGTTGCTCACCACCAGATCGAGCGCGCCATCGCCGTTCAGATCACCCACAGCGACGCCTTCGGTGCGGGCTGTATCACCGAAGGGATGAACCGAGGCAAAGTTGCCCGATCCATTGTTCAGAAACACATAGTTCTGGCCTTCGTTTCCCGCCACCAGATCAAGCGCCCCGTCGCCGTCCAGGTCGCCCACAACCACGTCCAGGACTTGCTCGTTGTTGCCGAAGGGATGAACCGTGCCAAAGACGGGGTCATAGGCCTGTGCGACCAGCAGCCCGAGGCCGAGCAGGCCCACGACTAGAAACAGCAGGACACCCGCGATGCCAACCAGGCCAGAACGGGGCACGTGCCGACCGGGCGCAGTTATACGGACCCAACAGGCAAGTCTGCGGCACATAGTTGCTCCTCCTTCCCCCGCTTTGCGCTTGACACGGCGCTCACCAATCAGTCCCACCGCGATTCGCCTCCATCCTGCTATCGCGCTCCCTCTCGACAGCGGGTAAATCGAGGATCGTGATCCGGCCAGCGTCGTACACGATCAAGCCCCGCTTACGCCAGGCTTGCAGGATGCGGTTGATCCACTCACGTCGGGCACCGACCAGCGACGCCAGGTCGGTCTGATTCAAGGCCAAGTCCAGTTCGTATCGCTTTCCCGGCTCAATCTCTTCTCCGAACTGCTCGTTATAGAGCAGCAGAATATGGAGCAGCCGGCCGGCGGCATCGAACTGGGCAATCGTCTCCGCATAGGCAGCAGTCCAACGCGCCTTGGCCACCAGCAACCGGGCCATGCTCAACGCCAGGTCGGGCATCTCGCGCATGCGAGACAGGAAACGCTCACGCGTCATCTCCAACAGGGCGCAGCGCTCGATCGCCTTGGCCGTGGCCGAGCGGGGCTGATCGTCGATGGTCGAGAACTCGCCGATGATGTCGCCGGTGGAGAATATGTTGATGGATGTCTCTTCACCCGCGGGACTGATCTTAAAGATGCGAACCTTGCCCTGCATGACGACGTAGAGCTCACGCCCGCGGTCTCCTTGGTGAAAGATCGTCTCGCCAAGGTCGTATTCGCGCAGGCGAAAATCCCCGGCCAGAGTGGCCATGCTCGCCTCAGGAAGCTCGACGAAGAGGGGAACCTGCCTGAGGAAGACGATCCTATGGGGAATCGGGTCCTTGTCAGAATCAGATGGTCGAATCATCACGTCTCTCTGTTTCCACGTCCAGATTCAAGACACAATCGGGAGCATTTCAGCCTAGAAGAGACCCAAGAGCTAGCGTATTATACTGCAAAACCCGCAAACTTGCATTGGTGTACGACACACGTCCGTGTGCGCCAGAACACAGCCCCCGGTGACGAAAGATATAGATAATCCAGAATGGCAGTGGTACAATAAGATAAGCCACTCCAGTTTTGTCCTCTGGACTTGATGTACTGGAACCTGTACAGGACTGGGACTTGATATGAACACCTTTACCTGGTTACTCATCGGACATCTCGTGGGCGATTGGATACTGCAAAACGACTGGATGGCCAGAGGCAAGCGCGCAGGCCTGCTGACGTTACCCGGCGCCGTGCACGTCGCGATCTGTACGGTGACCACGATGGGCGCACTGTGGCTCTCCGGCGTACCAAAGAGCCTGACGTGGTATCTCGGTGCCGGTATGGCCATCCTCGTCTCTCACTGGCTGATCGACAGTGGGAACGGTGCCGGGTGGTGGGCACGGTTATATCGCCAGAGCCGTCTCGAGAGCGTACGGATCGGCGTGGATCAGTCACTGCATCTACTCGTTCTGGCACTGATCGCCTGGGCGGCTGAAGGATAGAAATGACACAGGTGCAGCAGAAGGTTAGGTTCGGGGGCTAACGAGAGCACGATTTGGCTGTGGGGTCTGGCGCCGTGAATCACAAATGATTTTCAGCCTCCCTGCCGAATATCTTTTATACGAGGAGATTTCTGATGAAAACACAACAGCTACACCGGTTGGTTACAATTGTTCTTTCCATAGGACTGGCCTTCTTGCTGTTCACTGCCCCGTTGGTTTTCTCCCAGGCAGGGCCTGCGAGAGAGAATTTCGGACCTTTGCGTTCGCCGTCATCCCTTTACCAGGACCAGACTCGTCCTTTGCAGATAGAGCAGAATGCTTTATCCGCTCCGTTGAACAAGGTCGCCACGGCTGCGGACGAGTGGCAACTTTACCCGTTTTACGGCGGCGAAATGATGTCAATGGCGATGAGCCCTACCAATAAAGATATCGTTTATGTAGGTACGAGAGACGCCGGAGTTTTTAAAACGACGAACGGAGGAATATCCTGGCAGCCAAAGCGCAATGGCCTGACATTTTGGCCAATCAATGTTCTGACCGTTGATCCGGCTAATGAGAACGTGCTTTATGCCGGGACTGAATATGCCGGTATCTGGAAATCAAGTGATGGAGGAGATTCATGGCTCCAAGTACATAATGGTGTTCTTAAGGGTTACTCTTGGGTCGTTAGGGATATTGCTATTGACCATCAAAACACACAGATAATTTACGTTGGCTATTATGAGCCATATTATGGCGGCCATATACTGAAAACCGTAAATGGAGGCGCCAGTTGGGAATATAAAGATAGTGGTCTGCCAAAAGATGGAGATGGGGATGCAGATATGATATATTCACTAGCTATTGATCCGAATAATCATCTAACGCTTTATGCTGGAACCTGGGGAGATGGCGCTTTTAGAACTACAGATGGGGGAGAATCCTGGCAGGCAATTAATTGTGGTATACCGGATGATTTGGGATATAAATATGCATATGTGCATAGTTTTGCCTTTGATCCTCATCACGCCAATCGCCTGTGTAGTATCCTTGACGATGAGTACTATATTTTTAACGCAGATAATTGTTGGGAGAAAATCAGCACAGATAACCGTGTTGATCATCACATCAAGTTTCATCCAACCGACGATACTATCATGTATTCATATGGTGGTTTCTTCCATATCAGCTCAGATGGAGGGGTCACCTGGGGTTATGCTGAGGACAATATAGATAATGTTAATGATATCGTATTTCATAACGACTTTCCGGATACCATCTATGCGGCGACAGATTGGTACGGAGATGAATGGGATGGTTATAGATCAGGAGGAGTATATAAAACCACCGACGGCGCAACAACGTGGAATGAAATGACCCAAGGGATCACTGCCAGGGTAATTTCGAGCGTTGGCATCGATCCCCAAAATAGCGATTTTATTTACGTGATTGTCACACAAATCTTTGACCAGGTGTTGCTTAAAAGCCAGGACGGAGGCCAAACATGGCAAACAGGATATTATCATTTTAGTCCTACTACTATAGATTTTATCACCATAGATCCGCAGAATCCAGGCCAACTATATGCGGGAGGCTGGAGTGGCGACTTTTATTTTTCTAATGACGATGGACAGACTTTTCACACCATTAACGAAATTAGCAATC
>Ga0315550_1001581_pt1 | contig 13964 bp, 13 predicted proteins | sample SalMarSW160190MG_2_FD_203100 | JGI IMG/M metagenome (GOLD analysis project Ga0315550, IMG submission 203100) | Salt marsh sediment microbial communities from the Plum Island Ecosystem LTER, Massachusetts, United States - Salt Marsh Sediment SW1601-90 ... | reverse complement strand
GGCGGTATCGTCGCTCGGCCATATCTCGAACCGGCTCATCAAAACAAGCGTGTCATCGGCAAGGATAGGCCGGTCCGGGCCGGGCACGCCATCGAAGGGGACAACGAAGGCGGTCTGGCGATAATGGATACCGTCACTTTCCAAGTGGGTGACAGTCATCGGGAGGCAGCCATCGATTATACGGCGGTCGATGAGGGCGGCATCGGAAAGGCCAAATCGATAATTGATTGAGCCGCCATCGTATAAACAGCGTTTTGTATCGCGCCCGGGGATTCGAGAAGGCCAATTAGACTGGCAGAAGACACTGCCATCGGGGTTCACGCCAAAATATTGTCTGCCGCCATCGAAACCGAGAGGGATATAGAAAGGCTCTTTAGCCGGGATGTCCTGCCAGGCGCGAGGCAATGTCTGCTCAGGTACCTTCGAGACCCGCAGGTAGATATTTTTGTCCGCGTTTTTTTTCCAGAGTCTCTGGGCCGATTCGTAAGTCGTATCGTCGCCGGTTCTGCGAACAATGACGCCGAAATCCGGCAAAAACATATAGCCGGCTTCGATTAAGTCCGAGGCGGCGAAGGAAAACGTCTCACAAGCGGTACGGACGGTTACAACGGTTTCGTCAAATGAGTGGTAGGCCTTCTTTTTCGCGTAGAGGATGCGGGCGCGAATGCCATCGGCCCTTTTGCGAACTCTGGAGGTCCAGCTATATTCGTCATCGCTGATTTTGACCCTGCTTGCATTCGAAATCGGCTGCACCTGTTCAATCAGGCCATTGAAAATTTCGAGCCGTCCGTCCCAGACCTGCCGTTGCTTTCGAGCGGTCCGGCCCCACTCGATTTCAAATTCGAGCTTTTCCCAGATTGAATCGGTGTAAGCTTCGAACGTATTAATTTTCGGCAGCAGCGAAACGGTAATCACACGCAGCTTTAAGGTTGACCGATAAGGGGCCGGGAAGTCCGTCAGTTTCGGAAATTCCTTCGCATTGACCGGATTGAAGGTGAACGTGTAGGTGGTGCCGTCGATTTTAAGAATTGTGTCGGCTGTCAGCCATTTGCCCTGAAACCAGTCGCCGACGTCGAGCCAGCCGGAGCTGCCGGCACCCGAAGTCTTGTCTCGAGGGATTCGGCGCACAGGCCACGATGACTGCCAGTATTCCAACCTAACAGCATCCGGTGACGGAAGAGGAGCGGAGCCGGCAAACCCGACTTCCACACGGAAGATGTCACGAGCATCTTCCCAGATGACACCGTAGTCTTTTCCCCCGTCGTCCCACTGTTTTAATTCGCCGAACGGGACAACATTTACAACATCGCCGGGCCGGGCGGCCAGGCAAACTTGAAGCTGGAGGATTAGAGCGATTAAGAGACTCAGCCGGATATTTCGCCACAAATCCTTTTGCATGATATACTCCTTCTTTGAAGCTCTGATAATTTCTTAGATATATTCCAAGCCGACAGGAAGTCCCGTAAAGCACGTCAGCTTTTTCCTGTAAACCGCTTCAAATTCTAATCACCTATTCATATCTACTCTTATGACAAAAGGGCCGGCACTATCATCCACCGGAGCTGCCATTGATTATCATCGGAGTAATCCAGGCATACGATACCGCCGTTCTTGAATGCCACTGTGTTGGATGATTCGGAATTAATTAAAAGCAATGACGCAAGCTTAGGCAGAAAAGGGAGATGTCCAACAATCATAATATCCTGCCGGCTTGAGATTAGTTCGTCTTTTAACACTGTAACATTATCATTCGGCGAAAGGCCTTCATGAGCTGCCATTTCTTTTTTGACTTCGACCACTTCAGATAAAACATCGGCTGTCTGCCGAGCACGAGTTTTGCCGCTGTGCCACAAATAATCAACGGACAAGTTCAAAGGTTTGATAAAGGCAGCAACTTTTTGTATATCGCGGCGTCCTTCTTCAGTCAGGGTGTGTTGGGGGTCGGTCTCCTTTGAGGCCGCCTTTGCGTGCTGGACAAGGTATAGTTTCATTTCTAATCTCCCTTGCAGGCCAGATACTTCGCTTTAGGCTCAGCATGACAACAAAAAGCAGTCCAATTAGTATTTGTTGCGGAAAACAAAAACCAACTATGTCACCCTTATGAAAGCAGGAACCCAGCGCGAAAAAGCTGGATTCCCGCTTTCGCGGGAATGACAAATTCTACCATATTACTGTTATGTAGGCAACTACGGCAGCGTCCCCTTAAAAAAAGGTAATTTGAGTGTTCAAAATTTTTCTATGCAGTGCCAGGAAGCTGCCGGTAGTGTGCTTTCGCCCCCCCCCATCCCAAATTTGGAAAGCGTATCGTTGACAATTCCATGATGAACAGGTAAGGTATCGGTTCCGTTAGGATTTTGGAGTATTTGGAATGACAGATGTAACTTTAGTAACCGGCGATGGTATTGGGCCGGAAATTGCAGAAGCTGCGCGCAGATGTATTGATGCTACCGGTGCGGACATAAACTGGCTGATTAAAGAGGCCGGCACCGATGTAATGGAACGGGAAGGGACCCCTCTGCCGGAGGCCACGGTAGAGTCGATTAAGAAGACCGGCGTCGCGCTCAAAGCGCCTATTACCACGCCGGTAGGGAAGGGCTTCAGGAGTATAAATGTTCATCTTCGCCAGACGCTGGATTTGTATGCGTGCCTTAGACCCTGCAAAAGCTATGAAGGCGTGCGCAGCAGATATAGTGACATCGACCTTGTGGTAGTGCGAGAAAATACTGAAGACCTTTACTCCGGCATTGAATTCCAAAAGGGTAAAGATGACACGGCTGAAATTATCGACTGGATAAACAAACACAGCAGCCGAAAGATTAGCAGCGATTCAGGCATAAGCATAAAACCCATCTCGGTCGAAGCTACAGAGCGCATAGTCAGTTTCGCATTCGATTACGCCCGTAAGATGGGACGTAAAAAGGTAACGAGCGTTCATAAAGCCAATATTATGAAGTTCTCAGACGGATTGTGGCTTGAGGTAAGCCGCGAGGTCGCGAAGAAATATCCCGACGTCGAATTTGAAGACCGCATTGTTGATAATATGTGTATGCAGTTGATTCAAAAGCCGGAGCTTTATGATGTTCTGGTGCTGCCGAATCTTTATGGTGATATATTGAGCGACCTTTGCGCCGGCTTAGTCGGTGGCCTTGGAGTAGCGCCAGGCGGAAATATTGGCGAGAAAGGGGCTATCTTCGAGGCAACACACGGCAGTGCACCGAAATATAAAGGCCAGAACAAGGTCAATCCGACGGCCCTAATACTCAGCGGCGTGTTGATGTTAAGACATATGGGCAAAATGGTCGAGGCGGACAAGCTCGAAAATGCAGTTGCTGCGGTGATAGCGGAGGGTAAAAGCGTAACGTACGATATGAAGCCGCACCGCGACGACCCAACTGCTGTCGGTACAAGCCAAATGGCGGATGCTATTATTGAAAAAATCAAAAATTAAAATGCCTTGAAAATTTTTGCTTCTTTGCCGGGGACGTGAACTTTCAGGCGGCCATCTTCAACGGCAATCGTGTCTGCCGAATCGAGCAAATTTATTAAGGTTTTGCCTTTTAGATTGTCTTTAATGCGCTGGGGGATATTTACATTTTCACCGAACCTGATGGTGAGGGGAGAAGGCATATTCTCAAAGCCGTTGTTTATTACGACAATTATCGTGTTCCCTTTGAATTCCCTCATATAGGAATATACAAAATAATCCGAGAACAAAGTGAAAAGATAGCCGTATCGAACGGCTTCGTTTTGGCCCCTAATCTCGATGAGCTTTTTGGTATGCTCGAATATATGCTTCTCATATTCGTATTGTCCGAGAGGGAAATAATCCTGACCGAATATTTCCCATCGCATATCACGTCTGTTGTCGGGGTCGCAGTATCCTTCCATACCGATTTCGGTGCCGTAATAAATCTGAGGGATGCCCCTGGTCGTAAATAAAAACGACAACGCCATTTTAAGTATCTTATTGGCCCTGATCCTGTCCCAGTGCCCCCACCTGTCCATAACCTCGGTTATGAATCTCTTGCTCAGGTCATGGTTATCAAGAAGGGTTACCAGCCTGTTGGCATTCGTGTAAAGCTTGTCATTGTCCAGTATTCCGCGAGGCTCGAACTGCGAAAGTCTGGGCCTGGCGATGGCGGTCATACTTTCGTTATAGATAAAGGTCTTCTTCATTACCTCGCACAGGGGAAAGTCGAACAAGGTATCGAAATCGTGCTCCCTTTGATAGCGTGAAATCGAACCGATATCCCATTCAAGAACCTCTCCTATCAGGGTTATGTCCGGGTGCTTACCCTTGACGTAGGATTTAAAATGATACCAGAAGGTGTCTTCAACATAATTTACAGTATCCATCCGAATCGCATCAATTTGGGTCTGCTCAATCCACTCCGTGATATTATTGACGAAATAATCAACCACATCCGGCTTGCTGTGATTTAAGTCGGGCAGGCCGTGTAACTGGCTTTTGGCCGGGTCATCGGAATCGCCTTCGTTAAACCAGTCATCTTTTATTTCTTTTTCAGGATACTGAGTATAGGTCTCGTTATGGTAGCCGGTATGGTTGACCACCATATCAAGAATGAGCTTTATTCCGTTTTCATGCAATTTTGCGGAGAGGCGTTTTAAGTATTCCTTACTACCTTCGGCCAAGGCGGGGTCTTTAGAATATAAATGCGGATCGACTTTATTAAAGTCCAGAGCCCAGTATCCGTGGTATCCATCGCTATCACCGACACGCCCAACGCTAAGATAAACCGGGGTTATCCACAAGGCGGTTATGCCAAGGTTTTTGAGGTATGGTATTTTCTCAATGATACCTGCAAAATCGCCGCCATGATACCTTCTCAGCTCATTCTTATCGACCAAGGCATTATTGCCGCTATCGGCATCATAGAACCTATCAGTGAGTATGAAATAAATCACATCATCCTGCGTTATCATTTGACCTGACCTCCCGGTTAATAAGATTTACTTTACTATTTTCCATCGACCATTTAGTATAATTTGCTGTAAATTATTTCTCAAATACCGTTTAAACAATGAACCAGGATAATTTTAAAAAATTGATATCAGGTCAAAAAACCGGCTTGGGTGCGGGGCTACTGCGTTTGCTTTTAGGGGTCGCTTCGGGTGGTTACTCAATTGCTATTCGTTACTACAATTTCCTGTATTCCAAAGGGTGGTTGAAAGCATATCATGTTGATGCGACAGTCATCTGCATTGGTAATATAACAGTAGGCGGGACAGGCAAAACGCCGCTTGTGGTCTGGCTGGGTAAACACTTAATATCAGATTTCAACTTTCAGATTTCAGATTTTGGATGCGCGATACTTACTCGTGGCTACAAGGTAAATCAAAACTTAAAAATCAAAGCTCAAATCTATACGGATGAAGTAGCAATTCATGCCGAAAGCTGCGCAGGGATCAAAGTGATTGTCAATCCGGACCGTGTTGCAGGTGCGATTGAAGCTATTAGCAGGTTCAAAGCGGAAGTGCTGATTATGGACGATGGATTTCAACATCGGCGATTAGTTAGAGACCTGGATATCATAGCAATTGATGCAACAAGACCGTTCGGCTACGGCAAAATGCTTCCAGCGGGACTGCTCAGAGAGCCTATAACTTCACTTAAGCGAGCCGGCGCCGTTGTTATTACCAGGTGTGACCAAATCACCGAGACTGAATTGAGCGAAATTGAAAAGAAATTATCAGCAATCAATCCGAATATGATAATTGCAAGATCGATACATGCCCCCGCTTACGTAAAATCAACGGATAATAAAGAAATCAGTCTCGACCACCTCAAGGACAAAAAGATATTTGCCTTTTGCGGGATAGGCAATCCGGGCGCTTTTTTTAACACAATTAAAAACTTGAGCTGCGACCTTGCCGGCGAAAAAGTTTATAACGACCATCATCACTATACAAACGACTGCTTAGCTGACATTTACGAACAAGCCGAATGCCTCAAGGCAGACTTGATACTGACCACGCAAAAAGACTGGACCAAAATCAGGCGGCTGGCATTGTTGAAAAAAGACATCCCGCTTGGATATATAGGCATTGAGATAAAATTCTTGGCCGGGGAGGACAAATTAAGGGACTTGATTGAAAAGACGTTAGCAGGTAAAATCCCGCAAAAGTGATTAACGATGCTTTCTTTAAAAGCTAAAAGGATGTTATTTTTAGTTTGCCCTGGGTTAGTGAAGAGCCCTTTATTTTTGCGGGAAAGAGATTCTTCACTTCGCTGCGCTTCGTTCAGAATGACAATTTTTAAATGTTTTCAACAAAGTAAATAAACAATAACTTATGCTATTATGTATGAAAACCTGCTAAAAACGGTAACGAATCTCGGCTCGCCGAAAGTTCTGGTTGTGGGCGATTTTATGCTCGACGTCTATATCTACGGCGATGCGTTGAGAATCAGTCCGGAGGCGCCTGTGCCGGTACTGAAAGTCACCAAGAACGAATACCGCTGCGGCGGGGCTGGCTCCGTTGCCGCCGATATAGCGGCTTTGGGGGGGATACCTTTTTGCCTGGGTGTTATCGGAGAGGACCTGAACAGCGAAATCCTCAAACAAAAGCTGACCGAAATCGGGGCTGATATCACCGGCCTGATAAAAGCAGCAAACCATCCTACTATCAGCAAACAAAGACTCATAGGTCTGGCACAGCATCTTCATCGGCAGCAATTGATTAGAATGGATTATGAACCCACAGAGCCGCTCGCTGATGAAGTGAATGAGACGATTTTGCAGACTTACAAAGACAAATTAGCCTCGGCAGATATTGTTTGCCTGCAGGACTATGACAAGGGTCTGCTTAGTCCGGCGCTCTGTCAGGAAATGATACAATTGGCCGGGCAAGCAGACAAAAAGGTCATCGTTGACCCTTCACTGACAAGCGATTATTCCAAATATCTCGGTGCCACCATGATTACGCCGAACCGCAAAGAGACTTCTGCGGCGGTGGGTTTTGAGATAACAAATGCAGAAACATCAGCCAAGGCGGCAGAAAAGCTTGCAGGGAAATTGAAACTCCAGGCTGTGGTAATCACGCTTGATAAGGAAGGGGCGTATCTTAGAACAGAAGATACAAGTCAAATCATACCCACGAGGGGCCGCAGCGTTTATGATGTTACCGGAGCAGGTGACATGGTCTTGGCGACGCTTGCAATCACTTTGGCCGCCGGTTGTGATTACGAAACCGCCGTGCAGCTTTCCAATATAACCGGTGGAATTGAAGTGGAAAAATTCGGCACTGCGACGGTAACCATTGAAGAAATAGCCAATGAGATTCTTAATCAGAAGCGAGGTACAAGCGGCAAGGTGCGCTCGATTGAGGTCTTGCTCGATGAACTTAGCTGGCATCGCAAGGGGAAAAAGACTATAGTCTTTACGAACGGCTGTTTTGACGTGATACATAAAGGGCATGTCGAATATCTGGAATTTTGTAAGTCGCAGGGTGATGTAGTTGTTGTCGGAGTAAATAGTGACAGCTCGGTAAAGGTTATTAAAGGCCCTGCTCGACCAATCAACAATCAAAACGACAGAGCCATCGTCTTAGCTGCATTGGAAATGGTCGATTATATTACTCTCTTCGATGAGCCGGACCCACTTAACTTAATCAAGAAGGTAAAGCCGGACGTATTAGTGAAAGGCGAAGACTGGGCAGAGAAAGGCGTTGTCGGTCGCGAATTTGTTGAATCCCTCGGCGGCAAGGTCGTTCTTGCACCGCTGGTTGAAGGTAAAAGCTCAACCGTAACGATCGAGAAAATGAAATCAATGGAAGCGAAATCCTGATGAACGGAGATATAAGAAAACAAATTATCGAGACCATCGAAACACATAAAAAGATGACCGCTGAATTCGAGACAAGCGGTATCGAAAAGGTCGTATCGATCGCCCAGGCTATAACAAAAGCATTAGAGCACAACGGCACCGTTTATCTCTGCGGCAACGGAGGCTCAGCAGCGGATGCTCAACATATAGCCGGCGAATTAGTGGGTAGATTCAGGAGGGAACGAAAGGCTTTAGCCGCGGTGGCACTTACGACCGATACTTCCATAATCACATCCATTGCCAACGATTACGCTTATGAGAACGTCTTTTCGCGGCAGGTAGAAGCGCTGGTCAGAGAAGGTGATATTCTGTGGGCATTTTCGACCAGCGGCAGTTCGGCGAATGTCATTGCAGCCGCTGAGTCGGCAAAGAAAAAAGGTGCTTATGTAATAGCCTTTACAGGTTCAACCGATAGCAATCTTGAACAAATTGCCGATATTTGTTTTTGCGCCGATGCCGAATCAACGGCGCGCAGCCAGGAAATCCATCAGCTTGCCTATCATATAATCTGTGACCTTGTGGAATGCAGTTTTGCGAACAGTTAAGCCAGGAATAAACTTTAATAAATATGTCCGACAAAGCTATATTTTTAGACCGTGACGACACTTTGATTGAAGACCCCGGCTATATCAATAGCCCGGAGCAGGTAAAGCTGCTGGACGGCGTTGCTGAGGCACTTATTGAGCTTAAAGCCCTCGGGTATAAGCTGGTCGTTGTCACGAACCAGTCGGCTGTGGCGCAGGGTATCGTTACCGAAAAAGTCCTTGGAGCAATTCATAACCGCTTAAAACAACTGTTAGCTGAAAAGAACGCATTTTTAGACAGGATTTATTATTGTCCCTATCATCCGGATGGAGCAGTTAAAAAATACCGTAAAGAAAGTGACTTCAGAAAGCCGAAACCGGGAATGCTGCTGAAAGCCGCTGAGGAGATGGATCTCGATCTTGGTCAATCCTGGTGCGTTGGCAATAGCATCAGCGACATGGAGGCCGGTTTACGTGCCGGCTGCAAAACTATATTGATAGACCTGCCCTCCCATCAACAACAGCTCGAGCCGGGCCAGCCCAGGCCGGACTACAAGGCTGTAAATATTAAGGAGGTGGTCAATATCATAAAAAAACATCACCGTTCGTCCGCTGAGGTGGAAGTGCAAACTCACTCGGCCCCCATGGCTCAAACTGAACCGGTTCGGCAAGCTACTGAACAGGTTCCCGAGGCCGTCGAACCGGTTTCGCAAGCTGCCGAACAAATTCCCGAGGTCGTTGAACCGGCTTCGCAAACTACTGAACAGACTCCAGAGGTCGCTGAGCCGGTTTCACAAACCGAGAAACAACAACTTCAATCTGCACCGGAAGAGCAGCAAACAAAGCTCCCGGAGCAGGACATTGCCGGCGATAGAACCGAACCCAGCACTAATTTCACCAATTCTTTTGAAGTTGAAAAAATTAGTGCTGGGCTAAACAGCGTCCTCAAACAACTAAAAAGTATGCAGCGGAGCGATATGTTCGGTGAGTTTTCCATAATGAGACTGATGGCCGGCATTATACAAATTCTTGTTCTGTTTTGTTTGTTGATGACTATATGGTTCCTGATGAGTCCAAACAGTCAGGACAATTCGGTCTTCGTTGCACTCGGCTTTGCTATGGTCTTACAGCTTATGTCATTAACTTTCTACATAATGCACGGGCGAAAATAGCGATGTGCAAAGCAAACGGCGAATCACAGATTCCGCGCCAGAAATCACAAACCACGAAAGACGAGATTTTGGTCTGGCTTCCTTCCCCTATGGGCGATGCTGTTCTTTGCACGCCGGCTTTGCGGGCCATTCGCAAACATTTCAAAAGCTGCGAAATTTCGTTTTTAGCCACTGGTGTGGTTCGCGGTGTCTTATCACCAAACAGCTTCAACGACAAATGGCTGGAGCAAAGGGACAACAATCCGTTTGCAATCGCAAAGAAACTCAAAGAACATCAATTCACACATGCAATCCTTTTCAAGAATTCATTTGCCTCGGCATTAGCGGTTTATTTAGCAGGGATACCATCGCGTATCGGCTACGCTCGGGAAGGTCGTGGTTTTTTGCTGACCGACAAGCTTTATCCGCCGAAACTACCCCCCCGCCGTTTTGCCTGGCCAAAACAAAGCAGCGGGGGCAAATTCAAACCTGTTTCTGCGATTGACAGCTACCTTGCGATTGCATCATGGTTAGGCTGTGAGACAACCAACAGAGACCTTGAGCTGCTTATCGAGGCGCAGGATGAACAGCAGCTTTGTGGCAAATTGCCGCAAGTCTTAAATCCGGATAGTCCGCTTGTCGTAATTGTCCCGGGTGGTGCTTACGGGCCGAGCAAGTGCTGGGGCAGTGACAGGTTCGGGCAAACGGCCGATTGGCTGATTAGCAACTACAACGCAACGGTTGTCATATCCGTTGGACCTGAGACGCTTGAGAAACAAATCGCCAAAGAAATCTGCAATTCAAGCAAGCACAAACTTATCAGCTTAGCAGAAATTCCCATAAGCCTCGGTGAATTAAAAGCACTATTTTCCATCGCGGATTTGGTAATAAGCAACGATACAGGTCCACGACATATAGCCATAGCCCTGGGTCGTAAAGTCATCACGCTTTTCGGGCCGAACGACCCGGCCTGGACAAATACCAATTACGAAAATGAGATTCAAATAATCGGTAATGTCACTTGTGCCCCGTGCAGCAAGCCAAAATGTAAAAAGAGCGAACATCTATGTATGCAGGCAATCACCGTGGAGATGGTTTGTGAGGCTGCAAAAGAGCTGCTCGAAAACAATCGCAAACATACAACAATTCTTAGCCAGCAAGAATTTATAGAAACTTCAAACCTGTCCCTTCGACTGTGCTCAGGACAGGCCTCGAGCGAAGCGAAGGAATCGTTTTTTATAGACAGCGATTACAAAACGGCATTCAGTAAATCAGGCTTAACTTCCATCGAGGAGGTCTTCTCTTTTGATGCAGCGGAGAACCTAACCAAAAGCAATCTTGCACAGTTCCGCACTCGCTTGCAATTTGCAATAAATTCGCCGCAGCGGCCATCTTCAACTACAGTATTTATGAAGCGCTATGACCGGCCGCCGGTTTTCGTCCAGCTTAGGAGCTGGCTCTCGCAACACAAACGAAGGAGCTGCGCTTTCTGTGAGCTCGGGGCGGCAAGTACACTAACAGCAGCAGGGATAAACACACCGAAAGTTATCTCTTACGGCGAACAATGGGGCACCTTATTTGAGACAAGAAGCTTTATAATCACTGAAAAAATCCCGGAAGCCGAATCTTTAGAACGGAAATTGCCTGACTGTTTCGACGGGCCGGCTACAATTGAAAATCAGAAACTGCGAAGAAACTTTATCGCTCAATCGGCAGCCTTTATAAGAAAATTTCACGAGACAAATTATCGACATCGAGACCTCTACCTTTCACACATATTCTATAGTGACAACGGTGAATTCTATTTGATAGACCTGGCACGCGTTTTTGGACCAATCGTCCTGCGCCGGCGATTTCAGATAAAAGATATTGCGCAAGTTTATTATTCGGCCCCGGGCAAACACTTCTCGAAGACCGACCGGCTGCGGTTTTATATGGCCTATGCCGGCCAAAGCAAGCTCACAAAAAAGGACAAAATATTTATTCGTAAAGTAGTAAACAAAGCAAAGCGGATGGCACGGCACGATATAAGGCACGGCAGGATTGCTCCTTTTGCAAGCTGATTGGATTATACGGTTGCTTCGTTAAAGCTTTTTATTTGTGCAGGCACCGTCGGAAGGTTATAATAACAATATGGTTGGAACACCCAACACAATCATAAGAATATATGCCGATACATCAGTTTTTGGTGGTGTGTTCGATGAGGAATTTCAAGGGCCCAGCAAAACCTTTTTTGACGCCATCAAAAAATCGAGATTTCTTTTAGTGACTTCCGAACTTGTCAGGCAAGAAATTCAGGCTGGTCCCAAAAGCGTCCGAGAGCTATTTTTCGACATTTTGCCAATTGTGGATATCGCTGATATCACAGCCGAAGCCCTGAAACTACAACGGGCTTACACGGATGCGGGAATTCTGTCTGAGAAACATTCTACAGACGCCTTGCACGTGGCATTAGCAACTGTCTCACGGGCTTCACTGATTGTAAGCTGGAATTTCAGACATATTGTTAACTTTCAGAAGATTCCTATGTATAATGCGGTCAACACGCTGAACGGCTACAGCGAAATCGCCATTTATTCACCCCTGGAGGTGATTGAGTATGAAGATTAGAACCTTCGACTGCGTTCAGATGAAACGACGCGGCGCAGAATTGGTTCACAAGCAGCTTGAAGGAAAATCGTTTGAGCAACAGCTCGAATATTGGCAAAAGGGAACCGACCAGCTAAAAGAGCTTCAAAAGCAGGCCAAAGAAAAGAAATAGACAGTGTAGGTCTTTTTGGCTTAATCCCACCTACATTGGCCGTTACTAATAAAGCCGGCAATGCAGCGAACCTCTCTCCCGTTTTTTAATACCATTGGCTAACAACAATCTCAACCGCATAACGAAGCGGAGACGGTATCAGGCATTTGTTGGCTTTCTTACTTGTTGAGCTGAATCTGTTTCTCCCTTTTGAATCGCCATACAATTCCCTCTACATTTCTTCTCCAGTCTGTACCAGAAGCAGACTTTGGCCCTTTGGAATGCATTCCCCGACGATTTATGAAAAGCGGAACCTTGAGTTTAACACAACTATATTTGTGCCATATTCTCAGATAGTAGTCAAAATCCTCTCCCGTGTTTAGTTCCACATTGAAAGGATTAGCGAGGGCAACCTCGGCTTTGACAAAGTGGCCCATTTGCAGGGAAAAGAACGGGTCCATAAGTAGAACATCTTCTACATTCCGAATCGGAACGTCCTGCTCATCTCGAATTTGAGGGTAATAAGCACCTTTCTTTAACTCACATATGGCACCCCAAATGGCATCGTACTGCTTTACTGCATCCATAACCTTCTCAAAAGCGTCGGTAAGAATCAGGTCATCCGCATCAAGGAAGAATATCCAGTCTGCTCCATGTGCAACGGCTTCGGCGACCTCAGAATTGCGTGAAGCAGAACGCCCCTTTAATCCCTGGGTATCATCAATCGGTCTATGTGTAATCTCCGTGAAGGGTCCCATTGACTGAGTCATTGCTTTATTGACTGAGTTTTGACATTGGAGAAACAAGCGCTCATGACCAGGCCCGATTGGAGTTATGATTGAACATTTCATAATAGATCAAAGCCAATTATTTCTTATATAGTGTACGTATAACATCCCAAATCCGTTGTGGTTCAAAGTGAATCCATGGGACTGCGTACACCTTGGCCTCCACAGGTACAGCTTGCAGGGTCAGGTGCAGCACCTGGTTAGGGCCTTGGTATTCCAATATCTTTGCAAATTTTATAGGATAATGTCTGATCAATCTCTCGGTGTCGTGGAACAGTTGTGACTTTCATTGCCTTTCTATTAACATAAACAGTATGATTTCCACCTTCGCGCAAAAATTCACACCCATGTTTCTCCAAATGCCTGATAAGATCCCTGCGTTTCATACTGTAATTGTCCCTAAAGACTCTTTGATTATTTCTTTCTCTGAAATACTTTCTTCAGCAAGTTGTCGATTGGCTTCGAGCACCAAGTGAATAGCCTCGATTAAATTTTTCTTGGTTTCTTCTAAAGTAGATCCCTGCGTATTAGCGCCTGGAAGCTCTTGCACATAACCTATATATCCTTGTGGAGACTTCTCAAAAATTGCAGTAAGTGTTTCTTTCATCTTTGCTCCTTTCTTTGGCTCAAAATCAGGGTAAAAATCAAGGATCAAAATCCCACTAATATTAGATATTATGGCCGGAATTGTCGGAAAAGGCAAGATAAAAATAAATAATTGAAGCGATACAGCAGGATGCTTATACTTACAGGATAAAATGTACAAGAAAGTCGCAATTATTATTGAACGGGCGAATATAGTGCTCGGTGGTGCGGAACGCTCGGTCTTTGAGCTGACAACTGCGCTGTCCGGACTCGGTTATGAAACGCACATACTCGCCGCAAAGGGACAGACAGACGCTAAAAATATTCAAATC
>Ga0315550_1001580_pt1 | contig 13964 bp, 7 predicted proteins | sample SalMarSW160190MG_2_FD_203100 | JGI IMG/M metagenome (GOLD analysis project Ga0315550, IMG submission 203100) | Salt marsh sediment microbial communities from the Plum Island Ecosystem LTER, Massachusetts, United States - Salt Marsh Sediment SW1601-90 ... | reverse complement strand
AGCCAAATCGACGAGCACGCCGAGTTCGGCGGAGTGGTGCCCGAAATCGCGGCCCGGTCGCATGTGAGGTGGCTTGACCGGATCGTCGCGCGGGCGCTTGGCGAGGGGGGACGGGATCTGTCGGAGATCACCGCGATCGCGGCAACCGCGGGGCCGGGACTGATCGGCGGTCTCCTGGTCGGGTTGACGAGCGCCAAGGCGTTGGCGGCCGCGGCGGCCAGGCCGTTGGTGGCGGTCAACCATCTGGAGGCGCACGTGCTCACCCCGCGGCTGATCGGGCAGCTCGATTTTCCCTATCTGGTGCTCCTGATCTCGGGCGGCCATACCCAGTTCGTCGCCGCTCGGGGCCTGGGGGACTATGCGGTGTGGGGAACGACCATCGACGACGCGATCGGCGAGGCATTCGACAAGGTCGCCAAGCTTCTCGGGCTGGGGCTGCCGGGCGGACCGGCGGTCGAGGCCGAAGCGCTGAAGGGCGATGCGAGCCGGTTTGATTTTCCGCGTCCGCTACTGGGCCAGAAGCGGCTCGATTTCTCGCTGTCGGGGCTGAAGACGGCGGTGCGCCAGGCGGCCGATGAACTGGCGCCGGTCGGCCCCGGGGACATCGCCGACCTATGTGCGGGCTTTCAAGCCGCCGTTGTCGAAGTGGTGGCGGCGCGGTCGGCGGCGGCACTCGCGCGGTTCGCTTCGGAGTTCCCCGAGGTGCATCCGAGGTTGGTGGTGGCCGGTGGGGTGGCGGCCAATCGGGCCATCGCCGCGGCACTCGAGAAAGTGACCGCAGTCGCAGGCGCCGGCCTGGTGGTGCCAAGTCCCGTGCTGTGCGGTGACAATGCGGCCATCGTCGCCTGGGCGGGGGCCGAGCGGCTGGCGGCCGGGGTCACGAGCGGTCCCGAATTCGCCGCCCGGGCGCGCTGGCCGCTCGATGGCGCCGAAATGGCGGTGCCGGGGTGAGCGAGCCGGCGGATATCTTCGTTGTCGGAGGTGGCGCATGGGGGACGGCGCTGGCGCATGTCGCCGCGATCGCAAACGCCCGGCCACGCCTGGTCGCCCGGCAGGGGTCGGTGGTCGAGGCGATCAACGAAAGCCATACCAACCCCGAGTATCTCCCGGACATTGCAATCCACCCCCGGGTGCGCGCCCAGATCGGCGCCGAGGGCATCGAGACCGCCGACATCGTCATCATGGCGGTGCCGGCGCAACACACCCGCGAGGCGCTCACGGCAATCGGGCCTGAACGGCTGGCGGGAAAACCGGTGGTGCTGGCGGCCAAGGGGCTCGAACGCGATACCCAACTGCGCCAGTCGCAGGTTCTCGCGCAAGTCGCCGCAGAGGCGATCCCCCTGGCGCTTTCCGGGCCGAGCTTTGCGGCGGAGGTGGCGCGGTCCCGCCCGACCGCGGTCAGCCTCGCCGGGGCCGACGTGACGCACACGGAGAAGGTCGCGGCGCTGCTGGCGGGACCGACATTCCGTCCCTATGCCGGCGCCGATCTCGTCGGGGTGGAGCTTGCCGGGGCGCTCAAGAACGTCTTCGCGATCGCCTGCGGCGCCGTCGACGGCGCCGGGCTCGGGCTGAGCGCCCGCGCGGCGGTTCTGGCGCGCGCCTTTGCGGAACTGAGACGGCTCGTGTCGGCGCTCGGCGGCGCCCCGGCGACATTGACCGGGCTTGCCGGGCTCGGGGACCTGGTACTGAGCTGCACGACGCGGCAGTCGCGCAACTTCGAATTCGGGCGACGGCTGGCTGCCGGCGAGCCGGCGGCGCACGCGCTGGTCGAAGGGCGCCACACGGCGCCGGCGGCGCTGTCGCTGGCCGTGGGGGCCGCCGTCGACGCGCCGATCACGGCGGCGGTCAATGCGCTCATCTCGGGACAGGCGGAAATCGGTGAGCTTGTGGCGGCGCTAATGACGCGGCCGCTGAAGCGGGAGAACGACACGCAACGGGTTCCACCGGAGGGGAAATGAGATGAACTATTTCGGCAATGTGGACTGGCTGGCCATCGTGCTCGCGACGGTGGCGAGCATGGCGCTGGGGATGGTGTGGTACGTGGCGCTCGGCCGGCAGTGGCTGGCGGCCACGGGCAAGACCCAGGAGCAGGTGAGGGGCGGCGCGGGCGGGCGCACCTCTCCGATCATCTGGGCGGCGGCGTGCCAGCTCGTCATCGCCTATTTCATCGCCCTTCTGACGCCGATGGTGATGGGGGAGACGAGCCCGACTTCCGGCGCGCTGTTTGGAGCCCAGATCTGGCTCGGTTTCATCGTGACCTCGATGATCATCAACCACCGCTATCAGAACCAGAAATGGTCGCTGACCGTGATTGACGGCGGGTATCTGTTCGGCGTGATGGTCGTGCAGGGAGCGGTCATCGGCCTGTTCGGTTGAGCCGGCGCGAATCCGGCCAACGGGGCGTCGGAGCGGGCCTTGTCGCGGCTCGCCTCAATACCCATCATTTGCGTGGTAGCGAGTGTACCGGAGGTAGCCGATGGTCAATGCGGTTCGAACCACCTTGCTGCTGGCGGCGCTGACGGGCCTGTTCATGGCAGTCGGCTTCGTGGTCGCCGGCGAAGGCGGAATGCTGATCGCGCTCGGCGTCGCGTTGGGTATGAACCTCGTTTCCTACTGGAACTCGGACCGTTTCGTGTTGCGGCTGCAAAATGCGGTACGCGTCGAGCGGCGGCGGGCGCCGGAGCTGTTTGCTCTGGTCGAGGAGCTGAGTTCCGCGGCCGGTATTCCGGCGCCGAAGATCTTCCTCATCGATGCCCAACAGCCGAACGCCTTCGCCACCGGCCGCAGTCCCGCCAACGCGGCGCTGGCGATTTCAATCGGCATGCTGCGCCATCTCGATCGCGACGAGATCGCCGGCGTGCTGGCGCACGAATTGTCGCATATCCGATCCCGCGACACGCTGACGATGACGATCACCGCGACCCTGGCCGGGTCGATCGCGATGTTGGCTCAGTTTGGCCTCTTCTTCGGGTGGCGCAATGCCAGCTCCCCTGTCGGCCCGGTCGGGGCGCTGGTGATGATCCTGGTGGCGCCTCTGGCGGCGGTGATGGTGCAGTTGGCGATCAGCCGGACACGGGAATACGAGGCCGATCGGGACGCCGCCGAGATCACCGGCGATCCACTGGCGCTGGCACGGGCGCTCGAGAAGATCTCGCGCCTGGCGCGCAAGTTCGAGAACCCGTGGGCGCGCCGGTTCCCGGGCATGGCGCATCTGTACTTCGTCAATCCGCTGTCCGGCGGCCGCACCGACAACCTGTTTTCCACCCACCCCGATGTGCGCAACCGTATTGCGGCGCTCAAGGAACTCGCGCGCCAGATGACGCCGGAACGCCACGTGCCGCCGCGCCGCCGCCCGCGGCTGGTGCGGCGCGGGGAGGCGCTGGGGAGGGGAAGCTGGCGAATTCCGGATTTCGCGGCCGACGGCGAGGCAAGGAGCCCGGGACCTTGGGGATGAGAGGGTGACGGCGCCGGCCAGACGCCCCATCGCAGGGCTTGACGTCCGGCAGCGGGCCGCCGAGCGGCTCGCCGGGGTGATTGCCGGAACGCCTCTCGAGCCCATCGTCGCCGGCGAAATCGCGGATCCGCGCGATCGGGCGTTGGGCAACCGGCTGGTGACGACCGCGGTGCGCCGACACGGGCAGATTTCGGTGGTGCTCGACGAGATGCTGAAGACCGGCCTGCCCGAGAACGCGGGATTGTTCGAGGCGGCGCTGAGGATCGGCATTACCCAGCTTCTTTACCTTCCCGAGCGCGGCGATCACTCCGCCATCCATCTGGCGGTCGAGACAATCAAGGCGGACGAGCAGGCGCGCCGCTACGCCGCCCTGGGCAACGGCGTGTTGCGCAATGTGCAGCGCCGCCGCGGCGGGCTGGTGCTGCCCAATTCCGCCCTGGTCCCCGAGTGGCTCGCGGAGCGCTGGCGCAAAACCTATGGCTTCGCGGGGCTGCCGAAGCTGATCGAGGCGCTCGTCGAGGGGGCGGTGCTCGACCTCAGTGTCCAGCCGGAAGGGGTCGCGACCGTCGAGAAGTTCGGCGGCACGAAAACCCTGGCGACGAGCTATCGGGTGGCCCGGCCGCCGGCGCCGGTCTCCGAGCTGCCGGGCTTTGCCGACGGGACGTGGTGGGTCCAGGACACCGCGGCGGCAATCCCGGCGCGGCTGCTCAGGGTGCAACCGGGCCATCTTGTCGCCGATCTTTGCGCCGCCCCGGGCGGGAAGACGGCGCAGCTCGCGGCGGCCGGCGCCTCGGTGGTTGCGGTGGATACCGACGCCGAGCGTATGGGCCGCCTCGCCGAAAATCTCGACCGGCTGGGGCTGCAAGCAACAGTCAGAACGGCCATCGAGGACGCGACGCGCTACGGTGAGGACGGCCAATTCGACCGCGTGCTGCTGGATGCCCCGTGCACGGGCACGGGCGTCTTCCGGCGCCATCCGGAAGTCATCTGGCAACGGACGGCAGCGGACATTGTGGACCGGGTGAAGCTGCAGGCCCGGCTTCTCGACAACGCCGCCCGCATTACCGCCAGGGACGGCGTGATCGTCTACTGCGTGTGCTCGCTCGAGCCGGAGGAAGGCGAGGCGCAGGCGGCGCTGTTCGTTGAGCGGCATCCTCACTTCGTGCCGGTTCCCATCGAACCCGACGAACTTGACGGCTGGACCGCGCCGATCACCGAGGCGGGCAATCTGCGCACCGTGCCCGGTTTGAAAGTGCGGGGGGAGGCCGAAGGCACGCTCGACGGCTTCTTCGCCGCCCGGTTCCTCAGGGTTGGCTGAGCTGTGGGCCACGCGGTGTCGCGGATGTATTTTTAGACCCAACAATGCGATGAATTTTCGCCTTCGCGTCTGGGGACCCACGGTTATTGGCTTCTGCACCGGGATATCTGATGGGGGCCGCGGCGTTGGCGGTGGCCGATTGGTTTGTCACGAGTCCGGTTTTCCGGTGGACCTGGCAGCCCCTGTCGGCAGAAACCTTCCACGTCAGGCTGCCGGAGATCCGACCCGTCGATCCGCCCTCGGCCGGCGACATGATGGCGGGCAAGTATCTGCTCGGGTCGCGGCTTGTGGAGACCGGCGGGGTGTCGCCGTTCTCGATCGTGACCGACGATGCGACCTGGCACGCCGAGCTGCACGGCTTTGCCTGGTTGAGGCATTTCTCGGAATCGACGTCGAGCCGGGAGCGGGAGTTCGCGCGCACCCTGGTGCTCGACTGGATCGGGCGGCACGGACGGTTCGACCGCAGGGTGTGGCGCAATTCGCTCTCCGGCCGGCGGGTGCAGAACTGGCTGACCCACTACGGCCTGATCATCGACGGGGCGAGCGCCAAGCAACGCGGGATCATCGCCAGGAGCCTCAGTGCGCAAATCCATGCCCTCGGGCAGCGCGGCCGGCTCGACCCCGAGCCGATCGAGCAGCTGGGGGCGGCGATCGCGCTGGTCGCGGTGGCGCTGAGCCGGAACGCGGAGTCCGCGCAACTGGTCAAGCGCACCCGGGCGCTGACGCGGCTGCTCGCCGCCCAGCTCGACGCCAACGGTCTGCATCGCTCGCGTTGCGGACGCAGCCAATTCGATCTGCTGCAATATCTCGTGCCGGTGCGCTTGGCGCTGGTGAAGGTCAATCCCGATGCCGGGAGGGCCCTGGGCACGCTCATCGACCGCATGCACGCATCGCTGGCGGGGTTGACCATGACCACTGGCGAGCCCTCCTATTTCAATGGTACCGGCCAGCTGCCGCTTGAACTGGTGCTGGCCGTGCAATCGCATGGTGGGCATCGCGCCGAGGGCGCCGCGATCAGGGCGTCGTCGGGGTACGGGCTGATGCGCAAGGGCAAGGCGAAGCTGGTGTGCGACGGCGGTTCGATTCCGCCGGTCGAATTTTCGCGCTCCATGCACGCGGGGGCGCTGTCCTTCGAGTTCAGCTGGGCGAACGAGCTAATCGTCGGCAATTGCGGGCCGGCGCCGGCGCAGCTGGGCCGGCAGGCCATCGCGTTCCGGCAATCGGCGGCACATTCGACGCTCGAAATGCCGGAGATCTCCTCGGCCCGGTTCGGCTTCGGGCCGTTCCTGGCCGACCGCGTGCTGGCGCGCTCGCGCTCGCATCCGGTCCGAAGCGACCCCAAGACCGCCACGGTGGCGATGGGCTCGACGGCTTATGTGCGGCGGTTCGATCTGAGGCACTCGCGAGCGCTGTCGCTGATCGACGAGGGGCAGACGCTGGTCGGGCAGGATACCCTGAGCCACGCCAGGCGCGGTGGCGGCCGGCCCGGCAGCTTCCCCTTCATCTTCCGGTTTCATCTTGCACCGGGCGCCATGACCCGATTTGACGGGGACCGGTCGTTCATTCGCCTGACCACGCAAGGGGGCGACAGCTGGGTGTTCCTTTGGGAGGGGGCCGAGGCGTCCGTCGAGCCCAGCGTCCGGCAGTCGCTCCACTACGCCCTGGTCGACACCCAGCAGATCGTGTTGCGCGGTGAATTCTCCCAGCGCTCGGAGATCGCCTGGAGCTTCGCCCGGCAGGCCGGCTAGGAACCGTCGACAGCGGCGCCGGCACCACCCCGAGGCGGTTTCCTCGCGCCCGCCGACATGCTAGCCAGCCGTCTCACGGGGTCGAGGTCGCCATCATGACAGAACGCCAGGAATCCGGTGCGGTCAAACGCGCCCTCATCTCGGTTTCGGACAAGTCCGAGATCGTCGAATTCGCCCGCGGGCTGGCCGAGCTCGGGGTCGAGATCGTCTCCACCGGGGGCACGCGCGCGGTGCTCGAAGCGGCCGGGCTGAAAGTCGTCGAAGTGTCCGAGCTCACCGGGTTTCCGGAAATCATGGACGGGCGGGTCAAAACCCTGCACCCGAAGGTCCATGGGGGGCTTCTGGCGCAGCGCGCCAACGAGGCGCACAGGTCGGCGATGCAGATTCACCAGATTCCCGCCATCGATCTGTTGGTGTCCGATCTCTACCCGTTCGAGCGCACGGTCGCGGAGGGGGCCGCGTACGATCAGGCGATCGAAAACATCGACATCGGCGGGCCGGCGATGATCCGGGCGGCGGCCAAGAACCACGCCTCGGTCACCGTCATCGTCGATCCGGCCGACCACATCGCGGTCCTCGACTATCTCAGGGCCACCGGCCAGGTCCCGCTCGCCGAACGTCAGAAGCTGGCCGCCAAGGCGTTCGCCCGCACCGCCGCCTACGACGCCGCGATCGCGGGCTGGTTCGCGGCGGCGCTCGAGTATCGCGACGTGCCCTGGCGGGCGTTCGCCGGCAAGCTGCGTGACATCCTGCGGTATGGCGAAAATCCGCACCAGTGGGCGGGGTTCTATGCCGACGGCAGCGGCCGGCCCGGCGTGGCGAACGCGACATTGTTGCAGGGCAAGCCGCTGAGCTACAACAACATCTCCGATGCCGATGCGGCTTTCGAGTTGATCTCGGAGTTCGATCCGAGTGCCGGGGCCGTCGTGGCGATCATCAAACACGCCAATCCCTGCGGCGTGGCGCGGGGGGCGAGCCTGGCGGAGGCCTATCGCAAGGCGTTGTTGTGCGATCCGAATTCGGCCTTCGGCGGCATCGTGGCGCTCAATGGAGAGCTCGACGCCGATGCGGCCGAGGAGATCACCAAGCTGTTCACCGAGGTGGTCGTGGCGCCCTCGGTCACCGATACGGCGCGCGGGGTGATGGAGACCAAGCGCAACCTGAGGCTGCTGACGACGGGGATGCTGGCCGATCCCAAGGCGCCGGGGCTGGCGGTGCGCTCGGTGAGTGGCGGTTTGCTGGTGCAGTCACGGGACAACGCCAATGTCGATGATTGCGAGTTGAAGGTCGTGACCAGAAAAACGCCCACGGACGCCGAAATGGCGGACCTGAAATTCGCCGCCAAGGTCGCCAAGCACGTCAAGTCCAACGCCATCGTCTATGTCAGGGGCGGGGCGACCGTGGGGATCGGGGCGGGGCAGATGAGCCGGGTCGATTCAAGCCGCCTGGCGCATCTGAAGTCGAAGGACGCCGCGAAGGCGGCGGGAAAGCGCGGGGCCCTGACAAAGGGCTCGGTGGTCGCTTCCGACGCCTTCTTCCCGTTTGCCGACGGGCTGATGGCTGCGGTCGAGGCCGGCGCCACGGCGGTGATCCAGCCGGGAGGATCGGTCCGGGACGAGGAGGTGATCGCGGCCGCCGACGAGGCCGGGATTGCGATGGTTTTCACCGGCATGCGGCATTTCCGCCATTGACCCGACCGGCGTGACGGAGGGGCCGGGGGCTCAAGCCGCCGACGGCGACGATCGGACCCAGGCAAGGCCGGCGGCGCCCAGGGCAAGCAACACGATCAGCGGCAGCACGCCGAGGCGCTGGCTGGCGGTGACGGTGGTCACCAGACCCACAAGATAGGGGCCCACAAAGGACGTGGCGCGGCCCGACAGCGCATACATCCCGAACGCCTCGGCGGTCTCTTCGGGGGCGACCTGATCGACGAGCAGCGTTCGGGAGGCGGCCTGCAGGGCGCCGCCGGCCGCCCCGATGATACCGCCGGCGAGGTAGAAGACAATCAGCGGGACGCCACTCCCAGGCGGCAGCACGATGAAGAAGAGGACGCTTTCAGACGTCGTCGAGACGACGGCGATTGTGGCGGCGATGACCATCGCGCACGAGGTGGCGACCACGATCCTCGATCCCCAGCGCCGGTCGAGGCGGCCGCCGGTGAAGGCGCCGACCGCCCCGGTGATGGTGGCGAGGATTCCGAACAGGCCGATCTGGATGATCGTCATTTTGAGGACCCCGGCGGCATAGATGCCGCCGAACACGAACACCGCGTTCAGCCCGTCGCGATAGAGCATCGAGGCAACAAGGAATGCAAAATAGCTGCGCCGGCCGGGCAGCGCCCGGAGCCTGCCGGTCAGCGCGGCAAGGGAATGGCGCAGGCGGAACGTGCCATCGGGACGGCTGGAATGGTCGGGCACGATCAGGAACAGCGGGATGACAAACAGCAGGTACCAGATCGCGGTGAAGGGGCCGGTGGCGCGGTCTCCGGCATAAGTCTGCGGGTCGAGACCGAGGATCGGCTCGAGCCCCAGCAGTGTTCTGCCGGTGGCGGGATTGACGGCGACCAGCCCCAGAACGATGAGCAGACAAACGATGCCGCCGACATAGCCGAGCGCCCAGCCGGCGCCGGAGAGCGCTCCCAGTTCGGATCGCGGCACCAGCAGGGGCATCATCGAGTTGTTGAAGACCGCCGCGATCTCGAAACCGATCGTGGCGACGATGAACCCGGCGACGCCGATGGCGATGGCAAACTGGCCGCCCGGAACGGCGAACCAGAGCATCGCCGAGCCGGCGACGGCGAGCACCGAAAAGCCCGCGATCCATGGCTTGCGGGGCCCGATCGCATCGCCCATGGCTCCGAACAGGGGCGAGAAGAGCGCGATGACGATGCCGGCTGTGCCCGCCGCCCATCCCCAGATCGCCTGGCCCTGAACCGGGTCGGCCGCGACATGGGCGGCGAAGTAGGGTGCGAAAACGAAGGTCGTCACCAGGGTCGCGAAAGGCTGGGCCGCCCAATCGAACAGCATCCAGCTGACGCGGGCGGCCGCGGACGCCGGGGCGCGGCCGCTGATCGTGAGTTCAGCCACGCCCGATGCCGCGGGCGAGATCGGACAACAGCCCCGCCGCCACCGACAGGCGGGAGACCGTCAGAGTGCCCTCGATGATCGAAGCGATGCGTTGGCGCGTGCGCTCGATCTCGACGCCGCGGGCGGCGTGCCATTGGGCGAGCGCCGCGTCGACAGAATCCGCCGGGGCGCTCAAGACGTCGATTGTCAGCTCGCGCTGGGCCCGCAGCATGTTGGTGAGCGCCCGGTTGAGCGCCAGGCGGTCGTAGATGTTGCCGACCGCGACGGTGCCGCCGAGCTCCGTGACATGGCCCAGATGCAGGGTGTCGAGGATTGTGAAATAGGCGCGGGTGGCGTCGCGGACCGGGACTTCCGAGACCTGAGCGATGGAAACGACGTCGGAGGCCAGGGTCAGGGCGCTCAACTCGGCAACCCGAAGCGCCAGCTTCCGAGGGGTGCCGCCATCGACGAACCCGGCCGCCTGGGCGGCCACCGATTTGGCCACGAACTCGGGCAGCACCGAATGCAGCACATCCCGAACGATGCCGATCCCCTGCCTGTACTGATCGACGATTTCGGAAATGCCGCGGCTGAAATCGGCGTGGCGCAAGAACCAGGTTGTCTGGTGATCCAGGAGCGTGTGCACTTCTTCGTACAGCGCAAGCTGGGTGTCGCCCGAGACCGTGTTGTCCATTTCGTCGATGGCGGCGCTGAGCTCGTCGAGGCCGAAACTGTCGCGCGCCACCGCAAAAGCGGCAGCGATCTGTCCCGCGTCGGCACCGGTGGCGTTGCCCTGGTGAAAGGCGAAAAGCGGGCCGGCGGAATTGACCATCGCGTTGGCCAGCACGGTGGCGATGATCTCCCGGCGCAGCCGGTGGGCCCGGATGGTTTTGGGATGGGCCTGGCCGAGCATCGGGGGGAAGTATTCGTCGAGCTCGGCGCTCAGATAGGGGTCGTCCGGGACGTCAGAATCGACAAGTTCGGTCTCCAGGGTGTTTTTCGCGTAGGCCAGGAGCACGGCGATCTCCGGACGCGTCAGGCCGCGCCCGGCCGCTTCGCGTTCCGCCAGCTGGGCGTCATCGGGCAGATACTCGACGGCGCGGCTGAGCTCGCCGGCGGCCTCGAGCTGACGCATCATGGCGGCGTAGAAAGCAATGTCCCTGGCGCTTTGGCGCTCGGCGATCGAAATCGCCAAGGTTTGCAGATAGTTGTTCCTCAGGCACAGCGCCGCCACCTCGTCGGTCATCTCAAACATGAACCGGTTGCGTTCGGCGAGCTCCATTTCAGACCCCCTGACCAGAGTGCCCAGGGCGATCTTGATGTTGACCTCGAGGTCGGAGGAGTTGACCCCGCCGGAATTGTCGATGGCGTCGGAGTTGATGCGGCCGCCGCCGGCGGCGAATTCGATCCGGCCAAGCTGGGTGACCGCCAGGTTGGCGCCCTCGCCGATGACCTTGGCGCGGACGTCCGGCGCTTTGACGCGGATGGGGTCGTTCCCGCGGTCGCCGACATCGGAATCGCGCTCACCGCTCGCCGCCACATAGGTCCCGATGCCACCAAACCACAGAAGATCGACGTCGGCCTTCAGGATGGCGCTGACCACATCGTTCGGGGTCAGCGCGCCAGGGCCGAGATTGAGCGCCTCGCGGGCTTCGGCCCCGAGCTCCACCGATTTGGCGGAGCGGGAGTGGACGCCGCCGCCGGCAGAGATCCTGGCGGGGTCGTAGTCCTGCCAGCTCGAGCGGTCCATTTCGAACAGCCGCCGGCGCTCGGCGAGTCCGGTTTCGGGATCGGGGTCGGGGTCGATGAAGATGTCGCGATGATCGAAGGCCGCGAGCAGGCGGATTTGCCCGGAGAGCAGCATGCCGTTGCCGAACACGTCCCCCGACATGTCGCCGACCCCGGCGACGGTGAAGGGGGTGGCCTGGATGTCGTGGTTCATCTCCCGGAAATGCCGCTTGACCGCCTCCCACGCGCCGCGGGCGGTGATCCCCATCTTCTTGTGGTCATAGCCGGCCGAGCCGCCGGAGGCGAAGGCGTCGGACAGCCAGTAGCCGCGCGACTCGGAAATGGCATTGGCGGTGTCGGAAAGTGCCGCGGTGCCCTTGTCGGCGGCGACGACGAGATAGGGATCGTCCTCGTCCAGGCAGCGCACGCCATCGGGCCGAACGAGCTTGTCCGCTTCGAGATTGTCGGTGATGTCGAGCAGCGAGCCGACGAAGATCTTGTAGGCTTCGACGCCCTCCGCGGCGATTTCCTCGCGGCTGGCGCCGGCCGGGGTCTGTTTGGGATAGAAGCCGCCCTTGGCGCCCACGGGCACGATGACGGCGTTCTTGACCATCTGGGCCTTGACCAGGCCCAGTATCTCGGTGCGGAAATCCTGAGGCCGGTCGGACCATCTCAACCCGCCGCGGGCGATCGGGCCACCGCGCAGATGCACTCCTTCGACGCGCGGCGAATAGACCCAGATCTCCCGGTAGGGCCGTGGCTCGGGCATGCCCTCGACCAATTCGGCGTCGAGCTTCAGCGCCAGTGCCGGCCGATGCACACCATCGGGGCGCTGGAAGAAATTGGTGCGCAGGGTTGCATCGACAAGATTGACGAACCGGCGGATGATCCGGTCGTCGTCGATCGAGGTGATGGCGTCGAGGCGCTCCGATATGGCGCGCCGGGCCGCTTCCTCGGCGGCGGCGCGATCGCCTTCGAACGCGGGGTCGAGTCTGGCGTAGAACAGCGCCACCAGAGCGTGGCCGATGTCCGGATAGGCGCACAGGGTGGTCGCGAGATACGCCTGCGAATAGGCGATGCCGATCTGGTGCAGGTAGCGCCCGTAGGCGCGGACGAGGGACGCGTCGTCCCATTTCAGCGTCGAGGCGATGGTCAGGCGGTTGAAGCCGTCGTTTTCGGCGATACCGTTCCAGGTGGCGGTGATGGCGGTCTCGATCCGCCCGGCCATGGAAAGCAGCTCGCCCGGGGTGACCTTGTCGAGCTGCAAGGTCATGTCGTGGACCATTCGGTCGACGCCGTCGCGGGCGGTCACGACATAGGATCGTTCGTTGATCACCTGAAAGCCGAACCGCTCCAGCATCGGCACCCGTGCGCTGAGCGGGATTGGCGATTTCAGGTGGTAGATCTTCAGCGACACGGCGTTGTGGCGGCGCCGATGCGGCCCGAAGCCCAGCGCGATGTCGGACTCGTCGGTGAGGGTCTCGAAAGCGGCGATATCGACCAGCGCCTGCTCATGGGTGTAGGCCTCCTGGTAGGCGCTGGAGAACCCTTCCAGGTAGTTGGCGACAGAGGCGGGATCGGGGGCCGCCGACAGCAGCCGGTCTCCAAAGCTGCGGGCGAGATCGGCGACATCCGCCTCGAGCTCGGCGCGGTCGGGGCGTGGCGTCGGCCCGCCGTTGCGGCCGATGATAAAATGGACCGAGACCAGCTCTCCCTCGGGGAAGCTCGGATAGAAGGTCGACACCCGTCCGTCGTAGCGCGAAGCGAGATACTCGCCGACCCGGGCCCTCAGGGTCGAATCGTAGCGATCGCGCGGCAGGAAGGCGAAAACCGAAACGAAATTGTCGAACGGGTCGATGCGCGGCAGGACGCGCACCCGGGGCCGATCGGTCAGCGCCGCCATGACCGAGGCGTACTCGTAAAGCTCGTCGACGCCGATCTGGAACAGCTCGTCGCGGGAGTAGTTGTCGAGCGCGTTCATGAGCGCCTTGCCGGAGTGGCTGTTCGGGTTGAAGCCGGAACGGCGCATGACCTCGGCGATCTTCTGGCGCACCAGCGGCACCTCGGTATGGGGCGTGGCCAGCGACATCGACGTGAACAGGCCGAGCACCCTGAGCTCGCCGGAGGGGGTGCCGTCGTCCGCGTAGAGCTTGACCCCGATGTAGTCCATGTGCACGCGGCGGTGCACCTTCGCCTGGGCGTTGGCCTTCGTCACCAGGAGCGGCTCGGGCCCTTTCATGTAGGCCATGTGCTGCTCGGTGGTCTCGACATACTCGGCACCCTGGCGGATATATTTGAGGTTGGCGTCCTCGAGGATACCCAGGCCCGTCTCGGTGATCGGAACCACCGAGGTGGCGCCATCCTTGCTGACCAGCCGGTATTCGCGCATGCCGAGGAAGGTGAAGTTGTGGTCGGCCAGCCAGGCCAGGAAGTGCATCGCTTCCGACAGCGTGTTCGGGTCAACCCTGGGCGGCCTGTCGCGGCAGGACCGCACGACCTCTCCCAGCCGGGTCAGCATGGGGCGCCAGCCGCGGACCACCCGGCGGATGCGGACCATCACCTCATCCAGTTCGTCCCTGAGGGCGTTGATCGCGATTTCGTCGGCGATGCCGGTGACATGCACATGCACATGGCTGATGCGGTCGCCGCCG